>ERZ1034365.1067-NODE-1067-length-14459-cov-3.474482_pt1 | contig 14459 bp, 10 predicted proteins | sample MGYA00520615_ERZ1034365 | MGnify/ENA primary metagenome ERZ1034365 (study PRJEB33736, sample SAMEA104284505) | Azolla filiculoides | biome: Urban; feature: Water surface; material: Ditch water | place: Netherlands | collected 2015-10-28 | depth 0-0.1 m ... | reverse complement strand
GCAAAACGGTCGAGCGCCCGCTGGTGCCAGGGCCGGCTGCCCAGTGTCTGGGCGTCCATCTTCTGCCCGGCGTGTTCGACCAGGTCGTCCAGCCGCTGCTCAACGCCGCCAGCCGTACGCACCCAGGGCTGGACAAACAGCGCGCCGGCCCCCACCCCAGGGCGCCCCTGCGCATCCAGGTCGATCAGGCCGGCTTCCAGCCCCGGAATGAACTTCTGGCGCACCGTCTCCGCCTGGCCCGAAGCCAGCTGCTCGCCCAGGCGTGCATCGCGCGCCCGCGCCGCCTGCGGGTCGAGTTCGCCAATGATCAGTCCGAAGGCCTTGGCATGGCTGACGATGGTGCGCACATGGGGGGTGCGCTCCTCGCCATAGGTATCGAGCAGGGCCGGGGAACACCCCAGGCGTTCGACCGCGTCAATCTTCCAGGCCAGGTTGACGGCGTCCCGGATGGCAGCGCACAGGCCCTGGCCGAGGAACGGCGGCATCTGGTGCGCCGCGTCCCCCATCAGAAACACCCGGCCAAAGCGCCACTGCTGCACCACCAGCGCATGGAAGCGGTACACCGCCGAGCGGCACAGCTCCAGTGGCTCGACGTCCACGAACTGCGACAGCACCGGCAGGATGCCACGTTCGTCCGTGAAGTCCTCCGGACGCTCGCCGGGCAGCATCTTGATCTCCCAGCGGCGCAGATCGCCGGGCCCGACGATGTAGGTGCCGGGCCGCCCGGGCCGGCAATACTGCACGCACCGGGGCGGCAGCTCCACCGCGCCGCGCAGCCAGGCGTCCACCACGATCCACCACTCGTCAAAGGCCAGGTCTTCAATGGCCGCGCCCATCTGCTGGCGCACCGGGCTGCGCGCGCCGTCGCTGGCGATGACGTAGCGGGCCTGCATCTCCAGCTCGGCACCGTCTTCCAGGCGACGTACTTTAGCGACCACATGGTCCCCGGTCTGCTCCAGGCTGAGGAACTCGTGTGCCAGAAAGACCTGCACCTGCTCAAAACGGGTCACGCCCTGGCGCAAGGTCTGCTCCAGCTCCGGCTGGACGAACATCCACGCCGGCTCCCAGCCAAGCTGGTTGGGCGGGGGCTGGGGGTAGAAGCGCTTGATCACCTGGCCTTCAACGCCCACGAAATCCGTGCCGGGATGCGGCGTGGTCGTCGGCGCGATGGCCTCGGCCAGCCCGCACTCCTGGAACACGCGCATCGCCTCCTGGTCGGCGGTGATGGCGCGCGGCTTGTCGTAGATCGCAGGGGCCTGGTCGATCACGCCGACCGCGTAGCCCCGCTTTCCCAGAAGATTGGCTGCCGTGGCCCCGGCCGGGCCATAACCAATGATGAGGATGTCAAAACAATATGCCATGGGATGGATTGCAGCCAGGTGACTTTCACATGCGGGGATTTCAGTGGCCGGGGCGGGCATAACCCGTCTTGGCGCCATACAGCTTTTCACGCTGGGACCAGTCGCGCGTTTCATTCCAGAGCGCCAGGACCTGGTAGGCCTCGGACTCGAAGATCTTGTGCCGCGCCGGATCGCCCGTGCGGGCCGTCAACTCCAGGCGATGCCCCGAGGGATCGAAGAAGTAGATCGACGTTATGAAGTCTTCGTTGTTGGTGTTCACGACGACGTTGAGTTCTTTCGCCTCCAGGTCGGCTTTGGCCTGCAGCACCGTCTGCACGCTGTCCACCTCAAAGGCGAAGTGCTGGATCCAGTCTGGCGACTCCAGGTCCTTCATGTTGCCGGCGTCCTTCGGGCACTCGAAGAAGGCGATGGAGCTGCCATCTTCCATCTCGAAAAAGATGTGGATGTGGGGGCTGTATTTCCCCGTGGAAGGCACATGGTCTTCGCCCATGGCGTGGGAGAACTTGAGCCCGAGCACTTCGGTGTAGAACTTCACCGTCTCGGCGGCGTCCTTGCAACGGTAGGCGGCGTGATGGAGTTTTTTGCACAGCATGGTGATTTCCTCTGGTTTCTGGAAAAAGTGGGGGTGAACGTGGACGGACCTGTTCCGGCTCAGGCGGCCTGCCATTGCGGGGTGAAGAAAGGCGCCGGAAGCAGAATCCGGGATTCCTGGCTTTGCAGCAGCGGCATCATCTTGGCCACATAGGCCAGAAAGGCGGGATCGGCCATGAGCTGCGCGCGTCGCTCGGCGCGCTCGTTCATGTCCTCGTAGGCCCACATGTGCACGATCTGGTTCAGCGTGCCGCTGTCGCTGCTGTAGTAGCCCACGAGGCGGCCCAGGATGCGTTTCTGGATCTTCAGCCCCTCGGCCTCGTACAGGGCCAGATAGGCCCGCCATTTCCCGGGGTGGGTGGTGTAAGTGCGTTGTTCGACCAGCATGTGTTTCTCCTGTTCTGCAGCTGCGGGGCCTCAGACCACCGGCGGTGATGCCGGCGCCAGGACCCCTACGCAGCTGCCGAAGCCGATGGACACAAAGCCCTCGCGGACACAGCGTCCCGTCAGGCTCAGCGCGTCGCCGTCCTGCAAAAAGGTGCGCGCCTCGCCGGTGCTCTCGATTGGCAGGGGCTGCGTGCCGCCCACGGTGATCTCCAGCAGGCTGCCCAGGGCATCGGCCGTCTCGCCGGAAATGGTGCCGGACCCGAGCACGTCACCTGCGTCCAGCGAGCTGCCATTGCTGGTGTGGTGTGCCACCATCTGCGCAAACGTCCAGTACAGCGTGGCGGCGTTGGAGCGGGACAGCCGCTGGGCTGGCAGGCCGCGCTCGCGCATCCGGGCCGTGCTCAGATGGGCGTCCAGTGCAATCTGCAGATTGCCGCTGGCCTGGTCCGCAGCGTCCTGCAGATAGGGCAAGGCCTGCGGATCGCCATCGGCCCGCGCAACAGGCGCCACACGGAAAGGCGCCAGCGCCTCGGCCGTGACCACCCAGGGCGCCACTGTGGTGGCAAAACTCTTGGCCAGAAACGGCCCCAGGGGCTGGTATTCCCACGACTGGATGTCGCGCGCCGACCAGTCGTTGAGCAGCGAGAAGCCGAAGATGTGCTTCCATGCCTCGCCGACCTTCACGGGCGCGCCCGGCGTGGACGGCGCGCCGATGAACAGGGCCAGTTCCACTTCATGGTCCAGACGCCGGCTGGGTGAAAACACCGGTGCCGCCTGGTCGGGCGCCTTGATCTGGCCCCACGGCCGCTGCAGGGGCGCACCGCTGACGCGAATGCTGTTGGAGCGGCCACTGTAGGCAATCGGCACGTGCTTGTAGTTGGGCAGCAGCGGCGCATCCGGGCGGAACAGGCGCCCTGCGTTGGTGGCATGGTGGATCGAGGCGAAGAAATCCGAGTAGCCGCCAATGCGCGCCGGCAGCAGCAACTCGACCGCGTCAATCGGCCACAGCGCCCGGGACAGCACCTCCCGGTGCACCAATTGCCCGTCGCTGAGCAGTGCGGACAGCCGGGCGCGCAGGGCCGATGCCGCCTCGGGCCCGAGGGCCATCAGGGGGTTGAGCACCGGGGCGCGGCACGCCTCGGCGGCGGTGGCCGCCAGCCCGTCAAACAGCGGCACACACTGGCCCACGTCGAGGATCTGGTTGCCGATGCCGACGCCGCAGCGCGCCGTACCGTCCGCTCCTTTTTCCCGGAACACGGCGAATGGCAGGTTCTGGATCGGAAACTCCGCGCCCTCGGCATTGGCCGATTCGACCCAGCTGCGCAGCTGGGGATCATGGGTGGCGTTGAGCGCGCTCACAGGCTGTGCCCTCCATCGATCACGATGCGCACACCGGTGGCCGTGCGCAGGTGCGTCACGCAGGCCAGCACGGCCTCGGCCACGTCTTCGGGGGTCACGATGCGCCCCAAGGGGGTCTTCGCCGCCTTGCGTTCCAGCTCCGCCCGGTCGCGCCCCGCGACAAAGTCGGTGTCCACCGACGCCGGCGACACACTGAGGAAGCGGACCTGGGGGCCGAAGGCGCGCGCCAGCGACTGGGTCATCGTGTCGAGCGCCGCCTTGGCCGCGCAATAGGCAATGTTGCTGCCCGAGCCCGTGAACGCCGACACCGAAGACACATTCACCACCACGGCCCCTCCACTGGCATCACTGGCACGCAGCAAAGGCAGCAGGGCACGTGTGATCGCATACGGGCCGCCCGCGTTGGCCGTGAGGATCTGGTTGAACAGGGCGCTGTCCAGCGTCTCCAGGTCGCTGTGGGCAATGCGCCGGGTGTACCCGGCGGAATTCACCAGCACGTCCACCTTGCCGAAAGTGGCCGCCAGGTCCTCGGCAGCGGCGGTATGGGCGGCAGCGTCCTCCAGCGGCAGCCGCAGCGTGCGATGCCCGTCCCCGGGCAAGGCGGCCCGCAGGGCTTCGGCACGGTCCTGCCCCTGGTGGTAGCCGATCACGACCACGGCGCCCTCGTTTGCCAGGGTCCTCACGGTCGCGGCGCCGATGCCGCTGCTGCCGCCGGTCACCACGGCCACCTTGCCGTCGAGCCTGCGGGTTCCACTGTGTTCAATCATTGTTGCCGTCCATGGTTGTTCCATGCCTTGTCCGATAAATGGAGTTCCGCTTGGGGTCTGTAGCGAATTGTTTTCTAATTGCGGCAGTTCAACCAGTCATTTGTCCGATAAACGAACATGAAAACAAACTCAGAGGCTGGCTCCCTCAAGAGGGGCGTGGTGCTTCTCAAGCTGCTGGCAACCGCCGGCCCGAGAGGGTGTCCATTAAGTGAACTTTCCGAGAAGTCGGAGATGCCACACCCGTCCGCGCACCGCATCCTGAAGCAGCTGATCGCGGAGCGGCTGGCCGAGCACAACCGGGAGACCCATCGCTACAAACTGGGACCGCTGGCCTTCGAGCTGGGCATTGCCGGCTCCACGATGCACGACATCCGCGACCTCTGCGAACCGGCCATGGCGCGCCTGGCGCGGGCCACGGAAGACACGGTCTACCTGGTGATCCGCAGCGGGTTCGAAGCCGTGTGCATGCACCGCCGGGAGGGCTCCTTTCCGATCCGCACGCTGGTCCTGGAAGTGGGCAGCCGCCGCCCGCTCGGGGTTGGCGCCGGCGGACTGGCGATTCTCGCGGCGATTCCCAAGGACGAGCAAAAGGAAATCATCGCCCGCGTGGCGCCGCACCTGCCGACGTTCGGCAAACTCACCGAAGCCGCGCTGGAGGAAGCCTGCGACCAGACCCGCGAGAGTGGCATTGCCGTGATCCAGAACCGGGTCAGCCTGGGCGTCACGGCCGTGGGGGTGCATTTCCGGGACACCATGGGCCAGGCCATCGGCGCCATCAGCGTGGCCGCCCTGACGCAGCGCATGGGTACCAGCCGCATCCGCAGCATCTCGGGGAGCCTGCGGCTGGCAGCAGAAGAGATCGAGCGCAGCCTGCGCCAGAAGAAACATCTTCCGCACCCCCTCCCCGCCTGACCATCCGGCCTCCTTTACCCGCCCCAGCCCGGCAACTGCCTGAACGTCCACAACAACGCGCTGATGGTGAAGAACGAGGCCACTGTCGCACCGAGCAGCGCGCCCGCCGCCAGACCATCGTGTCCGGTCTTCTGGGCCAGGATCGGATAGATGCCGAACATCGGCGAAGCGGCAGCCAGCACCACCCCGGTGCGCAGCGCCGGCTCCATGGGGACCATGCCCGCGGCCTCGCACAGCAGCAGCACCGCCACCACAGCGGCGGGATGCAGCAGCAGCTTGCCCAGGGCGATCTGCACCACCGGGCCACGCAGGCCCGCGAGTTGCAGGCCGGCCAGCGAGCCCCCGATCACGAACAGCGACAGCGCCGCGCTGGACTGCGCGAACAGCGTGAGGGTGCGCTCCATCGGGGACGGCATCTTCCATTCCAGCAGCGACACGGCGAACCCGGCCAGCAGCCCCAGCACCATCGGATTGCGCACCAACGCGGCCAGCGCCTGCCGCAGCACCACAGGCCAGCGTCCGCCAGCCTCCCCGCTGATCTCGGCCAGGGCCAGCAACAAGGGGATCAGCAGCAGGTTTTCCACGATCATGTTCAGACCCAGCATGACGCTGGCGACGGGGCCGAGCACCAGCAAGGCGACGGGATAGCCGACAAAGCCGTTGTTGGAACAGGACATGCCCATGGCGTAGTACACGCTCGTGGTCGCATCCTGGCGCGCACCGCGGCGCGCCCACAGCAAGCCCAGCCCCAGCGTCACCAGCGAACCCAGCGCGTACACCAGCAGGTAGCGGCCGTTGAGGATGTCGCCCACCTTGCGCTGCGCCAGCGCGTTGAACAGCAGCGCCGGCAAGGCCAGGCGGATGACGAACTGGCCCAGCACGCGCATGTCGGCCCGCGCAAAAAGGCCCCTGAGGGTCAGCAGGTACCCCAGCGCGATGGTGATGTAGATGGGGCCGGTGATGGCCAGGATGGCGAGCATGGAGAGCGTCTGTATGCCGGACACGCGGGCGGCCCGGCTGCGGATGGTTCAGGCGTTCAGGGCTTGCGCGCCGCCAGCAGCGCGTCGGCGTACGCCTGCCAGGCCGCGCCTTGGGCCACGTCGGCAAACACGCCCGCCTTCGCCTGGTCGGCGACCCCCTGCTGCTTGTCGGCAATCGCGCTGGCCATGAAGGGGGCAAAACCAGCCTCGCGCACGGTGTTGGCGGCCTCACGCATCTCCTCGGCGCGGCGCTGCCCGTGCTGCACCACGCGGCTGAAGAAGTAGGCACCCTGGGTGTGCCAGTCGATGCTGGGGAACGTCTCCTGCAGCGTGGGCAGCACATGGTCTTCCACGCCGTAGGCACGCGCCGTGCTGTAGCTTTCGATCACCAGCGCCTCCAGGCCCTTGATCATCACGCTGCGGCACATCTTGATGGCACTGGCCACGCCGAGCTGGTCACTGACCACTTTGGCGTCCATGCCCCAGCCCGTCAGCACAGGAACCAGCTCCGCCGCCGTGGTGCCACCGAGCAGCATCGGCACCCGGATGCCGTAGGGCGGCACCGAGGTCATGACGCCAGCCTCCACATAGTGACCGCCAGCCGCCTCGATCAGCGCCGCGCATTGCTGCTTGGTGCCGGGCGAGGCCGAGTTGAGGTCCAGAAAGACGGTGCCCGGACGCAGAAAGCCCGCCGCTTCCTGCGCCACCGCCAGCGTGTTTGACGCAGTGACGGCCGAGAGGATCAGTGTGCTGGCGGCACACAAGGCCTGCATGGATGGCTGCGCCACCACGCCGGCCCGGGCGGCATGGGCCTGCTCGGCCGCCTGCGTGGCCGGCCGGGCCAGCTTCACGTCCCAGACGGACATCGCAACGACGCCAGGCTGGCCGACCAACCCGGCACTGAAGATCTTGCCGACTTCACCGTAGCCAATCAGGCCGATGCGTTCGAATTTCATGGCGCAGTCCTGGAGAACACGGGGTTACTGGCGCGCAATCCTGGCGCGTGTGATCACGTCGCCCCAGCGCTTGATGTCGTTGTTCAGCAAGGCCGCAGCCTGCTCCGGCGTGCCGGGGTGCGGATCCAGATTCAGGTCCTCCAGGCGTTTCCTGACGGCCGGGTCGTTCAAAGCGGCGACGATCTCCTTGTTCAGCCGGGCCACCACCTCTTTGGGCGTGCCGGCCGGCACGGCCAGACCATTCCACGACGACGCCACAAAGCCGGCGACGCCGGACTCCTTCGCGGTCGGCACCTCGGGCAACACGCGCGAGCGCTTGTCGCCGGTGATCGCCAACGGATGCAGGGCACGGGCCTTGATCTGCGCCAGCAGCGGCCCCAGGATGTCCAGCCCCGCGTCAATCTGGCCGCCACGCAGCGCGTTGATCACGGCGGGCGTGCCGTTGAAGGGCACGATCTGCACGTCAAGTCCGGCGGCGGACTTGAACAGTTCGGCGGCCAGGTGCTGCGTCGTGCCGATGTTGGGCGTGCCGATGTTGAGCTTGCCGGGGTTGGCCCGGGCAAATGCCACCAGTTCAGCCAGCGTCTTGAACCGCCCCCCCTCCGCAGCCACGATCACGAGGTCGAAGGACGCCAGCGGCGCGACCGGCGTGAAATCCTTGACCGTGTCAAACGGCAAGGCCTTGAACAGCGACTGGCTCACCGCCGTGCCGCTGGAGATCAGCAGCAGCGTGTGGCCGTCCGGCGCGGCCCGGGCGACCATCTCGCCGGCCACCACACCGCCGGCGCTGGGCTTGTTGTCAATGACCACCGGCTGGCCCAGTGTTTCGCTGATTTTCTGGCCCACGGTCCGCGCGGTCAGGTCGGCGGCGCCACCGGCAGCGTTGGGCACCACCAGGCGGATCGGCTTGACTGGAAATGCGGCAGCAGCGCCCGTTTGCGCCGAGGCGAAGCCGGGCCACGCGGCACCGAGGGTCAGGGTGCAAGCCAGGGCAAGAAGCGTGCGTCTTTGTGTCATGGAAACATCCTTTGAATTCAGGGCGGCCACTGTGACATGGCCGCAGGTTTTACGCCAGTGCGTCACGCCACCGGGAGATGGAACAGTCTGGCATGGCCAGCACATGGCGATGGAGAAGGAGATGGGCTACCGGGTGCTCAACCCCAGTTCAGCGCGCGGGCTCCAGGGTGCCGGCGTGGCGCCTGCGGGCGCCTTGTCGTCGCCCACCCTGGGTGCGCCCAGGAAAAGACGCTCCAGCGGCAACTGGCGCGAGGCCAGATAGTCGCGCACGGCAACGCCGCGCTGGGTGGCCAGCGCACGCATCGACTCCTCGTTGGCGGGCACATGGGCCAGCAGCAAGGCTTCCATTTCGGGCTGCGGAATGTCCTTGGTCATGCCCACGAGGTTGCGCGGCTTGGGCATGTCGGCGCGCCTGTAGACCGCCTTGAGCAATTCAGGGTATTCGGCCGGGCTGACCGTGATGGTCGCCGTGCCATTGGTGGTCCCGCCGAGCACCTGGATGCGGCGCTTCTCGGCCTGCACCAGCGACTGCAGGCGCTCGCGTTTGTAGGCTGCGCGCTCGGCGTCCAGCGAAGCCGTGCCAACCACCGTCATCTTCAGGGCCGGGCGCTCGGTCAGCGCCTTGGCCACCTTGTCCAGCCCCTGCGTGGCCTGCGCCGTCAATACGGCGCTGCCCGGGGCGAACGCCACCTGGCTCAACTCATCGCCACCGCCAAAGGCGCTGGCCAGCAGCGAGAACGGTGAGGTGATGGCCTTGACGATCAGGTTGACGATCACCTTGAAGATGACCGGCCCCAGCCGGAACTGCGGGTCGTTGATGGAGCCTGAGATCGGCAGGTTGATGTCGATCACGCCGTTGCGATCGGCCAGCAGGGCCACCGCCAGTTTCACCGGCAGGCTGGCCGGCGCGCCATCGACCTTGTCGCCAAAGGTCAGCTGGTTCAGGATGAGCTGGTTGCTGGCGGTCAGCTGGCCATCGGGCAGGACCAGGTAGCGCACGTCCACGCTGAGCTTGCCGCGCTCGATGCCGTGGCCGGCGTATTTGACTGAATACGGCGTCAGCGGGGCCAGCTCCAGATCCCGGACCTTGCCCTGGATGTCCAGCGCCAGCGGCTTGGCCAGCGGGTTGAGCTTGCCCAGGATCTCCAGCGAGGCCGTGCCCTCGGCGCGCCCACGGAGTTCCAGGTCCGCCAGTTGGGGGGAGCCATCCGGCGACACGCTGGAGAACGCGCTGAGCTGGCCAGTGAGCTCGGTGAGGTTGGCCGAGTAATTGGGCTTGATGAAACGGTCGGAGAAATACACCCGGCCGCCCAACAAGCTGACAGGGCCAAAACGGATCACCGGGGCAGCCGGATCGGCCTGCGCAACCGGGGCGACACCATTTTTCTGGTCTTTTTGGCCACTTCCCAGCGTCGCCGGGCCATTGTTTGCTCCATTTTTTGATTCAGCTGCTGCCGACGATGCCAGCGCGGCGGTGCCTGTGCCGCTCACCGTGGCCGGCGTGGATTTGACAAGATCCTGCAGGTTGATGCGGCCACTTTCGCGCACGACCACACGGGCAAAGAAGTCGCTGAGCGCCGTCTCTTTCACATCGACGGTGGTGGTGGTCCCCGGCGCCAGCGACACCTCAAGGCCACGCAAGCTCAGCGCCTTCCAGCTCAGCAACTCCTCGCCCAGCCCCAGGCCGCGCCGCCCGGCCGCAAGGGGGGCCGACGTGGCGGAGGGCTCGGACGCGGTAGCCGTGGGGGGCGCCGCTGTGCCGGTGCCGGCGATGGCACCGGAGCCTGCGGCCGTGCCGGGCACGCTGTTGGCCCGGAACTCCTCGATCGCCACATCGCCGGTGGCTCGCACACGCGGGCCGGCCGGCGTCGCCGCGTAATGCACCGCCCCCTTGAAGCTGGCGTCGGCGCGCAGCAACTCGATGTTGAGGGCGTCGCCGAAATAAGGCTCAAACGCATGCACGGGGAGATGCACCACGTCCAAGGCCCCCTGCGTCATCACAGGGCTGAGGCCGAGCGTGCCGCGGTAGCTGATTTTTCCGGGCTCGGTCCGGCCGGACGCCACGCGCGCGACCACCTGCAGCGTGGCAGGCTTCTTGCCCTCCAGCGTGAAATGCTGCAGCTGCAGCTGCAGCGCGGACACGTCGAACGCCACAGGACGCGGCGTCGCCAGGTCGCTCCAGCCAACGGTGCCGCCGCTGAGCAACAGGTCATTGATGGCCAGCTTCCAGGGGGTGCCGTCTTTCTTGGCCAGCGCAGGGGGCTGGGCCGCAACGTGCTTGGACCCCCTGTGGGCCGCCGCCTTTGCGGATGGCGTCGCCGCTGCACCGCTGGCGGCGTCTTTCAGCCAGGTCTCGGCCATCCAGCGCCCGTCCGCGTGGCGTTCGACCTTCACTTTCGGGTTCGTCACGGTCAGCTTGCCCAGCGTGGCCGACTGCGCGGCGGGGTCGATCAGCGCATCTTTCAATTCCAGCCCCTGCACCGAGGCCAGCGTTGTCTTGCCCTGCGTCAGCGCAAGCTTGTCCAGCGCCAGCCGGTCCAGCTTGACCAGCAGACTGTCGGCACCGCCCTTGCCCCCCGCGGCCTGCCAGGTCAACCCCAGCGCCGCATGCAACGTCCCGCCGAGTGCAGGCGCCAGAAACTGCGCCACGTAGGGCGCAGCCAGCTCCAGCGGCAACGCGCTGACGGTGGCGGTCACGCTGGCGGCCTGGGCCGAGGCCGTGCCGCTGAACTGCAGCGCGGCGGACGGCGCCGTCACCTTGACAGCGGTCATTTTTGACGTTGGCCCTTGCGTGCCACCGCCCGGCTTCGGTGCCGTCAAGCCGGCCAGCAGTGCGGCAGAACCACGGAATGGAATCGGCGCGACACCGGTCCGGTCCAGTGGCACCGCAATGCCGGTCGCGTCCATCTCCAGCTCGCGCAGGCCCAGGCGTGCGGGACTCCCCTTGTCCACGGCCGTGGTGTCATCGGTCCAGTCCACCCGGCCACCGCGCACCGCCACCTGCGCCACTTCGAGCTTCCAGCCACCCGCAGCAGCGGGTTTTGAGTCTTTTGAGGATGATCCCAGCGTAGTCTGGTCATTGTTTGCTATTGTTTTCGAACCCACGTTTCCAGTGGGCGCGACTGGCGCGGCCGGGGCTGCGGCTTTGGCCGTCGCCTGGGCCGGGTCGGCGGGCGCCGACACCAGATCCAGGTTCATCCGCCCGTCGCGTGCGCGGTGCACCGTCAACGTGGGCGCCGTCAACTCCACTGCGGAGAGCTTGATGGACTGCGCCAGCGGGCGCACGTCCGCCAGGCTGAGCTTGAGATGCTCAAACGCCAGCAACGCCTGCTGCTTCGCATCGTCGAGGCGGACACCGCTGGCCTGCACCACACCCGACAACCGCACGACCGGGGCCGGGTTCTGCTCAAAGGCGATCTTGAGATCGGCATCCAGCACCGCGCTCACCAGGCGCACGGGCGCGCTGGCCGGGAGGTACCCCAGATACGGGGACAGATCCAGCGCGGAGAGCTTGAGTGTGGCGTCGGTCTTGTGGGTCTGGGCAAACGGCGTGGTCTCGGCCACGCTGTCGAATGCACTGCCATTGAGCTTGAAGGCCAGGCGCGGGTCGGTGTGGATGTTGCGCTGCGCCTCCAGATTGCTCAGGAAAGGCACGTCCAGACGCAAGTCGCGCAGGGTATGGGTCTTGCCGACGGTGGTGTCGATGAAGTCGAGCGCCCCGCCCTGGAGCGCCAGGTTGTAGAGCGCAAATTTCAGGGGCGCACTGGCGGGCTGGTCGGCCGGTGGCGTGATCTTTTTCACGATGTCGTCAATGTCATAGCGGCCGCCGCCCAGGTGCGTGAGGCGCGCCACGGGCGTGTCGACCACCAGCGCATCCACCACCGGCGCCAGCCGCAGCAGGGACTGCATTTCACTGTCTATATAGATGCGCTTGATGCGCAACTGGTCCGCACGGCCATCCGCCGTGGCAATGGCCAGATCGGAGACCGTCAGCTCCAGGGTCCATGGCTTGAAATCGATACCGCCAATGCGAACCACGCGCCCGGTTTTTTCACTCGCGATCTTCTGGGCCTGGTGCTTGAGCAGCGGCGGCACGGCCAGCCAGCCCACCGCCCAAAGCGCCGCTACGCCACCGGCGACCCATGCGGCACGCCGCACCCATTTGTTGTTTCCCAATGATGGTGTTTCCATGCGTCGATTTTCCGCGGGGCAGCCAAAACGTCAATCGTGCCACAGCGTGCCTGAAGCAGGCGTGGCGGACGCCATGCGGAAAACGGAAGATGCACTGAAAGCCCGGCCGCCAGGCGCAAGGCCTGACGACCGGGCTTGACGGCGGACAGACGTCCCTGCCGTCGGGGCTCGCAACGGGGAAGCGTGCTGTTCCACGTTGCGCAGGAGGCAAGAGATTGCCTCCATGAAGGGCCGGTGCAAGACCCTCACCTGCCAGGTGGCAGAGAAGAAGCGCCTGTCGGCCCGATGCTCGATGTCACTCAAGCAGTTTCACTGTAGTTGCAGGGCACGCGCACTTCAAATGCGCCTTTTCAATAGCGCCATCAAAAACGATTGATTTGTCCATCTTGCAAGGATGACGAATTTGTGTCACCGGACCAATGCAGTGGGGACATTGGCACCTCAAAAAGGCACTTTATATATACAAAATAATCTAACAAACAATTTTTAAAGTATTGACTCGATATGAATAGCCCCCCTAGAATCCGCCTGTCCCGCCCGCATAGGGACAACCCGAACCCGCTGCCGCCCCCAACGGCCAGGTCGATTCAGCGAAAACCAGTCACCTTGACGCCTCGCTGAATGGACTGCGTACCAATCCAAACGAGGTGCCTTTCGCATCGTGCTGCCCACAGCATGGTCCGTCCGAGTTCCGCGCGTAGAAAGGAAATGCTATGACAGCGTTTACAAAAACAGCCCAGGGCTTGCGCACTTTTGCAAGCGATATTGCTGAAGGCTTTTTCGAGATCACGCACAACAGTTTTGCCCTTCTGGGTCTGGCTGTGGTGTTTGCAGTCATTACCCTGACGGCTCGGCCTGATTTGCGTCAGACCGGTGAAGAGAGACTCATGGACTGGCTGCAGGCGCGCCAGGTGGCACTGCTGGGCATGGAGCCCGAGCCGGAAGCTGTGGAACGCGCCACGGCCACCAATCCGAAGGATCTTCCCAAGGAACAGGCCGCTGTAGCCTACTGGCTCAGCAAGAAGTACCGTGTGGCGCCCGAGCCACTCAGCGCACTGGTCGCAGAAGCCTACAACGTGGGCCGCAGCACCAAGCTCGATCCCACGCTGATTCTGGCCATCATGGCCGTGGAATCGAGCTTCAACCCGTTTGCCCAGAGTGCGGTGGGCGCGCAAGGCCTGATGCAGGTCATGACACAGGTGCATTCGGACAAATACGAAAACTTCGGTGGCAAGCTGGCTGCGTTTGACCCGCTGACCAACCTGCGGGTTGGCGTGAAGGTGCTGCAGGAATGCATTGCCCGCGCCGGCTCGCTGGAAGGTGGCCTCAAGTTTTACGTCGGCGCCGGCAATATGGAAGCTGACGGTGGTTATGCCGGCAAGGTGTTGAGCGAATACGCCCGGCTCTACCAGGTCGCCAAGGGACGCGCGCTGCCCGCCGCGCCGCGCCCACCGCAGACACTGGGCGAGCCGGCCTTGCCGATTCCCGTGGTGGCCCCCGCCGCGGAAGCACCCCGCGAAGCCAAAGTCGCCCTGCTGGGCAGCTGAAGCCCTGGCCGGACTGGCTGGCGCGGTCTCGGCTACACTCACACCCGTGCGCGACTGGCGATAGGCGCGGCCTCACCAACGGAGTTGCCGCGCTGACGTGGATTTCCGAGAGCCTTATTTCGGACCAACCACTGGGAAGCGTACCGCCCATTTTCAGGCCTGTCAGGCCGAACGGGTGTTCAGCCGTTCGCCTGGGCAGCCCTTGTCACCGCACAAGGATCACCCGTCTTGAAGGACTGCCATGTACGACCGCAACATTCTGATTGAACAAACCGATCCCGAGCTTTTCAACGCCATCCAGCTTGAGAACGCCCGCCAGGAACACCACATCGAGCTGATCGCCAGCGAGAACTACGCCTCGCCAGCCGTGATGGCCGCCCAGGGCACCCAG
>ERZ1034365.1066-NODE-1066-length-14464-cov-3.747897_pt1 | contig 14464 bp, 11 predicted proteins | sample MGYA00520615_ERZ1034365 | MGnify/ENA primary metagenome ERZ1034365 (study PRJEB33736, sample SAMEA104284505) | Azolla filiculoides | biome: Urban; feature: Water surface; material: Ditch water | place: Netherlands | collected 2015-10-28 | depth 0-0.1 m ... | reverse complement strand
AGCGCTTCGCCGGCCTGCCCGTGCGCAACGCCGGCACGCTGGGCGGCAACGTGGCCAACGGCTCGCCGATTGGCGACGGCATGCCGCTGCTGATCGCCCTGGACGCCAGCGTGGTGCTGGTCAGCACCCGGGGCACACGCACCCTGCCGCTGGCGCAGCTCTACACCGGCTACCGCCAGAACGTGATGGCGCCGGACGAGGTGCTGGGGTGGATCAGGGTGCCGCTGCCCGTTGAGGCAGAACCAGGCGCGGGAGTCGAATTCCTCCGCGTTTACAAGATCTCCAAACGCTTCGAGGACGACATCTCCGCCGTCTGCCTGGCCGTGCGCCTGCAACTGGATGGCGCGCGCATCGTGCGCGCGTCCATCGGCGTGGGTGGCGTGGCGGCCACGCCGGTGCGCGCTTCAAAAACAGAAGCATTCCTGCAACAGAAGACGCTGGAAAGCAGCACTTTTGAGCAGGCAAAAGCCGTGCTGCGCGCCGAGTTCGCACCGATCTCCGACCTGCGGGCCTCGGCGGCCTACCGGCGCGAGGTGCTGGGCAATCTGCTGCAGCGCTTCTGGCTGGAGAGCCAGGGCACGCCCAACGTCTCGCTCGCCACCCTTGCGCTGGAGGACCTGGCATGAACGCCCCACACACCACCCCGCACCTGGCGACACGGCCGGCCTTGCACCCGCGCACAGGGACTGAAGCCCCCAACCCGCCGGGCGCAAGCACCGCCTGCGGCGTCTCGCGCCCGCATGAGAGCGCGGCCGCCCAGGTCTCGGGCGCCGCGCCCTATGTGGACGACCTCCCCGAGGTGCGCGGCACGCTACACGCCGCGCCCATCCTGTCGCCCATCGCCCACGGCCGCCTGAACGGCGTGGATGCGCGCGCCGCACTGGCCCTGCCCGGCGTGCGCGGCGTGGTGCTCACCAACGACATTCCCGGCGACCCGATCCTCGGCGCGTTTGCGCACGACGAGCCCGTCTTCGCGCAGGACACGGTGCAGCACGTCGGCCAGGTGATTGGCCTGGTGGTGGCCGACACGGTGATGCAGGCCCGCCGTGCCGCGCGCCAGGTGGTGCTGGATATCACCCCCCTGCCGGCGGTGCTGACCGTGCAGGACGCCATGGCCGCGCAGCACTTTGTGCTGCCGCCGGTGCACGTGCAGCGCGGCGATGCGGCCGCCGGCCTGGCCCGCGCCGCCCACACGCTGCGCGGGCAGTTCGAGGTGGGCGGGCAGGAGCACTTTTACCTGGAGGGGCAGATTGCCTACGTGCTGCCGCAGGAGCAGCAGCAGTGGCTGGTGCATTCCAGCACCCAGCACCCCGGCGAGATCCAGCACTGGGTGGCGCACGCACTCGGCCTGGACCAGCACCGCGTGCAAGTCGAATGCCGGCGCATGGGCGGCGGCTTTGGCGGCAAGGAGACGCAGGCCGGCCACCTGGCGGTGTGGGCGGCCATTGCGGCGCACAAGTTCAAAGGCCCCGTCAAACTGCGACTGGACCGCGACCACGACTTCATGGTCACCGGCAAGCGCCACCCGTTTGCCTACGACTACACCGTGGGTTTTGACGACACCGGCCTCATCACCGGCCTGCAGCTCACGCTGATGGCCAACTGCGGCTTCAGCGCGGACCTCTCCGGCCCGGTGGCCGACCGCGCCGTCTTCCATGCCGACAACGCGAGCTTCCTGAGCGATGTCGAGATCGTCTCGTACCGCTGCAGGACGAACATGCAGAGCCACACCGCGTTCCGCGGCTTTGGCGGGCCACAGGGCGTGATCGCGATCGAGACGATTCTGGGCGACATCGCCCGGCACCTGGGGCTGGACGCGCTGGACGTGCGGCTGCGCAACCTCTATGGCACCACTGAACGCGACACCACCCACTACGGCATGACGGTGGAGGACAACATCCTGCAGCCGCTGATGACCCAGCTCGAAGCCACGTCCAGCTACCGCCAGCGCCGCGCGCAGATTGCCGCGTGGAACGCGCAAAGCCCGGTCCTCCGGCGCGGCCTGGCGCTCACACCCGTGAAGTTCGGCATCAGCTTTACCGCCACGCTGTTCAACCAGGCCGGCGCGCTGGTCCATGTCTATACCGACGGCAGCGTCATGGTGAACCACGGCGGCACCGAAATGGGCCAGGGGCTGCACACCAAGGTGGCGCAGATCGTGGCCGACGAACTGGGCGTGCCCTTCCATCGCGTGCAGGTCACCGCCAGCGACACCGCCCGCGTGCCCAACGCCAGCGCCACCGCGGCCTCCAGCGGCACCGACCTCAACGGCCGCGCCGCGCAGTTTGCCACCCGCCAGGTGCGCGACAACCTGGCCGCCTTCGTCGCCGGACTGGACGGTTGCGGCGCGGGCGCTGTGCAGTTTGCCGACGGGCAGATCACCTCGCCCACCGCCACGCACGCCTTCGCTGATGTGGTGAAACAGGCCTACGCCCACCGCATCCAGCTCTGGAGCGACGGCTTTTACCGCACGCCCAAGATCCACTACGACAAGACCACGCTGACCGGCCGCCCGTTCTACTATTTCGCCTACGGTGCAGCGTGCACGGAAGTGGTGATCGACACGCTCACCGGCGAGAGCCGTGTGCTGAAAGTGGACATCCTGCACGACGTGGGCACCAGCCTGAACCCGGCCATCGACCTCGGCCAGATCGAGGGCGGCTTCGTGCAGGGCATGGGCTGGCTCACTACCGAGGAACTGGTGTGGGATGCGAAGGGGGTTCTGGCCACCCACGCCCCCAGCACCTACAAGATCCCGACCTCCGGCGACGTGCCCGCGCATTTCAAGGTCGATTTCTGGCCCGAGCCCAACCGCGAGGACAACGTCTTCGGCAGCAAGGCCGTGGGCGAGCCGCCGTTCATGCTGGCCATCAGCGTCTGGGAGGCCTTGCGGGATGCCGTCGCCGCAGCACGGCCCGGTGTGCCGGTGGTCCTGGACGCGCCTGCCACGGCCGAACGGGTCCTGCAGGCCCTGCGCAAGGACTGAGGGAGCGCCCACGCGGACACCCTGCGCACCACAAAGCGGCGGCACGGAACTTGCGATTTTCAAGCGCGTACAGCCCGCGCCCCACAACAGGGAAATCCCTGACCGGGCCAGGCTGGCGACGGACCCCCAAGGTCCGATTTTTTATCGCCCTCTCAGGAGAAAACATGAAGAAAGCAAGCATTGCCGCGGTCGCCCTGGCCCTGACCGCCATGGGGGTGCAAGCCCAGAGTTCCGTGCAATTGATGGGCACAGCGGATATGTATGTCGGCTCCATCCGCATGGCCGGTGACGCCGCCAGCAAATCCACCGTGGGCAGCGGCGGCATGACGACCTCGTGGTGGGGTATGAAGGGCACGGAGGACCTGGGTGGCGGCTTGAAGGCCAACTTTGCCTTCACCTCGTTCATGCGGATGAATACGGGAACAGTCGGCCGCTTCGCCAACGACCCGATGTTTTCACGCGACGCCAACGTCGGCCTGTCAGGCGCCTTCGGTGCGGTGCAGGTGGGGCGTGGCCTGGCGCCCAACTTCCTGCCCACGGTGATCTTCAACCCGTTCGGCGACTCGTTCGCGTTTTCGCCGCTGGTGCTGCACGCCAATGTGCCCCTGTTCAACGGCACGGGCTGGACCGCCACCACCCCCTCCGACACCGGCTGGGCCAGTGAAATCATTTACAGCACGCCCAAGATGGGCGGGCTGTCGGCCAACGTGCACTACCAGATCGGCGAAGTGGCCGGCGCCTCGGGCAAACACAACATCGGCGTGAACGCGCTGTACTTCAGCGGCCCCCTGGCGTTGACCGCGTTCTACGAGCGCGACCAGATCACCAATCCGGGATCGCAGGTGCTGTTCGCAGGCGGCGCCACGCGCACCGACTGGATGCTGGGCGGCTCCTACGACGCCGGCGTGGTCAAGGGCTTCCTGACCTACGGCGAAGCCAAAAACGATGTCACCGCCTTCAAGACCAAGACCACGTCGGCAGGCGCCTCGGTGCCGATGGCCGGCGGGCTCGGCAAGCTGCTGGCCGGCTTTGCCACCACCAGGGTGGAGGGCGGCAACAAGCGTGACACCCTGACGGTCGGCTACGACTACAACCTGTCCAGGCGCACCGACATTTACGCCAACGTGATGCACGACAAGATCACGACCTTCACTGGCGGCACCAGCTACGCCGTGGGCATGCGCCACAAGTTCTGAATCTGAATCCAGCCCCGAGGCGCTGGTCCACGCCCCCCGGCCCGCCATCGCATCAGCCCCCCAGGCTGACGCTGCCAGCGGCGGCCGGACACGGCCCCCCTCCCGGATCACCCGTCGATCAGCATCGGGTCCCAGGCAAACACGGTTTGCTGCTGATCCCCGAGCTTGTCAATGCCCAGGGCAATGACGTCGCCGGGCTCCAGGGTCATGCAGCGGCTGAGGTAGCTGACCAGCTGGGCCACCGTGAAGATCATGGTGCGGGTGTTGCCTGTCTGCTGGCGTTCGCCGTTGACGTCCAGCCACATGCCCAGGTGTTGCGGGTCGCCCACCTCGTCGGCGCTCACCAGCCATGGGCCGATGGGCCCGAAGGTGTCACAGCCCTTGCCCTTGTCCCAGGTGCCGCCGCGCTCCAGCTGGTACTCGCGTTCGGACAGGTCGTTGATGGTGCAGTAGCCGGCCACATGGCGCAGCGCGTCGGCTTCGCTGACGTAGCGGGCGCGGCTGCCGATCACCACGCCGAGCTCCACTTCCCAGTCGCTTTTCACGGAGTCCTGCGGCAACACCACCGGGTGGTTGCAGCCCACGGCGCAGCTCACCGCCTTGGTGAAAACGATCGGCTCCGCCGGAATGGGCATGTTGGCTTCGGCCGCGTGGTCGGCGTAGTTCAGCCCGATGGCGATGAACTTGCCCATGCCGGTCCATGGAACCGCAGCCGCCCCTGTGGAACGACGGGCAAGGTGCTGGCGTCCAGGCTGGCCAGAGCGGCCATGCTGGTGGGAGAAAGGGTGGCGGGGCCAATGTCGCCCAGCAGCGCGCTCAAGTCGCGCACCGTGCCGTCGGTGTGCAGCAAGGCTGGTTTTTCCTGGCCCTTGGGGCCGTGGCGAAGCAGTTTCATGAGAAAGATCCTTGGAGGGTTGAAGGAGTGCCCTGGCGCGGCGCGCCAGGATGTCAATCAGCAGCCTGGGGCTGTCCAGGAGCGGCTGCAGCAACTCCACCACCTGGGCCACACCTGCAGGTTGCCCGGCTCCCCGATCAGGGCGGCTGTCCATTGCCCACGCAAAATTGGGAGTGATCAGTACCGGGGGTTATCGCCTATGGGGCCTGTGGGCGCAGCAGGGCGCGCACCACCTGACGGTCGAAGTCTTTTGTTGCTTCATCCAGTTGGTCATAGGGCACGAGGTTGTTGTGCCGCCGCAGGTTCCAGTCGTAGGCGGGGCCCGGACTCCAGCCGGACAGCAGCTGGTCGGCCATCCAGCGCTGGTGCTCCATCTGCGAAAGCACCTCGATCGCCGCCGCATCCTGGCCGAGTTGCGCCAGTGCGCGGCGCTTGACCGGCTCGTGCTCCACCTGCCGACGGTTGAAAGCTTTCACCATGTCATCGAGCTCGTCCCAGGGAAACTGGGTCGGCTTGGTGCGCAGCGGTTTGCCTGCAGCCTGGATTTTTTCAAGGTACGCCCCATGGCGCGTCCGGGCCTCGCGGTCCAGTGTTTCGCCCAGCAGCCTGTCCGCGGAACAGATGCTGTAACGGTCAAAGGTCACAAATCCCAGCGCTTCGCCGGTGTTCTCCACACCCACGCAGGCCATCACGTCCGAATCCGGCGGCACGCACACCACAATCTGCGGCAGCGGGTGCCAGCCGCGGCTCAGGCGCGCCAGATGCAGGCCGGCCGCCAGCGCATCGATGTCACGCGCAATGGTCACGCAGACCAGGGTCAGGGGGGGCAGACGGCCGGCGCCCTCCGGGCTCTGGCCTGTACGCTGCAGCAACTGCGCGGGCGACAGGTGCTGCAGCGCGGCATCCTCGGCCCGCAACTCCAGCAGATCCGCCAGCGCCGGATATTCAGCTTCGAGCTGCCCCAACGCCTGCGACGCACCGGGGTCCAGCAGGGTCACCACGGGACGCTGGTGCGTCGCGTAGTGGGCCTGCAAGGCCAGATTGACGACGAGGGACCGCGCCAGGGCCTCGGCACCCACGACCAGCACATGCAGACGCGGTGCATCAGGCGCGTGCAGCGGGGCCAGGCGGTCGGGCGCCCATTCGGCCAGCAGGGCCCGGGCGGCCACGTCCACCACGTCCAGCACATGGCCGTCAAACCGGGCATCCTGCTTGCGGTAGTACGGCGCCTCGCTGGCAATCTGGCGCAGGCTGTGGTCGGCGACATGCACCAGGCAGCGCAGGGGCGTGGCGCGGCCGGCTGTGCTGACCAGCGCCCGCGCCGTGCGTGCCACCTGCAAATTGACAGCATCGCTGGCCGTCAGGCACACCAGGGTGGAGGCCCGGCTGATCGCGGCCTGCGCCAGCGCGTCGGCGGCACGGCCGTCGCCATGCAGCACGGCAATGCCGGCTGCGCGCAGGAAGGGCGCCGAGGGATGGCTCTCGTTCAGTTCAACCACCGCCACCTTGCGCCCGGCGGCTTTCAGGCTGCCCGCCAGGCGCGATGTCTTCTCGCCCAGCCCGACGATCACCACATGGTCTTTGTAGAAGAAGCGCAGCCAGACCTTGTCCAGGCTGATGTCGAGCACCTTCAGATAGGCGTAAATGGCTGCCAGCGCCGCCCCGCCCTGGCCCAGGTGGCCCGCCATGGTGAGCAACGTGGCCTCCAGTGGCTCGCCGGTCTTGCCGCCCAGGCCGAACGCATAAATGGAGGCCAGCGCTTCGGCCGACCACAGCGGCAGGCCGGCGGCCAGCACATGCCAGACCACCGCGACCACCCAAAGGGCTGCCGCCAACAGCAGCAGCAAGGGCGCAATCATCTTCTCGCGGGTCTTGACCCAGGCCACCAGTCGCATGAAACCGCCTTCCCTGTGAGGTATCCAAAGGGTGGATTATCGGCAGCCGCCAGCAGGCCATCGCGCCCGGTGCACAATCCGCGCTGCCCGCAACCCTGCACCACCCATCAGAGAGAACTTCCCCGCCATGCTGCACCCCATGAACGACGGCCAACTCGACGTGCTGATCCTCGGCCCGATGGGTGCCGGCGTGGCCACCGAGCACCAGAACTGCGTGCGACTGAAGGTCGCCATCGAGCTGCTGCTGGGCGAACCGGACTTCACGGCGCGCCTGCGCGCCTGTGGCTACCAGCGCTTCAGCGTCACCGCACCGGAACACCTGCAGGGCAACCGCATCGCCAATGAGGTGTTCCGCGAGCTGGACCGCGCCGATCTGGTGGTGATGGACCTGTCCTCGCGCCCCGGCACCCATGCGCCCTCGCCCAACGTGATGTACGAACTGGCGCTGGTGCACGCCTTGGGTCTGCCCTTCATGCTGATCAGCAGCACGACGGACGCCTCGCCGTTTTACGTGGCCCACGACCGCGTGCGCCAGGCCGACTACCAGGACACCGCCGCCACCGTGGCCGAACTGCACGGCCCGTTTGCGGCCTATCTGGACCCCAAAAACCGCCAGAACTTTGCCGACAACGCGGTCTCGGGCTACTACGACGGTGCGGCCATCATCGACATTTCGGCCGCTGCGGGCCTGGCGGCCGGCTATTACGACAACTTTGTGCACCGCGTGCTGCGCGAAGGCAATGGCTACCTGGCGCGCTCAGGCGGCCAGTACAAGCGCCTGATCACCGTGCTGCCGGCCGACCTGGACAGCACGGCGGCACAGCAGATCGAGGACGTGGCCGCACGCGCGCAGTCGCTGGGCCTGGAACTCGCATCCACCGAGTTGAAGCTGGCGGAGTCCGACATCCGCGGGCTGGCCATCCAGCACATCGGGCCGGTGCTCATCGACGTGCCCAGCACGGTGTATGCGCTGCGCCGCTCGCCGCGCCTGCTCAAGCACCTGCAGGAATCCCGCGACGGCTTCGAGGACGACCTCGGCGACGCCGAGAAAAAGACCCACCAGCGCCTGCTGCGCCAGTTCCGCCAGACCCTGCTGGACCACCTGCGCCGCGACCGTGCGCTGACGCCGATCCGTGACAAGGCGTTTGAATGCATCGCACTGGCCGATCTGCCGGAGCGCTTGCGCCAGCTGCGCGCTTGAGGCGGTTCCTCATGGCCCGAACGGAAACCGCGCCCTTGCTGCCGGCCTGGCACACCCAGCCGCTGACCGACCGCGCGGTCGCGGCAACCCTGATCGCAGCCATTCTGGAAGAAGCGCGCCTGCGCGCCCTGACGCTGGAATTTCCGCCGCCGCCCCAGCCCACCGCCTGCTGCGGCCGCGGCTGCAACGGCTGCGTGTGGGAAGGCTATTTCGCTGCGCTGGCCTACTGGCGCGAACGCGCAGCCTTCACACTTTACGGCGTGACCTTGGCCTGAGGCGGCTGCAGGTCCAGCACGATGTCGCGCGTGTCGTGCTCGGGCTGCACGGCGGCCTCCCGGAAGCCCAGCGACCGCGCCAGCTCCAGCATGCGCTGGTTTTCCCGCAACACGGTGGCCACCAGCTGCCGGGTGCCGCTGGCACGCAGGTAGGCGATCAGCTTGTCCATCAGCAGGCGGCCCAGCCCGCCGCCTTTGAGTTCGGAGCGGATGATGATGCCGAACTCCGCACTGAGGTTGTCCGGGTCGGCCAGGGCACGGGCCACGCCCAGCGTCTGCGCTTGCCCGTCGGGCCCGGGGGCCACGGCGATGAAGGCCATCTCGCGGGTGTAGTCGATCTGCGTCAGGCGGGCCAGCTCGCTGCGCTCCATGGTGCGCCGGCTGTAGAACACACGCATGCGGATGTCCAGGGGGTCCAGGTGCGTCAGGAATTCGAGATGCCCGGCCTCGTCTTCCGGGCGGATCGGCCGCAACTCCAGCCTGCGGCCCATCCAGTCCAGCGTCTCGGCCAGCTCGGCCGGATAGGGGCGGATGGCGAAGTTCGCGGCGCCGCCGGGCCGGCTGGCACTGAGGCGGATGCGCGCATCCAGCGCCATCACGCCTTCGTGGTTGACGATCAGCGGGTTGATGTCGAGTTCGGCCAGTTCCGGCACGTCGGCGAGCAGCTGGGAAACCGCCAGCAGCGTCGCATGCACGGCATCCATGTCGGCGGCGGGCACGTCGCGCCAGCCCCGCAGCAGGCGCGCGATGCGCGTGCGCCGGATCAACGCGCGCGCCAGCGGCACGTTCAGCGGCGGCAAGGCGACCGAGCGGTCGGCCATCACCTCCACCGCGGTGCCGCCCTGGCCGAACAGGATCACGGGCCCGAACACGCGGTCCACGACGGCGCCCACGATCAGCTCCTGCGCGTAATTCCGCCGTACCAACGCCTGCACGGTGAAGCCCTCGATCTGCGCCTCGGGCCGCAGCCTGCGCACGCGCGCCAGCATGGCCTGCGCGGCCTCGCGCACGGCGTCCACGTTGTCCAGGCCCAGCGCCACACCGCCCACGTCGGACTTGTGCGAGATGTCGCGTGACAGGATCTTCAGCGCGACCGGAAAACCGATGTCTTCGGCCGTCCGCGCGGCGGCCTCGGGATCGGCCGGCACGGTGCGCGTGGCCACCACCGGAATCCGGTAGGCGTCGAGCACGGCCTTGGCCTCGGGCTCGGTCAGCATCTCCCGGCCGCTGGCCAGCACCTCGCGCACCAGGGCGCGCACGGCGGCGGTGTCGGGCGCGGCCTCGGGTTGGGTGCCCGGCGGCAGCACCGGCGGCGCCTCCAGCAGTTCGGCCTGGTTGTGCAGGTAGCTCAGCTGCATCGAAAACGCGCGCACCGCCTCCTCGGGCGTGGGGAAGTCGGCAATGCCGGCCTCCTTGAAAATCTGCCGCGCCGCGTCCACGCCGTGCCCCCCGAGCCAGCAGCCCATGAGCCGCGCGGCCGCGCTCTGCGGCACGGCGGCCAGCGCGGCGGCAATTTCGGCGCTGGGCACGATGGCCGTCGGGGCATGGATGAACAACACGGCACCGGCCGCCGGGTCGTCGCACAGCGTCTGCAGCGCCTCCACATACCGCTGGACCGGCGCGTCGCCGATGATGTCCACCGGGTTGCCGTGCGACCAGTTGGCCGGCAGCACGGCATCGAGCCGCGCCAGCGTGGCGGGCCCCAGCTCGGCCAGCGGCACGCCCACATGCGCCGCCGCATCGGCTGCCATCACACCGGCGCCACCGCCGTTGGTGAGGATGGTGAGGCACTCGCTGCGGTTGGTGCGAAACCGCGCCAGCGTCTCGGCGGCGAGAAACAGCTCCTGCAGGGTGTTCACGCGCAGCATGCCAGCCCGGGCGATCGCCGCCTCATACACCGCATCCGACCCCGCCAGCGCCCCGGTGTGCGACGCGGCGGCGCGCTGCCCCTGCGCCGAGCGGCCGCTCTTGATGACGATCACCGGCTTGTTGCGCGCCGCCGCCCGCGCCGCCGACATGAACTTGCGCGGCGACTCGACCGACTCGATGTACAGCAGGATGGCGCGCGTGCGCACGTCGGTGGCCAGGTAGTCGAGCATGTCGGCGAAGTCCACGTCGGCATGTTCGCCCAGCGAGACGAAATGCGAGAACCCGATGCGCTGCGCGTCGGCCCAGTCCAGCATGGCCGTCACCAGCGCGCCCGACTGCGACACAAACGCCAGCTCGCCGGGCTGCGCGCCGATGTGCGCGAAGCTCGCATTCAGCCCGATGTGCGGCGCCAGCAAGCCGATGCAATTGGGGCCGAGCACCCGCAGCAGGTGCGGGCGCGCCGCGTCCAGCATGGCCTGTTTCTGCGCTGGCGTCATGCCGCCGCTCAGCACCACCGCCGCGCGGGTGCCACGGGCCGCCAGCTCGGCAATCAGTCCCGGCACGGTGGCCGGCGGCGTGCAGATCACGGCCAGCTCCGGCACCTGCGGGAGATCGGCCACGCGTGCGAAACAGCGCTGGCCGTCCAGCGTGCCGTGTTTCGGGTTGACGGCAAATACCGGTCCCTTGAAGGGGCCCTGCGTCAGGTTGCGCCAGACCGTGGCGCCCACGCTGGCCGGACGGGTGGAGGCGCCAATCACCGCCACCGAGGCCGGGTCGAATAGGGAATCGAGATTGCGGACGCTCATGGGGGTGGGTTCCGGTTCGGTGGAGGGCGAGGTGCAGTCTAGCGGGTGCCGTACACCACGTCGGACTCACCCGCCAGCAGCGAGCCGAAACGCACCGTGGGTTCCTTCAGAAATTTCCAGACCAGGCCTTCCACATAGGCCGGCCCCTGGTGCTTCGCATTGCATTGCCCGGGGCCGAGTTGTAGTGCGGGTTGCGCTTAAACACCACGTTCTGGCCGCGGTTCCACTTCTCCACGATGAAGGGGCCCGAACCCACCGGCTGTTCGCAGGTCTCGGCCGCGCTGCGGTTGAGCGAGGCCGACGACAGGATGCCGTGTGTGGCGTGCGACAACACTGTGAGGAACGGCTGGTACGGCTGCTTGAACGTGACCCGCAGCGTGAGCGGCCCGGTCGCGGTGGCGGACTCGAAGTTGTCGCTGAAATAGACGAACGAGGCGCCATTGCGCTTGGCCGGGTCGGCATCCGTCCAGCGCTTGAAGTTCTCGGCCACGGCCTGCGCGTCCAGCGGCGTGCCGTCGGTGAACTTGACGCCGGGCTTGATCTGGAAGGTGTAGGTCTTGCGGTCTTTGGAAAGCGCCCAGGAAGTGGCCAGCCAGGGCCAGATCTTGCCGTCGGCCGCGCGCGAGACGAGGGCGTCGCTGAACTGGCGCTGCAGATACCAGCCATGCACCAGGCAGGCCGGCTCCTGGAAATGACCGTACTGGATGGTGCCGCCGCGCTGTGGCGCCGGCTCCTGCGCCACGGCGGGCGTGGCCAGCCAAAGGCCGAAAGCGGCGGTCAGCGCGGTGGACAGGTAACGCAGGCGCCCCCTGTGGTGTGGCGGGTGTGTGAAAAAAGCGCGGCGGACTGGGATGCAAGGCTCAAGACGTTCTCCATGGACGATCGGCGGTGCCGGGCGGGCGCTGGCCCCAAGCCCGGTCAAGGCTGTCCATGCTATGAAGCGCCCCGGCGTCTGGCTACGAAGCTTTTGGAGGACTCACATGCGGGGGTGATTTTCGAATTTGCTTATGCGGAGGGTGGGCAGTGGGTAGAGTTTTGCCACTTTTATTTTTTCAAGAAACAAATCTTGAGGCCGTGCTTACGATGCGGCGCGTAGGGCGAAATGGATGTCGCAGATTCGAGCCGGGCCGCGTCAAGTGGGACGGGAATACGTTTAGGAGTTGGGATTCGCCCCCGCAGCGCGAACCCACCTCATGCGCATCAATGACCGCTCCGCAGCGGGAGCAGTCCCTCGCCTCGTTACCTTGGCGAGTTGGTCTGGGCCAGAAGCGGCGCCTGATAAAGGACTGCTTTGTGAATGTTTAAAGCATGTTGCGGTGAACTCTTTGCCAAATCTCACTCCTCACTCGGTGGTTTGATTCTTAAACGCTCTGATCAGGCTCGGCAGTCGGGCTTTTGCGCGAACAAGCTCTTTGCTTGAAAGCACGTATTGAGGGCAATTAGTGAGGCGTTGAACCGCCAAGTCAACGAACGCGCGGACCCGAGCCGGCTGCGATGTTCTGCTGCCGAAATAAACGAAGTAGCCAGCGTTGTCTGCCATGTGGTCCAAGAGGATAGGCACCAGCTTCCCATCGCGTATGAAAGGCGCCGCAGTGGCGCCGGCCAACTGCCCCAGCACTTTGCCAGACAACACGGCGTGCAATTCCAGGGTTTCATCGTTGCTGATGATGGCTGGCGCCACAGGTTGCTCCACCATTTGCTCGTCCAGCTTCATATGCCAGGGGGCCAGTCTTCCTGTGCCTGGGTGCCGAAACACACTGCAGCGATGTGAAGACAATACCGCCAGCGAGTCCGGTACGCCGTAGCGCTCGAAATAGGCGGGTGCTCCGCAAACCACCAACTGAAGCGGAAACAGGCGGCGCGCAATCACCCCTTCGTGGGGCGATGCTCCCATGTGAAAACCCACATCGACCCGGTCTTCGACCCAATTGCGCACACGATCTTCCAGTAGCACATCGGGCTGGATGCCGGGGTAAAGCGTACAGAACTCATCGATCAAAGGCCAAAGAATGGGGTGGAAGGTTGTGCGGGGGCCTGTAATGCGCAAGGGGCCAGCAATTTCATCCGTGGTCGCCTTGGCTTTTCTCAGCGCGTGTTGTACACCCAGCAAGGCAGGCTGGACATCTTCGAGAAGCCGTTGGCCCGCATCGGTCAAGGACATGACCCGCGTGGTGCGGTGAAACAGCCGCGTATCCAGATGCTTCTCCAGTTGCGCCAGTGCCTTGCTCGCTGCCTGCGGGCTAATATCCAGTGCCTGTGCCGCTTTGCGCAGGCTGCCCAGCTCCGCCGCCTGGATGAAGGTGGACACGGATCGAAGTTCGTTGATGGCCATTCGGGTTGCCTCCTGCGGAGAATTATCCCCTTTTGGATGTCAATTAAACAATCTCTTTGCATCTATTCGGATGCGATTGACCGGCCTACATTCAGGCCCATGCAAACAGTGACTTTGAACAATGGCATCGAGATGCCCGTGCTGGGCTTTGGCGTTTACCAGATCGCCGAGGCGCAGGAGTGTGAACACTGTGTGATCGACGCGATCCAGACCGGTTACCGCTTGATCGATACCGCCGCGTCGTACACCAACGAAGAGGCTGTCGGCAAAGGCATTCGACAAAGCGGTGTTTCTCGCCGGGACCTGTTCGTCACGACCAAGCTCTGGGTGCAGGACACTGGTTTTGAGCGCACCCAGCAGGCTATCGACAAGTCCCTTCGCCGCCTGCAGCTCGAATACCTCGACCTGTACCTGATCCATCAGCCCTATGGAGATGTGCACGGGTCCTGGCGGGCGATGGAAGACGCCTACCGACAGGGCAAGCTGCGCGCCATTGGCGTCAGCAACTTCCACTCGGACCGTTTGATGGACATCCAGGCCTTCAACGCCATTGCTCCGGCCGTCAATCAGGTTGAAGTGAACCCTTTTCAGCAGCAGTTAGACGGTGCAATCTTCATGAAGGGGCTCGGCGTACAGGCACAGGCCTGGGCTCCATTCGCCGAGGGGCGCAATCACTTGTTTCAAAACGAAGTGCTCGCCGATATCGGCGCGCGCCATGGCAAGTCGGTGGGACAAGTCGTTTTACGCTGGTTGATTCAACGTGGCATCGCGGCACTTGCCAAGTCGGTGCGCAAGGAGCGCATGGCGGAAAACCTGGCCGTTTTCGACTTTGAACTCGACGAGTCAGACATAGCTCGCATCGCGTCGTTGGACACGGCCACCAGCGCCTTCTTTTCGCACCGCGATCCCGCCATCGTCAAGTGGATGGCCGAGCGCCAACTGGACATCTGAATGGACGTTTTTGCCATGAACACAATTTCTCTCCCGCCTCTTTGCTTCGCAATCGTCC
>ERZ1034365.1065-NODE-1065-length-14465-cov-4.548930_pt1 | contig 14465 bp, 4 predicted proteins | sample MGYA00520615_ERZ1034365 | MGnify/ENA primary metagenome ERZ1034365 (study PRJEB33736, sample SAMEA104284505) | Azolla filiculoides | biome: Urban; feature: Water surface; material: Ditch water | place: Netherlands | collected 2015-10-28 | depth 0-0.1 m ... | reverse complement strand
AAACGTATGAGTCAAGAAACTGTAGTAGTTACTGAACTGGATCAATTTGTAACTATCCTCATTGACTGGCATGAGCACCAAGTAGCTACCATCCAACACCTCTATGAAGTACCTGAAGGTATTGAAGTACAAGAGGAGGATGGTGAACCATTCAAGCTAGAGGGTGATGTACGTCGTGCTTATCAGCTTGGTTTGCAGATGGCTATGGAGTATCTGGGTAAGCTCCCATTTAACCCAGAATACGAAGATGCAGAACCAGTGCATTGATGGTATTCAAGTAGTAGGCCTAGATCCATCCCTCAGAAATTGGGGGATATCTAAAGGCATCTACAACGTCAAGACCAAGCAACTTTGTATCTATGACGTATCTACCATCCAACCTGTGCTCTCTACAGGTAAGCAGGTACGTCAGAATAGTCTTGATCTGGAGTCAGCTAAACAACTCTGTGAGGGTGCCTTAGCTGCTGCTAAAGGAGCCAAGGCTATCTTTGTAGAGATACCTATTGGTAGCCAGTCAGCAAGAGCTATGGCAGGTTATGGGATATGTGTTGGTGTATTGGGTGCACTCAGAGCAACGGGAATACCGTTCTTTGAGATAACCCCTACAGAGGTAAAAGTAGCTTCTGTTGGATACAAGAATGCTACCAAAGCAGAGATGATCCAATGGGCTACAACAGCACATCCTGAAGCCAACTGGCCTACCTATAAGCAGCATGGGAAGGATGTTATCAGTGCAGCCTTAGCAGAGCATCAGGCAGACGCAACAGCAGCCATATACGCAGGTCTAGCCAGTAATCAGTTCAAACAAATAGCACCATTTATTAGTTAAGGAGTAACAAATGATCGTCAATCTTAAGCAACATGAAATTGAAGCAGCCCTACGTCAGTACATCGCACAACAGGGTATCAACATTAACAGCAAGAGTGTCACCATTTCCTTTACAGCAGGACGTAAAGAAACAGGTATCTCTGCTGAACTGGATATTGAGGATATGGAATTCAGTGAACCAGAAACCCCTGTATTCATTCCACAAATCTCTGTAGTGGTTCCTACTGGCTTGATCAATCGTGAGATTGAAGCAGCAGAATCTGAGCCAGATGAACCAGTATGTGAACCAAGCTCTGAAGTGAAAACTACTAGCCTATTTGGTTAGTAACATGGAAGTCCTTAGATGGATTGGGTACATCATTGTATCCACCGTAGGACTTTGTGCAGCAATCACCGTAGCCATCGTACTGGGGGCAATTGGTGCTTCCATCGGTACGATAGCTTTAGGTGGTTTAGTCGTAGTAGTAGTCGCTGCAGGGATTCACGAGTACTTTAATCCCGTTGAAACACCTGAACGAGACACATGAACAAAGACCCCTTAATGGGGTCTTTTTTCGTGAGCCTTATAACATCACATCTTCCAGGTTAACTATTTGAAGGGGTAGCTGATTGCTTTGATAGTTGCCAATTCATCCAATGTACCGGGATAATTGAATGCCCCTATTGTGAATGGATTATTCCCCATCCTATGTATGAAACCAGAGTCAGTCAACATAGGTGCATTGGCAAAGTAACTCTCAAAAGCCAACATAGCCAATGCTCTTCCCGGTTTGTCTGCATACAGGTGTGCAATGACTTTCTGGATACGCATGTAGTACTTCGTAAACATTACGAATCCCATATCATTCATGTACTGGAGATTCCGGTGTGAAGGAATATCGTAGTTAATGAATGAATCCGAAGCCAGTTGAACTGCATCAGCTTTGCTCATGGGATTATCTTTACGAGTCGTGACATGCTGATACAGGGTATAACGCGCTACGAAGTCACTCAGTTGAGTCGCATGACGCAGTACCTTATATGCTTTGGTGTCTTTAGACATGTAAGCAAAACGTGCTCCACTAATAACATGTTTATTCCACTTATTAGTGTGATCGTCTACCGCACCAACAAGGCGACTCTTATAAGAGAAGACATCATTATCAGGAGACACATCCTCTACGATGGAAGGCATCAAACCAGCATCAATAATTTCCTTTACTGGATTAGCGTCAATAGCTGCTTTCAGTCTAGCAATCTCATGCTGCATTGCAGTCTTACTGCTGGTAGTTACACCTGCAGCCAACTTAATCTCTAGCTCAATCAATGCAGCAGAGTCAGCACGGTAGTTCGTAATACCCTTCATAGCAATCTGGTGGTATTTCAGCATGTCCTTGAAAGGGACACCCTGCCAATAGAGTAGCGATACGTTGCTACCAATGTTACCCATCAGGGTACTTACATTCTTCACTACAAGAATGTCTTTCACTTCCCCCACTAGTTCCTGCCATACATCCTCAACCCGACGAATGTTATAAGCTGCTTTGCCACCCATAGCTTGTGTTGCCAAGCTAACAAACATCTTTTCAACGATGTTCTTCTTATCCTTATTGAAGGCATCAGTGATACTTTGCTTACGATAGCCGAAGGTAATATCCATCAAATCACTACGGATCATCATAGGAAGTGTACCGTCTTCATCCTCACCCCAGATATCCTTAATCGCTTGCTTAGTATCTTCAGGGAGCATCCGGTACATATCCCGCAGTTCTGGATCAGTACTATTCGGACCAAAGACACGATAGGACACCGATTTAGTTGCAAAGTCAGCATTGTACTGATCATGCAATGTCTGAATGACCTTGCGGTTGTGTTCCTTAGTTGTAGTCTTGTCGTAGATACTTCCTGCAAAAGCACCTAGTACCTTATCGAAACGATTATCCCGATTAAGGAATAGATCCTTATTGTCTTCCTGCATTAGATAGCGATAGTTAGCTACCTGACCATCTGCATTCAGAACAGGTGCAGCATAGTTATTCTTTACATCTTCTGGATCAAAATCAGGATCATAGACAAACTCTTTAGCCATGCTCGCTTGCTTATGCTTGTACATAGCAGCCAGTTCTTTCTGATTGATAACCCAATCAGCCAGATCCTTGACGCTATCAGTACGCTCACGGGAACCCTTAGCAACCTCTCCTGTAAAAGACATTGCTCCAGACAACCAAGGACGTAAACCACCCCCATCACGGGTATAGAGGAAGCGTTCAGTCATGCGGCTAGGATCGGTAGGATCATAGGTCACATGTTTGGGTTCTTTCCTGTAACCCTGCTCCAGTAGGGCTTTACCGTCAGCTTCCGTAGCGATAACTACCTCTTTCTTGGGATCGTAGATTTCAGGGAGATAGCCCTTCATCATCAATGCCTCAGAGCCATCAAATAGCTGCTCCTTGGATTGTTGTTGCAGTGACTTATGCAACCGCATAATCATCTCAACACCACTCTCATTACCGCGCTTGGCTTCAGCCTTCATTACTTCACTGGCTTTATCAATCTCCGTAGACTCGGTATAGCGTAAGGCATACAGCGAAACCAGTTGATCAATGATCGGTGTTGCTACGGCAACATCTGCACTGTTTGCTGTGGTATTTGTACCGGCAAGATTGGCAATGTTGGTAGCGTTCATTAACAGGTGTTTACCTTTAACTTTACCCTTCGCCAGTTTGTATCCAAGAATCTTGGACTGACGCTCATAGAAACCACGATGTCCAAGTTTTGCGAGTTGGCTCTCTAGATCTTTGATGGTCTGATTACGCACAGTAGCACTAGAGAGAATCTCTTGAATCTGGTCCATCGTAAATGGCCCCAACAATGCAGACAGATCGGTACGTAGTACTGCAATACTCAATGCTTTCTTCTGGTCTTGGGTTAGATCTTTCCCTTTATTGGCAAAGCTCTCAAGAGCGATGTTGCTAGTATGGATAATGGCATCCTCACGATTACCCTCACGCAACTTAGCTTCCCGTAACAGCGCATGGAACATTTTATTACCATCATTAGCCCCACGGACTTCATTGATCATTCCCATGATCAAACCATGACCCTGCCTAAACTGCTTGTCACGGATCTTCTGAAGGTTTTCCATGACTTCATCAGTGCGATCACCAGCAATAGTACTAATGATTGCACCTGCAGTACGAATAGCACTAATACGACTGTTATCTAACTTGTCCCGACCAAAGGCTTCAACTTTACCTCTGATTTTGTCAGTCCCTGATTGCAGCACACCTTCAACAAAAGACAGAGTACTGGCTTTAACCAGCATCGGTGCCTTGCGTTTCTCCTCAATAGTGACCAACTGATTGACCAACGTAGTTAGCTTATTGTCTGCTCTTTGTCCTGCTTGAGTATGTGCCAGCTTATTATTGAACCACTCCAGGATCTTATGGAACAGGGTTTCCAGCCTATTTGCAAAACTAGAATTGGCCTTGGATTCAACCTTGCTGGTTTCAAAACGTAAAGCAGCATTCACTTCTGGATTAGCCAACCCCAATGCCGCAAAGCGGGACAGGTGTTTGCCATCGTTAATCTTGAACAGGAAGTCTTGCATCTCCTGTGACAGAGGACTATTTGCCCCAGTGAGTTTGGTCTGTGCTTCTTTGTACAACTTATTCAGTTCCACAGAGATCGCATGACCCTCACCAATATTATTAGCTAAAGCACTGGCTACCGTAACTTCTACCTGCTCCAGTACAAAGGCTACCTGATCATTCATCTGGATCGGTGCAGAGAGTGCCTCACTAGCAAAGGGTACAGTGCCATCCTTTTTCGCTTGGTTCCATAACCCTTTAGGGGTACGAACCAAGTTACGCTCAATCTGTGATTTGAATGTACCGTAAGGACCATGTAGCTTATCCACAATGCTCGTCAGCAGGCTGCGGAGATGATCATCAAAGGTAGGAGTTACCTTGCCTTCATCCAATGCGTTGTAGAGCGATTCTGTGGTTAGGTTCTGGATATCATTGATTTTTGCCATTGCCAATGGTTTGGCATCAGATAATTCCTCACGGACTTCCATCAGCATGGTAGGAAACGCATGACCCCAAGTACCATTATCCTGTTTGTGGGTTAGCTGCCTATTCCCTGTAGCAAGTAACGCTTTCAGTGCTTCAGGATTCTGCTCAAAGGACGCCTTGATCAGATTCTTCATCAAGTCAAACTTAGTAGCTTCATTGGGTGCTTTAGTCCCTTGAATCTTTTTACCGGCTCCCTGTGCCTTATAATTTGCATCTGTGACCGTATCTCTTTCACCACTTTTAAGTGTTTGATAGGCGTGTTCGACAGAGATATAGTCATTACCCGCATAAGTAAACGGACGCTGCTGTAAGTTACTAAGGACAGCATTTTCATTAGTACCATACCAAATATTAATTGGTCCTGCTTCTGATGCTTGCTGAAGCAAGCCAGAGACATTAGTAATAAGCACATCCATACCTGTATTCAGGATTGTTTGTTTCTTCTCGTTGTTCTCACCAAAAATAGCTGCAGTAATAGTTTTGATAAAACCATGTAGCGCATTGAATGCTTTAACAAAGCGATTATCCTTGTTCTCTGATTCCATCTGAATCTTGGCAAGAACATTTTTTTGAAAGTCGGTATCAGTCATACCCCAAGCAACTAACTCGTGGATACCATTTGGCCCTTCAAATACATCTATAACAGTATTAGGTGCACCGATTGAGAATAAATATACCTGCACTTTTATCAATAAGTTATTTAGCTCCTTAACCAATGGGGAATTAGGATCGTTATCAATAATATGGTGTGTCACAGCATGGGTAACCTCATGCATAAGTACATCAGCAAGACCCTCTTCTGAAACGTGTTTACTAATATTAATTGTACGTTTACGGTCAAAGGTGCCAGCAGTTTCTTGCTCGTCTTTGGCTGTCCTAGCACCCCAGACCACATTAAGATCATCAGAAACCAACTTACCTAATTGAGCCAGTAAGGTCACACGGAAATTACGTGTCTCAGATGGTGCCTCACCCTTGAACTGAGTCCACAAATCACGCAGGATTTCCTTGGCACTAGACGTTCCATTCTTCTCCAGCTTGGCAGCTAAACCAGTACGAGTAGTTGGTGTTTCCGTTTTACCTAGCGCAGCAGCACCATCAAAGATCTGCTTTAGAATGTCAGCTTTAGTGTTCTGCTTATCTGCTTTGTTCTCATTGCGTTGCAAATAACCTCTAGGCATCATTACTTCAGTAATGATCCCGAGCTTCCTAGCAGCGATAGCACCAGCAATATCAGTCCCAGTCTGACCACCAGAAATCACCATGGTCAACTGTGGGTACTGTTCTTTTACTTGCTTCAGGATGGCATAAACAGCCTCATTAACTTGAGCTTGGGTGTAGCCTTTAGCAGCCCAAGTGTATATACCATTACCAGCTACGTTAAGCGTGGTGCCTTTACGCTCTTTAAGTTTAGCGACAATGGCGGCAACAAATGAAGCAACACCGGCTTTACTATCAAACGTAACTAGCTTGTCTTTTCCTGCTAATTGCGCAGTCGCCTTTTCACCTGCAGTTGTGTAATCCACTGCGTAAGCCATAGTAACGTCAGATGACTCTACGTTATATGCAGTACGTCCTGTATACCCTGACGCATCATGTTCAAAAATAAATACGGAGGAGCCGTTACCCGTAGATTCCCACAAAGCTTTTTCAGCCTCACGTGCTTCTTTTGCTTTGGCTTTAATTGCAGTTGTCCGGGTGGTATCCAACAGCAGTGTTAGTGCATCAACTGCCTCGGTAGATAACTTACTGGCTTGAAGTGCAGTACGATAAGTCGCATCGGGTTTGCTTAGGTTATTACGGACTCTCTTTAGATCAGCCAGTACATCCTGAGCCAGAGAGGTATCTTCTAGAGCAATACGTAGTACTTCTGTTAACTCAGTAACAGGTAATTTATTGACGGTTTTGTAAGCAGAACGTAGCTCAAACTTTCTACGGTTCTCAGCGTAGTACTCCTTAACTCTAGGCGCAGTCATATTAGTAATCAGATCAATTGCTGTATCTGTCTGCTTATTACGAGCGTTTGGATTAGGCAACTGACTCAGCTTGTAATTAGCTTCATCTCTATTGTCCTTTGTGGTCTTGTAGCCAGCACCTTCAGAGGCGTATTGATTGAGTACCTTGTTCTTACCCAGTACCGTCAGCTTATTGGTATCAGCCGTATGTGCGGCATTCTTGATTTCACTCAAAGCAATAGTCAGTACTGCAGCTTCACTGGGGAAGCCCCTTTCACCCGCAAAGTCAGCCAGCACTTTAGCCAACGCAGACTGCAGAGCTTTCTGTTGTTCCAGCGTAACCTTATTGTTACCCCGTTGCAGCATGGGTCCAATCCCTTGGATCATGCGTTCCAAGGTATCTGCCAATTCTCTCACCGGAGAGTAATCAATCAGGACATCCCAGAGCGCCGCATTCATATCAAGCCCCATCTGCTTGAAGTCACTGACCCCAGTGATCTGCGCATCGTGCATGTTGCCTCGTTTGCCTTCTGGATTAGCACGCTGCGAGATCGCACTATCTGAAGCATGGTTAGGCATCGAGGTAGTATTTACCCCAGAGGATTCCAGCACTCGTTCAGTACCGTGCACAGTCTCAATCCGAGAGCCTGAACCATTCTTCTTGGTTTTATCAGCAAGGTGTACTTCTGCTGAGTACAGGGGATTCTGCGATAACTGGACATTGGACTTAAAGATAGGCAAACCAGCTTTCAACCCTTTGTGTCCTTGTCCCTGTGACATAGGGGTATGCATCATCGGGATCAGATGTGCAATACTCTTCTGGAATTCCTTCTCCTGTTTGGGGGTCAGATCGTGATAGGGCTTCTGGCCTATTACGTCTTTGGTGACTTTATCTTTGACATCAAAGGCATCAATCTTCTTTTCCTTAATCATGCGTTGGATATATTCCTCACGCAAGGATTGATATACCGCGTTATACAAACCAAAGATCAAAGATGAAGTCTCGGTAATCTGATTACGGCTAGCAAGGAAGCTTTCCAGTTCAGTCTCTACCGTTTCCTTATAGGCCTCGCCATAGGTCGATTTAAAGGCCTCTTTGATGAGGTTTCTCTGTGCTGGTGTAAGCACCAAAAGCATTAAGGTTGCACGAGACATGTTCACATCTAGCTGCTGCTTACCGTCTTTAGTCCAGAGAAGCCTATTCAGCTTAACCAATGCATCTCTACGCGCATCGGCATTATCTGGGATCTTCGCTAGCTTCTTACCTAAGCCAGCGACAAAGGATTCAGCCATACTCTCAATAGCACGGAAAGTAGAAGAACCGAAAACCAGAGGACGAATCGGGTCTTTACTGAGGTTACGGCCTGCAGAAGTAACCTTATCCCCCTTCATCAAGTCACCAATGAAAGACTCTACTGCAGCATACTTCTCAGCAAGTATTCCAGCGAGAAACGGAGTTTTAGCATTAGCAGGAATGGAAGCGATGTGTGCTTTAAGCACTTTATCTGCGGCTACCGTCATCCCTTCATACAGATCGTAGTTACCACTTTCTTTGTGCCACGCATTGTACTCAGTCTCAGCATCTTCCATAGAAAGGAAGCCACCCTTCTTCAAGAACTCTGCTAGTTCTTCGGGGGAGTTTGCTGCACCAAACAAAGCATGAGCGATGATCGGACCATTGGTCACACCATCAGTCTCGCCAATCATGGAGGTCTTAAACTTAGCGTGTCCGTTTTGCTGTGCAAAGCGTAATTGAGCCAAAGCAACAATGGCATCAAAGGAGTGCATTTGCTCTCCACCTGCCTGCACACCAGCAATTAATGCTTTTTGAGCATTTGCCGTGAACTTACCATCAGCACCAACCATATCTTTATACTTTGGATCTGAATCGTCCATTTGTGCTGCAATCACACGAACAGCACGATTGATTGCTACAAATTTCTTGTCTTCAGATTTTGCTGCTGTTTCGTAGTCATCATACCCATTGAATTCAAATAGGTCAGGATACTTTTTGAGTGTCTCAGAGTTAGGCTCATTATTGGTTTTACTCCCCAAACCTTCTAGAACACGGAGCTTAAAGTCCTGCAGACTATCAGATTTAGAATCAGTACTGATCGTGCTTTCCCAACCAGCACGTTGAACCACAGCACGAATAAGCTTACTCATCTGTGGATTGATAGTGTTATTCAAAAGACCAACTCGTTGTTGGTTCCATGCAGTGTATTGGAAGAAGAACGGAGTGTTGTAAGCCCCATCTTTACCTTCATCTGCTTGCTCAAGGAAGTACGTTACAAACTCACGTAGATTAGTTACTTGCGTCTGTAATGCGTCATTCCGTGCATTGATAGCATCAACATCCATGGCTTGTGTTTCACCAGGAATAACCCACTCACCAGAAGCCATCTTGACTAAGGTATCGTCAGAGATGTTTTCATAAACATTCCAGCTAGCCTGTTTCAAAGTGTTTGGCTGTTGGTTATGTTTCTTTAGGTATTCAATCAACTCTGTAGGGAGTTCCATGCCATTCTTGGCATGGGTCTGGGTGAATTCCACAGGAGCCAGAGTAGGCATCACCACTCCAGAATCCACTGAGAACAGGTTATCCAACACACCCTTGTTGCCACGACCAGCCTCTAGGATTTCCCTAGCTATACCTGTGAGTACCATCGTTTCAGTATCAGGATCAAGCTGATAGTTCAAAGCCACATAGGTATGGGTGGTATATCCCAGATCCTTGTCGCGTGCTTGTTTAGCACTGAACTCAGCAGCCGTCATGCTGGCTTCTTGCCAATCCTTATTGATCCGCTGGATATCACCGTCGTTAACAGGGACAGCCACCATTACATCAAGTGCTCTCAACATCGTAAAGATGTGATCCCCAATCGCTGCTTCCAAACGCGGCTGAAGATTCATGGGTGTATTTTGGGTATCGCTAATACCCAAGGCTTGCAGTGTTTTCTGACCAAGACGGTTAGCCAAAGTAGCGCGATGGCCTAGAACATTCTGAAGCTGCTCTCGCTCACTAGGAGTTACCTCAGAATCTTCACCACGCCCCAATAGGCGGTTAATATCTTCGTCTGTATTAACACGACCCCGTGTAGCAGACTCAAGAATGGTAGTCACTGCGGCATAGGACATAGCAGTTTTTACATTCTCAGGGAGATCTAGCTTCCCATCTGCACCCGTGATCAGCAGTTCTTGAATTGGATCATTGTGGGTGAATCTCTTGGCATCACCGGCATAGGTAGAAACCAAGCTCTCACGCAGTTTCTCGTTCCATTCAGGAGCCAGTGCCATGAACTTGTTTAGCAGAATGCGCTGCTCTGGTAACAGTGCAGGAGCCTCTTTAGGTAAGAACTGAGCCAGTGACTCTACATCTTTACCCTTCCAAGAACTGAGGAAGTCTTTAACTGCAACCAAAGGACGGACTGAAGTATCTCCGTCCCGCTGGAGTGTCTGTTTAAAGTAATGCGCAAACAGTTGGCCTGCTTTAGCTACTTCAGTGAGTAATGCAGTTTTGGCTACAGGGGTTTCTGGTTGGAAGACTGCAAGTCTTCCTTCGCCTTTATCCCCAGTTTCTTCTGCATCTGCTTCAGGAGTAACCCCTTCGCTACTAACTTCGCCAGTTTCTTCTGCAGCTTGAGGGGATTGGGTAGCTTGTTTGGCACTTGTTTCATTATTGACATCCGTTTTAAATTTAGCAATCAACGCTTCAATGCTATTGACCATCTCATCCAATGTTGCTTCATGGTTAGAGATAATAGCTTCAAAAGCAGCTTTAAACTCTGCGTTGGACTCAAACAGTAGATCAGCTTCTGTAGATAGTGCGTAATACTGATCTAGTGCATTTGCTGAGAGCGTAGACAGATCTTTGTCTTGCTCATCCAATAGAGCAGCAACATCATCCTCATCGTTAATACGATAAATCGGGTTGTTATTGAGACTTTCTTTAATGGCTGCACTGATATCCGCTTCAGTTAGATCCTGCTTAAGAGAACCATCAGAATCACGAATAGCGTAGATATCTGCAACCAGTTCACGTATATCGTCTAAGGTAGTACCTACCTTACCTTTAGCTGCAAATAACCAACGATTGCCGATACGAATGTTCTTCTCTTCATTCATCTCACCTTTATCGTTATCACGACTCAAACCACCCAAAGCAGCTACATACTCATGTAGTGCCATCGGGAATCCGGGTTTAGCAGTCATTGGCTTAAGTAAGCGTTCCTTAGCTTTAACTTCTGCAGCCAGTTGCTTCTCAGTTTTAGGAGCCAGTACGTAGCCGTCACCATGCTTGATGATACGAAGCATAGGATTCTTCTTCTTGGCTTTACGGACAGCATCAAAGGTGTAAGGTACACCACCTTGAGATAGATCAGTCTGATTGCCATCCTTATCCGTACCTACATAGTCTTTAGTAGGATCTGGTTTAACTACAGGCGCAGGTGCCTGCGCTTCTTGGGTAGTAGCTGGAGTTACTGGCGTTGACGCTACTACTGGGTTTACGGTACTGTCCACTTTAGTAGACTGGTTTGGTGTTGGAGTAACTGCAGTAACAACAGGAGGTGCAGGAGTCGCAGACACAACCGGAGGTTGTGTAGAAGACACTACAGCAGATGGATTGAACTGTAGGTTATAAGCACTCTGTAGCTGTACCTTAGCTGCCTCCAGTGCAGCAGACTCCAAGTTAACAGCAGCCACTAGCTTTGGTGAATTAGCAGCGATCTTCAAACCACCAAACTTGGCACGGAGATCTTCCCCCGAATTCACTAGCGCATCGGAAGCAATCTCCCATCCTTGCTTGGTAGGAACAATCCAAGTCTCCTTATTAGTACCCTTCACCGCTGCATAAACATCACTGATCAGTTGCTTCTTCTGAGCATGACCCTCAGCAAACTTAGTCAGCATGTGCAAAGCAGTTGATGCTTTATCTCCATTATTGGCAGAAATAGCATTTGCCATCCGTTTGGTGTAGTCAGCAATACCTAGCTGACGTAATTTAGGATCACCATTAAAGACTTCCTTGCTAACGATATCGTCAGTCTTAGCTGCATTCTCAGCCAGCTTATAGGCTGAGACAGAACGGAGATAGGCACGCTGACCATCAGAGAGACCGTTCTTGACGTTATCAGCCAGTTGGTTAAGGTGATCCTCAGAGAACATACCCGGATTCGCCATAGCGAGGCTAACAACGTGTTTAGCCGACGCCTGTGAAGCTGCTTTACCTTCTTCGGTAGAGGTATCTACTTCAGCATTGGCGCTATCCACAGCCGCAATAACATCTGCTTCTGTGGTTTTAATACGCGCATCCGACAGCATTTTGTCGCGTAGCTTGGTCGCTTCCACAAGCTGACGATCCAGCGTACCTAGTTGTGCTGCTTGTTTCTTAGCGACTTTAAGATCTACTTTACTGGAATCGAATTTATCCAGATCTCCCTTCAAGCCATCAAGCTGAAGCTGTAGTAGTTCTGCCAAGGGAGCAGGTGCCGTAGCAATCTCTGCTTCTTTTGCTGCAATCTGTTTCTTGATACCAGCAACACTGGTGCTATTAACCTGACGATCCAGCGTATCTCGCTCCCCTTCTAGCTTATCAATCAGGGTATTGGCTTTATCTAAATTACGTTGCTTGGCTTCAGGGGTAGCATCAGCCTCAATACTGTTAGCAAAATTAACCTGCATCGCTTTAACAGGGTCATAGTCTTTGCTTTCTTTATCCAGATACGGATCAGTATTACCAGCCTTAATGTTCTCTCTAAAGGTAGATTCTTCCTTCTGCTTCTTGGCTTGCTGTTCTGGAGTAGCACCAGCAATCTCCGAGGCAGTACGCAGACCACCTGTAACCACACCACCTGAACCTAATCCAATAGAAGCTCCTACATAGATGTCTTTATCAGACACATGTTTAAGGGATGCCTTACCTTCAGCATAGGTTTGAAAACCTTCTACCGGGAATTCAGATGCACCACCTTTAAGACCAGCACCACCAATACTTTTAAGGGATTGTATGAATCCAGTACGAGCAGCATCTTTTACCCCCTTACCTGCTGTTTTAGCCCAACCAACCTGAGCTAGATCCTGCACCTGATCCGCAGCAGCTTCAGCTACTGCAGCAATAGACATATCTTTGAGTTGCTCTGCAGGAGGAAGCGCACCATCATGTACTTCAGCATATCGTTTGATACCTGTTTGAAGATGCCCTGAAGCAATGCCTGCATTGTTAGCACCCATAAGGAACTTACCCGCTTTACCAAGCGTACCTGCGTAAAGCTGCACTAAGTTATCTGCGGCAAATTCAGCTACAGCACCCCCATTAGTGCCTAATGCTTTACCTGTATTGGCGACTAGTTTAGAGGCACCTGCTATAGCATCAACGGCACCAGAGAGAGTGTTGCCCCCCATAACATCAGAAGCACCCTCTTTAGTCTGATTCCAAGCTGTTTGGAAATCTGCACCTAGTTCATTAGTTAAGCGATCACGCTTACCTTGATGGACAATATCTTTGAAGTTACCAGCCTCACGAAGATTCTCGCTACTCTTACGATGAGCTTCGATGCGCTCGAATAGTTGTAGTGCAGTAGGCGCACCTTCGCCATATCCCCTGCGTTGATTAAGGGTCGCTATATCTTCTGCAGAAGCCGTACCTTGATTATATTTAGCGTAGGCAAGACTATCTGCATCAGTAAGTTTATTTATATCGTGATAGCCCATCCCATCAGTAATAAGTGCGCCAGTCTCAGCGGCAAATGCTGGAATACTCTGAGCCACAGAAGCTGCGAGATTAACCGCACCACCCACAAAACCATTAGGGTCTAGATTCGCTTTAGTAACCCAAGAGTTATCTTGTTTCTTGGCTACAGGGGTAATAACGTTAGCTTTAGATGACTGATAGGCCATCAATTGATTAACTTTATCTTGTGATGCTTGGGCTAGGGACTCAAGTTTATCTGTACCACCGCCATTACGTTTAGCAAAGTAACCATCAAGATCAAAGTTAGCCATAGTAGAAACCTTTAAATAAAGTTTCTCTATTTTAAATAACAAACCGGGATAATTCCCGGTTTATTTTGATACAGATACTGTTTTATTAGTTAAGAGATTTCCTTAATTTCTCTTTAGCTATCTTAGTATTTAGTGCTCTTTCTTCGTCGGCTCTCAGCGTACTACGATTCTCAGGAGCATTTACGCCAGATCGCTCAGTTTCAGATATCTGACTTGCACGCATAATGTCTTTATATCGTTGGCTGTCTGGGGAGTAATTTCTAGTGTTGGGATGTGAAAAACCAGCCCTAATCATAGCAATCTCAATAGGCACACCGTCGATTTCAATATCAATAACATTACGGGTTTTATCAGTATCCTTTCTATTTGCCTGACCAGTTACCTGTATCGTAACTTCTTTGTCCTTTGACAACGTGCTTAAATAATCTTTAGCTTCCTGTGACATGGCTTGGTCTTTTGTACCTAACCACGGTTTACCAGTTTCATTAGCATCACTGGAACCAAAACGACCCACGTTACCCTTAGCATTAGGTACTGGTTTACCATCCAAGGATTCAAATTCAATAGTATCACCGTCTAAGATACGTTTGATTTTTACCTTTGTACCTTTACCTTCTTGAATAC
>ERZ1034365.1051-NODE-1051-length-14633-cov-2.688926_pt1 | contig 14633 bp, 14 predicted proteins | sample MGYA00520615_ERZ1034365 | MGnify/ENA primary metagenome ERZ1034365 (study PRJEB33736, sample SAMEA104284505) | Azolla filiculoides | biome: Urban; feature: Water surface; material: Ditch water | place: Netherlands | collected 2015-10-28 | depth 0-0.1 m ... | reverse complement strand
CCGGCGGGGCGCCCCGGTGTTGTTGGGGGCCGTGCCTAATTGGCCCGGGGGGGTCGACGTCTTTGTTGCTTTGGGCACCACCCTCCAGGTTGCCGGCAGCCAGAGCGCTTTCCGGGCGGTTGATTTTGATGCCGTAGTGGCCATTGCCAGCGCAGCGCGGTCCTCAGGTGCTACACATTTGGGAGTCATCAGCGCGATGGGCGCCAAGCTGGGTTCCCCGGTGTTCTACAACCGGGTGAAAGGTGAAATGGAAGAGGCCGTCACCGCATTGGGTTTCCCGACGCTGGTCATCGCCCGGCCCTCGCTGCTCGACGGCGACCGCGCGGTGCTGAAGCAGCCGGCCCGGCCGGCAGAAAAGCTGGGCCTGAGCGTCATGAAGCTGATCCGGCTGATGGTGCCCGCCAACCTGCGCGCCGTGTCGGTCAGCGATGTGGCCCGCAGCCTGGTCCAGGCCATCAAGACGCGTGCACCAGGCACGCATATCCTGCTCTCGGGCGAACTGCAGCGGCACTGATCTCCCCTGGCGGCTGCCTGGACGCCACAGCCGCAACGCCCCTCAGCCGCGCACAAACAGTGTCACCAGCGGGTCCGGTCCGACCTGGCGGCTCCAGTGCCCGTGCACCGCGGCGTCAAACGTCGCGCCTTCGGGCAGCGTGTCGGCCGAATAGAAGTGATCGCCGGGGCCAAAAACCCGCGAGCTGCCGTCCTGCAGGCCGATTTCCATCTGCCCGCCCAGCACAAACAGCCATTGCGGGCTGCCGGTGCAATGGAACGTGCTGCGAAACCCCACCGGGCTCTGGCGCAACTGGTAGCCGCCGGAAGCCATCAGCGGGGACAGACGGGCCTGCGGCGTGCCCTCGGTCAGAGGCACCCTTTCCTCGCGAAACCGGGCCCGCCCGTCGGTATCGGTAAACAGCACCACTTTGTTGAATTCAGTCACATCAGGCTCCATGAAAATAGCGCCGGCATGATCGCACAGCGGGCCGTTTCCATCGCCCGGCGTTGGTAGCATCCGTGCATGCATACCAACAACTCCCCCATCTCCTTCGGCCTGGGCGGCCGCGTCGTCATCGTCACGGGCGGCGCCCAGGGCATCGGCGAAGCCTGTGTCCGCCGTTTCGCGCGCGAAGGCGCGCACGTCGTGATCGCCGACCTCGATGACACCCGCGGCCAGGCCCTGGCCACCGAACTCGGCGCGCTTTACGTGCATTGCGATGTCGGCCACAAGCCCGACGTGGACACGCTGGTGGCCCAGGCCATGGCGGCGCATGGACGCATCGACGTGCTGGTCAACAACGCCGGAATCTTCAAGGCAGCGGAGTTTCTGGACGTGACCGAGGCGGACTTCGACGCGGTGCTGCGCGTCAACGTCAAAGGCGCCTTTCTCGCCGGCCAGGCCGTGGCGCGTGAGATGGTGAAGCGCGGCAGCGGCAACATCGTGAACATGAGTTCCGTCAATGGCGTGATGGCGATTCCCACCATTGCCAGCTACAACGTCAGCAAGGGCGGCATCAACCAGCTCACCCGCGTAATGGCGCTGGCGCTGGCCGACCAAGGCGTCCGCGTGAACGCTGTGGCGCCCGGCACCATCGCCACCGAACTCGCCGCCCGCGCCGTGCTGACCAGCGAGGACGCCAAAACAAAGATCATGATGCGCACCCCCATGAAACGCCTGGGCGCGCCATCGGAGATCGCCGATGTGGTGGCCTTCCTGGCCAGCGATGCCGCCAGCTACATCACAGGCGAGATCGTCACCGTGGACGGTGGGCGCATGACGCTGAACTACACCGTGCCGGTGTAGGCACGGTGTAGTTCAGCGCCGGAAAATCCGGGAGTAAAACAGGCCTGAACCCAGCGCGAAAAGGTCGTTGTCAGCTATTTATTCAGGATCGAATCACGTCTGCAGATAGAGTTCGGCCAACCGCTTGCGCTCGGCCGCGCCGACCTTCAGTGCATGCGTCAGGTAGAGGTCCACGCCTCCGTGGTCCGCGTCCACAGCATGCAGGGCTGCGTCCAGAAAATCTTCCTGCACCCGCCACAGCACCTGCATCACCTCCTGCGGCACGCCATAGGGCGGTGCGCTGTCCATGCGCAGCAACGCGTTGGTCAGCAGGTAGTCCTGCATCACCACGGGGCGCGGCACGCCCAGTGCCAGCAGGATCATCGCGGCAGCAAAACCGGTGCGGTCCTTGCCGGCGGTGCAGTGGAAGACCATGGGCGCGTCACTGTCCAGCAGGTGCGCGAACAGGTCGGCAAAACGGTGGGCGTTGTCGCTGACGAAGGCGCGGTAGGTCTCCTGCATCAGGCCGACGGTCTCCTGGGGCGTCAGCCGGTGGCCGGTCTCCAGCAGGTCCTTCATGCGCTGCACCACGGTCGGCTCGATTGGCAGGGAGTGCGACACCACGCCGGCCAGTTCGTACGGCACGGCGGCACGCTCGCCCACGCCGCGGAAGTCGTAGGCCCGCGTCAGCCCCAGTGCCGCCAGCACGGCCTGGTCATCGGGGGTCAGCGTGGCCAGATGGTCCGAGCGGAACAGCTTGCGCCAGCGCAGCGGCCGGCCGTCCAGCCCGAGGTAGCCGCCAAGGTCGCGGAAGTTGCTGGCGCCGGAGAGGTTCAGGGAGCGGGTCGGGGTGTGCATGGGGTCCTATTGTTGCAGGCCACGTTACCACCGCCGCGTGACGTGTTCAGGACCGAAGCGGCAAGACCCCACGCGCGGATTCCGACCTTGCAAGGGTGTGTTTCGGCTGCCTGGCCGAAGTCACCTTCCACCATGCCCTCTTGACTGGCACCGCGTGCAATGGGTGCGCACCGGGGTTTGCGGCCCAAGTGACAGCCTGACAGGGGGACCACTCCTAGAATTCGGCAGAACCCCATCGCTCTGCTTTTCTCTGGAGACACCCCATGCAAGCCGCCCTGCTTCACGAATTTGGCCCAACCCTCAGCGTTGAAGAGGTGCCCTGCCCCGCACCCGGCCCGGACGACGTCTTGATCGCCGTGGAAGCCTGCGGCGTTTGCCACTCGGACCTGCATGTGGCCGAGGGCGATCAGCCGGCGCTCAAAGGTGCGACCAAGCGCGACCTGATCCCCGGCCACGAGGTGGTGGGCCGCGTGGTGGAGCGCGGCGCCAACGTCACCCACCTGGCCGTGGGCGACCGGGTGGGCGTGGCCTGGAACTTCAGCACCTGCGGCACCTGCGAGGCCTGCCGTGAGGGCATGGAAAACCTCTGCCGCAAGGCCGTCATCACCGGCGTGATGGTGGATGGCGGCTATGCCGACTACATGGTGGCGCGCGCCAGCCACGCGCTGCCGATTCCCGACAACCTCACATCGGAAGAAGCCGCGCCGCTGTTCTGTGCCGGGCTGACCGTGTACCGCGCACTCAAGCGGGCCGGCGTGGGCGCGGGCCAGAAGGTGGCGATTTTTGGCGTGGGCGGGCTGGGCCATCTGGCGGTGCAGATCGCCCGCGCCTGGGGCGCGGAGGTGATCGCACTCGACCTGGACCCGGCCAAGCTGGCGCTGGCGAAAGAACTGGGCGCCACCCAGACATTGAACGCGGGCAGCGCCGACGACATCAAGGCGCTGCGCAAGGCCGGCGGTGTGCATGTGGCGGTGGTCACATCCGCCGCGAAAGCCGCCTACGACACCGCGCTGAAATGCCTGCGGCCGGACGGCGTGCTGTCGGTCGTCGGCCTGCCCAGCGAGCCGCTGACATTCCCGGCACTGACGCTGGTGGGCATTGAGGCGCGCATCATCGCCTCGTCTGTCGGCACGCGCGACGACATGCGTGCGGTGCTGAAAATGGCCGCCGACGGGCAGCTGCGCTGCATCACCGAGACCCAGCCGCTGGCCGAGGTCAATGCGGTGTTCGAGCGCATGCGCCGGGGCCAGATCAATGGCCGGGTGGTGCTGCGCTGCTGCAGCGGACCGCACGCAGCCTGATCAGAACACCTCGGTATCCACCTCGCTGTTGGCCTGCGCGTTGTAGCGGTTGCCGGCCACGGTGTGCTCGTTGATCAGGGCCTCCAGACGCGCCATGACGTCGGCCGTGAGCGTGACGTTCACGGCACCCAGGTCTTCACGCAGGTGTTCGACGCTGGTCGTGCCGGGAATCGGCAGGATGTCTTCGCCCTTGTGCAGCAGCCAGGCCAGCGCCAGTTGGGACGGCGTGCAGCCGACTTCGCTGGCAATGGTGTTGTAGGCCGGCAGCAGCTTCAGGTTGGCCGCATGGTTCTCGGGCGCGAAGCGCGGCATGGTGCGGCGGATGTCTTTGGCATCGAACGCGGCCACATCCAGCGGACCACACAGGAAGCCCCGCGCGACCGGGCTGAAGGCCACGAACGTGACGCCAAGCGCGCGGCAGGCGTCGAGCACGGCGATCTCGGGGTTGCGCGTCCACAGCGAATACTCGGTCTGCACGGCGGCAACCGGATGCACCGCATGGGCGCGGCGCAGCGTGGCGGCCGAAACTTCAGACAGACCAATGGTCTGGATCTTGCCCGCCTGCACCAGCTCGCTCAGGGCACCCACGCTGTCTTCGATGGGCACTTTCTTGTCCCAGCGGTGCAGGTAGTACAGGTCGATCACGTCGGTGCGCAGGCGCTGGAGCGCGGCCTCGCAAGTGGCACGGATCGTCTCGGGCCGGCCGTCGATCACCCGCACCAGTTTGCCGTCACCGGCCACGTCCACACCCGTCATGCCGCATTTGCTGGCCAGCGTGAACCGGTTGCGGTATTTCGACAGCACGTTACCGACGAGGGTTTCGCTGGCGCCAAAGCCGTAGAGCGCAGCGGTGTCGAAATGCGTGACGCCGGCGTCCAGCGCGCCCAGCAAAACACGCTCGGCCTGCTCAGCGGAGACCGGCGCGCCATAGGCGTGGCAGATGTTCATGCAGCCCAGGCCAATGGCGGAAACGGAGAAGGGACCAAGTTTTCTTTGTTGCACGGAAGTGTTCCTCGGTAAAGGCAAATGGGGTCAGCGCACACCACCGGCTGCGGCGATGTGGTCTGACCCCATTTTGCGGTGGGTCAAAGACCCGTGTTCAATGCTCAGGCATTGGCGTTGAGTTGCTGCTCCAGCTGGTGCAGCACCTGGTAGCAGGCAAACACCCGGCCGACGCTCGAATTGGGCTCGCGGCCTTCCTTGATCGCGGCGAAGAATTCGCGGTCCTGCAGTTCAATGCCGTTCATGGACACCGCCACTTGTGACACGTCAATCTTTTCTTCCTTGCCGGTGAACAGGTCGTCATAGCGCGCGAGGTAGGTCGCGGTGTCGCCGATGTAGCGGAAGAAGGTGCCCAAAGGTCCATCGTTGTTGAAAGACAGCGAAAGGGTGCAGATTTTGCCGTTTTCGGTTTGCAACTGAATCGACATGTCCATTGCGATGCCTAATTCTGGGTGCTTTGGCCCTTGAATGGCGTTGGCCTTGACCACTTTTTCACCAGTTTGATACTGAAAAAGAACGACCGTGTGAGAAGCGTGGTGCCACAACAGGTGGTCGGTCCAAGAACGCGGCTTGCCCAGAGCGTTCATGTTTGAACGCCTAAAGAAGTATGTCTGTACATCCATCTGTTGAATTGAGAATTCGCCGGCCTCGATTTTGTTGTGCACAAATTGGTGCGATGGGTTGAAGCGACGGGTGTGACCGGCCATGGCAACCAAACCGGTCTCAGCCTGCAGGTCAACAATTTGTCGAACACCCGCCAGATTATCGGCCATAGGAATCTCGACCTGAACATGCTTGCCCGCTTCAAGCGCCTGCAGTGTCTGAGCAAGGTGCATCTGGGTTGGGGTGGCCAAAATCACGCCGTCAAGATCAGGCTGAGCAAGCAGCTCGGCATAATCGGTGAAGGCCCGCTTTGCGCCATACTTAGCGGCCACTTCCTCGGCAACATCCATCTTGCTGTGCGCCACATAGACGATGTTCACGTCGTCAATGAGGGCGAGTGCGTCGAGGTGTTTCTGGCCAAATGCGCCAAGGCCAACTACGGCTAGATTTACGGTCATTGTTATTCCTTTGGGGTCAAGATCATGTGGCCGACAGCCGTGTTCGAGGCTGGCACGTGATAAAAACGGTAGACCTCATCGACTTTTTCACCCAGGGCGCCGCGCATGATCAACCACATGATCAGCTCGACTCCCTCTGAACCGGCTTCGACCATGTATTCGAGGTGCGGCTTGTACTGCAGGGTCTCTGGGTCGTTTACCAGGTCATCCATAAACTTGCGGTCCCACGGCTCATTGATGAGACCCGCGCGAGCACCCTGAATTTGGTGGCTCATGCCGCCTGTGCCCCAGACCTGAACGTTCAGATCGCCATCAAACTGCTCGACCGCGCGACGAATCGCCTTGCCCAGTGAAAGACAGCGCTCGCCCGAAGGCTGTGGGTACATGACCACGTTTACCGGAAGCGGAATGACCTTGGTTGGCCACTTGTCTGGGGTGCCAAACATTAGCGACATCGGCACAGTTAGACCGTGGTCAACCTCGAGAACGTTCAAAACGGTCATGTCGAAGTCATCGAGAATCAGTGATGCCGCCAGGTGGGTCGCCAACTCTGGCGCACCCTCAACAAGAGGCACCGGGCGAGGGCCATAACCCTCGTCGCAAATCTTGAAACTGTCACCAATTCCCATGGCAAAAGTAGGCATGATCTCCATGCCAAAGTATGAGGCGTGGTCGTTGTAGATGATGATGGCAACGTCAGGAGTGTTGTCTTTCATCCACTTCTTCGAGAACTCGTAGCCCTCAAACATTGGCTTCCAGTAAGGCTCTTCGGTGCGTTGCATGTCAACGGCAGCGCCAACGGCCGGCACGTGACTGGTGCTGATTCCTGCGGTGATGCGTGCCATTACGCTTCGCCTCTTTCCTTCTTCGAACGCCAGCCTTCAACATTGCGGCCACCGTTCAACATCATCTGCTGGTACTGCTCAACATTCATGTCGGTCATGGTGCTGACTGCCTGCACGTATGAAAGGCCTTCGCTCGCAAAGATCTTCGACAAGAAGTAAACGTTGCCGCCGAAGTCGAGCATCTTCTGGAAGTCACGGTCTAGAACAGCTTGCTTTTGCTCTTCGGTCATCTGCCACTCATCAAGATATTCGCGCTCGGCGCTCAAGAAGCGCTTTCGGTTCGCCTCCTCGCGAAGGCTCATGCAGAACTGGTTCAACCAAAAGCCCTGGCGAGCCTTTTCGATTGTGAATATTGTGGTTCCCGGGATGTCCTTGAACTGCTCAAAGTCTGGCTTCATTTTTAGCTCCAGTAGAGGTTGTTTGGATTGGTAACGAGGAGTTTCTGCTGCAGTTCTGAGGTAACCGCAATAGAAGGAACATAATCAACAAGAATGCCATCGTCTGGCATCTCTTTCTTCATGTTCGGGTGTGGCCAGTCGGTTCCCCACAGAACGCGATCGGCAAACTGCTCGACCACGGTCTTGGCAAATGGCACCACATCTGCATACAGCGGAGAACCGCTGACGGTTAGGCGATCTGGACAACTTACTTTTGCCCAAACATCGTTCTCGCGCATGAACTTTAGGAACAGCTCGAAATCTGGGTTATCGAGTGGCTTGGAGACATCTGGGCGACCCATGTGGTCAACCACGATTGGCACACCAAGCGATGTGAAGAAGTTCCACTTCTCGGCCAGGTCGGCAGGTTCGAAATAAAGCACCACGTGCCAGCCCAGCGGCTTGATCTTTTCGATGATTCCGCGGTAATAGTCGTCGGGCTTTGGATCAACCAAGCGCTTCACATAGTTAAATCGCACACCTCGAACACCAAGTGCGTGCATTCGCTCTAGCTCGGCCTCGGTTACATCTGATTTCACGGTCACAACGCCGCGAGCCTTGTCATTTGAGTGCTCTAAAACGTCAAGCAACGCCGAGTTATCAGAGCCGTGACAGGTTGCCTGCACAACTACATTCTTTTCGAATCCCAAAAAGTCGCGCAGTGCAAAAAGCTGCTCGCGGCTGGCATCGCAGGGTGTGTATTTGCGCTCTGGCGCAAACGGAAAAATGTCGCCTGGCCCAAACACGTGGCAGTGCGCATCAACGGCTCCGGCGGGCACAACAAACTTTGGCTTGGTTGGGTTTGGGTGCCAGTCGAGCCAGTCGGCGTCTTTTACAAACTGACTCATAGTCCGCGAGCCTCCAACTTTTGATTCAAGCGAGGGAACACCTTGCGAGTGTTGTCGGAGAAGATGCTGGCCTTTTCATCCGCAGAAATTTTGGCATTGTCGATGTAACGCTTGGTGTCATCGAAGTAATGGCCAGTCTGTGGGTCGATGCCGCGAACAGCGCCGATCATCTCAGAACCAAACAGGATGTTCTTGTTGTCGATGACCTCGACCAATAGGTCGATGCCCGGCTGGTGATAAACGCAGGTGTCGAAGAACACGTTGTTCATGAGGTGGGTGTCGAGGCTCGGCTGCTTAAGCATGTCGGCAAGACCGCGGTAGCGACCCCAGTGGTAAGGCACCGCGCCACCACCGTGAGGAATGATGAAGCGCAGGCTTGGGAAGTCTTTGAACAAATCGCCCTGGATGAGCTGCATGAAAGCGGTGGTATCGGCGTTCATGTAGTGGGCACCGGTGGCGTGGAAGTTCTTGTTGCAACTTGCCGAAACGTGAATCATGGCAGGCACATCAAGCTCGACCATTTTTTCGTAGAGCGGGTACCAATATTTGTCGGTAAGCGGCACGGTCTGCCACTGGCCACCGCTTGGGTCTGGGTTCAGGTTGCAACCAATGAAACCAAGTTCGTTGACACATCGCTCGAGCTCTTTGATCGACTCGGTCAGGTCGGCACCCGGCGACTGAGGAAGTTGGCAAACTCCAACAAAGGTCTCCGGGTAAAGATCGACAACCCGCTTGATCAAGTTGTTGCAGGCGATTGTCCACTCAAGGCTGATGCGCTGATCGCCTTCGTGGTGCCCCATGGCCGAGGCGCGAGGCGAAAAGATGGTCAGGTCGCTGCCGCGCTCTTTGATCAGGCGCAATTGATTGCCCTCGATGGTTTCGCGAATCAGCTCATCTGAGATTTCTGGGTATGCAGGTGTCGGCAAGCCAGCCTTGAAAGCAGCCAACTGTTCTTCGCGCCACTGGTTGTGCGGCTCTGGCGCGGTTGTGTAGTGACCGTGACAATCGATAATCATTAGCTCTCCCATGCTGACTTTGAAACGAAGATGTTGCCCGACATCAACATGCGGGCGGTGCGAAGAAGTGCCGATTTGGTGACCACGAGCTGCGGTCCCGAGTTATCGACCTGCATCTGCACGGTGAAAAAACCGGTCGGATGTTCTACCTCGATGTTTAGCTCGTCGGCAGCCTCAGTTAGTCCGGCAATCTGGTTCGCCACGCTGCCAGGCAACATACAGGCGGTTGCAACTGAAACGGCACCAAGAACACCGATTGCCTCGTGCGCGCGGTGAGGAATGAACGTGCGGGTGTTGATTAGACCGCCGTCTTTTGCGGGTGACAGCAAAGACATCTTTGGCACGGTCTTATTGGTCACGTCGCCAAGGTTCATGCGCTCACCAACGGCCAGGCGAATAGCCTCAACCTTGGCACGTAGTTCCTGGTTGGCCTCAAGCTCTTCTGGGCTCTCGTAACCGGTGATGCCAAAGTCTTCGGCCTTAAGGCAGACCACGGGCATTCCGTTATCTATGCAGTTGACCTCTTCGCCATTCACTACATCTACCGCGTTTCCGGTTGGTAGCAGTGCACCGCAGCTTGAGCCAGCAACGTTTTCAAAATTGATATTCACCGGAGCGTGAAAACCAGGTACTCCATCAATTCTTGCTTTGCCTTCGTAATTAACTTTTCCGTTTGGAGTCTCAACGAAGGCGGTTGCCTTGGAATCGGTATTGACCATAAATATTGAAACCGGGGTTAATTTACCGGTTGGCTCAACTAAACCCTTTTCAATTGCAAATGGTCCAACCCCGGCAAGAATGTTTCCGCAGTTCTGCTGATCGCTAACTTCGGCGCGGTCTGGCCAAACCTGCAAGAACAAGTAGTCAACGTCTATTCCTTCGCGCTCAGACTTGCTGACCACGGCAACTTTTGAAGTTAGCGGGTGCCCGCCACCCATGCCGTCAATCTCTCTTGTATCCGGCGAGCCCATTGCAGCCAGCAAAAATTTATCGCGGGCAGCGGTTGATTTAGGTAGGTCAGAAGCCAAGAAGAAGAGGCCCTTAGAAGTACCACCGCGCATAACTGCGCATTCAACTGCTACCTGAGTGTTTGTCATTCGGAGTAGTCCTCGTAAATCAAACCCTTGGCGGCAAGTGCTTCACGCATGTTGTAGATGTCTAGGCCAAGTTCGCCAGACTTTAGACGTGCTCGTTTTTGAGTTTCGTTAGCTTCACGAGCCTTAGCCTTTTCTAGAACAACCGCTGCGTCCTCGCGACGAACAACACAGACCCCATCAACGTCAGCAACAATCACATCACCCGGACGAATGTGTTGGTTGGCAATCATGACTGGCACCTGCACGTTGCCAGGGGTTTCTTTTACGGTTCCCTGCGAAGAAATTACTTTTGACCAAACCGGAAAGTTCATATCGGTAAGGGTGGCAACATCGCGTACACCGGCGTCAATAATTAGGCCGCGCACACCGTGTGCCATCAGGCTCTCGGCAAGCAGGTCTCCCACGTAGCCGTCGTCACAGGCACTGGTTGGGGTAACCACAAGAATGTCGCCGGGCTGAGCCTGCTCTACAGCAACGTGAATAGACCAGTTATCACCCGGGGCTACCTCGCAGGTTAGTGCGTTTCCGGCAATCATTGCCGGAAAGATAGGGCGAAGCCTATGGTGCAGCAGACCAATGCGGCCCTGAGCTTCGTGAACGGTTGCCGAGCCAAGCTTGGCCAGACCGTCAACGATTGCTAGATCTGTGCGTGGTGTGCCGCGTAATACTTTTGCCATGATTGCCTATCGGATTCCTACGTAGTTTTGTGCAAGGTTGGTTTGCAGAGCTTTGTTTTTGAACAGGTGCTTAAGCTGTGAAAGCTGAAGTTGGTTATCAAACTCGTTGCCGCTTGTGTGCAACATTGTTGTCATCCACCATGAGAAGTGAGTGACTCGCCAAATGGTTTCCTTAGCGCGGTCAGAGTAGCCATTCAATCCGGAAGCATCGTTTTGCTTGAAGAACTTAACCAGCCCCTCACCTAGAAAACGCACATCGTTCACGGCAGCGTTCAAACCTTTTGCCCCAGTTGGCGGAACAGTGTGGCCAGCATCGCCAACCAGGAACAATCTGCCGTACTGCAACTTGCCCGCTACAAACGAACGCATTGCCAAAATGTTTTTCTCGGTGATTTCGCCGGTCTTTAGCTCCCAGCCATCAACCGCCATGCGCTTTGAAAGCGCCTCCCAAATTCTGTCGTCAGACCAATTTGCAATGTCATCGGTTGGTTCAACCTGCAAATACAAACGACTTACCTTTTCGCTGCGCATCGAGTGCATTGCGAAACCGTCTGGGTGCCAAGCATAAATAAGTTCATCGGTTGACGGCGCAACGTTGGCCATAACCCCCAACCAGCTGTATGGATACACGCGCTCGAACGAGCCAACTTCAACTCCCGGAATTGCCTTGCGTGACGGGCCCCAGAAACCGTCGCAACCGGCAATCACTGCGCAGTCAATGGTCTGCTTGTTTCCGTCTTTATCAACGAATGACACCGCTGGCGCCTCGGAGTTAATGTTGTGCAACTCAACATCAGTAACTTCGTAGTGAATTTATTGACCGGCTTTATCGCAAGCCGCATCCAAATCTTTTTGAATATCGGTCTGGCCGTAAACCCAAACGGTGTAGCCAATCAGTTCTTTGAAATCAATGTGCTTCTTCTCGCCAGGAATCTGAAGGTAAATTCCGCTGTGCTCAAGACCTTCTTTTTTTAGACGGTCAGCAAGGCCCAGCTCCTGAAGTAAATCTACGGTCTGCGTTTCAAGCAACCCGGCACGAATGCGAGATTCAACGTACTCGCGCGAGCGGTCTTCTATAACGATTGATTCAATACCGTGGTTGGCAAGGTAGCGGCTGAGCATTAGCCCTGAAGGGCCAGCTCCAATGATCGCAACTTGAGTTTTCATACCTTTAGACAACACCAATCCATCGGGATTCGACGGATAACTTCCGCTCAGTGGAAGTAATTTAGATAACGATTTAAGCGCACTAAACGCGCTGAGCCAAGTCGCCCATGCCGTTAAGCACCAGCTTTTTAGAAAGAGCAGCGGCTGAAACCTTGAGCACAGACACCGTGCGCTCGATATCCCTGTTCGACACCGGAGTTACTATTCCCAGTGCCGCTATGACCTTATTGCCGTAGCCGTAAATTGGCACTGCTAACGATGTTGCGCCCTCGGCCAGCTCTTCTTGTGAGTGGGCGAAACCCTGGGTTTTGATTCGCTTCAATTGATTGGATAACACCGCTGCATCCGTAATGGTTCGGCCCGTGTATTTATCGAGTGTTTCCAGGGCGGCCTGCTGCAAGTCTTTGGTGCCGTAGGCCAACAGAATTTTGCCAACACCCGATGCATGAAGTGGCAACCTGGCGCCTGGTTTACTAATTACCTCTAGCGTCTTTGAGCCGGCAATTCGCTCGACTATTAGACACTTCAGCCCATCGAGAACACCAATCTGCACAGCATCATTTGCTAGTTGATAAATGTCTTCCATATATGGAAGAGCCAACTCACGAAGATCAGAATGTAACGAAGCCAAGATTCCTAGCCGCCAGAGTTTGCTGCCGATTTCATAAGAACCATCTGCTACTCGAACCAGTGCACCATGCACGACGAGCTCATTTACAAGTCGATGGGTTGTTGTAAGCGGCAGCTCGCATCGTCTTGCCATAGATGCAAGGTTTTGGTGGCGATGACTGCCGTCAAATGCGTCGAGCACCAAAAAAACGCGACCGGCTACCGACTTCTCCAAAGGTTTTTTCTCCACCACACCTTAAGTCAATACTTCCACTCAACGGAAGTCAAGAATTCAAGGGTTTTGGCTTTGGCAGGAACCAAGATGCCACAAAGATAAAAGCACCCAGCAGAGAGCCAAACAACAGTGCGGTGCCAAGTGGGGCAAGGTTTGCAACCCAACCAATTACCGCTGGCCCACCCAACATTCCTGCGTAGCAAAGACCAAACACGATGGCCATGTTTCTGCCAGAGTGTGACTCTTCGCCAACCTCGGCTGAATAGGCAAATATTTGTGGCACAACCGCAGAGATTCCTAGCCCTGCAATAAACCAACCGGCTATTGAAACTGGAATTGAAGTTTGTGCCAAGGCAAAAGCAACGCCCAGTGCGCTAATTGCCGAACCGTATCGAATCACATTGAGGCGGCCAACTTTGGCAACGACCTTATCGGCCACCAATCGGAACGATGCCATAGCGCCAGAGAAGAACATTACAAAAAGAGCAGCTTGCGAAACCGTTGCATTCAAAACATCAACAGCAAAGAGTGCAGACCAGTCAATTCCAATTCCTTCTATCAGCGCACCAGAGCCGGCCATGATGCCAAGGGCAATCACTAGCTTCATGAATGGGCGATTTGCTTTACTCTGCTCTTTCTTAACTGCTTTTTGTTCTTCTTTAGAAATTGCTGCGTTCTTTTCTTTGTTTGCTGCAATCTTTGGATTGTCTAGTAGCCATGCGTTCAGCAGCAACGCAATTACACCGCAGAAAATACCCAGTGAAGACAAAGTCACGGCCATCGGCAAACCTGCGGCAAGAGCTGCACCCCCAATGGCTGCTCCAATCACGCCACCCAAAGACCAAAAGGCATGGAAGGCACTAAAGATTGGGCGACCATAGGCCTTTTCAACTTCTACCGCGTGAGCGTTCATCGACACATCGGCACCGCCCATGAATATTCCGGTAATGAATAGAGCGATGCAAAGGGTAAGCACGTTTGGCGCAAGGCCAGGCAAGATTAGAGCGGCACCGGCAAGAACGCTAGTTAGCGTGGTGGCAAACTTACTGCCTTTTTTATCTACTAGGTGCCCCATCAGGTTCATTGAAGCCAAAGCACCTAGGCCCAACATGATGATGATCAGGCTGACCTGAGAGTTGTTTAGAGCAAACTGAGCCTTAACCTGGGGAATGTGAACCGCCCAGGCGGTGAGGCTAGACCCGGTAAAAGTAAACAGGAATGAAATAGCCACACGGGCACGAAGATTCTGAGACAACTCTGGCTCCTAAAAAACTAAATGGTCACTAAATTATGGCTTACGGCCGTGAAACCAACAAACCCAAATCACCATTGACAGATAAGTTGTTTGAGCGGTGGCAATTATTCTCTCAACCAGACCCACGTTGGTGGCATCGGGGTTGGTCCAGGTACTTAGAAACCACAGCGAAATTACAGTGAAAAACACCGTGGCCAGCACTGCTCCCCAAGGCCGAATCAACCACGGATAAGACTTGTTGAACCTGACAGAAAAAAGCGGCCAAGCCGAGAACAAGACGAAAGACGCGATTGCAAAAATTCTGTGCATCTCTGAAGAGCTGTCTTGCGACGGCGTGGTGAAATATGCAAAACCAAATGTTGCTATGCCGCCTAGAAATATAACTATTCGCCCAGGCAACGCTAGTGACCGCGCGTAAATTGCCGCAACCAAACTTAGAACCCCG
>ERZ1034365.1049-NODE-1049-length-14638-cov-4.895612_pt1 | contig 14638 bp, 6 predicted proteins | sample MGYA00520615_ERZ1034365 | MGnify/ENA primary metagenome ERZ1034365 (study PRJEB33736, sample SAMEA104284505) | Azolla filiculoides | biome: Urban; feature: Water surface; material: Ditch water | place: Netherlands | collected 2015-10-28 | depth 0-0.1 m ... | reverse complement strand
GCGAGCTGGGCCAGGGGCCCGTCGCGGGGACCAGCGCATTGATGCACCGCATTCTGTGTGCACAGGACGGGCTGGCGCTCTGGTACTGCCGCAGTGAACTGATGCAGGCCTTGTCCCGGTGGCGGGGGGAGTCGGATGCAGCGGCCACCGTCGCGGCACTCACCCCCCTGTTCAAGGGACTGGTGCCGGACGGCATGTTGCCCACGGGGTCGGGGATGCGCCGGCGCTGAGCCGCAAGCGCCTTGCCGCTGCGGTCCGCGGCGGTGTAGCCTACGTGCTCCCGTACTGTCCGAGCCGCCCGCCATGCCCGCACCGATCGATTCGCACCACGCCAGTCCCAGACCCTGCAAGCACAAGATCGTGAGCGCCGCCGAGGCCGTGGCGCTGATCCACGACGGCGACACCGTGGCCACCGGCGGCTTCGTCGGCATCGGCTTTGCCGAGGCGATTGCGGTGGCGCTCGAAGACCGCTTTGTGCAGACCCAGTCGCCACGCGACCTGACGCTGGTGTATGCCGCCGGCCAGGGCGACGGCAAGCACCGCGGCCTGAACCACCTGGGCCACGCCGGCCTGCTGAAAAAAGTCATTGGCGGCCACTGGGGCCTGGTGCCCAAGGTGCAGAAGCTCGCGGTGGACAACCTGATCGAAGCCTGGAACCTGCCGCAGGGCGTGATCACCCACCTGTTCCGCGACATTGCCGCCGGCAAGCCCGGCACGCTCACGCGCGTGGGGCTGGACACCTTTGTGGACCCGCGCCACGGTGGCGGCAAGCTCAATGCGCGCACCACTGAAGACCGGGTGCGGCGGATGGAGATCGACGGGGAGGAGTACCTGTTCTACAAGGCCTTCCCGATCCAGGTCGGCATCATCCGCGCCACCACAGCCGACGCCGACGGCAACCTGACGATGGAGCGCGAGGCGCTGACGCTGGAAGCGCTGGCGATTGCCATGGCCGCGCGCAACTCGGGCGGCGTGGTGATCGCGCAGGTCGAACGCATCGCCGAGCGCGGCAGCCTGCACCCGCGCCAGGTCAAGGTGCCCGGCGTGCTGGTCGATGCGGTGGTGGTGGCGACCGATCCCGCGCACCACATGCAGACCTTTGTGGAGGCCTACAACCCGGCGTTTTCGGGCGAGATCCGCGTGCCGGTGGACGGCATGCAGCCCTTGGGGCTGACGGACCGCAAGATCATCGCGCGCCGTGCCGCGCTGGAGCTGTGCCCGCACCAGGTGGTCAACCTGGGCATCGGCATGCCCGAAGGCGTGGCCAGCGTGGCCGTCGAGGAACACATCATCGACCTGGTCACGCTGACCGCCGAGCCCGGCGTGATTGGCGGCATCCCGGCGGGTGGGCTGAACTTCGGTGCGGCGGTGAACCCGCAGGCCATCATCGACCAGCCCAGCCAGTTCGATTTTTACGACGGCGGCGGGCTGGACATCGCCATCCTGGGCCTGGCCCAGGCCGACCGGCACGGCAACCTCAACGTCAGCAAGTTCGGCCCGCGCCTGGCCGGGGCGGGCGGCTTCATCAACATCAGCCAGAACGCGCGCACGGTGGTGTTCGTCGGCACCTTCACGGCCGGCGCGCTGGACGTGCGCTGCGAGGACGGCCGGCTGCGCATCGCGCACGAGGGGGGCGCGCGCAAGTTCGTGCGCGAGGTCGAGCACCGCACTTTCAGCGGCGCGGAGGCGCTCAAACGCGGCCAGCGCGTGCTGTACGTGACCGAGCGCTGCGTGTTCCAGCTGGTGGCCGCGGCGCCGGAGGCTGGCGAGCCGGTCATTGAGGGCGCGAAGGCGCCCCTGCGCGGCGCACTGGAGCTCATCGAGCTGGCCCCCGGCATCGACCTGCAGCGCGACGTGCTGGCGCACATGGCGTTCACCCCGCGCATCAGCCCGACCCTGCAGGCCATGGACGCCCGCCTGTTCGTGGACGCGCCGCTGGGCCTGCGCGCGCAGTTGCTGAACCGCCCGCTGGCGCAGCGCTTTGCCCTGGATGCGGCGCGGCGCCTGCTGCACATCGACTTCTCCGGCCTGCAGGTCAATGCCTCCTCCGTGATTGCCGCCATCGAGGCCACCGCACGCACCCTGCTGGCGCCGCTGAATCAGCGCGTGGACGTGGTGGTGAACTACGACCACTTCGGCATCGCGCCCGAGCTGCTGGACGACTACAGCGCCATGGTGCGGCGCCTGGCGGGCGCGTTTTACGGCCGTGTGACGCGCTACGGCACCACCGGCTTCCTCAAGTCCCGGTTATGAGGCCCGGGGGAACGGTGCCAGGCGACTTTTTTACGTGCGGTGCAGGCCGCAACCCGGCGTGAACAGGACATTTCCCGCTATTTTTTTAATACTTTTTGAGGCGGTTCCATGCCGGCAAGGCGCCGTCGCCGCTGCCGACGCCCGGGCTGCGGGAATCGTTGAGAATGGAGTACGAAAAATGCACCGGAATGGTCCGCAGGCGCCCTGTCGCATGACTTGAGTTGTGCGCGCATGCCGTTGCATTTTTGCCGAACCAGAACCGTTGTCCCAGAGTCCAGTACACAGGCCGAGCCCCCATGCTTCTCAACGCGCCATCCATCCTCGTGGTGATTGTCGGCACCAGCTTCGTCCTCGCGCTGATGACCTCTTTCATCGCCTTCGGGCGCCACCGGCATCTTTACTTCTGGGCTGCGGCGCTGGCCCTCCATGGCGTGACGTACATGCTGTTCAGCCTGCGCGGCCAGGTGCACGAAGTGGCTTCCATTCTGGTGGCCAACGTCGCCCTGATGGCCGCAGTGGCCCTGTTTGGCGAGGGCATTTACCGTTTCCAGGCACGCCGCAGTCCCCGCTGGCAACTCTGGCTTCCAGTGCCGGTCACGGCCTTGGGCAATGTCCTGCTGCTGGGCGCGGCCGTTCCGCGCATCCTCTTCAATTCGCTGATGGTCATCCTGGGCTGCCTGTTTTTGCTGCGGGCCCTGCTGCTGCAGCGCCGCCAGACGGCGGGCCGGGGGCAGTACATCCTGGCGGCGGCCGTGTGCGTCATTGTGGTCACGCTGTCCGTGCGGATGCTGTTCATCGGCTTGGGCCTGGTCGCCGCCTCGGGCATGACGGAGTCCACGACGACGCAGGGGGTGTCGTTGCTGCTGGTGCTGCTCAGCCTCCTGGGGCTGTCCATGGGCATGGTCATGATGACGCAGGAACGCGCCGAACAGGCGCTGGTCAGCAGCGAGCTGCGCTACCGCCAGCTGTTTGACAACGCCTACGACGGCATCATCGTCACGCAGGCGCACCGCATTGTGCTGGCCAACGCAGCCGCACTGAAGATCTGTGGCCGCACGCAGGCGCAGATGATCGGCACGGATGCGGTCGAGCTGCTGCATCCCGACGACCGCGAGAAATTCAGGCACCGCCAGGCCCGCGCAGAGCGCAACGAGCCCATTGCGGCCCAGAGCGCGGGGCGTGGGCTGCTGCCCGATGGCCGGGTGGTCTGGCTGGAGATCTCGGCCACGCCCATTGCGTGGCAGGGCGGTCCCGCCTACCTGACGGTCTTTGCCGACATCACCCGGCGCAAGGAGGCCGAGGAGGCCCTGGCGCAATACAGCCAGCGCCTGGAGGACATGGTCGATGTCCGCACCCAGGAGCTGTCCGTGGCCCGGCAGAAGGCCGAGTCCGCCAGCCGTGCCAAGAGTGTCTTTCTGGCCAACATGAGCCATGAACTGCGCACGCCGCTCAACGGCATCATGGGCATGACCGCGCTCGCCCGGCGTCGGGCGGTCGATGCGCGGCAAAGTGAACAGCTGGACAAGGTGGAGCGCGCCTCCAGCCATCTGCTGGGCCTCATCAATGACATCCTGGACATCGCCAGGATCGAGGCGGACCGGCTGCAGCTGGCGTGCACGCACTTCGTGCTGGGCTCCGTGCTGGACAGCGTCACCCGTCTGCTGGCGCAGAAGGCCCGAAACAAAGGCCTGACGCTGCGCACGGACCTGCCCGTCGCACTGGCCGGCCTCGCCTTGCAGGGCGACCCCGCGCGCCTGCGCCAGATCCTGCTCAACCTGGCCGACAACGCTGTCAAGTTCACTGAAGCCGGGGACGTCACCGTGCGGGTCCGGCAGCTGGAAGACACGCAGGACGGTGTGCAGCTGCGCTTTGAAGTGCAGGACACCGGCATCGGCATCGCGCCCGAAGACCAGTCGCGCCTTTTCACGGCCTTCGAACAGGCCGATGACTCCACGACACGCAAGTACGGCGGCACCGGCCTGGGCCTGGCGATCAGCCAGCGGCTGGTCGCGCTGAAGGGGGGCGAGATCGGTGTTGCAAGCACGCCGGGGGTGGGCAGCACCTTCTGGTTCACCGTCCGGATCGCCCGGGGCGAGGCGGCCCTGGCGCAGCCCTGGGACTGAGCGTGCGGCGCCGGGCGCAGGCAGCGCCCGGCCGGTCAGGCCGTCAAGGCCGCAGCCAGGTCCGCGAGGGCGGCGTCCACGGCCTGCATCCCGGTCCGCAGGGCCGCGCTTTCCGATGCCGGCGCGTGGGTCCGCAGCAAGGTTTCCAGCGCCATGGCCCTGTCTGCAAGGGGATCTGCCCCCAGCGTGGCGGCTGCGCCCCTGAGGGAGTGGGCCAGCCGCAGGGCCGTTTCCGCGTCGCCTGCGGCCAGGCTGTCGGCCAGCTGGGCCATGGCCTGCGCATGGGATGCGACCAGGCGGTCCAGCAGGTCCAGGTACTTCGGGCGGTTGCCGCGCAAGGCCGCCAGGCCGCGCTCCACCTGCATGCCCGGCAGGCTGGCCAGACGCGCCAGCCGGGCCTCGGGGGATGCCGCGGGTTCCCCCGCAGGGGGCGGTGCGGCAGGCAGTGTGTGGGCCCGGGTGGCCGGGCCGCCGGCGTCGGCCGGGCTGCTTTCGGCGGCCCAGGTCAGCCACCGCAGCAGCGCGCCAAAAAGCAGGGCCGGATCGACCGGTTTGGCCACAAAGTCGTTCATGCCCGCCGCTTCGCAGGCGAGGCGGTCTTCGCTGAAGGCGTTGGCGGTCAGCGCCAGAATGGGCGTGTGCGCCCAGCCTGGCAGGGCGCGGATGGCGCGGGTGGCGTCCAGGCCGTTCATGTTGGGCATCTGCATGTCCATCAGGACCAGGTCGTACCGGTGGGTTTGCGCCTTCTGCAGCGCCTGCACCCCGTCGAAGGCGGTCTCGACCTCCATGCCCACGCTGTGCAGCAATTCGACCGCCACCTCCGAGTTGATGGGGTTGTCCTCCGCCAGCAGGACGTGCGCGCCGGTGAACGCCCGGCGCAGCTGCGTTTCGGTCGCTCGGGTATCGTCCGACAGCGGGTCCGGCGCGGCGGGCATGACGCCATGGCCCCGGTGCAGGCGTGCGGTGAACCAGAAGGTGCTGCCCAGGCCCGGCGTGCTTTCAACGCCCACCTCGCCGCCCATCAGGTGGGCCAGACGCCGCGTGATCGACAGCCCCAGGCCGGTGCCGCCGTACTGCCGTGTGGTGGAGGTGTCCGCCTGCTCGAACGCGCGGAACAGCCGGTCCATCTTGTCAGCGGGAATGCCGATGCCGCTGTCCTGCACCTCAAAGCGCACCCGCAAATGATCGCCGTGGTCCTGCAGCAGCTGTGCGCGCACGGCGATCCTGCCGGTCTCCGTGAACTTGACGGCGTTGCCCGCGAAGTTGAGCAGCGCCTGGCGCAGCCGTGTCGGGTCTCCGCGCAGCCAGAGCGGCACGCTGTCGGCGTCCAGCTCCACCCGCAGGCCCTTGCTCTTTGCGGATTCGCCAATGATCGAGCCCACGTTGTCGAGCACGGCCGAGAGGTGGAAGTCGGTGGCTTCCAGCTGCATCTGGCCGGCCTCGATCTTGGAGAGGTCCAGGATGTCGTTGATGATGGACAGCAGGTGCCGGCCGGCACCGTCGATCTTGTTGAGTCGCTCGACCTGGGTCCCCGGGACGCCATCGCGGCGCAGCAGGTGCGTCACGCCGATGATCGCGTTCAGCGGCGTGCGGATCTCGTGGCTCATGTTGGCCAGGAAGGCGCTCTTGGCCAGGTTGGCGGCTTCCGCCTGGCTGCGCGCGTCGGCCAGTTCGGCGGTGCGTTGCGCCACCAGTTCTTCCAGGTGGTGGCGGTGGCGGGCGAGTTCGATCTCCGTGCGTTTTTTCTCGGTGATGTCCTGCTTCACCTCCACGTAGTGGGTGATCGTGCCATCGGGCTGGCGCAGCGGTGAGATGGTGGCCAGTTCGATGATCTCGCTGCCGTCTTTCCGGCGGTTCTGGAATTCACCCGTCCACGTCAGCCCCTGGTTCAGTGCAGCCCACAGGGTGCTGTAGGTTGTCCCCGGCGTCCGGCCGGACCGCAGGATGCGCGGGGTCTGGCCCAGCAGTTCCTCCCGGCTGTATCCGCTGATTTTCACGAACGCATCGTTCACGTATTCGATCTCGCCCCGGGTGTTGGTGATGGTCACACTTTCCGAGCTTTGCTCCACGGCTTGCGAGAGCTTGCGCAGCTGTGCCTCGGCCACCTTGTGCGCGGCCGCGGCGGCAAACCCGTCCAGGGCGAAACTGATGTCCATGGCCATCTCCAGCAGCAGCTGGCGGATGTCTTCCTCGAAGACGTGGGGCTCGGCGGCGTACAGCGTCAGGGCGCCCACCACCACGCCCCCGCAGCGCAGCGGCAGGGCAGCGGCGGCTCCCCAGCCCGCCTGCGCACCCGCCTCGCGCCAGGGCAGGGTGCTCGGGTCGTGGAGAAAGTCCTGGCACCAGACGGGCCGGTCTTCCCGGATGGCGGTGCCGGTGGGCCCCTGACTCTGCAGCAGGTTGGCATCCAGCGGGAGCGCATTGTTTTCCAGGTCCTTTTGTCCTTCCCCGAAGAGCGCAACCTGGCTGACCTGCTGCCGGGCCGCGTCCACCAGGCCGATGCACGCCATCTGCATGCCACCGAACTCCACGGCCGCGCGGCAGATGCGCGGAAACAGTTCCGCCTGGCTGGTGCAGTGCACGATGGCCTGGTTGGAGTGGCTCAGGGCCGCATACAGCTGGTTGAGCCGCCGGATGGAGGCCTCGGCGGCCCGGATCTCGGTGATGTCGGTGGAGACCCCGCACAGCCCGACGATCGTTGTGTGGCCGGCATCTGCGTAGATCGGCGTCTTGATCTCGTGGTAGATGCGCTGGCGGCCCTGTGCATCGACCATGCGGAGTTCTTCGGTCGTGTTCTCCCCGGCCAGCACCCGCAGGTCGATGTCGCGCAGCCGCCGCACCGTCTCCGGCGGAAAGAAGGCGCTGTCTTCCTGGCCCGGCAGGGTCTCGGCGGTGCAGCCCAGCAGATCGCGCGTCGTCTGGTTGGCATACAGGTAGCGGGAGTCCGTGTCCTTCATGTAGATGAAGGTGTGCACCTGGTCGAGCGCGTCGCGCAGGCGCTGGGTTTCGGTCAGGGCGCCCTGCAGTTGCCGCTCGGTCGCCTTGCGCTCCGAGATGTCCCGCGTGACGGCCATCATGCAGCGCTCGCCCTGGATCTCGATCACATGCGCGGACACGAGCGCGGTGATCACGCGCCCGTCCTGCGTGACGAACTCGGTCTCGAAGCTCTCGCAATAGCCCTGGCGCTGGACCGCATCCAGGAGTTGCTGCCGTGCCGCGGGCTGGTGCCACATGTGGATGCTGGCGGCGGTCTGCCCGACGACCATGTCCCGCGGCCACCCGAAGATGCGCGTGAAGCCGTCGCTGACCTCCAGGTAGCGTCCGCCGGGCAGGCTGGTGAGGGTGATGGCGTCGGGGCTGGTCTTGAAGGCGATGCGAAAGCGCGTCTCGCTTTCCTGGAGCGCGGTATCCCGCCGCGCGAGGGTTTCCAGCAGCTGGTTGAACCCTGCAACGACCTGACCGACTTCGTCATTGCGGGTGATGGCCAGGGGCTGCGCGGGCAAGGCGCCCCCGGACAGGTTGGACAGCGCCTTCGCGGCGTTGCGCATGGGCGCCAGCTGGCGCCGGAGCAGCCACCAGGTGAGTGTCGCGGTCAGCAGGGTCAGCAAGACCGTGGCCAGCAGAATGCGCCGCTGCAAATTGGCCACCGGGGCAAAGGCGTCCGTGGTGGGCAGCGTCGTGTGGGCGATCCAGCCCGTGGTGGTCAGCCGCCGGGACGAGGCCAGCGTGTCGACGCCAGCCATGCTGGTGTAGACGCTGGAGCCCTCATGGCCGTTGAGCACACGGTCGATGGCTGGCAGCAACCCCGGTGCCGGAATCTTCGACAGAATGCGCCGCTTGTCGGTGGCCGTGATGATCAGCCGCTGCGCGGGATCCAGCAGAAAGTAGTTGCCGGCCTTGCCAAAACTGGATGCCGTGATCACGTCGAAAAAATTGGGCTGGCCCAGGTCGATCACGCCGACCAGCGTGCCGATCACCTGCTGGTGCGCATCCCGGATCGGGGAGGCCATCACGACGCTCGGTGATTGCAGTGTCTTGCCCATCACGGGGTGGCTGATGCTGGTCTTGCCCTCGTGCAGCGCGGCGGCCACCGGCACCCGGTCCACGTAATTGAGGCCGACCCGCCCGAGCGCCACCGGCAGGGTGGCCAGGGCGGTTCCGTCGGCGCCTGTGACGAACACACCGCTATTGAACAACTGCACAAAAAACGGGCGCGCCGCCAGGAAGTCCTGCAGCGCCACCGGCTGCGCCACCAGCGCCGCCGGCAGGCGGCCGGCCTCGACTTCCAGCGTTTTCAGGCGCAGTGCCAGTTCGTCATCCAGATGCGCGGCCAGCATGGACACGGTTGAAAACTGCTGCTCGCCCAGTTGCTGTTGCAATTCCTCGCGCAAGGTCTTGCTGGTGTAGAAGGCCAGCGACCAGATGCTGCCCACCACAAGCAGCAGCGTCCCCACCGTGATCCTGACCTTGAGGGAATGCCAGCCCCGGACGTCCTGGAGCGGGGCCGGTGCGGTGGATGGCGTCGCGCAAGGCTGGTCCCCACCCTGCAAGAGGGCTTTGCCTGCTGGTTCATCCATCGCGATCTCCTTCCTGACCAAGTGTCCCGCGTTCAATATATCCCAGCAAGGGCGTCTTTGACAGGACGGCTCCCGCCAGGCGGGCCGCCAGCCCGATCGCGCGCCATTTTTGAAGACTTTTGGCCTCTATCCCAGCATGAACAGGTTATTTCTAGCTATTTATTTGTGAGTAATCCACTTCAGCAGCATGGTGTAGAGCAGGTCGGGCCGCACGGGCTTGGCGATGAAACCACGCATGCCGGCCGCCAGACAAAGCGCCCGGTCCTCGGCGAAGGCATTGGCCGTCATCGCCACGATCGGGACGCTGGCGGCCGCCGGCATCTGCAGGATCTTCCGGGTGGCCTCCAGTCCGTTGAGCCGCGGCATCTGCATGTCCATCAGGATCAGGTCGTAGGGGCGGCTGCCCTGCTGCTGCACGGCTTGCACTGCGTACAGGCCGTCGCTGGCCACATCGACGTCGAGTCCGGCACTCTCCAGCATTTCACGCGCGGCTTCCTGGCTCAGCTTGTCGTCTTCAACCAGCAGGATGCGCCGGCCCTGGTGCGCGCGCCGCAGGACCAGCTCGGCCTTCTCGCCTGCGGCGTTCACGGCCGGCTTCTCCGCCGGAGTGCCCGTGCCTTTTTGCAGGTACGCCGTGAACCAGAAGGTGCTGCCTTCACCGGGCGTGCTGACGGCGCCGACCTCGCCCCCCATCAGCGCGGCCAGCGACTTCGTGATCGACAGTCCCAGCCCGGTGCCGCCGAAGTGGCGACTGGTGGTGTCATCCGCCTGCTGGAAGGGGGTGAACAGCCTGGACAGCACCTCGGGTGCGAGGCCGGGGCCGGTGTCTGCGACTTCAAACCGGATGCGCACCTGTTCGCCGGTTTCCTCCTCGATCCAGGCGCGCAGGGTGACGCTGCCCTGCGTGGTGAACTTCACCGCATTGCCGGCCAGGTTCAACAGCGCCTGCCGGATGCGGGTGGCATCGCCGATCAGGTGCCCCGGCATCGGGGCGATCTCGGTTTCCAGGGAGAGCCCTCTGGCGGCGGCGTCGCTGGCCAGCATGGCGCCGACCTCGGTGACCAGCGCGGGCACGTCCGTGTCCAGCGCTTCGAGGACCAGCTTGTTGGCTTCGATTTTGGACAGGTCCAGGATGTCATTGATCAGGACCTGCAGGTGCTGCGCCGCCGCCTGGATCCGGTCCATGTGCATGAATTGGGCCGGGTCGTTCAACAGCCTGCGCAGCAGGTGGGTGAAGCCGAGGAGGGCGCCCAGCGGGGTGCGGATTTCGTGGCTCATGTGCGCCAGGAAGTCACTTTTGGCCTGGCTGGCCGCGTCCGCCCGGGCCGTGGCCACGGCCAGTTCACTGGTGCGGGTCGCCACCAGTTCCTCCAGGTGGTCCCGGTGTTGCGCCAGCGCGGCCTCGGCGGCCTTGCGCTGGCTGATGTCGCGGACCATCGCCATGAAGTACGGCTTGTCCGCACCGGCCACCTGCACCGGGGTGACTGTCAGATGCACCCAGACCGTTGTGCCGTCGGGGCGGAGGTACCGCTTTTCCCGACTGATTCCGGTCACCGCACCGGACCGCAGTTGCGCCCGGTCCTTGATGTTTTGCGCCAGATCGTCTGGATGGGTGAAGCCCATCCAGTCAGCGCCGGTCAGTGCCTCGCGCGTGCGCCCGAGGATGTCGGCGTAATGCTGGTTGAGTTCATCAATTTTTCCGCTGACCGGATCGGTCAGCGAGATCCCCATCTGGGATTGCTCGAAGACCGCGCGAAAGCGCGCCTCGGAGCGGGCCAGCAAGCGCGCGGCCTGGTCGGATGCCGCCCGGGCGGCCTGTTGCGCGCCGGCGGTTTCGTTCAGTTCGCGGGCAATCGTGTCGATTTCGACCAGGCCGGAACGCGCGGCGCGCGCCTCCAGGTCGCCACTGGCGATCTGCCTGGCGCTTTCTGCCACCCGCTTGACCGGCTCGGCAATCCGGCGGCCAATGAAAATGCTGGCGAACCCGGCCATCAGGGCCGTGAGCAGCGCGGCCGCGGCACTCAGGAGCGCCTGCAGGCGGTTGGGGCCATAGATTTCATCCGTCGGAAAGCCGACAAAGGCAACCCAGTCGGTCCCCTGGACGGCTCTGGAGGCGATGAGCCGTTCAATGCCGTCCGGCCCCCGGATCGTCACAACCGGGTGCACTTCCTGCGCGAAGCCCCGGCGCAAGGTCTGGAACGCCGCAGGGGCCACCCCCACCCACTTCTCGGGTTCCGGGAAGCGCCAGATCAGCGTGCCAGCCGTGTTCACCAGGCCCATCACGGCGCCGGGCGGCAGACCGCCCCCCCCGCGCGCCTCTGCGAACTGGAGCAAGTCAATGGCCAGGTTCACGGTGCCACGGAACTGGCCTCCGGCGTCCAGAATGGGCTGGGCCATCGTGACCACCCATTTCCCGGTGATGAAGCCCACGGCCGGCTTGCCCACGGTGAAGGCGCGTGTGCGCTGGGCCTGCGCGAAGTAATAGGTGGGAGACACGGTGCGGGGCGCGCCGGGCGTCGGCGTGACCACCGAGCAGACCAGCTGCCCTTGCGCGTCCAGGGTGAACAGGTTGACCGCCTGCGGCACCATGTTGGCAAACTCCCCCAGCCGCGGATCACATTGCTGCGGGTTCAGCGCGCTGACGAGGGGGGTGTCCGAGAGCTGGGTCAGCAACCGTTGCACGCGCCCGATGAACTGCCGGGTCTCGAAGGCGGTGCCCTGCGCCAGGGTCCGAAGGGTTTCTTCCGCACGCCGTTGCTCCGTCTCGTAGCGCGAAACCGCCTGGTAGGCGAGCAGCGCAAACAGCGGCACCGCCAGTGCGGCGGCAAATGCGACGAGGTATTGAACGATCGATCGACTGCGGAAATTCATGCGGACCCCTGATGCCACTGACGAGATTTTCGCCGGCCCGGTGGTGTTTCGGGCTGCGCGTTGCTCTGGCTTGGGGGTGCATCTTAAATGGGCTTGTCAATATTGGCGATTTTGTATTTTTTGGAAGTCCGCGCTGCCTTCCGGGGTGTCCTGGGCAGGGGGCCTGTTTTTTCAAGCTTTTTGCGGCTCAACCCAGCGTTGAATGGCCATTGTTTGCTATTGAAACAGGACAGGTCTGCAGCAGGTTCAGGGTTGCGTGTCCAGGGCGGTTGCAACACGCATCGGCCCGGCTGTTCCTGACCGTCCAGACACGGATGCGATGGCGGCCCTGTGGGGGCGGCCTGAAACTCCAGATGGCGGGTCTCCTGACGAGGTGGTCGCCATCGTTGAGAATTCCATCGGAAAGAACGAAGTTCTGTCTTGCAGAATGTGATGAAAAGAACCAATCTCATGAAACCCGACGTCCTGATCAGCGAAGTGGGCCCGCGCGATGGCCTGCAGTCCGTCCAGGCCACCATGCCCACGGCGGACAAGTTCCGCTGGATCGACGCGCTGGTGGCCGCCGGCCTGCGCGAGATCGAGGTGGCCTCCTTCGTGCCGGCAAAGCACCTGCCGCAGATGGCGGATGCGGCCGCCGTTGTGCGCCATGCCTGTACGCATCCCGGCGTGACCGTGATGGCGCTGGTGCCGAACCTGCGCGGCGCCGAGGCGGCGCTGCAGGCCGGCGTCCACAAGCTGACCATCCCCGTGTCCGCCAGCGCCGCGCACTCCCTGGCCAACGTGCGCAGGACGCGCGAGGACATGATCGACGAGGTGCGCGCCATCGTCCGCCTGCGTGACGCGCTGGCGCCGGGTGTCAGGGTCGAGGCGGGCATCTCCACGGCTTTTGGCTGCACGCTCCAGGGCGAAGTGCCCGAGGCCGATGTGGTGTGGTTGGCAACGGAGTGCATCGCCGCCGGGGCCGATGAGTCCGGCCTGTCTGACACCACGGGCATGGCCAACCCCGCGCAGGTGCGGCGGCTGTTCAACAAGGTGCGTGCCGCCATTGGCGACAAGACCGGCGCGGCCCACATGCACAACACGCGCGGCCTGGGCCTGGCCAACTGCCTCGCCGCCCATGACGTGGGCGTGCGCACTTTCGACAGTTCGCTGGGGGGGCTCGGCGGCTGTCCCTATGCGCCGGGCGCGTCGGGCAACGTGGTGACCGAAGATCTGGTGTTCATGTTCGAGGCCATGGGGGTTTCGACCGGTGTCAACCTCGAAAAACTCATCGCCGCGCGCGATCCTCTCAAGGGGGGATTGCCCGGTGAACCGCTCTACGGCATGACGCCGGAAGCGGGCTTGCCGAAAGGCTGGGAGGCACAAAATGCCTGAAAAAACACTGCCGTACGACGGCCTGCGCGTGGTCGAATTCACGCACATGGTCATGGGCCCGACCTGCGGCATGGTGCTGGCCGATCTGGGCGCCGAAGTCATCAAGGTCGAGCCCATCGGGCATGGCCATGCGGGCGACGCCACGCGCAAGCTCCTGGGCTCGGGCGCAGGGTTCTTTCCGATGTTCAACCGCAACAAGAAAAGCCTGGCGCTCGACCTGAAAACGCCCGAGGGCAAGGAGGCGGTGCTGCGCCTGATCGCCACCGCCGACATCGTGAGCGAGAACTTCAAGCCGGGCACCATGCAGAAGCTGGGCCTGGATTTTGAGAGCCTGAAAGCCCTGAACCCGCGCCTGATCTACGTGAGCCACAAGGGCTTCCTGCCCGGCCCCTACGACCACCGCACCGCGCTCGACGAGGTGGTGCAGATGATGGGCGGCCTGGCCTACATGACTGGGCGGCCCGGCGACCCGCTGCGTGCGGGCACCAGCGTGAACGACATCATGGGCGGCATGTTCGGCGCGATCGGTGCGATGGCCGCACTGGCCCAGCGTGAAAAAACCGGCCTGGGCCAGGAAGTGCAGAGCGCGCTGTTCGAGAACAACGTGTTTCTCGTCGCCCAGCACATGATGCAGTGCGCCGTCACGGGCAAACCCGCCGCGCCGATGCCCGCGCGGATTTCGGCTTGGGCGATCTACGACGTGTTCAAGGTCAAGGAGGGTGAACAGATCTTCCTGGCCGTGGTGAGCGACACCGCCTGGGCGATTTTCTGCGACGCCTTCGGCTTTGCCGACCTGAAGGCCGACCCGCGCCTGACCTCCAACAACGACCGCGTGCGCGCCCGTGAATGGATGATGCCGATCCTGCGCGAACGCCTGGCTGTCCACACGGCGGCTGAACTTGCGGCGGTGTTCGAGCAGAACGCCTTGCCCTTTGCGCCGATCACGCGGCCCCAGGATTTGCTGGAAGACCCGCACCTGCTGGCCACCGGCGGTCTGGCGCCCATCACCCTGCCCGACGGACGGGAAACCAAGACCGTCCTGCTGCCCCTGACGCTGGGCGGCGAGCGCCCCGGCGTTCGGATGTCGCCGTCCAGGCTCGGCGAGCACAGCGCCGAACTGCTGGCGGAACTGGGCTACAGCCCCGCGGAAATCGCCGCACTTTCGACCGTGGCCCTGTAAGCATGGAGAAGCGCCTGGGTGAGGGGTAATCCCGTCCGACGGCGCCTGCGTGTTGACTTCTGTCCCCATAATCTGGCGCCATGGACAAACTCAAGGCCTTTGAATCCTTCGTCTCCGTGGCCACCCGGGGCAGCCTCACGGCCGCCGCCAATGCTGAAGGCGTGGCGCCGGCCATCATGGGGCGGCGGCTGGACGCGCTGGAAGAGCATCTGGGCGTCAAGCTGCTGGTGCGCACCACGCGGCGCATCACGCTCACGCAC
>ERZ1034365.1047-NODE-1047-length-14641-cov-3.693697_pt1 | contig 14641 bp, 15 predicted proteins | sample MGYA00520615_ERZ1034365 | MGnify/ENA primary metagenome ERZ1034365 (study PRJEB33736, sample SAMEA104284505) | Azolla filiculoides | biome: Urban; feature: Water surface; material: Ditch water | place: Netherlands | collected 2015-10-28 | depth 0-0.1 m ... | reverse complement strand
AACACGCTGGTCGAAAAGGAATTTGACATCGTGACCTGCCAGGAAATGCTGGTGGACCACGCCTGCACGCTGCCGCTCAAGCTTTTCTGGCCCGAAGGCGACTGCCCCGTGACCGTGGTGCCCGTGTGCATCAACACCGTGCAGTTCCCGCTGCCCAAGGCCAGCCGCGTCTATGCCATGGGCAAAGTGGTCGGTGAGGCCATCCGGTCGTGGGATAGCAGCAAGAAGGTCGCGGTAGTCGCCTCCGGCGGTCTGAGCCACCAGCTTGACGGCGAGCGGGCCGGCTTCATCAACAAGGCTTTTGACCTGCAGTTCATCGACAGCCTGGAAACCAACCCCGAGTGGGCCACGCAGTTCAGCATCCATGAACTCGTGGAGAAGACCGGCACCCAGGGGGTGGAGTTGCTGCAGTGGCTGGCCATGCGCGCGGCGCTGACGGCCGCCGGCCCGAAGGTGACCCGCCTGCACACGAACTACCACATCCCGATTTCCAACACGGCCACCGCGGCGCTGGTGCTGGAAGTGGCTTGAGGCTTTGATCCAATCGCTATTTAGTTGATAGCATTTGATGACCATTCCGTGCTGGGATGGTCGGCTTTATAAGGGGCGTCATGTATCCAATCCGCCGATGCAGAGGTACTTGACCTCGAGGTAGTCGTCCATGCCCAGCCATGATCCCTCTCGTCCCTGTCCGGATTGCTTGATGCCGCCGAACGGAGCCACTTCGGTCGAGATGAGTGCCTCGTTGATGCCCACCATGCCGGCCTCCAGGCGGCGGCCGACGCGCCAGATGCGGCGGGCGTCGTTCGTATAGAAATAGGCCGCCAGGCCGTACGGGGTGTCATTCGCGCGCTGCAGCGCCTGCGCCTCGTCGTGGAAGCGGAACAGTGCCGCGACGGGGCCGAAGGTTTCTTCCTGCGCCAGTTGCATGCCGGTGTGGGCTTCGGCGATGACGGTCGGCGCGAAGAAGCAACCCGGCCGCGCGACGGGTGCCCCGCCGGCGAGAACCTGGCCGCCCTGCGTCACGGCATCCTGCACGTGCCGTCCGACCTTGGCGACGGCTCCGGCATGGATCAGCGGACCGACCTGTGTACCGGCGTCCGACGGATCGCCGACAACGAGCTGCTGCACGGCCTGTGTGAGCCGTGCGGCAAATTCGTCATAAACAGCTTCGTGGACCAGGAACCGGTTCGGGCTGACGCAGGTCTGCCCGTTGTTGCGGAACTTGGCCTTGACTGCGCCGGCCACCGCCGCTTCGAGATCGGCGTCCTCGAACACGATGAAGGGCGCGTTGCCGCCCAGTTCCAGGGACACCTTTTTGAGCGTTCCGGTGGCACGCTCGGCAATCTTGCGACCCACCGCGGTCGAGCCCGTGAAGGACACCTTGCGGACCTCTTCGGAAGCCATCCACACCTCGGTCAGTTCCTGCACGCGCTCGCGTGACGACGGCACGACGTTGAGTACGCCCGCGGGCAGGCCAGCACGCACCGCCAGATCGGCCATGGCCAGGGCCACCAGCGGCGTGTCTTCGGCGGGGCGGGCCACCACGGTGCAGCCTGCAGCCAGGGCTGGCGCGATCTTGCGGGCCAGCATGGCGAAAGGGAAGTTCCAGGGGGTGATCAGAGCCACCACACCCACGGGCTCCCGCGTGGCCAGCAGCCGGCGACCTGGCACCGGCTCGGGAATGGCCATGCCGTAGCTGCGCCGCGCTTCCTCGGCGAACCACTGGACGTACGAGGCCCCATAGTCCACCTCGCCACGGCTCTCCGCCAGCACCTTGCCCTGTTCGCGCACGATCAGCGCAGCCAGCGCCTCCCGGTGCTCCAGCAACAGTGCGTGCCAGCGCATCAGGAACTGCGCGCGCTGGGACGCGGTCAGGTCGCGCCAGGCGGGGAAGGCGCAGGTGGCTGCGCGCAGGGCAGCCGCTGCCTCCGGCGCGCCGCAGTCGGCAACTGATGCAATCACTTCACCGGTCGCGGGGCTGGTCACGGTGTAGCGCCGTCCCGCCGCCTCCGCGACCCAGGCATTGGCAATCAGCGCATCACAGCGCAAGTCCTGGAAATTCATCATTGCAGGGCGTCCGCAGTGACCTTGTTCTCCGTCACCACGCGCCGCCACTTGGCGGTTTCACTTGCGACCAGGCGTTTGAGTTGCTCTGACGTGAGCGGCATGGGCGAGCCGCCCAGGTCGTTCAGGCGTTGCAGCACGCGCGGGTCCTTGAGGGCTTGCACAACTTCGGCGGAAAGCTTCTCGACCACGGCGGGCGGCGTGTTTTTCGGCGCAAAGATGCCGAACCAGCCCGTGGCTTCAAACCCCGGCAGACCCGACTCGGCCACCGTCGGCACGTTCGGCAGCGTCGCCACGCGCTGGGGGCCGGTCACTGCGAGCGCGCGCAGCTTGCCTGCGTTCACCATCGGCAGCAGCGTGCCCAGATCGCCGGACAGGAAGTTCACGTTGCCGCTGATGACGTCGTTCATGGCCAGCGCGGTGCCCCGGTAGGGCACATGCGTCATGTCGGTCTTCGACTGGTTTTCCAGCAACACCCCCACGAGGTGGTTGGTGGTGCCGTTGCCCGGCGACGCAAAGGTGACCTTGCGCTGCCGGGCGACGGCCAGCAGGCCCTTCACGTCGGCGGCCTCAAACTGCGGATTGCTGGCGATCAGATAGGGCACCGAGGCGATACCCGCCACGGGCACCAGATCGCGCTCCACCTGGTACTTGAGTTGCGGATACAGCAAGGGATTGAGCACCATGGTGCCATTGCTGCCCAGCAGCAACGTGTAGCCGTCTCCTGCCGACTGCACAACGGCCAGGGTCCCGATGCTGCCGCCCGCGCCCGGCCGGTTGTCCACGACAACTGGCTGCGGCAGGCGCGCCGCGAGCGTCTGCGATAGCGCGCGTGCAACCGAATCGGTGCCGCCGCCGGCCGCAAACGGCACCACCAGTTTCACCGGGTTGGCGGGATAGACGTCCGCAGCGAGGCCGGGCTGGGCCAGTGCGGCCATCACCGCCATCGCCAGCAGCAGCCCTGCCGCTTTCAGTTTGCTTTTCATGCGAAGTACCTCAGTCGTAACGCTTGCGGAACAACGGGCGCAGTTCGGAAATCGGCGCCTTGGTGGTGATCAGCTCGCGCATTTTGTCTTCGGCAGCGCCGATTTTTTCGGCCTCGTCGATGAGTTGAATGATGCGTTCGCCTGGCACCACGCAGATGCCTGAATCATCGGCCACGATCAGGTCACCGGGGTACACGATGATGTCGTGCAGGCGAACGGGGCCGTTGATTTCCATGGCTTCCATGCGAAACTTGCCGGTGATCGGCGTGACACCCGCAGCCCACACAGGGTAGTCGATCTCGCGGATGGCCGGCAGGTCCCGGACGGCGCCGTTGACCACCGCACCAACAAAACCGCTGGTTTGGCCCACCAGCGCCGACTGGCCTCCCATGTTGGACACGTCGAGATTGCCCCCGAAGTCCGCCACGAGGACGTCGCCGGGTTCGGACATGTAGTAAATCTCGCGCGTGGACATCTTGATCGGGTCCTTGTCGATGGAGGCCTGGGTGGCCGTCTTGCGCTCTGGCATGGAGCGCAGCGTGACGGCCGTGCCCGCAATGCGCTTGCCTGGCAGCAGCGGCTTGATGTAAGACGCGGCAACCACGCCGTGGACACCGTAGCTGTCCAGCATGTCGGACACCGTGGTGGTCATGTCCGGCAGGGCCAGATAGCGCGCAATGACCGAGGCTTCGGGCCGCGGAAACTTGATTTTGCTGATGCGGTCCACGGGGACCTGGCCCCAGATGCGGCCTTTGGCCTTGTACTCTTCGTAATCGCGCAGGACTTCTTCTCGGCTCATGTTGGGCTCCTTGGGGTTGGGTAGGTTACTGGCCTGGGTGGCGTGTGGTGGAAAAACTGGTGCGCTGGCTGAAGGTGTCAAACCACTGCGCCAGGCGTGGCGAGGTCTGGCGCCAATTCAGTTCAGGGAACCGGAAATCGAGCCAGCCAATGGCGCAGGCCACCGCGATGGCGCCAATGTCGGCCGGCGCCGGCCGGTTCTGTTCCAGGAAGGCAAAGCCGCGCATGACCTTGCCCAACTGGGCATTGCTCCATTTGGCGTAGCGGAATGCCTCGGGACGGGCGCCTTCGAAGCGGGCGAGCTGGGCGGATTCGAGCATGCCGTTGGCCAGCGCGTTCAGGCGCAGGGCGTGCCAGCGTGCCGGGCCTGCGGGCGGGAACCAGGTAGTGTCGCCCGCCCGGGCGCTCAGGTACTCGCAGGCCACGCTGGAGTCGAACAGCGGCATGCCGTCCGTGGCTTCGAGCACGGGGATCTTGCCCAGCGGGTTGAGCTTCACGACGTCGGGGTTCGGGTCGTAGGGGGACAGCGTCACGGCCTCGCGGACGATGCGGTCGTCCAGGCCGAGTTCGAGCGCGAGCACGACGACCTTGCGGACATAAGGGGAGTTGGGGCTGTATTGAAGTTTCATGGGGTTTGTCCAGGGGTTAAAACGCGAGGGAGTTGACGAGATCGCCGAAGCGGGGCTGTTGCTCGATGGCTGCAATGTGCTCGAACAGGATTTCGGAGGTGGCGGCATCGAAGCCGGCCACGGCGGCGCAGCCCAGGAACTTGGCTTGCGCCTGCTGCCAGGTCATGGGTCGCGCCGGATGGCCGGGTGCAAGGTGCACATGTTCAGCGTCGGAGCGGCCGTCGCGTGTGGTGATGCGCACGCGCACTTCGCCGCGGCTCCCGTAACTCTTTTGTTCGTAGCCGGGGTGGTCGGCCACGCAGTCGTCGCTTTCGGTCATGGTGATCCGGTCGAGCATGGCCGCAACGTCTGCCGACGTGACACGCTGCTGCGAGAAGGAGCGCAGGCCGGGGTGGCCGTCGAGCAGAGTCACGGCCAGCGCGTAGGGCAAGCTGAACAAGCTCTCGAAGTGTGTTTTCGGCTTTGGAAACTTCAGCGGAATCAGCCCGCCTGGGGGGGCAAGGCCGACCACGCTCTCCACGTCGGCGGCGCCAATGCCCATGCGCGCCATCAGGGTCTGGACGGCGTCCATGCCACGGTGGCTTGCATAGCAGCAGGGAAAGAGCTTGAGGGTGACGCCGGGCTCGTCAAAGATCCACGGGCCGGCGAACAGGCCCTCGACGTGCCTGGCACTGGAGTTTTCGCTGCCGTAGGCGTCGAAAAAGCCGCCCTCGGTTTCGAACACCCGCTCAGATGCGGTCAGGCCAGCTGTTGCCAGTTGCACTGCGGCCACGGCATTGCGCGCGGCCAAGCCGCTGTGCAGCGGCTTGGCCATGGTGCCGAAGTTGCCGTGGATGCCGCTCGCCATGGAGGCCGCGATGCCGAGCGCGCGGCGCGTTGTGGCTTCATCAAGACTGCGAATGTGCGCCAGCGCGCCCACGGCCGAGAACAGCGCCACGGTCCCGGTGACGTGGAAGCCGCGCTTGTAGTGATCGAGCGTCATGGCCTGCGCGATGCGGGCACCGGCCTGGACCCCGACCGCATACGATGCGGCCACGTCGGCGCCGGTCGCCGCCAGAGCGGCATCGTCGGCCTGCAGCGCGCCCATGACCACGGCGCTCGGATGGCCCGGCATCATGGAGAGCACGTCGTCGAACTCCAGCGCCGCACTCATGGTGCCGTTGGCGAGCGCGGCGAGCTCCGGTGCCGTGCGCAGGGTGGTACCCAGCAACACCTTGTCGCCTTGGCCGCCGCTGGCCGCGATGTAGCGCTGCAGCACCGGCAGCACGTCGCTGGTGGCCCCGGCAATGTTGGCCGAGAACGTGTCGGCTATCACCAGCTTGACCCGGTCCAGGGTGGCGGCCGGAAGGTCGGGTTGGGCGCAAATGAATGCGGCCGCGGCCGCGGACAGGTCGCCCACGCGGATGGTACGGCTCATGATTCCTCCGAAATGCGGCGTGTGGTGATCAGATCGCCCCAGCGTTTGGTGTCGCGGGCGATCAGGCTGGTGAATTCAGGCCCACTCATGGGCGTGAGCGTGATCCCTTCTTCGGCCCATTTCTTCTTCATCTCCGGCAACGAGAGGTAGGCATTGGTCTCGGCGAGAACCTTCTTGACGACTTCTGCTGGCATGCCAGCAGGGCCGAACAGGGCCCACCAGAGTTCTGACGCATAGCCCGGCAGCACGGAGGCAATGGGCGGCACCTCGGGCAGGATGCCCAGCGGCTGCGTGCCCGTGACGCCGAGGGCGCGCAGCTTGCCGCTGCGGATCAGCGGCAGCACGTTCAGCACATTGCTGAAAGCGGCGTTCACCATCCCGCCGATCAGTTCGGTCGAGGCCTGGGAAATGCCTTTGTAGGGAATGTGCAGCATGTCGACGCCGGCCAGCTGCTCGAACATGACCCCCGCCAGATGGCCGGCGCTGCCATTGCCAACCGATGCGTAGGTGATGTTGTCTTTTTTCGACCTGGCCAGGGCGATGAACTCTTTGAGGTTGTTCGCTTTGACCGAGGGATGCACCGTGAGAATCAGCGGCGTGGATCCCACCATGGCGAGGGGAACGAAATCCCTGGCGGGGTCGTAGCGCGCCGACTTGCCTTTCAGGATGGGGCCGATGACATGCGTGGCGATGCTGCCCATCAGCAGGGTGTAGCCATCGGGCGCGGCCTTGCCGACGATTTCGGTGCCCAGCGCGCCATTGCCGCCGGGTTTGTTGTCGACCACGACCGCCTGGTTCCAGGCTTTTTCCCAATGCGTCTTGATGGAGCGGGCCAGCACGTCGTTGCCTCCGCCCGGGGGGTAAGGCACCACGAGGCGCAAAGGGCGGGCGGGGTATGCCCCTTGGGCAAACGCCGCGAACGGTGATGCACCGACGGCGCTGAGCAGGCCGAGGCAGGCCCTTCTTGAAACAGGTTGCATGCAGGTCTCCGGTTATGAGTTGGATGATTGGTTGTGGAAATTCTAAGTTATTTTCCTTGAATGTAGGAAAAATTGTATTTCCTTGTTTTTGTGGATAAACTACGTTCTCTAATCAACTGGAGACCGATATGAGACAACTCCGCACCGTGCTTGGCACGTTCCTGTCCTGCGCTCTTGCACTTGCGCCATGGGGCGCACAGGCGCAGTCTTTTCCCGGTAAACCGGTGAGCGTGGTCTCGCCCTTTTCCGCAGGTGGCACCAGCGATGTCATCGCCCGGGCGACCGCGCGCCTGCTGGAGCCGCAACTGGGGCAGCCTGTTATCGTGACTAACCGGCCTGGCGCCGGGGGAACGATCGGTATCGGCTCCGTGCTGACGGCGCCTGCTGACGGACACACCCTGGTGATGGGTGGTCTGGGGTCTGTTGTCTTTCCTTCAGTGATCTACAAGGCGCACATCAAGTACGACCCGCAGCGCGACCTGGTCCCGGTGGGCGCTGTGGGCGTGGCGCCCACGGTGATCGCCGTACGTGCAGGTCTGCCGGTCCAGACCTTGAGCGAACTGGTTGCTCTGGCCAAAGCAAGCCCGAACAAACTGTCCTTCGCGTCCGCTGGCGTCGGCGGGACCCTGCACGTGGCAGGCGTGCTGCTGGAGAAAGAAGCGGGCATTGCGCTGAACCACATTCCGTTCAAGGGCGGCGCCCCCGCCATGACGGATCTCGCCGCCGGCAACGTGGACATTGCGTTGGCCGACATGACCCTGTTGAAACCTCTACTTCAGTCCGGCCGTATCCGGGCCATCGCCATCGCCAGTGGCGAGCGCAATGCACAGTTACCCGGCGTGCCGACGACGGTTGAAGCCGGCTATCCCCAGGTGCGCATGGATACCTGGTACGCGCTGTTCGCGCCGGCTGCAACGCCCGCCCCGGCGTTGCAGCGCCTGAAAGCTGCTCTCGAACAGATTCAAGGCAAGCCGGAGCTGATAGCCGTCCTGCAAGCCCAGAACGTCACGCCCCTCGCCTTGCCGCTCAAGGCTTTCGAGGACCAACTCAAGCGCGACTTCGAAACCTGGCCCCCCCTGCTGACCCGCATCTGCAGCCAGTCCCGCTGCGACTGATTCCATTTCCTTCCACTCCAACGAGGTTCACCCCATGTTGATCATTGATTCACAGGTCCATTGCTTCTATTCGAATACCCCCGAGCATCCCTGGCCGGCCGGCGCCGCGCCGGTGCATGGCCCGGAATATCCCATCGAGCAGGTCCAGTCCGTCATGGACCAGAACGGTGTGCAGGCCACGGTTCTCGTGCCGCCCAGCTGGAACGGCTGGGACAACCAGTATTCGCTGAACGCGGCCGTGGCGCAGCCCACGCGCTTCGGCGTGATGGGTCGCTTCGACATCGAGGCCCCGGACGCACAGGCCCGCCTGAAAACATGGCGTGACCAGCCCGGCATGCTGGGCGTGCGGGTGTTCATTCAGGGTGACCCCTGGCTGTCGTTGCTCAAGCCGGAGCAATCCTGGTTCTGGCAGATCGCCGAGGCAACCCGGCTGCCGGTGATGAGCACCATTCCCGGCAACATTGCCGGCTTTGAGCCCATCCTGCAGCAGTTTCCGGAGCTGCGTCTCATCATTGACCACGCCGGCCGCCACCCCAGGGGAGCCCTGGATGACGGCGCATGGACCGATGCCGACCAGCTGCACGCGCTGGCGCGCTTTCCGAATGTGTCGGTCAAGGTGTCTTCGCTGCCCTGCTTCAGCACGCAACCGTATCCCTACCCGAACCTGCATGCCCCCATCAAGGCAATCTATGACCGCTTTGGCCCTCAACGCATGCACTGGGGCAGTGACGCGACCCGCCTGACGAGCACCTATGGCGAAAACATCCGCCTCTTTACAGAGGCGCTCGATTTCCTGAACGCCGAAGACAAGTCCTGGATCATGGGCCGTGCATTGGCCAACGCCCTCGACTGGAAGCTCTGAGCGGCCCGCATGAACCCGCCTACGCACCCGGCAGGTCCCTTGCGCAACCGTTTGCTGGAGCGCCTGCGCTCCGGTGACCTTGCGAGCATCATGTCCGTACGCCTCAATCGTGGTCCCGAGATTGCGTATCTTGCGGCCACGGCCGGGTTTGATGCGCTTTACGTTGACCTGGAGCACTGCACGATGTCTGCCGACGACGCCAGCCGCATCTGCCTCGCAGCACTTGGAGCGGGCATCACCCCGTTGGTGCGTGTGCCGGTGGTCGATGCGGCCCATGTGCCCCGCCTGCTTGACGGTGGTGCCATGGGCATCATCGGCCCGCACATCCGCACGGCAGAGGAGGCACGGGCCCTGGTCAGTCTGTGCAAATTCCCACCGTGCGGAACACGCTCCAGCGTCGCAGCGTTGCCCCAACTGGCCTACCGGCCCCTGGCCGCGATGGACGTCCATGACACCATGAACCGCGCCACCGTCGTCATTGCCATGGTGGAGGACGAAGCGTCCCTCGCGCAGGTCGAAGACATCGCCGCCGTCGAAGGGCTGGACGCGATCCTGGTGGGCACGCAGGACCTGTGCGCCAGCCTGGGGCTTGGCGATCAGGCCGATCACCCGCTGATCGACGCCGCCTTCGCGCGCACCATTCGCGCCTGCCGTGCCCATGACAAGTGGGTCGGCGTCGGCGGGCTTGCCCGAAACAGGACGCTTTTGCGCCGCTACGTAGACATGGGCGCCGGCTTTCTCAGCCTGGGTACCGATCTCTCGTTTCTCCTCGACGGGGCGCGCCAGCAAGTCGCTGTGCTTGAGTCCCTGCGTCAGCCGCGATGATCAATCGCTGTCAGGTTGAACGCCAGATCCCGGCGGCGCGGCAAGGGAAGTGGCCGCCTGTAAACTCTCCAAGAGGGTCACATGGCAGGCAAGCCGTCTGGGCCAAGACTTTGACGACCCTGCATCAACTGACCATGACCCCTTCAAAGCCCCTTGCGACGAAAGCCGTTCGCAGTTCATCTCCGGCGAAAAGTGACCTGAAAATGCCTGCCCCGATGGCGGGCAGCATGGCGGCCGCCGAGCGAGAGACGCCGGCTACCAGTGCTTTCTCGCGCCTGCTCCAGATTCTGGATCTCTTCACCCTGGATAAGCACACCATCCGGGTCGAGGAGGTCATGGACAGGTTCGGCATGGTCCAGTCCACGGCCTACCGGTACCTGAAGGAGCTCTGTGACGCGGGTTTGCTGGCCCAGCAGGGCAAGGGGGTGTACTCGCTTGGGCGCCGCATTGTCGAGCTTGAGCGGTTGTTACAGCTGTCGGACCCGCTCCTCCTGGCGGGACGCCAGGTCATGGATGGCCTGCAAAAACTGGCGGACAACCGGACGTTTCTTCTGTGTGCCTATTACAAGGACGCCGCCCTGTGCGTCCACAAGGTCGGCCCCGATGAAATCGCGTACCAGGGCGCGTTGATGAAAATCCTGCGTGGCCGGGGCACGGTGCTGTCGTTGTTCAGTGGTGCCGGCTCCCAGGTGATTCTGGCCAATCTGCCTCCCCATCAGATCAAGTCTAAATACCTGACGTCTGCCGCCCAGATCGCCGATGCGGGGCTGGGGGCCGAATGGAAGGACTTCCGCAACCAACTTTCGGTCATCCGTAAAAAGGGGTTTGCCGAAACGATCGGCAAGATGAACCCGGGCATGCACAGTCTGGCCGTACCAGTCATGCGGCAAGACGGGAAGGTCGCCGGCAGCCTGTTGATGATTGGCCCGGCCCAGCCTGATGCCATGCAGCAAGCGGTGGAGCTGGTTCCCACGCTCAAGGCGACCGCGGATCAGATTGCACTGGCTGTGCAGGCCCTGGACCGGGACGACTGAACCGGGACGAGACGCCGGGTGCAAGGCCTGTTGTTGCCTGCACGAAAAAGAGCCAGCTTTCGCTGGCTCAACCCTGGATGCAATGTGCCGGTTTCTCAGAACTGGTGTCGCACGCCAATATCGAAGCCGCTTGATGACATATTGGCTGCGGTCGTGCCCTTGTTCAATGCCGTGGTGGCGCCCCCAGAGTTGGAAACACGCGCAAACGTGCCGTACACCGCCGTCCGTTTGGACAGGTTGTGCACATAGCCTGCCGCAAATTTCCTGACGTTCGGGTTGCCCGTGGCATTCGTTCCGTACTCGGAGAGCGCCAGTTTGATGTTACCCACCCCGACAGTCCAGACCCCCGCCAGGATCCAGCCGTCGGCCTTGAGCGCCTTGGTGCGATGTGCTGTGTCGCGGTACACGCCACCCATCAGGTTCACCGAGCCAATCTGGTACTGAATCCCCAGGTTGGTGGATTCGATGTCGCCGGCTGTGGTCGTCGTCGCGTACTGGGTCCGGCCCGAGGCAAAGGAGAGATTCAGCGGACCGTTCTGATAACCGATGCGGGCCGTGATGCCGGTGCCGTCGTTCGCCGTTGGTGTTCCACCCGGATTTTCTCCTGCGTAGTACTGGGCCTGACCGTACCAGCCGTTGAGTCCGGCCGGCAGGAAGTAGCCGATCATGTTCGACGCCCGGGTGCTGACCACGCCACCGATCGAGCCCGCGAACGCCTGAGATGCGCCTACGCCCGCGTTGCCGAAGGGATCGACCTCGACCCGGTTGCGGTAGTGCGCCGTGAAGTCGCGTCCGGCACGGATTTCTCCCCAGGAGTTGCTCAGGCTCAGCGTGGACCGGCGGGCAAAGGTCATGCCGTCGCCGGTGCCGGCGCCGGAAGGCTGGTTGTTGGTGTTGGTCGGCTGTCCGGCGCCGGTATTCATGAACACCTGGGCCTCGAAGTTGAAGCCGGCGTTCAGGCCGCCACCGAGGTCTTCGACACCACGGATGCCCCACCGGGAGGTCATGTTGCCACCCGAGCCCATGCTGCTGGAACTGGTGAGCGATCCGGTACCCCGGCTGAACATGGCATCGGCAACGCCATAGAGGGTCACGCTGGACTGGGCCGCAGCGCAGCCGGCCATGCCGGCCAGCGCAAGGGCGATAGAGGTTCTTTTCACGGTGCTGTCTCCTGGTAAGGGTCTTTGGTTGTGTCCGGGCGGTTACTGGAACCGCTGGATCGTGGAATTTTACAAATAAATTCCCTTATGTAAAGAAATAATTAAATTACTTCTATGACTTGTATTTGTATTTTTTTCTGTGCCTGTGCGCCTGGAGGATCAGCCGGCCGAGGTGCGTGGATGAGTGGGTCAAGCACGATGGTCATTTCAGGCGGAACCCTGTCATGCAGCACGCCGGCCTTCGCCAGGACGGTTGTCCAGCGTCAATCACCTTGGTCGGAAAAGTCGCGATCCCAACCCCTCCTTCGCAACGGAGCAGGCGACGGCATTTCACGAAGGGCGGGGCAGAACCCGGTGCGGGGCGTGCTGGAGCGTGTGGCAGCAGATCCGGCGCAGGTGGACATCCCCCGGCCAGAAAAGCTACGATTTACCATCGTCCTCATGGGCGATGACGTGAAAGGTACCCATGGAACCACCCGTTGCTTTCTACCGTGAAGCCGGCGCCGGACCCGGCGTTATTTGTCTGCATTCGAATGCCAGCCATTCCAGCCAGTGGCGTGGTCTGCTGGACCTGCTTTCACCCAGATACCGTGTGTTGGCGCCGGATTCCTATGGGGCCGGCAAGAGCGCCGATTGGGCTTCTGACCGGGTCATTGCCCTGAAGGATGAAGTGGCATTCATCGAGCCGGTGCTGGCCGCCGCCGGCGATCCTTTTTGCCTTGTTGGGCATTCCTACGGCGCGGCGGTGGCGCTGATGGCCGCATTGGCCAACCCTGCACGGGTGCGGGCCGTGGCCTTGTATGAGCCCACCTTGTTTTCACTGGTCGACGCCGAATCACCGGCGCCGAATGCGGCCGATGGCATCCGGCAAACCGTGCAGGCTGCCGGCAACGCCCTGGAGGAGGGCAACCCGAACGACGCCGCGAAGCACTTCATCGACTACTGGATGGGGGCGGCCAGTTGGGACCATACGCCAGACGCCCGAAAGCTGCCCATTGCGGCGTCGATCGTCAACGTTCGACGTTGGGGGCATGCGCTGTTCACCGAGCCCGCCCCGCTGGAGGCGTTTCGGGCATTGAACCTCCCCGTGCTCTACATGGTCGGGAAGAACTCCCCGCCATCGGCGCAAGCGGTGGCGCGGCTCCTGACGGGGGTGTTGCCGCGCGTCGAGGTGGTTGCGTTCGACGGTCTGGGGCACATGGGCCCCATCACCCATCCACAACAGGTCAATGATGTGATTGCCGGCTTTCTCGCAAGGCAGATCCCGGCATAGGGTTGCCGGAGCACCGTCAAAGCAGACCGGTCACCCCGGGAGTTTTTCGACGTCGACAGGGGGCGGTTGATCGTCACAGAACCGGGTCGTCACTGGCGGCGGTCGGTGCAGCGTTTGCTGCACCACGCAGCACCTTTGAGCCGCCACACGCAGGCCTTCCAGCAATTTGGGCGGCGTGCCGTCCTGCACTTTCAGATGGATGTCACAGGTCATGGACTGAAAGCCGACCGGCACATCCGCCTCCATGCCCAAGGCACCCCGCACATCGACTTGCGCGGTCACGCGGACCTCCAGCGCGATGATCTCGATCCCCAGCCGACTGGCCACCATGCGGACCGCAGAGTCCTGGCACGCCGCCAGCGCGGCGCACAGCATGTCACCGGGGGTCGGTGCGTCGTGCAGGCCGCCCACGGCCCGGTGCACGCCGACGGGGACAGCCACGCCACAGCCGTCCATGGGCTCCACGAGCGAGTGGAAGGGGTCGGACGGGTCGGCTCCACAGGTGCGCGCATGGTCGGTGACCATGGCCAAGGCGGGTGTTTCCTTGTACTGCCTGCGCAGCGGGGCCTGGGCATCCTGGACGATCGCTTTCATGATGGGCTCCGTGTAATCACAATTTCGAGGTATTTGCTGGGCACGACGAGTGCGCGGTCACCGCTGGCCCAGGCTGCCTGCTGCCTGTGCTTGAGGGGATTGAGATCCGTTGAAATTTCCATGGCGCTTTCTCCTGGGTTTTGGAGTCTCAACTGTGCTTTCATGCATCGGGATGTGTCCTGCCCAGGCGTCGCGATGGATTGACCCACCGTCCGGATCTGGCGATGCAGGCACGCAACGGTTGCCTCAACGTCCGGATTCACTGCTCAATCATCCACAGGGCCGTCCGGGTTCATGCAAGGTGCCACTGTGAACGGCCCTAAACGCCCAAAATGGCAGGCATCGAAATCAGCAAGGAGATTTGAAAATGGCACTTCAGAACGTCGGGGCCGCTGTCAAACGCGTGATGGCTGCATTTCAGAGACGCCCCGAAATGGGCATTCACGTTGACACGCCCGCCGTGGCCCGATGGGAGTCCGGAACCCGGGTGCTGACCCGGGATGCCCACGGCGTGGAAGTCGCAACGGACATGCCCGTGGAACTCGGGGGAAGTGGCGACCAGGCCACACCGGGCTGGCTGTTTCGTGCGGGGATTGCTTCATGTGCGGCCACCTCCATCACACTGGTCGCTGCAAGCGAAGGCATTGAACTCACAGCGCTTGAAGTGGATGTCGGCAGCCGCTCCGACGCCAGAGGCCTGCTGGGGATGTCCGGGCCCAACGGCGCGCCGGTGTATGCGGGACCGTTCGATGTGGAGTTGCGCGTCACCATCGCCGCGAACGGCGCGAATGCCGCAGAACTGACCGCCCTGGTGGAGCGGTGCCTTGGCCACTCACCGGTTCCGAGTGCCCTCGTCACCGCGACTCCGTTTGCCTTGCAGATCAACGTGTCTCCGTAAATG
>ERZ1034365.1045-NODE-1045-length-14661-cov-2.970241_pt1 | contig 14661 bp, 11 predicted proteins | sample MGYA00520615_ERZ1034365 | MGnify/ENA primary metagenome ERZ1034365 (study PRJEB33736, sample SAMEA104284505) | Azolla filiculoides | biome: Urban; feature: Water surface; material: Ditch water | place: Netherlands | collected 2015-10-28 | depth 0-0.1 m ... | reverse complement strand
CCCATAGGTAGTTTTTACTTGAGGGAAGTACAACGCGAATTGATTTTTATTGCCGGCGGTACAGGAATTGCGCCTTTTATGGCCATGCTAGAAAAACTAAAAGCAGACAAAAATACTACTCCAATTCACTTGTTTTATGGAGCAACGACAGCAGAAAACGTGGTCGAACAAGAACGATTGAAAGTGTTCAGCGAAATAATGCCTTTGAAAATATTTACGTGTACTTCTGACGAACAAGCCGAAGGACACGATAAAGGATTCGTTACTCAATGGATTAACAAAGACATTCTTGGTGAGAAAACCTATGATATTTATATCTGTGGGCCAAACATGATGGTGGAAGCGGTAAAAAATACGCTTGACAAAGAAGCTATCAATCATGTTAATTTCTACATGGAGAAATTTGTTCCAACGGGACAAGAAAGTGTAAAAGTATAATTTAGTAAAGGACAAAAATGATGCACCCTAATAGATTTTCAGGAAAAGTGGTCCTTGTTACCGGCGCTGCTCAAGGAATAGGAAAAACAGTTGCTTTACAACTTTTAGATGAAGGTGCTTCGGTAGTATTAATAGACCGTTCTCCGATAGTAAATGAAATAGTTTTGCAATTGGGGGAAGATCAAAAAAACAAAGCACTTCCTGTTGTGGCTGATTTAGAACAATTTCAAGGTTTTCAATCAGTTGTAGCGCAAGGAATCGAAAAATTTGGAAGAATTGATATTTTGATTAACAACGTGGGTGGAACCATTTGGATGAAACCTTTTGCAACTTATGAAGAAGAGCAGATAGAAAAAGAAATTCGCCGTTCTCTTTTCCCGACACTTTGGGGATGTCGTGCAGTACTTCCGGTGATGTTAGAGCAAAAATCGGGCGTAATCGTGAACGTTTCTTCAGTGGCTACTCGAGGAATCAATAGAGTTCCTTATGCTGCTGCAAAAGGTGGAGTCAATGCACTTACTGCGGCTATGGCTTTTGAATACGCAGAACAAAATATTAGAGTGAATGCTGTTGCACCCGGAGGAACCGAAGCTCCTGAACGTTTGATTCCACGTAATGAAACACCGGATGCTCCGCAGGAAAAAATATGGAAACAAGAAGTTGTTGATCAAACAGTTTCGTCAAGTCTAATGAAACGCTACGGAACTATTGAAGAACAAACTTCGGCCATACTTTTTTTAGCCTCAGATGAAGCTTCTTATATCACAGGAATTACAATCCCAGTTGCTGGGGGTGATTTAGGGTAACCAAAAAACAATAAAATGTCAGAAATAAAAACACATACTACCCAATTGAATTACGTATTTGATGATTTTAAGAAAGAACAAACTATTGTTTTTTCTAATTCATTAGGAACAGATTTAAGCATGTGGGATAAACAAGTAGGATTGTTGGGACTAGAATATAATATTCTTCGTTACGACACTCGTGGGCACGGAAAAAGTGAGGTTCTTACTGGCGAATATTCTGTCGAAATGCTCGGAAAGGATGTTATAGAATTACTCGATTTTCTTAAAATTGATAAAGTACATTTTTGTGGATTATCTATTGGTGGATTAACTGGACAATGGTTGGGGATTCACGCACCGGAACGTTTAAATAAATTGATACTTTCTAATACTGCTGCAAAAATTGGAAACACAGAATCTTGGAATACTCGAATCGAAACGGTTCTGCAAAATGGTTTGAAGAGCATTGTTTCAGGAACACAAGAACGTTGGTTTACACCAGAATTTGTTGCCGAAAATGGAGCAGAAGTAGATACTGTTTTAACCAAGTTTACACAAACACCACTGGAAGGATATGTTGCTTCTTGCGCTGCTGTTCGGGATGCGGATTTTACAGATGAAATTTATAAAATTTCAGTACCAACTTTAATTATTTCTGGAACTGAAGATGCCGTAACTACGGTGAATGATGCTAAGTTTTTTAAAGGAAAAAATCCAAATGTAACCTTGTTTACAGTAGAAGCTGCTCATATTTCGAATATTGAAAAAGCAGATGATTTTACCAAATTACTGATTGAATTTATTAAAAATTAAAAAAATATAAAATGAAAATAGTTCCACAAATAACCACCGAACAAGCTGCAGCTATGGTCAAAGATGGCGATACTTTATTGCAAGGCGGTTTTGGTATGACGGGAAACCCAGTACATTTAATGGATGCTTTATCAAAAACACAAACCAAAGATCTCACTTTTATTGGTAACAATGTAGGAGAAGCGGGAATTGGTGGAGGGCGTTTGTTACGAAACGGACAGTTGAAAAAAATGATTGGTTCTTTTTTTACCAGCAATCCTGAAGCAGTAAAAGCAGCGCAGGATGGAGTTGTAGAATATGATTTAATTCCACAGGGAACTTTGGCGGAAGCCTTAAGAGCCGGAGGTGCAGGAATAGGCGGGTTTTATACCCCAACGGCTGCTGGAACCCCAATTGCAGAAGGAAAAGAAACCAAAATTATTGATGGTATTGAACAGGTTTTTGTAAAAGGAATTCGTGGTAACATAGCTTTTATCAGAGCTTGGAAAGCGGATACGGCAGGGAATTTAGTTTATCGAATGACGGAACAAAATTTCAATCGTGCTATGGCAACTGCCGCTGATTTGGTCATTGCTGAAGTGGAAGAAATTGTTCCGGAAGGTACATTAGACCCCAATTATATTCACACTCCTGGATGTTATATTGATTATTTGGTGCAAGCTACACTTACTTTGGAAGACTTAGGTTCATCAGCCTCAGTGAGCAAAGGAAAGAAAGTGAGCGAAGACCGCATGAATATGGCGAAACGCGCTTTGCAGGAATTGAAAAAAGGAGATGTGGTCAATTTAGGAATTGGGATTCCAACTTTGGTAGCGGATTTAATTACACCTAATCACGGTGTTATTTTACATACAGAAAACGGAATGTTAGGCGTTGGTCCAGAACCACTTGATGGAGGTGGAGCAATGAATTATCCGGTTAATGCAGGGAAAATTCCAGTTACGGCTTTAGCAGGAAGTAGTTATTTTGACAGCGCTGATTCTTTTGCTATGATACGCGGAAAACATGTTGATATTGCGGTAATGGGTGGTTTAGAAGTTGATGAGCACGCTAATCTTGCCAATTGGGCGGTTCCGGGACAACCTTTATTGGGTGTTGGAGGAGCGATGGATTTAGCTTCGGGAGCAAATACGCTGATTATCACAATGAACCACAACAACAGAGATGGAAGTTCTAAAATTGTACCTAGTTGCACCTTGCCTTTAACGGCTTTGGGTTCTGTTGATATGGTGATTACAGAATTAGCGGTTTTTAAATATATTGATGGTAAATTGACTTTAATAGAGTTAATGCCGGGGGCTACTTTAGAGGAAGTTCGTGAAAAAACAGAGGCTGAATTTGTAGAGCAATTGTCTTAATTTAATAAAATAAAAAAATGAGTATAGAAGCTTATATAATTGATGGAATCAGAACGCCGATAGGAAGTTTTGGAGGAACATTATCTGCTGTGAGAGCCGATGATTTGGCTGCTATTGTCATCAAAGAATTGGTCGATAGAAATCCAACTATTCCTACTGATGCTATTGATGATGTTATTTTAGGTTGCCACAATCAGGCTGGTGAAGACAATCGCAATGTCGCTCGCATGGCGTCTTTATTGGCAGGATTGCCGGTAACTGTTCCCGGAGAAACTGTAAATCGGTTATGTGCCTCTGGAATGTCAGCTATAATTAATGCATCAAGAGCTATAAAATCGGGAGATGGTGATGTTTTTATTGCTGGTGGAGTAGAGCATATGACGCATGGTCCGTTAGTGATTTCAAAATCATCAAAAGCCTATGGAACCGATGCTAAAATGGAAGATTCCAGTTTTGGATGGCGTTTTATAAATCCAAAAATGAAACAAATGTATGGTGTGGATCCAATGGGGATTACAGCAGAAAATTTAGTTGATTTATATAACATCAGCCGAGAAGATCAAGATTTGTTTTCGTATAATTCACAAATGAAAGCTGCCAAAGCCCAAGAAAATGGCGTTTTGGCTCAAGAAATTATACCGGTTAGTATTCCGCAACGCAAAGGGGAAGCGATTCTTTTTTCTGAAGATGAATTTATCAGAGCGAGTACTACGGTTGCTACTTTAGCCAAATTAAAACCTGTTTTTAAAGCAGACGGAACGGTAACACCTGGAAATGCTTCGGGATTAAATGATGGTGCTGCTGCAACTTTTATTGCTTCAGGCAATGCTGTAAAAAAATACAATTTAGAACCATTAGCCCGTATTGTAAGTTCAGCCGTGGTTGGTGTTGAACCGCGCATTATGGGCATTGGTCCTGTTACTGCTACCCAAAATGCTTTGGCGAAAGCCGGATTAACATTGGCAGACATTGATATTATTGAATTGAACGAAGCTTTTGCTGCACAAGGATTGGCTTGTATAAGAGCATTAGGACTTGAAGATGATGATGCCAGAATTAATGTGAACGGAGGTGCCATCGCATTAGGGCATCCGTTAGGAATGTCAGGAACGAGAATTGTCCATTCAGCTGCTTTATCGCTAAAACGTCTGGGCAAAAAATATGCTTTGGCAACTATGTGTATTGGGGTTGGACAGGGATATGCCGTAATTATAGAAAGCGTTTAAAAAAATAAATGCTCACTATCTAAAGAATTTCCAGATGAGCAAAAAAAAGGACATCCTTAAAGCGGCTCTTCGGCTTTTTACAGAAAACGGAGAGCGAGCTACTTCTACAAAATCAATTGCTTCTGAGGCGGAAACTTCAGAGGCATTGATTTTTCGTCATTTTGGTACAAAAGAAAAATTACTGGAGGAAATTATTAAAAATGGCTATCAAGATTCGACTAAAATAATTATGCAGTTTTTGCATGGAGAAAGCGGCTTGGAATATATTTTGAAAATTGTTGAAGTTCCAAGAATTTTAGTTGATGCTCATCCTGATTTTTGGAAAATGCAACATAAAATAATTGCTTTAAATTTGCTTTCGCAAAAGCATCATGATATTTTTATGAAGCCGTGTTATGACAGATTAAAGATTGCTTTCTCAGAATTGAAGTATGAAAATCCGGCTCTAGAAGCTCAATTATTGCTTATTTATATTGACGGAATGTGGAAACATTTTGCATCACAACAATTAGATTCAAAAACGGAAAGTGAATTGACGGAATTAGTAAAGCAGAAATATAAGGCTCTTGGTTAAAACAAAAAGGCCCTCTGAAAATGAATTCAGAGGGTCTTTTTTGATAAATATAAAGGGGATTAATTTTTTAATTATTCCATTACCAATTCACCCAAAGCTTCTTTGCTAAAGCCTTTTAGTTGGTCATTTTTTCCTGCTTTGATTTTGGCAACCCAATTCGGGTCCGACAAGAGAGGTCTTCCAACCGCTACGAGGTCAAAATCGCCTCTGTCTAAGCGTCTAGTTAATTCGTCTAATGATGTTGGTTGAGAACTTTCGCCTGCAAACGCACCAAAGAAATCACTTGAAAGCCCAATAGAACCTACGGTAATAGTTGGTTTTCCAGTTAATTTCTTAGCCCATCCAGCAAAGTTAAGATCGTTATCTTCAAATTCTGGTTCCCAAAAACGACGTTGAGAACAATGTAAAATATCGACACCGGCATCAATCAACGGACTAAGCCAAGCTTCCAGTTCTTGAGGTGTTTTTGCTTGTTTGAAGTTGTAATCTGATGGTTTAAACTGAGAAACTCTCATGATTATAGCAAAATCTTCTCCTACTTGTTTTCTGATTTCTTTAATCACATCTACTGCAAAGCGAGTACGTTCCGGAAGGGTTTTTCCACCATAAATATCTGTACGAAGATTTGTCGCCTCCCAGAAAAATTGATCGATGAGATAACCGTGTGCCCCGTGTATTTCGATACAATCAAAACCCAATCTTTTGGCATCGGCAGCAGCTTGACCAAAAGCGATAATGGTATTTTCGATATCATTTATTGTCATGGTATTACCATTGTTAAACCCCGGTCTGTTAAACCCCGATGGTCCTTCAAAAGGTGTAGGAGGAACCCAACCCGAATGGTGGTTGTCCATAATTCCCATATGCCATATTTGTGGTCCCATTTGTCCACCTGCAGTATGAACGTTATCAATGATTTTTTTCCATCCTGCGAGAGATTGTTCCCCGTAAAAGTGAGGTACATTAGCATCGTTTGATGAGGAAGGTCTATTGATAACGGTTCCTTCTGAGAGTATCAAACCTACTTCGCCTTCTGCTCTTTTTTGATAATAAGCCGCTACTTCATCTGTAGGAACTCCATTTGGAGAAAAAGAGCGCGTCATGGGCGCCATTACAATTCTATTTTTAAGGTTTAGCGTCTTCAAGCTGAAGGGCGTAAACAAACTATTTGTTTTCATACTTGTTATATATTAGATTCGATTATTTTACTGAGTTCGGCAAACGCTTTTTCGTTGCGCTTGTAATAGGTCCATTGCCCAACACGTTTGGATTCTATGAATCCGGCACGTTGTAATATTGATAAATATTCTGAAACCGTTGATTGGGTTAGACCTGATTTGGCCTGAATTTGCCCTACACAAACACCATGTTCATAACAATCTGCCATTTGTTCGGGGAAATTTATTTCAGGTTCTTTTAACCATTCCAGTATTTGTAGTCTGGACTTGTTTGATAATGCTTTAAAGAGTTCTATATGATCCATAGTGCAAATATATCGACTTTTCCCGATATATCTATTTAATGAAAATCATTTAGGATTATTTTGTGATTTATAAGGCAGATAATTTTGAATGTTATTTCGTTTTATAAAAGTATTCAGAGGTATAGCTTCTATAGTTTTTAGCTTTCTTGCAATTGTTTAATTATTTGGTTGTGTTGTATATATGTTTGCATTTAGCTGTTTTATAATTATTCCAAGACTCTTTTAAAACCGCTGTTGGTCGAAAAAATTACGATTAAAATATTAAATTAGTTTAACATTGTGTTGTTTCAAGTTGGATAACAGAATAGTAATTATAATCATGATGAAAAATATTTTCTTATTACTAAGTTTCTTTTGTATTACACTTCATATTAGCGGTCAAGAATTGATAAAACCACCCAAACCTTTTGGTCCATTACCTACGCAAAAACAATTAGATTGGCATGAAATGGAATTTTATGCTTTTGTTCATTTCTCGCTAAATACGTTTACGAACAAAGAATGGGGTTATGGAGATGAATCGCCAGAATTGTTTAATCCAACTGCTTTAGATGTCCGCCAATGGGCTCGAGTGGCTAAGGAATCCGGGATGAAAGGAATAATATTAGTAGCGAAACATCATGACGGATTTTGCTTGTGGCCATCGGAATATACCGAACGCTCTGTGAAAAATTCTCCTTGGAAAAAAGGGAAAGGTGATGTTGTTAAAGAATTAGCAGCCGCTTGTAAAGAATATGATTTGAAATTAGGATTGTATCTTTCTCCTTGGGACCGAAATAATCCGGATTATGGTAAACCGGCTTATATTACCTATTTTAGAAATCAACTAAAAGAATTATTGACGAATTATGGTGATGTTTTTGAAATGTGGTTCGATGGAGCCAATGGAGGTGACGGATATTATGGTGGAGCTAATGAGACAAGAAAAATAAATACACTGGAATATTATAATTGGGACGAAACGTATAAATTAATTTATGCTCTGGCTCCCAAAACACTGGTATGGGGAATTGGGCCTTCGGAGGCACGATGGATAGGAAACGAAGAAGGTCGTGCAAATGAAACCAATTGGAGTCTTTTGCGACAAAAAGAGGAGTTGGCGGGAAAAGTACATTATTCCGAATTTATGTCAGGGCATGAAGATGGAGAAAAATGGGTGCCCGGTGAAGCCGATGTGTCAATCAGACCAGGATGGTTTTATCATGCTGTTGAAGATGATAAAGTGCGTTCGCTGGATGAATTGGTAGCTATTTATTATGAATCGATTGGTCGTAACGCGAATCTTTTGCTTAATCTGCCTGTTGACAGAAGAGGTTTAGTTCATGAAAATGATGAAACCAGACTGAAAGAATTAGTAGCGACTATAAAAGCTGATTTTAAAACAGAAGTATTAAACGGAAGTAAAGTCAGTGCTGATAATGTTAGGGGGAATAATCGCCAATTTGCTGCCCAAAACGGTATTGATGGAGATAAAAACAGCTATTGGGCTACGGATGATACTGTAAAAGCGGCATCTATTCTTTTTGAATTTAATCAACCAACACCCTTTAATAGAATCTTGCTTCAAGAATATATAAAACTGGGACAACGGGTTAAAGCATTTACTATTGAAGCTAAAGTTGATGATCAATGGAAAACTATTGCTACCGGAACTACTATTGGTTATAAAAGAATTTTAAGAACTGATAGAGTTGTCGCTTCGGCACTAAAAATAGCTATTACAGATTCAAAAGCAGGTATTGTTATATCGAATATTCAAGCTTTTGATGCGCCAACTTTTGTGCATGCTCCTGAGATAGAAAGAGATAAAAATGGCGAAGTTACTATCAAATCCGAAACAGGAAATACTATTTATTACACAGTTGACGGTTCAAATCCATCGGTAAACAGTTTTTTGTATACAGAGCCGTTCCGATACAATAAAGCAGTTGAGATAAAAGCTATTGCATTCAATGCAAAAGAAAATATGAGCAGTGCCGTAAAAAGGGCTAAGTATGGAGTTTCTAAGGAAAAATGGAAAATAGTATCTATCTCCAGTGGCGATTTGAATACCGTAAATAGGGTTATAGACGGCAATCCAAATACAGATTGGAGTTTTGGAAGCAATACTGCTAAACTTCCTCAGGAAATAGTTATTGATATGGGAGAGCCACTTAAAATCAGTGGGTTTACTTATGTTCCGCAACAAGTGGGTAATACTCTTAATTTAATAGCTAACTACGAATTTTATACCAGTAAAGATGCTGTAAAATGGACAAAGCAGTCTCAAGGAGAGTTTTCAAATATTAAAAACAATCCTATAGAACAACTGAAAATTTTTACGGAAGTAAAGGTCAGATATTTACGTTTTGTGGCTAAATCAGAAGTAGAAAAAGGACAAACTGTTTCTATTGGAGAAATAAATGTTATTGAAGCACATTAAGTTAGACTAGAATATTGTGTAAAAAACATTTCAAGTTTATAATTATGTCTTTTGCCGAAGGCTACTAGCTGTTAGTCGAATTTATGATAGTTAAAGATTTATAAATACTTAATTTTATTCTAATAAATTAAATGAATAATTGGCAAATGATTAAAGAAGGTATAAGTTTTAAAGAAGCAGGTAAGTTTGAAGAAACACGTTTTGAGAAAATTCATAATGTTATTTTCCATTCCTCTCAAGAAGCTTCGGTATTAGTAGCACAAGAAATAGCAAATATAATTCAGAGAAAAGAGGAGTTGAATGAACCTTGTGTTTTAGGACTGGCAACAGGATCGTCACCAATAAAAGTTTACGAAGAACTGGTTAGAATGCATAAAGAAGATGGTCTGAATTTTTCAAATGTAGTGACCTTTAATTTAGATGAATATTACCCGATGGATAAGGATAATATTCAGAGTTATTATCAATTTATGCATGAGCATCTTTTTAATCATGTAAATATTCCTCTTGAAAATATTAATATTCCTGATGGAAAAGTGAGTAATGAAGATTTACACCAATATTGTATTGATTATGAAATGAAGATTAAATCCTTTGGAGGATTAGATTTTCAGCTGTTAGGTATTGGTAGAACTGGACATATAGGATTTAATGAACCAGGATCTCACGTTAATTCCGGAACCCGAAGCATAACCCTTGATCATTTGACACGTGTTGATGCTGCATCTTCGTTTTTAGGTATCGATAATGTACCTAGAAAAGCAATTACAATGGGGATTGGTACGGTAAGAAATGCCAAAAGAATTGTGCTTCTTGGTTGGGGAATCAGTAAAGCGGGAATCATAAAAAAAACCATTGAAGGAGAAATTTCTTCCCGAGTGCCAGCTACTTATTTGCAAGAACATAGTAACACAACATTTGTTTTAGATACAGAAGCTTCATCAGAGTTAACAAGAGTCAAAACGCCTTGGTTAGTGCGATCTTGTATATGGACCGAAGAATTGAAATTGAAAGCTGTTGCATGGTTAAGTGAATTAACCAAAAAACCTTTCCTTAAATTAACAGATAAAGATTATAATGATAACGGTATGTCCAGTCTTTTGACAGAAGAGGGAACTGCATATGATTTAAATATTAAAATGTTTAATAAAATGCAACAGACCATCACAGGCTGGCCAGGAGGAAAACCTAATGCCGATGATACGTATAGACCGGAACGTTCTACTCCGGAACGAAAGAGAATTATTATTTTTAGCCCGCACCCGGATGATGATGTTATTTCAATGGGAGGAACTTTTGACCGACTTGTTGAACAGGGGCATGATGTACATATTGCGTATCAAACCTCAGGAAATATTGCTGTTTCTAATGAAGAAGCTTTGAAGTTTGCTGAAATTTCGATGGGATTAAATACTAATTCCAGTGAAGCTGAAAGTATCATAAATTTTTTAAAGAATAAAGCAGATAATGATATTGATTCTTTAGAAGTTAGAAAACTAAAAGGATTAATTCGAAGAAGCGAATCTTTGGCAGCGACCAGATATTTAGGTTTATCGGATTCAAATGTTAATTTTCTGGATTTGCCTTTTTATGAAACGGGTACTGTAAAGAAAAATAATCTTTCGGAAGCTGATATCGCTATTATGTGTGCTATTATTGAAAGGATAAAACCGCATCAAATATACGCTGCAGGAGATTTAGCAGATCCGCACGGAACGCATAAAGTTTGTTTGGATAGTTTATTTGAAGCTTTAAAAAGAGTAAAGCATAATAGTTATATGGATGATTGTTGGGTATGGTTGTATCGTGGCGCTTGGCATGAATGGGAATCCTACCAAATCGAGATGGCAGTTCCTATGAGTCCGGATCAAGTACTTAAAAAGCGTCATGCTATTTTTTACCACCAATCTCAAAAAGATGGAGTTATGTTTCAAGGAGACGATAACAGAGAGTTTTGGGTGCGTGTTGAAGATAGAAATAGATTAACAGCAAAGAAATATCATGATTTAGGATTAGCAGATTATTCCGCTATCGAAGCGTTTAAACGATATCATTTTTAGTATGTTGTTTTAAAAAAAAACAATAAATTATTTATGTGGTTTGTTTGGTTAGTTACCTGTTTTGTTTAAAATGCAACCATTTTTTGGTTGCATTTTTTTTTGAGACTTTAAGCACTTTTTTAAATAAAATAAGTGAAAAAATTATGCGCAATGCAGTAGATTTTTCTCTAATGAAGACATAAAAAAAACATCAAATTTTGATGTTTTTTTTATGTAAATTACAGAAAGTAGTGTCTAGAAAAAGTGTTCTGTTAAATAGAAGAATTTAAAATTTTTTGTTTTACATCATCAACATAAGATCTTCCTATTACGTATCTGAGGCCTTCTATTTCTATGCTATTTCCTTCAACCGCATCAATTTTATCAATAGCGATGGTATAGGATCGGTGTATTCTTATAAAATCTCTTTCGGGTAATAAGTTGGTAAAATCAGATAGGGTACTGTGTATAATGTATTTCCCAGTTAAAGTGTTTATTTTCAGGTAATCTTTTAAGCTTTCAATGACCAAAATTTCATTTAAAAAAATCTTCTTCATTTTCTTTTTATCTATTTTGACAAAAATAAATGGGTTTTCTTTGCTGTTTTCCGGAATAATTTTGCTGGTATTGTCAAGTCTTTTGTTAATCTTATTCACCGCTTTCATCAATCGGGGAAACTCAATCGGTTTAACTAAATAATCTAAAACGTCGAGTTCGTAAGTTTCTATGGCAAATTCATCATAGGCACTGGTAATAACGAGTAAAGGTGGATTTTCTAAACTTTTTATAAAATTTATACCATCCAGAACCGGCATATTAATATCTAGAAAAATTACATCAATTGTATTATTTTTTAAAAAATTTAAACCTTCTATCGAATTACTAAAGGTATTTACTAATTCTAAATCTTCAATCTGCTCTAAGTAATTTTTAATAACATTAATTGCCAATGGCTCATCATCTATGATCAAACACTTTATTTTCATTTCTATGTATTCGTTTTTAGGTCAAAATAATTTGAAAGGGACAATTCTAAAAAGATAAATTGCATTAAGATACTTTAATTACAAGCTTCACGACAAAAATATTCTTTTTATTTTTAAAAGAAAGCTTATAGTCATTTTTATTATAACCTAAAGCAATTCTTTTTTTCACATTTTCTATCCCGATACCACTTGATATATTTAAATTTTCTTTAAGTTTTGTAACGGTAGGCATTGGGTTTGAAATGGTAAAATGAAGAAAATCTTCTTTAACATTAAAATTAATGTCAATTTTTACTTTCCCTATGTTTTTATTTACGCCATGTTTAAAGGCATTTTCAACAAAAGTAAGCAATAAAATAGGTGCTATTTCTTTATCGTGAATATCACCGGATATGGCGATGTTTACTTCTAATCGGTCATCATTTCTGATTCGCTCTAAATCCAGATAATTTTGAATGCAGAGTATTTCGTTTTCTAAAGTTTGTCTCTTGTTTTTAGTTTCATACAACATATAGCGCATTAACTCCGAAAGCTTTAAAATTATCTTTGGGGTTTTATTCGATTTTTCAACCGATAATGAATAAATGTTATTGAGCGTATTGAAAAAAAAGTGTGGAGAAATTTGTGATTTTAAGAAAAGCAACTCCGTTTCTAATTGTGATTTTTCAAGATCGGTTACTCTTTTTTGTTCCTTTAAAAAGTCTAATGTAATTTTAATTGCCGTAACAAATGTAATTACATAAAGTTCTCCCATCATCATATCAATAGTATAGTTGAGCGACAATTTATCAATAGTTTCAGGGCCTTCAGGCCAAACATTATGAGTTATCAGTAAGTAGGTAAGGTTGAATTTTATAAAGACCATAATAAAGATGGCCGATAAAACAGCAAGTATATATAACAGATATCTTTTTCGGTAAACCAAATACGGCATAAGAACTAAAATGTTCAAATAAGTTAAGGTCATGTGAATGGGAAATCCCAATAAATTTGTTTTTAAAGAATAGAGATAATCATTGAAATAGCTTCCCCAACGAAATGTGTTAAATAAAAAATAGGTCAACCAAAAAATAATGTGGTAATGCAATGGTATTCGGTACAATTTACTAGTGTTGAAAATCATCATGGGGGAAAGTATGGTTTGTTACTATTTTTTTGATGTTTAGGTCAGTTTATATGTTATCCGTCTAAATTAATTTTAATAGAAGTTATATTTATATAAATTTAAAATTAAATTAAGATTGTTTGATATGAAGAATTTTTCCTTGCTTGTTTTATTTGTAATTTTAATTACAAGTTGTAAAATAAAGATAAATAAAGATAATCTCCAAAAAGATATTTTTGTTAGTCATGTAAATCCTTTTTTGGGTACTGGTGGTCATGGGCATACGTATCCGGGAGCAACTGTTCCTTTTGGAATGTTGCAAGTAAGTCCTGATAATGGTGTGTCGAGCTGGGATTGGTGTTCCGGTTATCATTATTCAGATTCGATTGTGGCTGGTTTCAGTCATTTGCATTTAAGCGGAACCGGTATTGGCGATTTGACGGACATATTATTTATGCCAACAAATAAAAAAGTTGATTTAACTGTAAAAACAACTTCTCGCGATCAGCTTCCTTATAAATCAGCATACAGCCATGCTAACGAAAAAGCGACTCCGGGTTATTATCAAGTTTACCTAGAAGATCCTAAAATTAATGTAGAATTAACCTCTAGTCAGCGAACTGCCTTTCATAAATATACTTTTGCAAAAAAAGATAAACAAGCTGTTGTCATTGATCTTGGTTTTGCAGTTAATTGGGACAAAGCCTTAAAAACTGCCCTTACAATTGAAGATAAGTATACCATTAGTGGGTATCGTTTTAGTACTGGATGGGCAAAAAATCAAAAAGTATTTTTTGTGGGTAAATTTTCTAAACCTATTTCAGAATCTACATTAACGGCCAATCAAAAAATAATTTCTGGTGCTGCATCTGAAGGCGAACATACTACAGCGCAATTGTTTTTTGATGAGAATAACAACAATGAATTACAGGTAAAAGTTGCGCTATCCTCTGTTAGTATCGCTAATGCAAAAGACAATTTGGAGGCTGAGAACTTCAATTTTGAAAATGTAAAATCAAAAGCAACCACTACTTGGAACACATCTTTAAATAAAATTACTGTAGAAACTCCAGTAGATTCACTCAAAACAATATTTTATACGGCTATGTATCACACGCAATTAGCGCCTGTGACGTACAGTGATAAAAACGGGCAATTCAGAAAAGAGAATGATGAGATTGTTACAGCTAAAAATTATACGGCCTATTCCTCTTTGTCACTTTGGGACACTTTTAGAGCCGAAAATCCTTTATTGACTTTAGTCGCTCCAGATAAGGTTTCGGATCTTGTAAATTCTATGTTAGCGTATTATGATACTAAAAAGATATTACCCGTTTGGACGCTTTATGCTAACGAAACCAATACAATGACAGGATATCACTCAATTCCGGTAATTGTAGATGCTTACCAAAAAGGAATTAAAGGTTTT
>ERZ1034365.1044-NODE-1044-length-14679-cov-14.639501_pt1 | contig 14679 bp, 20 predicted proteins | sample MGYA00520615_ERZ1034365 | MGnify/ENA primary metagenome ERZ1034365 (study PRJEB33736, sample SAMEA104284505) | Azolla filiculoides | biome: Urban; feature: Water surface; material: Ditch water | place: Netherlands | collected 2015-10-28 | depth 0-0.1 m ... | reverse complement strand
CTATCCCTTCTACATCTACAAGAGTTTGGTGAGTTATATGTAGAAGCAGTAAAACTCTGGCCAAAACTGTATCAAGAAGTTGTTGTTCCAGCAGATAAACTAGATGAGTTCCAACTTATACAAATAGTTGATAGGCTTATCGTTGGTGTAGATAAGAAATGGCTCTGGGAAGACATACGTGGCGTTCTACCAGACCCTACAGAGGTTTCTGCTTCACAGTATGCTACACATATAAAAGAGCGTGGAGAGCAAGGCTACAGCCAATATGATGCTTTACATTTTTCTGATTATATTCATTGGGTCGTTATGCAAACCGTATTATTCCTTTTGAGTGAAAATGCTCACGGAACCCCAATGCGTTATGCTGAAAAGCCTTTTTACTGGGACGAGATACTTAGAGCCTTCTTAGAAGGAATGCTTTACGGAACATATGCTGAATATTTATCACAAGAACAAAAAGCTATCTATGAAACAAGCATATTAAACATGTTGGATATCTATCCAGATTTTGTTCAATAGTCTTAATCTAGTATCATAAAAATCATTGAAGTGTGCGTCTCGTCTGCTACAACTTCGCCCCACCAAAACTTGAGAGTATAGTTAGTATATTCATCAACTTCAAGAGCAGTCATCTTTATTGTGCGACCAGTATAAACTTCACGCATACGAGCAAGGTGAGCGACAGCATTAGGGGAGGCTTCAGCCTCAAACACTTCATCAGTTATTGCAACACTCATATATTATAAGTATCGGGGATGAATTCGTTTTTACACCTTATTTAGAGTGTTTTCTCTGCAATCTCCCAGTTTTATATAACCAGAAAGAAAAACCAGCAACAATAATAAGACCTACCGCACCAACAATATATGTTTGCGTTTTGAATGCCTGGTTTGTGATAGCGAAACAAACTATAGCACCAATCCAAAAGATTGTCACTAATTCAATCACTCCAACAATAGCGACCGCCCTATCACTTTCTTTAGTGTGAGGCATATTAGGAATATTCCTTGAGGGCACGCTTCTTAGCAGCGTCACGAGTGCGAGCACGCTTATCACGCTTATCTGCGTGTGTTCCAGAAGCATTCGAGGAACGCAACTGACGCATACCTTCAGCATATGCTGGGTTGGCAATATTTTTAAACTTGGGGGTTTTGGTAGCCATTTGCTATTCCTTTCTTCTCTATATAGTCTATCGGATTTTTCCATAAAAGTCAAGCAAGACGATATATTTTATTATGAATAAAGCAAACGGTGAAGGAACCCCTTTAGTGGTTCTTGAAAAGAAACGAACAGTCAGATTCAATGTGTATAAGACCGTTGGTTCCGCTGTTGTGCTTTTCTTTTTCCTCTGGTGGGTCGGTAGCGTCATATACTAAAAACTGCAAAAACGTCACCATTTTGTGAAAACGCTGATAGTTATTTGTACAAGTAAAGTAGGTAAACGAAAGGCTACACCCTCATGGCAGATAACGACTGGTATTCAAACAATCCATTCCTTGATAACAAAGACAAGGAAACCAAACCTAAACCTCTCGGCTAAAGGTAACTAATCCAATCTAACTGCAATTGTGCTATCAAAGCAATAGTTAGATATGTGAAAAGAATAAATGTTGGCGTCCAACTGTAAAGAGTTCGTCCTCTTCTGCGTGTAACTACACTCTGCCCCCATTTGCCTTCTTTGACGTTCCATAAAGTGAAAGTCCAAGTTAGAGCAATAGTGGTAGCCCAAGTAACCATACACCAGATACATAAGGTGCCCAGCACAAAAATACTTTGAGACATTAGCCAAATACAGAAACCTAATGCGGCAAAAAGACCAATGTTGATGGCTTTATACCACCAGCGTGGGAAGTGTGCTTTAGAGACAAGCCCCACGCCGAAAGTTATTACAACAGTCCAAGCTAACAATCCTATGAGTGGGTTAGGAAAACCTAAGAGGGAACCCTGCCAAGATTCAAGGTTCTTACCACATTGGACAACGATACTGAAGTCACAACTGGCACCCTCACTTGGGTTAGTAAGTTTATGCAGTTTCTCAATAGTGAGAACCCACGCTGCTAAAAGACCAACAAGTCCACCAGCGACCATTACCCAACCGATAAAACGGTTATCTTTCCTACTCATTTTTCTCCATTTTTATTATAAAGCTCTATCGGTTATACCACCACTTGCGTGGTTCTGCTTCTAACGCTTCAATCCAAGCAAGAGGCATAGTTTGACCTAACTCTAATGCTTCTCGACTTTCTACCCCACCATCAAGCAAGATACGAATTCCTTTACAGGAAACACCTGCTGACCAAAACTCTATGATATGGTTTAGAGGCATTTGAAAAGCAACATAGACTGCATCGTCAAAACTATCACCGCTCATAGGTAAAGCACCTTCGGGAAAATCTCGTTGTGCTTGTTCATCATAGGCTATCTCAAACATTTCTAAAACATTTCGAATAAGGTATGGGGGAATAGAAATTTCAGGATAAAAAGTTTTTTCCCATACTTGCCATAGACCTGTGAATACAGGATGTTGGGCACCTTCAATAGTACAAGTATTACGATATATGAGACGCACTAGGGCTAGGTATAGATAATTTTCATAAATCGTTTCAGCAGTAAAACCTTCCAGGTGCTCATTCTCATCCCAAAGCATATCTCTGTTACTTGCTAAAACATTATGTTCAATTTCGCTCAGTTCGAAACGCCGAGTAACCATACCTTCATATTCTTCGTGAGACAGAATAATCGTAGGAATAGGTTCAGGAGTATTAGATAACCGCTCCCAGTCTTCTGGGGCAAGTTCTTGGAAAATATCTGCCAAGTTTATACTTGTACTAGTGCCTTGATAGTTAGAAGGCAATTCTTCACCTGTCTCATCCAGGAATTCTTGCAACATAAAAGGAGCAGGCAGGTTTGCCTTTATAAGCTCGTCAAGAGTAGTCACTCTGAAAGTATATCATAAAGAGACAGAAAAGGCTACTCTAACTCTTTCCAATTTTTTGGAACTTCAATAAAGTCTACACCTAGTTGTTCCGCAAGTTTAGCAACATTAGGTTTGATACTAACAGCAGCAAGGACAGGCTTTACAATACCATATTTACCTGAAGCAGTCAAAGCATCACTATAACGGATTGCTTGATATACATAGTTCAGGTTAGATGCTGACCTTTTGACTTCTACCGCAACATATTTATCATCCGCAGTTTTTACAAATAAATCTACCGCACCAGCACCTGTAAGAAACTCTCGAGATATAAGCTCTGTTCCTTCACCAAAAAGTTCTGTATGTTCAGCTAACCAGGCTTGCAAATGTTTTTCTGTTCCAGCCATCGTAATACCTCGTTCATAACCTGCTAACTCATAAGCAGTATCTGAAACTATCTCTAAAATATGGACAGCGATTTGTTCATCCTTGTTAGCAAAAGTCCAAACCTGTTCGCCATTATCTAAATGTTCTACTGTAAAGTCATTCTTTTGAGACATATAGTTTAGAGGTTTATTCCCTGAATGGTCTCCGTGAATACTGATAGCACCGCTAGCTTTGATTATGAGGGCTCGCACTCCTGCCTCATCAGTTACTGAAGACCCTCGTCCTTCATAAATAATCAAACAGTTTGCTACAACAATACGCATAAAAGTTTTATCGGAGGAATGCCCACTTCTAGACTAGCTCGTTATACCATTCTGCAGGTAAGACATCACCGTCTTTAAGAAGTTCCTTATATGTTAGTCCAAGATGATAAAGCATCTTAATCTTTGTAGGCACAATACCAGTCTCCCACAAATCAAGAATATCTGTCCCAGGATAGAAGAGGGACAACTCAATTCCAGCTTCATATTCCTCAGTCACTATATCATCGATAAAATAATCTCCACTAAAAAGCATCTCATTAAATAGCAACATACTCTTTACGGCTTCGATTGAAGGAACAGCGTGTTCTCCATAGCTATCTTGCCATAATATGTGAAGCAAAGAATAAACAGGAGCATAAGTTCCCGTTACAGTATTTGTGGGCGTGGCAAAAAGCATCCTCACTAAAATCGCATAATAATATTTCTCTTCAATAGTGAGAACCTTCCATTCATCCCCAATTAAATATTTAGGTTGATTACCTAACAATTTAATAAGACGAAAAATAAGCGATTCAGTTTTATTATCAACCCCAGCCCACCGAGTATAGAAGTAGTGAGTAAATTTTACTTCTCTAACTTTCTCACTTACAATAGCAACTTCATTCTTATAAAGAATATTAGTGCTACCATTAAATTTCATCAGTTCAACAAGCATTTCGGGCATAAATAATGCTTCGCTTTTCCCAGCCCAGTCTTCAGGAAGCTTACCTAGCTCTACCTCTAACATTAGAGGTTCTAAAAGTTCCCGAGTTGGGTAATTCTCTGGAGGGAAAACTGCTATAGTTGTTTCCACTAGCTTACTCCCAGTAAGGCTGAAGCCCATTCTGCTGGCATATTCTCAGACCATTCCAAAATCTCTTTAGAAGACCCAATACCAGCATCAATATATTTCATAATACTTTCAGCAGTCAAACCGTTTTTTACTAGATTCTCTACTGTTTCAGGAGAAAACATAAACGCAACTTTTACCGCAGCAACCAAACCATTATCGATATTATGGTTAACAATGTTACTGTTCGAGTATTGCTTATCGAAACCTAAAAGTTTTACTTTTTCATCAATACGGAAATAGTTTTGTACGAAAGAAAAAGGAGCCAAAGTATCTAGCTTATATTGTGCTTTCCACTCTTGTTGAAGAGCAGCATAAATAACCGTAACATCCCATGAGAACCAAGTGCTTTTGCGAGCATTAGCATCGTGAAGTAACACTAACGCAGCAATATAGTTCAAGTCAGCGAAACTGTATTTGTTAATAGAAGCGTGTGAAGTTTGGACAGCAGCCATACGAACTAGTCGTTCGAAAGTTCGGCTTTGTTGTTTCGTCATTGAGTAACGCTCAATGAGTGCTTTCTCCATAGGGTAGGTAGGGGAGTGGGTTATTTCAACTTGTTGAACTTCTAAAACTTCCAGGTTCTTATCTGAAACAAGTTGGGTAAAAATAGCTGCTAAGGCTGGGTCTTTACTGGAACCTGTATAGTTTTTGTTCAGTTCATAACCCGCCTCATTAACTGCTTCTTCGATAAGGTCTCGAGCAGGGAACATACTATCATCGAACTGATACAAAGTTTTTTCCATACTCTTATAATACCAGAATATATTTCGTAAGTCAAGTTCATTTTTCCCGATACAAAAGATACAACTGAATATTAGTCAACCCCTTATGAAAGGAACACTTATGAAGTGGCGTGCAATAAATGGTCTCAACCAAATGGTAGAAGGAAACTCTTACCAAGAACTAAAAGACATATTAGAAATCATAGGAGAGAATACTTGGCTAATAGAATATTTTGATTCAGATAATGAATGGCTCGAATTAGAAACAATAGATTTTGCCCCAAGAACAGGAGAAATCTTAGTTCAACGAGGTAGTCACAAACTCCACGCCTAAAACCTTAAACGAAGAACCCCCAGTTAAATGCTGGGGGTTCTTTATTATGTATTGAACTTTAGCGGAATTTATAGACCCCAATAGTTGGAGCCGTATACATACTCTCATCCTCTGCGAGAATAGCCATACAAACAGTACACGTGTTCCCTATTTCGTGCACAACTACTTCATCGCATTCAATACATAGATATTTATTGTCGTTCATACTAACTATACTATCATACCAAAGACGAAAAGGCAATACCTGACTCTAAAAAATATGCTATTCTATATCTATGTCCGCAGATAACTTTTACATCATTAGAAAAGACCCACACGGTTTATTCGTTCCAGTAATGGGTTTTGCTTCTAATGAAGACCTACCTGCCATAGGTTCACGCCATTCACGCTTTACTACAATCGCTGCTGCTATAACATATGCGGAAGCAGACTATTCAGAGTATGGCACAAGTGTTCATGAAGAATGCCTTTCAGACATACCCCCAGTTTTAGAAGAAGGAAATGGTCACGTCAACGGTTGCTCCCTATTTTATGGCGAAACAAACCCTAAAAAATGTGCCTGCGAAACGATAATAAATGACTGGTATATCAAGGTCGAACCCACCAGCTAAAGTTTTTGACCGATAGTTATACATAGTATTTGTTCGTCAACTGAAAGTTATTTTCTCATGCATATTGGTTCAACAAACTTTTTAGAGTATGCAAAAAACTTTCCACTCGCACATTTACCTAAAGTTTCTCCTCGTGTAAGAAATGTTTCCCTTATCTCCGCAGTTGCTTTAACTGCTAACATAGTAATGTCTGGAACTCCTGCCTTAGCGGACACTCAACTTCCAACTACTTCTTACCAAACCCATATAGCGAATGCTCAAACATTACAAGTAAGTGATGCTCTTGCTCCACAAACTGTTACTCGAGATGGTGTAACCGTTACTGAAGCACCGAAGGCTGTTACCCCTGCCAAAACTCGTCCTGCTCCTAACGCTGCTGTTGTTGGAGAAGCACAAGCATATGCTCGTACACAAGTTGCTAACGAAGAAGAATGGAACTGTCTTTATAATCTTTGGGCTCGTGAAAGCGGTTGGCGTGTAGAAGCTTACAATACGTCATCAGGTGCGACGGGTATACCCCAGGCTTTACCTGGCTCAAAAATGTCAAGTGCGGGTGCTGACTGGGAAACGAATCCAATAACTCAAATCACTTGGGGGTTAGGATATGTCAACGGTCGCTACGGTTCTCCTTGTGGTGCTTGGGCTCATAGCGAAAATGTAGGCTGGTATTAGACCGATAGGTTTTACTGTTATGTTTGCTAAAAAACCTGGTCGTCACGCAGCCGCTAAAAGACCAAACTATTTTTGGCATAAAGTTAGCGATAAAATACTTCACGGTTATGGTGACCTAAAAGCACATCATAAAACTGTTGGCGGTTTAACTATTGGTATCATAGTGACTTCTCTTCTGGTTATTAATACTCCTGTTGCTATTGCTGAAGAAGCAGACTTTATTGTTCCTCAACAGCTTGTTGTTTCTTCGACGGTCGTCAATCCTACGGTTTCCCGTGATAGTATTACCACTACTCAACTTTCTGAAGAGGAACAAATCGCTGCTGCTCAAGCATACGCTGAAGAACTTGTGGGGGACGAGACTGAATTTACTTGCCTGAAACAACTATGGTATAAAGAGAGTGGTTGGCGTGTAGATGCTGAAAATGAGGAAAGTTTGAGTTATGGAATTCCACAAAGCCTCCCAGCTGAAAAAATGGCAGACTTCGGTGCAGATTATAGAACTAACTATAAGACACAAATCCAGTGGGGTTTATGGTATATAGCGAATTCGTCATACAAGACACCTTGTGTTGCTTGGCAACATTCTCAAGATGTAGGCTGGTATTAGAAAGCAGGTTCGTTCCTAATAGGAGCAAATGTTTCTAACCATTCTCTCGGAGAACTTACATACAACTCTATGAGTTCTTTCACATTACTCACATCAAAAAGTTCAGATACTTTAACGATACGTTTAATATCTTCTAGAGCGACTTGCTCAGAAAGTGCCTCTAAACCTTTACCACCATATTTTAGATAAAGTTCATAAAACTCTAACCATCTTTCAGGTGAAATACTATTACGATACGGTTGCCATCTAGAAACATTATATGCCTCAATAAAATCTGCTAGATTATCCAAATCTAAATATCCTTGACTATCTTTGGGATAGGGTTTGTGTTCTGAAGCGAGAAGGATGGTTCGCAACCCAGCGAAACTTATAGTCTGATGTAACCCTTGTTGAATAATAATAGTGAAATAATAAATACTGTCTAATTTTTGGGGGACTAAATCTTTATGTGCCAGTCCAGGAATATGAATGCTTTCCAGATTGTAAAAAATATCGTTATCGTGTTCGTCTAAATATTTGATACCGAAACGGTCGAAAGTGCTTTTGAAAATAAGCCGTGTGGTTTCTTGATAATCTAGAGTATCTTCTACTTCTTTGTAGGAATGAGTTTTACTATTAGTGGGGAACCTTTCATAAAGAGGAATATAACCTTCTGGAAGGTATGTTCCATCACTGTAGGAAAGTTCGAAAAGTTTTGTTAGGTATGGGCTATCTGAAGTTCCGTGATAAGTTTCAGGAATATAACCTGTCAGATAAGTTTTACGAGGGTTATCTGTTTCTTCCCATACAACATAGCGGGGTTTAGTTTTTTGCCCCGTAAGTGTAACTGGTTCTACATACTTCATAATGACCTATCCTATCATAAGATATAGGTAGAGGAGGACGTTTTTAGTTTAAATAAGAAAGTCCCCCGTAAAACACTACTAAAACGGGGGACAAGTTTTCTTATATTTTATACAGTATAAACGATTGCTTTTACTCCTGCTTCGGCAAGAACTTTCGCACAGTTGGCACAGGGGCGACTAAAACGAGGGTCGCCGTGCTTTCCTACACGAGCAATATATACTGTTGCTCCTCGAGGGTCTGAAACACGAGATAGAGCATCGATTTCTGCGTGAACGGTAAGATTAGGATTATAAGTGTCATCGTGGTTAATCATTTCACGATTACGCCACTTGTTTACTCCTAGTGATACAGGCTTACCTGCTTTGACTACTACCGCACCGTGTCGGTGTGTTACTTCACTGGCTTCAGCGAGTCGTGTAGCGAGGTCAAGGTATGACTGCTGCTTCTTAGAAAGACCACCGTCCTGGCTTGGCAACTGAATAGTGCCGTGCTTTGCTTTGAAGCTTTCGATGGTTGGATTAAAGAGCTCCTTTGGGCTGACTCATTTCCGTTTTCACCACTTTCTTTTTATTGTTGGTTTTACTTGATAATATCAGTTTAGCATAGAACACTCATTTTAGTCAAGTTTTGGTCGAAAAAACTTTGACCGCCGATATTTATAACATATCTAAATCATTTTAGGAAACCTAATGTCAGCAGAGAGAACTGAGAAAGAACAAGGAGTAGTGGCTTCCCACAATCCTCTCGTTCTCACACTCACTATCGTTCTTATTGTAGGTCTTGCCGCAGGAGCTTTTATTCTCTCCTTCCAAGCCTTACAACAACTTGCTACCGCATCTGCTATCAATAGTAACCTTGCGTGGATTTTTCCTCTTATCGTTGACGGCTTTATCGTAACAGCAACAATTGCGGCTTTCTCTCTTAGAGGCAGAGGACGAAGCATCATTTGGTATCCTTGGTCTGCTCTTATTCTTTTCTCCATCTTCTCTATTTTTGGTAACGCTGTTCACGCTATCAACAACCAAGACCAAATTACTGTTCCTATGTGGATTGCTGCAGCAGTTTCAGCAGTTCCCGCTATTGCGTTACTTATCTCCTCACACTTCCTCGTAATAATGATTTCTGCCCCACGTCATGTCAAGGTTGCTGTGAATGAGGGGGACACTATGTTAGACGAACCTTTCGAAGAACCCCGTATTCAGCATATCCGACCTCTTGCTCCTCCAACACCTATTCAGAAGCCGCAGGAGGCTGTTTCAGGCTTTTCAAGCGTTTCTACGCCCTCCACAGCAGCAAAATACGAAAGTCCGTTAGAAAGCAACTCAGGGCGTTCAGAAGGTTTTGATAGTTTTCGTGAAGTAGATGCTCTCAATAATTTTTATAGAAGTTCCGAACCAGTAGCCCCTAAACCTACTCTTTCAGATAATGAATTAGAGTTTTGGGTGCGTAACCGTTTAGAAAATGGCGAGACTGTATCTAATGCTGATTTACAAGAAAAACTTGGTTGTAGTTTACGAACTGCTCAACGCAAGAAAGCTAAACTTCGTGAGATTTTCCCTGAGTTAGATAATTCATAATAATTTAAATAAAAATACTCCACCAGATATAATTTCCTGGTGGAGTATTTTTATATGAGAAGTTTTAGGGAGTGATTCCTGCTGAACCGCTTGATACGGATACAACAACAGGTTCACTAGAGGTGCTGTCAGAAGCAGACGCTGCGTTGATTCCTCCTGCTACGGCGACGAGGAGAGTAGAAGCGATAATTACTTTGAGCATTTTTTGACCTTTCGTTCTTTGTGAGTTGTGAGTTGTGAGTGAGTGTGTGTTTTTCTTTATATCTTAAGTTTAGCATAGAAGTGTAAAAAAGACAAGCGAGAATGCCTCTTTCTATAATTATTTTTCACCTTCTGAACAGGCATTTTATATATTTGTGGAAACCTACAAAGGTTATAAGGAACTTAGTACGAACTCCCCTATAAGAGTTGAGCAAACATACAAAAACCCCGCCAGTAAAGGAAAACTAGCGGGGTAAAAGTATCTAAAAACTAAAGACCCAGTTTTTCAGCAAATTGGTTTGGGGTCAAAACTTGAACAGTTCCTAACTGGCGAGCCTTCACTGCCTTAGAGGAAGTCTGGTCAGCACAAACAAGAATATTGGTAGATGAAGAAACAGCAGACGAGAATACTCCACCATTCTTTTCAATCAGTTCAGTCATACCATCACGAGTAAGACCGTCAAGTTTAGAACCTGACATAGAACCTGTAACAACAACCTTCATACCAGCAATGGGAGTTCCTTGCTTCTTAGCAACAGTTGCCTTCATAGTTAAACCTGCAGCCATAAGTTGCTTAATAACTGGAGCGTTCAAACGAAGTTCAGAATGAATAAGTTTAGCCTTACCTTCAGCAACGCCCTCGACTGTCATAAAATCATTCACAGTAGCGGACATCAAAGCCTCAATGCTAGGGAACTTCTCAACAAGACGCTTAGACATAGCACGACCTGTGCCACGCAAACCAAGAGCAGTAATAGTTTGAGTGAAAGAAGCATTCTTGCGAGCATTCTCAATCTCACTCATAATCTTATCCGCTACCTTCTCACCGAGAACTCGTGAAGCACCAGTTGATGTAACGCCCAACTTCAAGTTAGCAAGGATACCCTTTGAGAGACTAAAAATATCAGCAACACTATTTACAAGTCCAGCATCAACCAATGCTTCTGCAATAGCATCAGACATAAACTCAATACGCCAAGCAGGTCGAGAGACAGCATAAACAATACGAGCAGCAATACTACAAGTGTTAGAAGTACAACGCCAGAGAAGAGTAGACTTATCAAACTCCTCGCCACAGTTAGGGCAAGCTACAGGAGCAACCCACTTCTTCTCATTACCGTCACGCTCAGTTTTTACAACTTCAAGAATCTGAGGAATAATATCGTTTGCCTTAGCAATAACAACCGTATCACCAATACGAACATCCATATTCTCAATCCATGAGACATTATGAAGTGAAGCATAAGCGATAGTAGAACCATCAACAGTTACAGGGTCAACCTTAGCACGGAATGCTACACGACCTGTGCGACCTACAGAAGTTTCGATACCTCGAACAACAGTACGCTTCGCATCGGAAGCCTCAAACTTGTATGCTACACCCCAACGAGGTGCACGAGTTCCCTCACCCAAGTCCTTACGAACAATGGTACTATCATACTTGAGAACAACACCATCGGTGGGGAAGGGGAAGTTCTCACGAACCTTACCAATAAAAGTGATACGGTCTGAAACCTTATCCAACTTATTTACCTCAACAGGAATAAGATTTACTGCTACACCAAAACCAAGTTCAGACATTTCATTGATGCGGTCAAGGTAAGAGTCCTGAGATAGCCCCAGAACCTCGTAAGCGGAAAAACTGAATGGAACATAGGAAGTGTCTTGGTCTGTCCTTAGAGAGCCAGCTGCAGCGTTACGAGGGTTAGCAAATGGGGTTCCACCTGCTGCTTTACGACCTGCTTGTGCTTTTTCGAAGTCAGCATTAGTGATATAGATTTCTCCACGAACCTCAAAGTCTGCCTTTTCAGCAACTGTAAGGGGGAGACCTCTGAAAGTCGAGTTACGGATTTTGGTAGTAATGTTTTCACCAATAACACCATCACCACGAGTAGCCGCTTGGACAAGGCTACCATTAGAGTATTTAAGGCTGATAGCAATACCGTCAAGTTTAGGTTCAAGCACTACCTTCTTGGTAGAGACACGGTTTAGGAAGGTTTCTACATCATTGAAGGTCTTTACCTTGTTGAGTGAAAGCATAGGAACATCGTGGGTTACATCACCTGTAATTGTAGAACCAGCGGCAACCTTTTCAACAAGTTCGATACCTTCTGTCCAACCGTAAGTGTTTGATGCTAATTCAATCTCATCAACAAGAGTGTCATACTCTAAGTCAGAGATGCCTGTATCTCCACCATCAACATAGTATGTTTGAGCGGCTGTTTGTGCTTTCGCAATAGCTGCAAGATACTGTTCTTTTGAGGTAATCATAAGTAGTGTTTTTGACCTTCTGAGATGCGTTTATTTGATACTTCCATTCTATCAGCAAAAGGCTCTTTTTGTCAACTTTTTGACCCTTTTTTAAAAAAAGTTAATATTTTTTTAGCCCCGCCGTTAAGGGGATGCAAGGGGTACTTTGGCTTAAAGACGCCACAGTTGCAGGTCATCATCGGTTTTTGAGCCGATACTAATAAAATATAACGTTTTTATTACGAAACTAGTTTGCAAGAAAATAATGAAAGGAAAAGTCCGCTGATGGGCTAAAAAACATCAACGGACATTACTATTTAATGGCTATCTTAAAAAACAAAAAGAAGAATATTTTAATAACAGGTTTGATTGTTCTACCAATACTTTTGACAACATCCGCAGCAAATGCAAAACCCCTCTTCCCCGAAGAGGCTCCGAGTGAACCCAGTCTCTTTAGCACTCTACCTTCTGTTACAGATAGTTCTGTAACAACCACTACTCCTGACGGTGAAACCCTCATTATTATTGGTACAGATGCCCAAGCATATGCTGATGCGATTAACCCTCCACCGCCTGCTCCTGAACCTGCCCCAGTATTTTCAGTCTCTAACACTACTTTTGCTCAAAGCTCAATCCCTATCTCTGCTGCACCTACAAGTGCTGTCGGTGGGAACCTTTTAGAGGCTGCTCGTTCACAAATTGGACAAGCACAAGACTGTACTTCTATGGTGGAGCGTGCCCTTCGTGCTATAGGTATTGATGTAGGCGATGTAGGTCCTATGGGATTCGCTGGTATCGGGGTTCAAGTTTCTGCTGATGATGCCCAACCTGGAGACATTATGATGCGTGGTGGTCACGTTGCTATTTATGCTGGTAACGGAGTTGCTGTTCACGGTGGTTTCGGTGGTAGCACAGTTGAGTCTGCTTCAGACGGTGACCCACATTCTTATACTGTGATTGTGAGAGTATAACTCTTATGGAAATCTTACGCACTAAACTAACTTCTGCGAGCCTGCTTGCCGCTATATTTCTCCCAGTAGGAATGTCTGCCGCTCCTGCTGTTGCTGCTGAAAATGACGCTACCTCACCTACAACTGGTGCTATGGATATTTTAGAAGATGAAGGACAAACACTACAGACAGGAACTACACCTGTCATTGATGCTTCTCGAGATGGTATAACTATTATTGACCCTGTTGTGGGTGTATCCAATACTGCCATATCAGGTGGTGTTATTAATAGGTATGCTGGTAACCAAACTTATAATGGTGGGGGAGTTGTAGAGTTCGCTCGTCAATTCATTGGGCAAGTTCCTTATGTTGCGAATGCTTCAGACCCTAATGTAGGTTTTGACTGTTCAGGTTTCACTAAGTATGTATTTGGAAACTCTATAGGTTTAGACCTTCCACATTCTTCTATTCGTCAAGGTGCTATGGGAACACCCATAAGTGCTGACCAAGCACAACCTGGAGATTTACTTATCTGGCCAGGACACGTAGGAATATATACTGGTGGTAATATGATGATTGATGCTGCTGTTCCTGGAACCTATATTGCTGAACACGCTATTTGGGGTAGTCCCCAATATGTTCGCCTCTAAATAGACACATAGACGATATCTATGCTATAATGGATATAATGTTTATTTACACACTTATAATGGCTGTCCTATTCGGGCTACTTGGTGCTTCACTCTCTTCCTTTACTTCTGTAGTAATAGAAAGAACAAAACGAGGTGAAAGTATCAATGGTCGTTCCCACTGTGCGTGCGGTCGTCAACTCAAATGGTATGAGAATGTTCCTATCATAGGTTGGCTTCGTATTGGTGGAGTAACTAAATGCTGTAATACTAAACTTCCAGCTTCTTACCTTATTGGTGAAATAGTGATGTTCTTTGTATTCGCTATTCCTACATTCATTATTTTCACTAACTTGACAAAAGTATAAAATGCTGATACAGTAAAAGTATCAAGAAAATTAAGGAAACAAAAACACTATGAAACAACTCACTATTGGCGTAGACCTTGACGGTGTATGCGGAAACTATTATGACGCTCTCCGCCGCTATGTTGCTGATAAGGTAGGCGTTCCAGCAGACCAAGTAGAAGACATCTACCCAGACCCTAAAACTTACTCTATGGATGAGTGGCCCGACTTCGAACATAACTTCGTCAAATATCACACTGACGCTGTAAACGATGGCTTGTTCGAAAATATGGCTCCTATTGAAGGAGCAAGTGAAGCTCTCTGGAAACTAAACGAAGAGGGACACCACTTGCGTGTTATTACTTCTAGGTTCGTGTCTCACGGACAGAATGCGAAAGCAATTTCTTCTACTGCTTTCTGGTTGGATAATAACAGTATTCCTTACCGTGACATTATGTTCGTAAAGAATAA
>ERZ1034365.1043-NODE-1043-length-14702-cov-8.796444_pt1 | contig 14702 bp, 17 predicted proteins | sample MGYA00520615_ERZ1034365 | MGnify/ENA primary metagenome ERZ1034365 (study PRJEB33736, sample SAMEA104284505) | Azolla filiculoides | biome: Urban; feature: Water surface; material: Ditch water | place: Netherlands | collected 2015-10-28 | depth 0-0.1 m ... | reverse complement strand
CGATTGTAGAGGGGTTGATTTTCAGAGGATTGCAAATTTTGATAAGCGTCGTAATCAATACCCACCACAAATGGATTAGGGTTAAAACCGGGGCGACTTGAAAAGACTAATACGCCACCTGTAGTAACATCAAGCGCAACCACCGCGCCGTTATAACCTTCAAGCGCATCATAGGCGGTTTTTTGTAAATCAATATCAAGCGTTAAATGTAAATTAGCCCCCGAAACGGGAGGGACCGTGTTAAATGTGTTGATTGCGCGTGATTGGACGTTTGTTTCAATTTCCACGTAACCTGTTTTGCCATGTAATTGGGTTTCATAAAAGCTTTCAATACCGAGTTTACCAACATGACTTGAGCCGCGATATTCGGAGATTGGTAAGGTTTTCATTTCGGCTTCGTTAATCCGACTAACATAGCCAACAACATGCGCCGCTAAATCACCATAGGGGTAATTTCGAACCAGACGCGAGGCAATATCAACACCGGTAAAATAGGGCCGTACTACGGCGAATTTCGCAATTTCTTCGTCTGTCATGCTCAGGAGCAAAGGTGTGCTGATAAAGCGTTTTTGATGTTTACGTTGTTTTTGAAATTGCTCAATTTTGTCGTTGGGAATAGTGAGTAATTTTTGCAGTTGCAACAGCGTGGTATCCATGTCGCTAATTTGCTCAGGGATGAGCTCAAGACTAAAGGACTGGGTATTTTCGGCGAGCACTTTACCGTTGCGATCGTAAATTAAACCGCGAGCAGGGACAAGGGGTTGAATTTTTACGCTATTTTCTTTAGCGAGTGTGGCGTAGTGCTCATGCCCCACAATTTGCAAATAAACCAGTCGTACAACCAGTCCCGCCGAGAGTAAAACAACGATAAAAAAAGCAGCAACAATTCGATTAAAAAAGACCCTATTTTCAACGGAATTATCTTGAAGGCTATAAGCTCGTGGCATAAATGTAGAGTGTGGCAATTAAAGCCGGCGAATGGAACGCATAAGTTGGTAAATAAATGGCCATAAAACAGTACCACTCAAAATAGGCAGCCAAAATGCACCGCTAATTTGCATCGCGGCCTGTACATTTTTAAACCAGAAAAGCAGCAACTGGGACAATAACAAGCAGAGGAAAATAAAGGCACTTTGCTGCACAACAGGAAATTGGCGCAGTTGTCTATGCCACACTAAACACGCATAGATAATAAGTGAATAGATTAACGCATTTTGACCAAAATGCCGACCTAATAACACGTCCACTAAAATCCCTAGGCACCACGCATGAGCAATGCCTACGCGTTCAGGAATAGCAAGGCTCCAGTAGATCAGTACCAGTAACACCCAATCAGGATTGAGAGGCGCGAGTATTTCGGGTAGGGGGGCTATGCGCAAACACATCGCCACAAGTAATGTGATGAAAATACGCATGGCGCTATAGCTATTATTCATTGTCTGCAGGGGTTTTGCTAAGTGGCGCGGTGAGGGGCATGAGTGCATTGCTGCTCCACACAATTAATAATTCCCGTTTTCTGTCTAGCAGTGACTTTGGCGTGGCGGTAATGTGCGGAATGGATTTATTGGTAGTTTCGGGGAAATCATCGACAACGCCCACTGGATAACCTGCTGGAAAAATACCGCCTAGTCCTGATGTAATAAGTAAATCACCGGGACGAATATCAGCGTTATTTGGTAAATACGGTAAATTGAGTTGATTTGACATTCCACTACCCACAGCAATCGTGAGTAAACCATTGCGATTGACTTGGACGGGAATGGCATGATTAGGATCCGTAATGAGCATGATTTCCGAGCTAAAGGGGAGAGCGCGAAAGACTTGACCTACGACACCATTAGCATCGAGAACAGGTTGCTGTGGGTGGACACCAAAGCGTGTCCCCTTATTGACAACCATAATATGTTCATCAGCGACCATATTGATAGATAACAATTCCGCAATGAGAACTTGTTCACCTAATTTAAACGAATTTTCAAGTAACGCGCGTAAGCGAATATTTTCTTTTTCAAGCGCATCAAATTTTAGTAATTGCATTCTATTGATGAGTTGTTCTTGACGCAGCGACGTGTTTTCTTTTTTGAGTGTGTTATAGCTGGCGAGTTCGTTTGAGGTTTTTTCAAATAAACTCACTGGTAAATCAACGGCATATTTGAGCGAATCAGTGAATACGGATAGCGTTGCACGCAGCGGCAATAAGCGCTCACTACGATATTCAGTAATTAACAAGGAGATAGATGCAATAATTGCAATCAACAAACGCAAGTTAATTGATGAGCTGGTTGCAAATAAAAGTTTAATGGCGACAATCCATAAATAAAAGGAAAACTCATTCGCGTTAACAAATAAGGCAACGTTAACGCGAACATAAAAATAAAATGTGGATTATTTATTCGAGAGAAAACGTAGAGACCCCTTTTTTGTCGAGCATTTCTAAAATCATGCCACCACCACGTGCAACACAGGTGAGGGGGTCGTCTGCAATATGAACAGGTAATCCCGTTTCTTCGGCAATTAAGCGATCAATATCTTTGAGTAATGCGCCGCCGCCAGTTAAATAAATACCGCGACTTGCCACGTCTGAACCTAATTCGGGAGGGGTTTGCTCAAGAGCGAGTTTAACGGCGCCGACAATGCCTGATAAGGGTTCTTGGAGTGCTTCTAAAATTTCATTGCTGTTTAGGGTGAAACTGCGTGGCACGCCTTCGGCTAAGTTGCGACCTGTAATTTCAATTTCACGCATCGAGCTGCCCGGATAGGCGGTACCAATTTCTTGTTTAATACGTTCAGCGGTTGTTTCACCAATTAAAGTGCCGTAATTGCGTTTAACATAGTTCACAATTGCTTCATCAAAGCGATCACCACCAATGCGAACAGAATTAGAGTAGACAATCCCATTAATAGAAATAATGGCTACTTCAGAGGTGCCACCACCAATATCGAGTACCATCGAGCCGCAAGGATCCGCAACAGGGAGGCCTGCGCCCATCGCCGCTGACATAGGTTCTTCAATTAGATAGACTTCGCGTGCGCCAGCCATTGCGGCGGATTCTCGAATGGCGCGTCGTTCAACTTGCGTAGAACCGCAAGGGACACAAATTAAAATGCGAGGACTTGGGCGCAAAAATTTACTTTTATGCACTTTCTCAATGAAATAGCGCAACATGCGCTCGGTGACAGCAAAATCAGCAATGACGCCATCTTTGAGTGGACGAATAGCCGTAATGTTGCCGGGTGTGCGCCCTAGCATTAATTTAGCCTCAAGCCCTACTGCTGCAATGGTTTTTGCACCACGAATTTTATCTTCTTTTATCGCTACAACCGAAGGTTCATTGAGTACAATACCCTGTCCGGGAATATAAATTAATGTATTGGCGGTTCCTAAATCAATTGATAAATCATTGGAGAAAAGACCGCGAATTCTCTTGAACATTTCTAACTGTATCCTTTAATGTGACGATAAAAATTGTGTTACTTTATCAATCAAGCAGGTCATTGAGCAAGCGATAAAATGTTGCTAGCATGATAATATAAAATTTTATATTTTGAGAGGAGTAAGGGAAATGTTGTCAGCAGATGAAGTAAAAAAAATAGCTCACTTAGCTAGACTGGGTATTGAAGAGCAGAATGTCGCGGCTTATGCCTCTGATTTAAACAGCATTTTAGCGTTAATGACGCAAATGGCGCAATTAAATACCGCAGACATAAAGCCTATGGCACACCCTATGGACCAAATGCAACGATTGCGTACGGATAACGTGACAGAGGCTAATCAACGCGATTATTTTCAAGTCATTGCGCCTAGAACCGAAGATGGCTTGTATTTAGTACCTAAAGTGATTGATTAATATTTTTTAATTGGTTGTTTTAACGTGTTTTTTTTAGTTGGCGACATAAAAAGTGGATTTTTTTATAAAAAGTATTTGACAGAATGGTAATTGTTTCCCATAATGGAGTCTGAACTACGCGCTCGTAGCTCAGCTGGATAGAGTAATCGGCTACGAACCGATCGGTCGGGAGTTCGAATCTCTCCGAGCGCACCAATATAGTAAAGTTTATTCCCCTGTAGCTCAGTCGGTAGAGCAAATGACTGTTAATCATTGGGTCGGCGGTTCGAGCCCGTCCGGGGGAGCCAATAAAGAGAAAGCCCTGCATTGCAGGGCTTTTTTATTGCTTAAAATTTTGTTGTTAATAACTGAGTTATTAACAAATAAAAAGTCTATTTTTCAGACGGTTGAGCGCATTGAATGCAAATATCACAATAAGGAATCACTTTTAAGCGATCAGGATGGATTTCGTCACCGCAGGTTTGGCAAAGGTGGTAATCACCGCGATCTATGCGAGCAATGGCTTCTTTAATCGCTTTTATTTCGCGTCGCGCGGAATTTCCTAGGTAATCTTCCACTTCATTATTTTCGTTTTGCGTGACTTGTTCTTCAGAATCTTTTTCAATGTCGTTATCTGTGTGACGTACATGCTGCGTGATTGTGGTTAAACGCTCATCTAACTCTTCGAGCATCGCCAGTAAATTGTGTCGTACATCATTATAATTTGTTGTCATCATACCTTCTAAAGGGTGAATGGATTTATGCCGTAATTGAATTATAACGCAAGAAAACATTTACGAGACGCTATTTCATTGCCATAATTCAAAACTTATCACTTTCATTCTTCTGGAGACTTTTTGATGAGCGTAGCAAAGCATTGTAAGTTGTTAATTTTAGGTTCAGGCCCTGCAGGTTACACAGCAGCGATTTATGCAGCGCGTGCAAATTTAAATCCGGTCATGATTACGGGAATGCAGCAAGGGGGGCAATTAACCACAACAACCGAAGTGGATAACTGGCCCGGTGACGTTGATGGTGTGCAAGGCCCCGATTTAATGACGCGTATGCAAAATCATGCGGAGCGTTTTGCAACGGAAATTATTTTTGATCATATCAATGCAGCGGATTTGAGCAAACGTCCATTCACCTTAACAGGTGATAGCGGCACTTATACCTGTGACGCATTAATTATCGCTACGGGGGCATCAGCACGCTATTTAGGCTTAGAATCTGAAGAAGCATTTAAGGGGCGCGGTGTGTCAGCTTGTGCAACCTGTGATGGTTTTTTCTATCGCGGTAAACCGGTTGCTGTCATTGGCGGTGGAAATGCGGCTGTTGAAGAAGCACTTTATTTATCTAATATTGCCTCAAAAGTGACGGTGATTCACCGCCGCGATAAGTTCCGCTCAGAAAAAATTCTGTCGGATAAATTGCTTGAAAAAGCGAAAAATGGCAACGTTGCTATCGAATGGTTCAGTGAGCTTGATGAAGTGCTTGGCGATGAGATGGGTGTGACGGGTATTCGTATCAAAAACGCGCAAGATGGCACCACTAAAGAGATTGATTTGCATGGTGTATTTATTGCTATTGGTCATAATCCCAATACGGATATTTTTGCAGGTCAACTTGATATGATTAATGGCTACATTAAAGTGAAAAGCGGTATTGAAGGCAATGCAACAGCAACTAGTGTTCCTGGTGTTTTTGCAGCGGGTGATGTTATGGACTCCGTTTATAAACAAGCGATTACCTCATCGGGAGCGGGCTGTATGGCTGCACTGGATGCGGACAAATTTTTAGAGCAGTAGATACTTAATGACATTGCCGTTTCTTGATCCCCAAAATCCTAGTCAACGGTTTCCACCCTTAAGTCAAGCGCTTGACGAACCCAACGGTTTAATCGCCGCTGGGGGGTGTTTGTCGAGCCAGCGTTTGATAAATGCGTATAGGCATGGCGTTTTTCCTTGGTTTAGTGAGGGGGAGCCTATTTTGTGGTGGTCACCTAACCCAAGATTGGTGCTTTTTCCAGAGAAACTCTACATTTCAACGCGTTTAGCGAAGACGCTACGGCAACAAAAATTTGAAGTGACCACCAATCAAGCGTTTGAATCTGTGATTGACCATTGCGCTAAATTGCGCGTTAATGCAGAAGGTACGTGGATTAGTGATGAAATAAAACAAGCTTATTCTAAGCTACACAAAGAAGGCGTTGCGCATTCATTTGAGGCATGGCGTGAGGGTGAGCTTGTAGGTGGTTTATATGGTATTGCATTAGGTAAAATGTTTTTTGGTGAGTCGATGTTTCACGTACAACGTGATGCATCAAAAGTTGCGTTTGTGTATTGCGTGAATCAACTCAAATCAGAAGGTTTTGGATTGATTGATTGTCAAGTTTACAGTGAACATCTCGCCAGTTTAGGCGCGGAGGAAATCTCTCGCGCTGAATTTTCACAATTATTAACAATATATTGCTCAAAAGAGTAAAGGGTTTTCAATGATAAAATTAAAATGCGCTGTGATTGGCACAGGTTATTTAGGGAAATTTCATGCTGAAAAATACGCCACATTACCTGATTGCGATTTGGTTGCGGTGGTAGACATCAATGAAGAAACCGCACAAACCATTGCTCAACAACACGGTGCAAAAGCCTTAACTGATTATACCAGTTTGCTTGGACACGTTGATGCGGTGAGCATCGTTGTGCCAACCACGCTGCATTATCAAGTGGCAAAAGATTTTTTAAATGCAGGTGCACACGTTTTAATTGAAAAACCGATTACCACCACCGTTGAGCAAGCAGACGAGTTGATTGCTATTGCAAAAGAAAAAAATCTTATTTTGCAAGTAGGGCACTTAGAGCGTTTTAATCCTGCTGTTTTAGCATTAGATAAAGATGAAAAACCGTTGTTTATTGAGTCACATCGCTTAGCGCCTTTTAATCCCCGCGCGAACGATGTGAGCGTTGTGCTCGATTTAATGATTCATGATATTGATATTATTCTCGCATTAGTGAATTGCGAAGTAGAGCGTATTGATGCCAGTGGCACGCCTGTTCTCACAAAAGGAACCGATATTGCCAATGCGCGTATCACGTTCAAAAATGGTTGCGTGGCGAATGTGACGGCCAGTCGAATTAGTATGAAACTTGAGCGCAAAATGCGTTTATTTAGACCAAGTTCGTACGCATCAGTCGATTTTCAAAATCGTATTTTGCAAAAATACCGCACTGGCGAAAAAGAAATGTTCCCTAATGTGCCTGAAATCATTAGCGAAGAAGCGGTATTTGAAACCAGTGATGCTCTGATGGCTGAAATTGAGCAGTTTGTGTCATGTATTCAAACGGGTGAGCAACCGCTAGTAACGGGTGATGCGGCTCGTCGCGCTCTAGCGACGGCCATTCAAATCACGCAACTGCTCGAACCCAGTCATGACTAATTTATATTTTATATCAGGAAAAAAATAATGATCCCAATGGTGAACCTTAAAGCGCAATATGCTGAGATTAAAGACGAAATCGAAGCGGGTATTGCCCAAACTATCGAAAATTGCAGCTTTATCCTTGGGCCGAATATGCAAGCCTTTGAACGCGAAGCAGCGGATTATTTAGGGGTAAAACACGCTATTGGCGTCGCTTCTGGTACTGACGCACTGCATTTAGCGTTAATTGCAGAAGGTATTGGCGCAGGTGATGAAGTGATTACCACGCCATTTACCTTTATTGCCACAGCAGAAGCTATTAAATATGTTGGCGCCATTCCAGTTTTTGTTGATATTGATCCACGCACGTTTAATATCTGCCCAAAAGCCATTGAAGCAGCGATTACGCCAAAAACGAAAGCAATCATGCCGGTGCATTTATTTGGGCAGCCAGCCGATATGACGGCCATTTCAGCGATATGTGAGGCACATAATTTAAAATTGATTGAAGATTGTTGCCAATCGTTTGGGGCAACAATTAATGGCAAACAAACAGGTGCAATGGGTCATGCGTCAGGATTTAGTTTTTTCCCGAGTAAAAATTTGGGGGCGTTTGGTGACGGCGGTTTAGCAACAACGAATTGCGATGAAACGGCCGCAAAAATGCGTCAATTGCGTAATCACGGTTCAGACGTGCGTTATTATCACGATGTGATTGGCTACAACAGTCGTTTAGATGAAATTCAAGCGGTTGTGCTGCGTGCGAAGTTAAAGCATATTGATAAATATAATCAAGAGCGTCGTCGTGTTGCGCATTTATATACGCAGTTGCTTGCAGGTTTACCGCTAGAAACGCCTTTAGAAGATCATTTAGGGCAACACGTTTATCATCAATACACGCTGCTTTGCGATAGACGTGACGATGTCATGAAAGCATTGCAAGAGAAGCAAATTGGCTGCGCGGTATATTATCCCGTGCCACTGCATCAGCAAAATGCGTTTAAAGAAGAATGTGCTGGTGTGGTGTTGCCTGTGACAGAATCCGTTGCATCGCGTTGTTTTGCGTTACCAATTTGCCCTTATTTGACAAATGAAGAGATTCATGAAATTTGCGATGTGATTAAAAGCGTATTTTAAAAAAATAAAAAAGCCGAAACAAACTAGCGGGTGTCGGCTTTTTTCTAAAAAATGTTAATTAACTGTGGTGCTGATGTTTTGCGTGAGCGTGATGATGTGGGTGCGCTGCCAATGCAATCTGCTCAGGCATCAATGATGAATGATGATGTTCAATTAACCATTGATCATCATCGTATTCATACACGAATGAATAACGCGCTTGCACTGTTTTTGTTTTGCCGTTTTTTTCATGAATAGTGAAGGTATAAAGCCCTGTATCAGAAGCGATGTTGCAGCCGATTTTGATTGTGCGCGTATTAATTTTTCCTTGTGGTTTCTTTTGTAAGAAATGCACAAAATAATCTTTTATTTCATCATGATTTGTTCTTGGAATATCCGACAAGGTCGGTAATAAAATGGCGTCATGCGCATATTCTGCAGAAACTTCTTCAGGGTCGAGTGTGGCTAATGCTGCATTCCATCGCTCAAATAAGGCTTTAATTTCATCTTCATTTGTTTTAGTGCATTGCACATTATTGTGAGTTTCAGCGTGAATAGGTGCAAATTCTTGTGCATATACCGTAGATAAACATGTCGCTGTTGCTAAACCAACGATGGCTAAAAGTTTTTTCATTATCTCTCCTAAGTTATTTATGTTGTCGCATAAATAGTCTACAGGAATTTAATATAATGTTAATATTAAATTCATATTCAATTCAGATTGAAAAATGTTCGGTATATATGGTGTTTAGGGCCGCGACTGGTGTTTGGTATTAAATGATTCGTATTTAAGATAATTGAAGTAATTGACGAATCGTTTGAAGGGCATGAGTATCGATGGTTTGTATTCGATTATGATCAGCACAAAGTGCTCCACGAAAGCCTAAATAATTGGCTTCAAGCGGTAACAAGACGGCAATATCTTCTGCACGAAGTGATCCGGCTAAACCACAAATTAAACTGTATTTTTTAGCCAGCGTAACAAATATTTGGATAGTATCTAAAGGCATCACGTGCGTTAAACTGCCATGTTGCTTGTCCATGGTATCTAACATCACCCCTGAAAAACCGTTTTGTTTAAGAGCTGAAATAAAATGAATATCGCAGTTTTTATCTGCAAATAACACGGCAATGAGTTGATATTTAGTGGTTAATGGTCGCAGTTTTTCAACAACAGATAGCCAATCTCCATTCGGGAAAAACCCAATTTTCACAAAGTCGACGCCCGTTTTAGCGGTTGTTTGCACGGCATCAAAAATAATATCTGCTTGCATAGGCAAATCACCAATGGTCGCACTGACAGGGCAGCGGAAATCAATTTTCGTCACAATATCACGAATAGTATCAATCTCTAAGGCACCTAATGCACCCAAGTCCGGTTGTTTTAAATCGATAATATCGACATGTGCGTTTAATGCTATTTGTGCTTCTTCCCAATCTCTTACGCTTGCAAGCATACCATTCATGGTTTTTCTCCTTTTTTAAATGCGTCAATGTCGCTCATTAACCAATTCCACGCTTCATGCTCACGCTCACCGGCGGTTTTTTCTAAGCCAATTTTGAGATAAGCAATTTCACTGTCAATTTTTTCTAACGGTAACATAGTTAAACGACTCACTAAAATAGCGGCTTCTAGTACAGCGTATTGAGCTCGATTAAATCCCATAAAGGGTGAATGATTGACCGTGCGCAATACCTTGCAAATTAACGTTGGACGCAGATCATCTTCTTCAATTCTCACTAATTCAACTTCACTGTGCGCCAATGCACAATCTAAAACCAAGCCATTGACTTTCCAATCACGTCTTCCCGTTAAACAACCTGCAAACACGCGCACATCATCGCAATAATTTAAAACAGCGGTTTTCGTTTCAAGTAAATTGGATAAGGTTGTTGACGGACGAAAAGGTAAGATATGGATTTCATCGCCATGAATATGAATCCCCATTGGCGCGAGATGAACGTGACCTGCCGTATTTTGCGTAGTGACGATGAGTTCTTGAATCATGATTTTTTTTGTAAAGTGGTTCCGGCAGGTTTAAAAGAATGTAAATCGACGGTGGATTCATCGCTATCAACGGCGCATCCCCAGTTTAAGGCTTGATCTTGTGTGAAACGCTTACCGAGTTGCCATGCAATTTCTGCGCGTGCAAGTTCAACGCCTAAATAAAACGCATGACCCCCATCGTTTTCAACACCGAGTTTTGGGTAAAGTTCAAAAGGATCGGTGGCGCTTTGGAAACTATCACGATTAAAAATATGCAATCCTTCTTGACTGGTTTGAATACGATAGCTAGGATCTTTAATTTGCGTTGCCAATTCTTCAATTTCCTTTAGCGAATAGGGAAAGGGCGCCGTTTCATGCAAGGCCATTAAACCTGAATCAATGTGTTTTGGGAGCGTGTCGTGTTCTTTTGCGGCAAACAGGATACGACGTGCTAAATCGGCTTCTTTGATGGCACGACTCGCATGACGACTCACTTGCGTGGCGAGAATATGATGGATATTAAGCTCTGAGCAAATGCCCAGTAGCAACGTATTCATGCCGCTAGTATCTGCGTGGGTTAACTCGGTAATATTGCCAACACCAAGCATCATTTCAACATCAGGATGCTTTTCACGTACATCATGATAACGCACGATGGATTTTGTAAAACCAAAATGTATGGGATCTAAAATTGGGTCGACAATGAAAGGACGATTTTTCGCTTGCATAATCGCAATTGCGCGATCGAGCGAGGCTAAATCTTCATGCGTTTGTGGAATTAAAATGGGCGTTGAATTCACTTCATCTGCAATCCACAGCGTTCCTTCATGCAAACTGAGTAAATAATCCGCGCCCGCTTTGCCTCCACGCAGTAAATCGTCAGATTCCAGTGAATCTAAACTGACCAAAAAATTCGCTGCTTTTAAGGCAGAGATGGCTTCTTCTAAATGCGGAAATGGCGTACTAGGTAGACAACCTAAATCAATGACATCAGCGCCATTCTGTCGATAATAGCTGGCACGACCAAGAATCTCGTCTACGGATAAATTCGGTGCGTCGGTAATTTCGGCAAAGATTTTAAGGCTATAGCGTGTTAAATCTGCGATTTGAACTTTTTTGCCAAAGAAAGTCGGTAAATCTTTGACTTCGTCTGTTCCACGTACAACGGGAATTCCCAGTTTTTCAGATAGGGCTTCTATGTCACCTCGGCATCTTCCCGGTAGGATAATTTTGGTTGCACCAAACGTCTCATGTAATCGTCGTGCAATCATATCTGTTGTCATCAATGCGGCGACTTTTAAACCGAGTTGATGCACTGTATAAGTAAATTCCGGCTGCATTTTTTCCAAAATACTCCGAAGCTGCTTTTCAGCAAGCGAGCCAGTCAAAAATAAAAGGTGTTCTTTCATGAATCACTAAGTTGATAATATTTCTTTAGGCCAAAGGCTAAGTTTACCAGTGACACTAAAACGGGAACTTCCACGAGTGGACCAATCACACCAGCAAAGGCTTGGCTACTATTGATACCAAACACGCCAATAGCCACAGCAATGGCCAGTTCAAAATTGTTACCGGTTGCCGTAAATGCAACAGCGATAATTTTGCTGTAATCACGTTCAAAATAACGCGCAACAAAAAAACTACCTAAAAACATAATGATAAAATAAATCACCAGTGGCGCGGCAATATGCAGAACGTCCAAAGGTAATTTAACAATTAACGCGCCTTTTAAACTAAACATCAACACAATGGTGCTAAGTAACGCAATCAAGGTTATCGGTGAAATACGTGGAATATAAACGGTTTCATACCATATTTCACCTTTGAGTTTGATAAGTCCAAAGCGACTGATTATTCCTGCAAAAAACGGAATACCTAAATAAATGAGAACAGTTTGAGCCACTTGCGCGATGGTGATCGTAATATCAAAACTGGCTAATCCTAAAAAAGGCGGAAGCCATGTAATGAAAAAATACGCATAGACGCTATAGAGCACCATTTGCAAAACGCTGTTAATAGCCACCAGTCCCGCTGTATATTCACGGCTACCGCCAGCCAGTTCGCTCCAAACAATGACCATGGCAATACACGGTGCAATGCCAATTAAAATTAACCCCGTCATGTATTCGGGTTGATCATGAAAAAACAGTAACGCTAATAAAAACATCAGTAGTGGCGCGATAATCCAAATCAAAAACAGGGTTGCACTGAGTAATTTGATATTGGTGAAAACAGTGTGAATTTTACTGTAATCCACTTTCGCTAACGGTGGATACATCATCAATATTAAGCCAATAGCGAGTGGAATATTGGTTGTGCCGCTTGAGAGTGAATCAAAAAAGACGCTACTTTCTGGTAAAAAATAACCCAAACTCACGCCCGCTAACATAGCTAAAAAAATCCATAGTGTTAAAAAGCGATCTAAGAACCCTAATTTTTTTCTCTGAGTTGTCATGGTGTTTAGTGATTTAGGTGGGCGAAAACGAATAGCATTTCAATGGCAATCTGTTCACATCTTGCATGGTATGCTGTTTCTTGCATTGGCGTATTATCGAATGCTTTTGGGTCATCGTAGCAGATACCAATACGTTTATCTGCACCAAAAATAACAGGGCAATTTTGCTCCGCATCAGAGCAGGTCATAATGGCCGCAAAATTCGCGTGTGGATTCACGTTGTCATCATAGCATTTAGAAAAACACGTGATGGTTTGATTTTCGCTAAAAATGACATGGTAAACAGGATTGTTTGTGTCGGTTGTGGCATTAATGTCAAAACCCAGTGAACGCAGCGCTTCGATCGCATTTTCGTTAAAACAAGTGGATTCCGTGCCACCTGAAAACGCATGAACAGCCTGCACATCGAAAAAATCCGCTGCCACCGCCGCCCAGATTTGTCCAAAATGACTACGTCGAGAATTATGCGTACAGACAAATAGCAAATTGATGTCTTTTTGCATCGCTATTTGAGTGGCAATATAGTCGCTTAATTCTTGCAGTAATGTTTGTCGATGTGAAGGAATCGTGTCGAATTGACGAATTAACGACGCGCAATAATCGTGTATGTTACGAAACATGGTGTATTTATTTCCTAAAAATGGGGGGTCACCATTATATCGTTTGATTATGTCGATGAAATGACACTCAATCGCGCCTTAACGGCTAAAATCAACGAATCGACACTTTCAACTACCTCTGTATAAGCAAATTCACGCAGTTTTGCCGTACCGTCCAAATCAATTTTGCGTGGATAGACCATCACTTTACCGCTAGGAGCGGTTGTTTCCATTTCGGGTGCAATATCGCAGGGGTAAACAATGCTTGGGACGCGACATTTACCCGCTTGGGAATATAAATTCGTCACGAGTGAATCAGCAATACCTAGCACACATTTTGCAATCGTATTAGAAGTGGTAGGCGCGAGCACAAACGTGTGATAGTAGCCTTTATAAAACAACCCAACCGGTGGGCAGGAAGCGGTTTTATCACGATAAACAGGCATTTTGTCGCGCAACTCATTGAGCGAAACGCCATACATTTTAAGTACTTCCTCACCGGCTTGACTGATGTATAAATCAACGTTATCAAGCGTGAGTAAAAATTCGACGCATTCTTCAATATAATGCCCCGAACCGGTGATAGCCCACGCAAGGCGAGGTGAGGTTGTTTTCATATGTTTAAAGTTTAATAAAGGGGTTCACGGTAGAACATCAAAATAAGGCCGATTTGAAAGAGTGCCGCAACCGAAATAAAACCCGCTAATGCACGTTTATTACCATCCAACTTCAATTCAAGCCAACGCCCGCACGCTAAAATCAGCGAGAAAATGCCCATCGTAGTGTGTCCTACTTGAATTAAAAACGCGCTTTTTGGCTGAAAACCAACGTGTGAATGTGTCAACAGCATCAATCCACCAAATGCCGCTAAAATAGGGAAAACGAACGGCAGTTTTTGTGAATAATTTGGTTTGAGTCGTGAAGACAATTCAATCGAGCCAAGTGTAAACACAAGTAATGTGGCGATGCGATGTTGTAGCACTTCACCATTGTTAAACGTACTTTCCCAAAAACCGATAGGCCCCAGTGGCCACGTTTCAGCATCGCTGCGGAAAAAAAGAAAAATACCCAGTGCAATAAATCCTACAGACCAATATTTGCAAAACACGAGTAATGGATAACGCAAATAGGAAAGCATCGCAAAAAAGCTCATCGTTGTTAAAAAAATGCCCGCAATGTTGTGGTTATAATTGGACCACTCTGTTGCCGCAATCGATGGAATTTGATCGATAATGGCTGTGCGTCCCGCTTCACCGGCAATTAAATCCGTGTGCGTCGGTGAATTTGTAAGCGGAATTTG
>ERZ1034365.1042-NODE-1042-length-14714-cov-5.246772_pt1 | contig 14714 bp, 10 predicted proteins | sample MGYA00520615_ERZ1034365 | MGnify/ENA primary metagenome ERZ1034365 (study PRJEB33736, sample SAMEA104284505) | Azolla filiculoides | biome: Urban; feature: Water surface; material: Ditch water | place: Netherlands | collected 2015-10-28 | depth 0-0.1 m ... | reverse complement strand
CGAAAAAGAATTTAGTTCAAATGGTGGAGAAGTTAAAGTAACTCAAGCGAGTAGAGATGGTGGGGTTGATGCCATTGCATTTGATCCTGATCCCATAAGAGGTGGAAAAATAGTAATACAAGCCAAAAGATACACTAACACTGTTGGAGTTTCAGCTGTAAGAGATTTGTATGGAACTGTGATGAACGAAGGGGCGACAAAAGGAATTCTTGTTACAACAGCCGATTATGGTCCAGACGCTTATGCTTTTGCAAAAAGTAAACCTCTAACTCTTATGAATGGTGCAAACCTTCTTTATTTATTAGAGAAACATGGGCACGAAGCAAGAATAAATATTAAAGAGGCAAGAGAAAATATGCGTTAAAAAATTCCTGATAGGCTCCCAACGGGAGCTTGTTTGTAACCAAAGTTAACTAACTAATTTCAAATTAATACCCCCGCTAGCGCGAGCGTCTCGCTCGTGAACACTAACACAAGCAAATAAATTTTCATTGGAATGGGCACGAGCGGGACGCTCGCGCTAGCAAAAGAAAATTAAAAACAAAATACAATTACCTACAACCCTAATAATGAAAAACTTCTTTACAATTCTTCTACTCATTTTAACATTAACAACAGGCTACAGTCAAAAAACAGAATTAAAAATATGTTTAAATACGGGTTTATTCTCCTTTACAGGTAATGCAGCCACTTCTTATACTCAGATTTATTCAGCTCAACCCTTTTTTACAGGCACTATTAATCCTTATGGTAAAAAAAGTGGTTTAAGCGGTGGGCTATCTTTAAATTTACAAAGAGTACTTAAAGAAAATATTATTTTCGGGATGAATGCAGGGTATCAATCCAATCAAAGCAAAGTACTCATAAATTCCGTGATTCAAGGGGATTCAGCAAATTCAGTTTTTGAAAATGCAAAAGGGCAAAGCTATGTAACGAATAGTTCCATAATGGTTTACCCGTTTTGTGGGTATCGCTTTCAAATAAATAAAATCCCAATTGATCTAATGGGCGGAATAAATCTGGACTTTATTGATACTACAAAAGAAAAAGGAAACGCAACTGATGCGAATAATGTGGAATATAATGTATCTGGAGATATGAAATCCATAAACCTGGACGTGAGTCCAAAAATTCAATTAGCCACAGAATATAAAAAATTTGGTCTCGTAGTGGGTTATTCCAGAGGTTTAGTGAATTACCAACAAGGATATTACGCAAACCCAAATTATACAGAAACACGAGAAGTGTATTCAAAAAACATTAATTTTGGAATAACCTATCGACTGAAATAGATAACAGTAACGGAGAATATCCGATGTAATCTACGGTGTTTTCCCCGCTCGTGAACACAAGCACAAGCAAATAAATTTTCATTGGAATGGGCACGAGCGGGACGCTCGCGCTAGCAAAAGGAGTTTTAAAACAAACTGTCGTTGGCAATGGTGCTAAAAATAATGAAATACTAAAAGAATTATTTCTAAGATTTTCATTTTGATTACATTTGCACTACATGAAGAAGAATCTTTACATAATTGCAGGTTGTAATGGTGCAGGAAAAACAACTGCTTCTTTTACTATTTTACCTGAAATTTTAGACTGTAAGGAATTTGTGAATGCAGATGAAATAGCAAAAGGACTGTCTCCTTTTCAACCTGAAAAAGTTTCTTTTGAAGCAGGCAGAATTATGATAAATCGAGTAAACGAACTGCTCCTTTTGAATGAAAATTTTGCTTTTGAAACAACTTTAGCCACGAAAAGCTATAAATCAAAAGTGATAAATGCCCAAAAAAATAACTATACAGTTACTTTATTATTTTTTTGGTTGCAAAACGTTGATTTGGCAATTGAAAGGGTCAAAACAAGAGTATCAGAAGGTGGACATAATATTGAAACAGAAGTCATCCGTAGAAGATACAAAAATGGAATAAAAAACTTATTTGAAATTTACCTTTCCATCGCAGACGAAGTTATGATTTTTGACAATTCCTTTGGAAAACCTGAATTAATTGCAGAAAAAGTTTTGAATTCAGAAGTGACTATTTTAAATGAAATTAAATTCGATAAATTAAAAAAACAGTACAATGAAAACTCCTAAAAGAACAGAAAACCAAACCAAGATTTTGGAAGGAATGGACAAAGTTTACGAAAAATTAATTGAGTTCAAAAAGAAAATGAATAGTGATTTGGTAGTTTTGAAAGACAATAAAATAGTACGTATTAAACCGTAAAGAATTGCCCACTATCGCTTGTATCACCCTCGAGAACACAAACATTCAAGACTAATACATAAACCCAAATAGCCAAACTGGAATTATAGTCCCATACCCAATTTCAATCATATCTTTGGCAACATAGGAATCGGGAATATCTACAATTTGTTTTCTGGTTTTGTTTTTGCCTCCTATCTCGAAAGTGTACTTTTATTTAATTGTTAAATACAAACAACATTTTTAGGTACTTTTTGTTGTTTTCAAACAACAATTTTAAATACTTTTTGTTGTGTTTGAACAACATTTTTTAAATTATCCAAAAAAAATTATTTGTGAATTAGAATATGCGAAATTAGGATACGGCATTCTCTCTTTCGTTATTATGAAAACAAAACGAAATCTTTAGCCCTGATGGGAACGGCATCCTTTTGTGGCGGTGTTCGACACAAAAGATACAGTGTACAGCAGGAGGATTGGTTCTTGAAAACATCAATTGTTCTGCTCCTGAAAAAACCTCCACTTGCCAAGCCGTTCATAACTCCTAAAGATTTCATTTCGATACCAATTTCTAAATTCCTAATTTGCGGCTTCAAATTTAGCATCAAAAAATGAAGGTCTGTATTGCCGAAAAACCAAGTGTCGCCCGCGAAATCGCATCCGTTTTGGGTGCCAATACCAAACACGATGGGTATTACGAAGGCAATGGTTATCAGGTAACTTACACCTTTGGGCATTTGTGCACCTTGAAAGAACCCAACGATTACAAACCCCATTGGAAAAGTTGGGACCTCAACAATCTACCGATGCTTCCCGAGAAATTCGAAACCAAGGTGGTCGAAAATTCGGGGGTTCAGAAGCAATTCAAAATCATAAAAAGCCTGTTCGACAAAGCCGATTTGGTCATCAACTGCGGGGATGCCGGGCAAGAAGGTGAACTCATCCAGCGCTGGGTGATGAACGAAGCCCAATACAAAGGCGAGGTGCAACGCTTGTGGATTTCGTCGCTAACCACCGAAGCCATCAAAGAGGGTTTTGAAAACCTGAAACCTGCCTCCAACTACGATAATTTATTCTACGCCGGTTTTTCCAGAGCCATTGGAGACTGGTTATTGGGGATGAATGCCACGCGTTTGTACACCGTAAAACACGGCGGATACAAACAAGTGTTGTCTATCGGACGCGTGCAAACACCAACTTTGGCAATGGTTGTGGATCGCTTCAAGGAAATTGAAAACTTCAAACCGCAACCTTATTGGGAGTTGCAAACCTTGTATCGAGAAACGCTTTTCAGCTATGAGGAAGGACGCTTTCTGAAAAAGGAAGACGGCGAACTTTTGGCCAACAAAGTCAAAGAAAGTGAGTTCGAAATTGTGTCTGTCGAAAAGAAAAACGGCAACGAATTTGCCCCAAAACTATTCGATTTAACGGGTTTGCAAGTCTATTGCAACACCAAATTTGGTTTTACCGCTGATGAAACCTTAAAGATTGTCCAAACCTTGTACGAACAAAAAGTAGTGACTTATCCTAGAGTAGACACTACCTTTTTACCTAGCGACATCTATCCAAAAGTACCAGGAATTCTTCAAAACTTAACCAATTACGCTGCTTTAACGCAACCGCTGTTGGAAAAAAAGATTAAAAAATCACCAAAGGTTTTCAATGATAAAAAGGTAACCGATCACCACGCGATTATTCCAACGGGCGTTCAAAGTAATTTGCAATACAATCAGCAGCAGGTGTATGATATTATTACACGCCGTTTTATTGCCGTTTTTTATGACGATTGCTTGGTCGCCAACACCACAGTTATGGGAAAAGCTGCCGAAGTCCTATTCAAAGCCACTGGTAAAGAAATCTTAAAAAAAGGCTTTCGAGTAGTCTTCGAAGACCCGAATGCCAAAGAAAAAGAAGCCGATATTTTGCCCAGCTTTGTCGTAGGCGAAAAAGGTCCACACCAACCTTCGTTCTTAGAAAAGGAAACCAAACCACCCAATCAGTTCACGGAAGCGACTTTATTACGCGCCATGGAAACCGCAGGAAAACAGGTCGATGACGAGGATTTGCGGGAATTGATGAAAGAAAATGGCATTGGTCGTCCATCGACACGAGCTAATATTATTGAAACGCTTTTCAGACGTCAATACATTGTTCGAAACAAAAAACAGGTTTTGCCAACACCCACAGGAATTCAGTTGATTGATACCATTCAAAATGAATTAGTAAAATCGGCAGAACTGACGGGTTCTTGGGAAAAGCAACTAAAGGATATTGAAAAAGGAACGTTTACCGCTGGAGCATTCATCAAGAATATGAAATTGATGGTAGAGGAATTGGTCTATGAAGTGCGAAGAGAAACCCGAGGCGCCAACATTTCGCATACATCAAGCATTCAAAAACAAGAAGCGGTAGTCGAGAAAAAGAAAGCCGAAGGCATTTTGTCCGAACTCTGTCCGAAATGCAAAAAAGCAACGCTCATCAAAGGAAAATCCGCTTACGGCTGTGGCGATTACAAAGCCGGCTGTAAATTCGTTTTGCCTTATACTTTTGCCGATAAAAAAATATCGGAGAACCAATACTTGCGATTGCTCCAAAAAGGCTCTACCGTAAACTTGAAAGATTTCAAAACCGATGCAGGAACTGTCGAAGGTTTGCTTCGTTTTGACGAAAATTTCGAACTCGTATTAGAAGAGAAAAAAACCGTCGTAAAACCAATATCGGATGTTTTAGAATGTCCGAAATGTAAAAAAGGAACGGTCATCAAAGGAAACACGGCTTATGGTTGTAGCGATTATAAACTAGGCTGCGATTTCAAAGTGGCATTTGACGTGGTTCGGGCAAAACTAAAAGATCAAAAACCTACTAAAGAATTGGTTTATGCCATTTTGTGTGGAAGTGTTTAATCCAATACAGCCTTCCCATTTTCTGTTTACTAAATTCCAATCTTTTTACTAATTTTGAAAAGTTATCAAAGACTAAAAAAATTCCTCATATGAAAAAAGTAATTCTTTCTCTACTTATACTCTTGTTCTTCGCTTCTTGCAAAAAATCAAAAGAAGTTTCCAAAATTGTGGGCAACGATTGGTTGCTAGGAAAATGGGAGAACAAATCGGATGAAGGAAATTTATTGGAAATTTGGAAAAAGGCAAACGACAGCCTTTTCCTTGGTGAAAGTTACTTCATAAAAGAAAAAGACACCTTGCATTCTGAAAAAATCGAGATGCAACAAAAAGGCGAAAATCTATTGTATGTTTCGACTATCAAAGGGCAAAACAATGACAAACCCATCACTTTTAAGCACAATATCGAAATCGAAAAACAACTGGTATTTGAAAATCCGAAACACGACTTTCCTCAAAAAATCGTGTATTCACTGATTACAAAAGACAGCATAGTAATCCAAATCTCCGGAATTCAACAAGGAAAACCCAGTTCGGAACGTTTTTCGATGAAGAAAAGCAAGTAAAAAACCAACCTTTTTCGACATAATCAAGAATCCTGCTCCATAAAAGCAGGATTTTTTATTTTTAAACAACTACAAATCAGCACTTAAAAAGTATTTAAAATATTATTTATAATTAATCTAAATAAACTTTGCGGAATTAAAAATGGTTTATATATTTGTTGAAGACGAAACAAGAAAGAAAAAAAAGTTTAAATCAACTTGCTTTAAACCTTTTAGTTATTTTTAAATCTAACGGTACAAATTTAAAAATCACTCACTATTTAGTTGGAAATAGTATAGATAAACACTAGAAAAAAAACTTTTTTTTAAGATTAAACAATAATTAAACACAAACATTCTTCCCTTATTTATAAAACTCATATATAAAATTTTATGAAAAAAAATCTTTTCATTTCTATTGCACTAGCTACTACATTATTCGTTAGTGCGCAGCAAAAAAACACGCTTTTGGATCAGTCATTTTGGAAAACTTCCCCTGATGTAACGACTGTTCAAGCTGAAATAGCCAAAGGCAACAATCCGTCGTCATCTACCGCAAATGCTTTTGATGCAGTTGTAATGGCCATCAACAATGACGCTCCGGCAGCCACCATCAAATTTTTGCTGGAACAACCCGGAAATACCGTTTCAAAATCCACTCACGACAATCGTATATATTTGCATTGGGCTTCCAATAAAGGAAATGTAGAAATCGTGGAATACCTTATTGCCAAAGGTTCAGACCTTAACTTGGAAGACAGCAAAGGAGAAACTCCCTTGTCTTTTGCAGCCGTTAGCGGACAAACCAACACGGCACTTTATGACGCTTTTTTCAAAGCTGGACTTGATCCAAAGAAAAAATACAAAGACGGTATAAACCTGCTACTTATGGCAATCCCGTCTGACAAAAACCTGACACTTTCTACTTATTTCGAAACCAAAGGATTGTCGCTTAAAGACACGGACACCGATGGCAATACTGCTTTTAATTATGCTGCCAAATCCGGCAATATTTCACTTTTGAAATCGCTTTTGGAAAAAGGAGTGAAATATACTGACAATGCACTACTTTTTGCCGCACAAGGTTCTCGTAGAGACGCAACTTCTCTTGAAACCTACAAATACTTGGTCGAAGATTTAAAAATAAAACCAACCGCCACGAGCAAATCGGGTGAAACTGTCCTGCATTTGCTGGCAAACAAACCCAACCAAACCGAAATCATCAACTACTTTTTGTCCAAAGGAGTAGATGCCAACAAAGCCGACAACGAAGGAAACACGCCTTTGATGATTGCTGCTTCGGCTAGAGATACGGCGGCATTGGAACTGTTGTTGCCAATTGTAAAAAATAACAATACCCAAAATACAAAAGGAGAATCGGCGTTGACAATGGCTATAAAATCAGGAACTCCTGAAGCGGCAACACTACTTTTGAATAAAGGAGCCGATGTAAAAGTGTTGGACAAAGAAGGAAACAATTTAGGTTTTTATTTAGTACAATCCTACCGTCCACAAATGGGTGGAATGGGACGCCCTGCTGAAGCTTCGAATACTCCAAAACAAGACCCTTTTGCAGCAAAAATCAAATTGCTCCAAGACAAAGGCTTAAATTTGGCCGCTCCACAAAAAGACGGGAACACCTTATACCATATCGCAATCATCAAAAATGATATGACCCTATTGAAGAAAATCGCCGATTTAAACATAGACATCAATGCCAAAAACAAGGATGGTTTAACCGCTTTACACAAAGCCGCAATGATTTCTAAAGACGATGTTATCTTGAAATACTTACTGTCAATTGGTGCCAAAAAAGAAATCAACACCGATTTTGACGAAAGTCCTTATGCCTTGGCAAAAGAAAATGAAACTTTAACCAAAAAGAACGTATCCATAGAATTTTTAAAATAATTTTTCTTAGTGATTAGTAATTAGCCAAGAGTAATTAGCCGTACTATTTGACAAAAACTGCAACTCTACGAATAATTCTCTTTAAATAATTTTAAGCTAATCACTAATTACTAATCACCAATTACTACAAATATGAAATCAATACTTAAAATTGCCTTTACAACAGCACTTATCTGCCTACTATCTTTTCAAGCCACGGCACAAACCAGCAAGTACAAATGTATGCTCCAAATGTCGAACTATGTTGGCGAAGGCGCTTATGTGGTCGTTTCACTGATCAATGTAAAAGGCGAATACGAAAAAACACTTTACGTGATGGGCGACGACAAAAAATGGTACAAAACCCTTAAAGAATGGAATAAATTTCATTCCAAAAAACAAGAAAACATCAGTGCCAAAACTGGAGCTTCCGTTACTGGTGGAGACCGCAGCATCACAACCATAGAAATTGAAGATGCCAAAATCAACAAAGGCTATAAATTGCGTTTTGAAACCTCGGTAGAAGATCAAAAATATTATGTGAGTGATATTGAAATTCCACTGACCACTGAAGGTCTTGCCGCAAAAACCGAAGGAAAAGGATATATTCGCTACGTAAGATTGAATAAAATCTAAAAACAGCTTTTACAAACCATATAAGTCATATAAGCTTTTACAAAACGTAAACTTATATGACTTATATGTTAAAATTTATTACCAATGACTCTTTCATTTTGGCGTTACTCCCACTTGGCTTTGGCCGTTTTTTCTGCTGCATTTTTGATATTGGCATCCGTAACCGGGGTCATTCTCGCCATTGATGCCATACAAGAAAAAACACCAGGATTCCGAGTAGAAAACTTCGACGCCATAACGCTGGGAGAAACCCTGCCTGTACTTCGCAAAACCTATCCCGAGATAACCGAATTGAGCGTGGATCACAATCAATTTGTAACCCTGCAAGGAATCGACCAAGAAGACAATGACGTCAACGCTTATATTGACCCAAGAACTGGAAAAATACTGGGACAACCCATCAAAAAAAGCGAGTTTATCCAATGGACAACGGCACTGCATCGTTCCTTGTTTCTGAAAGAAACGGGGCGTTTTATTGTGGGTTTTATTTCCTTTTTGTTGGTACTGATTTCCGTTTCTGGTTTTGCTCTGGTTTTGAACAGGCAACGAAGTATTCGCAGTTTGTTTTCCAAAATCGTAAAAGAAAATTTCGCCCAATATTATCACGTTTTTCTGGGTAGATTATCGCTGATTCCGATTCTAATACTTGCCCTTTCGGGAACGTATTTGACCTTGGAGAAATTCAATTTCTTCCTCGAAAAAACAGATTCTGAAGAAAAAATAGAAGTTGTAAAAACATCTCCAATTTCTAAAAAAGAGGATTCTTCCATTTTAAAAAACACGCTTTTGGCCGATGTCCAGAAAATTGAATTCCCGTTTTCGGATGATCCAGAAGAATATTACATCATTGCATTAAAAGACCGCGAAATCGAAGTCAACCAAATTACGGGTGTCCTAATTAGTGAATCACCAACTTCAACAACCACCCAATTATCGGATTTGAGTTTGGATTTGCATACGGGTCGAACCAGTATTTTATGGGCGATAATTTTGGGAATAGCCAGTCTAAACATCCTGTTTTTCATCTATTCGGGTTTTGCAATGACCTTGAAACGAAGAGCGAGTCGCATCAAAAATAAATACAATGCCGGGGAAAGCAAATTCATTTTACTGGTTGGTTCAGAAAATGGAAGCACGCTTCGATTTGCCAATGCCATCCACAAACAATTGTTGGCTCACGGAGAAAAAGCATTCATTGCCGAGTTGAATACTTATTCGGTTTATCCAAAAGCGGAACATTTGATTATTTTCACTTCAACCCACGGATTGGGGGATGCACCTGCTAATGCAAGTAAATTCATTTCACTTATAACCAAAACCGGACAACAGCAAAAAATCAAGGTTTCGGTGGTAGGTTTTGGTTCAAAATCCTATCCTGATTTTTGCGGTTTTGCCCAAGAAATAGATGCTGAATTGTCCAAAAAAAATTGGGCAGAACGTATTTTAGAATTACAAACCGTAAACGACAAATCCTCCGAAGAATTTGTGGAGTGGGTGAAATTATGGAGCGCCAAAACAGGAATTCCACTTTCGACTACTCCATCCATATACAACGAGATTCCAAAAGGCTTGCAAAAGCTAAAAGTATTGGACAAAACGACCGTTTCTGATACGGAACATACTTTTTTACTCACCTTACAAGCTAGTACTAATACCAAATTCACATCGGGAGATTTATTGGCGATTTATCCCGCAAACGACAATCGAGAACGCCTCTACTCCATCGGGAATCACGATGGCAACATTCAATTGGTTGTAAAATTACATCCTTCGGGTTTAGGTTCCGGCTATTTATATGGTGTTGAAAAGGGTTCAATCCTAAAAGCACGAATCATCAAAAACCAAGTTTTCCATTTCCCGAAAAAAGCTTCGAAAGTGGCACTTATTTCCAATGGGACGGGAATTGCTCCTTTTCTTGGAATGTTGGAACAAAACAAGAAAAAAACCGATATTCATTTGTATTGTGGTTTCAGAACCGAAACCGAAACTGTTTCAGGCTATAAAAAATTCGCCGATGAAATGATGGAAAAACAGCAACTTCAAAGTTTCCATTTGGCTTTATCCCGTGAAGAAAATCATTTTTACGTGATGGATTTAATTAAACGAGATGCCGCCTTTTTTGTGGATTTACTAAAACAAGGCGGAGTTGTGATGATTTGCGGTTCATTGGCAATGCAAAAGGACGTGGAATCAGTTCTTGATGAATTATGTCTTGTCAAAACTGCTAAAGGAATTGCAGCTTACAAAGCCAAAGGACAAATACTAACGGATTGTTATTAGTGTGAATAATCACTTTTTTGTCATTTCGACGAAGGAGAAATCACATAATGAGAGCAACTAATGTGATTTCTCCTTCGTCGAAATGACACATCAATACCAACATAAATTTTAAAATGACCATCAAACACCTATTTCTTTTTCTAATCCTTTGCGGCTTTTCGAGCCATAGCCAAGTCTTGCGAAAAAGAACCACTTTGTTGATGGGCGGTCGATTTGACATCACCATTGTAGCCCAAGATTCTTTGTCGGCTGAACAAAATATAGATGAAGTCATTTCCGAAATCACCCGAATCGAAAACTTGATTTCCGACTGGAAACCCACTTCACAAGTATCTGAAGTGAACCAAAATGCGGGAATTCGTGCCGTGAAAGTGGACAGGGAAGTTTTTGAATTGACCCAAAGAGCCATTCGTTTTTCTGAAATAACCGATGGTGGTTTCGACATCAGTTTTGCGGCAATGGACAGAATCTGGAAATTCGACGGCTCGATGACCGAAATGCCTTCGGCGGAAGCCATCAAAAAATCGGTGGAAAAAGTGGGTTATAAAAACATCGTTTTAGACAGTGAAAATTCGACCATTTTTCTGAAATTAAAAGGAATGAAAATTGGTTTTGGCGCTTTGGGCGAAGGTTATGCCACCGATAAATGTCGAAAAATGATGTTGACCAAAGACATCCCTGCCGGAATTATAAACGGTTCAGGTGATATGAGTACTTGGGGCAAACAACCCAACGGAAAACCCTGGAATATCGGCATCACGAATCCTTTTAACACCGACAAACTAGTTGCTGTTGTTCCAATAAATAACGGAGCCGTAACTACTTCCGGAAGCTATGAAAAATTTGTGGTTTTTGATGGCAAACGTTATTCGCACATCATCAATCCAGCGACGGGTTATCCTGCCACAGGATTATGCAGCGTGACCGTTTTGGGGCCAAATGCAGAAACGGCAAATGGATTAAGTACATCTTTAATGGTTTTAGGAAAGGAAAAAGGCTTGCTTTTACTCGAAAAATTTCCTGATTACAGTTGCGTGATGATTACTGACGATGGAAAAGTAGTCAAATCAAAAAACTTTAAAATCAAGAAATTCAAGGCACGACTTTAATTACGGTAACTTTAAATCCTCAAAGCCGAGCAAAAGAACTTGATATTTGATTTTTTTGTCAATTACCCTATAAAAACCATTCACAATTTAGTTTTCAGAACTCGATTGATATTTAAAATCTTGCCTTAAAAGCAGGATTTTTTTGTTCTAAAACACTAATAACCAAACCTTAAAAAAATGTTAATAAATATTATTCATAATTAGTCTAAATAAACTTTGCAGAATCGAAAATGGTTTTTATATTTGTACTGTTATTTTTAATGAGTCTAAATAAATACATATGAAATATTTTTTACCATCAGCATTACTCTTATTATTTTGCCTAAACGGATTTGCACAAGACCGATCATTACCCTCTGAATCAACAGAATCTGACAAAGAATTCTTTGAAAAACTAGACACTATAAAAAACAAAAAAGGAGAAATTTTAAAAGAAGTTATTGTTACTACCAACAAACATCAAAAACCTGTTACTGCCTTACGTTCAGGTTTGAAACCGATGGATGTTCCACAAAGTGTACAAGTTATTCATGCCGAAATTATAGAACAACAACAAGCTATTCGCTTGAGTGATGTGATTAAAAATGCCAATGGTGTTTATGTAGGTTCCGCACGCGGTGGAGCAACAGAATCGTTTTGGTCTAGAGGCTATTCTATGGATGCTAACAATATGTTTAAAAACGGTTTTCGTTATAATGGAGGTTCTATACCAGATGTGGCTTCTTTAGAAAGAGTCGAATTCCTAAAAGGAGGTTCAGCTTTGCTTTTCGGAAATGTAGCTCCAGGAGGAATCTTGAATTTAGTTACCAAAACACCAAAATTTACAGAAGGTGGACAACTAACGATGCAAATGGGAAGTTATTCTTTTTACAAACCATCGGTTGATTTTTACGGGCCTTTGAACAAATGGATTGCGTATAGAATCAATGCATCTTACGAAAATTCAGAAAGCTTTAGAGATTATGTAAAAAACGATCGTATTTATGTAAACCCTTCTATTTTGTTTAACATTTCAGACAAAACTCAAATTACTGCGCAAGGAGATTATTTAAGTGCCGATTGGACTCCTGATTTTGGAACTGGAATTGTCAATGGAACTAAAACTATTTTAGATATTCCGCGCAATGTATATTATGGAGCACTATGGTCTAAAGGAAAAACCAAAACATCTAGCGCTTCGGTATTAGTCAATCACGATTTTAACGAGAACTGGAAATTAGCTTTAAATTCGTCGTATCAATCGTATCACAGAACACAAAAATCTACTGCACAGTTAAGTACAGTTGCTGCTAATGGCGACTGGAAACGTGGTTTGACACAAGCTGATGCAGCCGAAAATATATTTGCAGACCAATTGAGTTTACAAGGAACTTTCAATACAGGAAGTATCAAACACCAAATATTTACAGGAGTAGATTACGAAAACTCTTCAGCTCCAAGTTATACTTATGTTTTTTATGCTAGTCCAACTTCTTCAACTGTCATTACTACAGAAAGTACTGCCATTAATTTATTCAACTACGATTACAGTACACAAAGCCTAGACGCTCCTTTTGCAAAATCAACACAATTAGCAACTACAAGTACACAACGTTTTGGAGCATTTGCACAAGATTTGATTTCAATTAATAAATACATCAAAGTTTTAGGAGGTATTCGTTGGTCTTGGCAAGAGGCAGAAGTTAAAACACAAGTGTATTCTACTGGTATTACTACAACAGGCGCAAAAAATTTCAATAGAGCATTTTCTCCAAAAGGTGGATTGGTAATTCAACCCAACAAAGATTTATCCTTGTTTGCAAGTTATTCGAACTCATTTTCTCCAAATACAGGAACCACAGTTGACCTAAAACCATTAGACCCATCGATTATAGACCAATACGAAGCAGGTATCAAAAAAGATTTCTGGAAAGGAGCTTTGAGTACCAATGTAACAGTATATCAAATATCGAACAACAATTTAGCGCAAACTGCCCAATTTCAAGCTGATGGTATTTCAGAAAACGTAAATACCAATTTAAAAGAATTAGTAGGAGCAACAAAAGGAAAAGGAATTGAAATAGACATTACAGCCAGACCAACAGTAGGTTTTAATATCAATGCTGGATATAGCTTTAACGAAACCAAAGTTTCAAAATCTTCAGGAACAAGTGGAAGTCTTGTAGTGGGAGATGTTCTGGCAAGAACACCAAAACATACGGCAAACTTAAGCTTCTTCTACAAATTACCAAGTGGTGTATTGAAAGGACTTTCTTTTGGGGCTATCGGAAATTATATAGGAGACCGAACAGGAGGTTGGAATGACGATTATGTATGGACAGAAAATAAGCCTTCAACCATACCAAAAACATATACTGTAACGATCAGAGACCGTGATATTCCATTAGAAGGATACGCAACCGTTGACGCTTCTGTTGGATACGAATGGACAAAATTATCTGTTCTTTGCAAATTATCAAATATTACAAATGAGTTAAATTATACGGTTCACGAAAATTATAGTGTGAACCCAATAGCTCCACGCCAAGTAATGGTAAGCTTAAAATACAAATTATAGTATAGTTCTTATAAAATACTTCAAGCAAAAAATCCCAATCCTGAAAAATTTCAGCATTGGGATTTTCTATTTTTAAAACGGGACTGAATTATTTCAATCCAGCCAAACTTTGTTCCAATGTAGCAATTTTAGAAAGTGCATCGGCTTCTTTTTGTCTTTCGTTTGCTAGAACTTTTTCTGGTGCTCCGTTCACAAATTTTTCGTTAGACAATTTGTTTTGAACTGATTTCAAGAAACCTTGAGTATAAACCAACTCGGCAGTTAGTTTTTCGATTTCCGCTTCCACATCGATATTTCCTGTAATCGGGATGAAATATTCATTCGATTTTACACGGAAAGACAAAGCGCCATCCACTTTATCCGAAACATATTCTAAGGAGGTGATATTTCCTAATTTGGTTACTACCGAATCAAAATAAGTCGAAGCTTTATCGTTATTCACCACTTTCAATTCAATCGTGTCCTTGAACGGAATATTCTTGTCTTTACGAATCGTTCTGATACCTGAAATCACTTCGATGGTGTTTTCGAAATCAGTGATTAATTGTGCATTGAACGGTTTCATTTCCGGCCAAGTCGAAACGATTAAT
>ERZ1034365.1040-NODE-1040-length-14729-cov-3.626467_pt1 | contig 14729 bp, 13 predicted proteins | sample MGYA00520615_ERZ1034365 | MGnify/ENA primary metagenome ERZ1034365 (study PRJEB33736, sample SAMEA104284505) | Azolla filiculoides | biome: Urban; feature: Water surface; material: Ditch water | place: Netherlands | collected 2015-10-28 | depth 0-0.1 m ... | reverse complement strand
ATTTCTAAACCAAACCTTTTGCCATTCTCTTTTTAGAATCAAAAAAACGACTTGTTCGGCTAAAATTACTAAATCTGAACCGTCCAGTTTTTTTATTTCATCTTCGGAAACATCAATAATGTAAAGTAAATTGAGATATTCAGCAAATTTATATTGAATCAGCCTGTATATTTTTTCATGCAGTTGCAACTTGATTTCATTAGGCAAAAGACTTAAAGGAAGATCAATTCCTTCGTTTGCCAAATTAAAATCCTTATTAATTTGTTCAATTAATTTAAGGTATAAATTTTCCGTTTCGGCTTCAGAAAGCAATAAGTCTGTCGATTTTGGCGTGATAAAATTCATAAATTACAGTATCGTTTTTAATTTTTTATTTTCCCAAACAGCAACTATTTTAGCCAAAAGGACATCACCTCCTGCATAGAAAAACACAGCTCCCATTGGCGGATTTACCGCAGAAATTGTGCCAAATATCTTAGGAACCCATTTCCAGCACCCGAAAAAAGTGCCAACTAATTCTATAAAAATAACACACAGTGCAATGAAATAATACAAGTTTTGCCAACGTTTTCTTTTTAAAAGTAAAAAAAACAAAACGCCAAAAAGCTTCGAAAAAATATAATTGAAAAATATGCCAACGGACAAAAAAAGTACCATGAAAAACACTGCAAAAAACGTCCTTAATGCTTTTTCATTTTTAATCGCCCAAGAACTTTCAGAAAAAACATAGCCCGAAGCGTAGACAATTGCATGGCCAAAAGGCACATATAACGGAATATCATTCGAGCGATACGCATACATTGCTAACCATTTGCAAAAAATCAATTCTCCGATATACGAAAGAAAAACCATGACAAACATTAATTTCCTCAGATGCGAATTCGAAGCAAAGAAAAAGAGTGAGAAATAAACTATCGCCAAAAGATTAGTTATTTGTCTGGCATCAAAATAGTGTTTTGTAAAAAAAACAGAATCAATTCCAAGCGCAATAACAGTAAAAATAGTAAAGAACAGCGCATAAAACATTCGTTTTTGCGCAGGCTGATTTTCGCCAGTAAAAAAATAGTTATTTATGGAGTCCCCGAAAGAATCCGGCTTATTAAAGACTGACATGAGATTAGACTTTTCTTCCCATCAAGTTCTCGCCAAAAGACTGTAATTTGTCTTTTTTCTCGTTATCAATATTGATTTTCTGTAAGGTTTCGAACGCTTTCAAAGTATAATCCTGAATAGCTTGCTGTGTGGCTTTTGAAGCTCCGGTTGTATTGAAAATCTCCTTAACTTCTTGTATTTTATTGGTGCTGTCGTCCGGATGATTAGAGAATAAATACAATAATTTTTCTCTTTCTTGTGGGCTGGCAAACTCAACCGCTTTAAGATATAGATAGGTTTTTTTGTTTTCAATAATATCTCCTCCAACTTGTTTTCCAAAAGTTTCAGGATCTCCAAAAGCATCTAAATAATCATCTTGCAACTGAAATGCTAATCCTAAATTCAATCCGAAATCATAAATTAAATTGGCATTTTCACATGATGTTTCTGCTACAATTGCGCCCATTTTCATCGCTGCAGCGACCAAAACTGCGGTTTTATATTCGATCATTTTGAGATATTCCGGAATGGTAACGTCTTTTCGAGTTTCAAAATCTACATCCCATTGTTGTCCTTCACAAACTTCTAATGCTGTTTTACCAAATAATTTTGCCAAATCCCTGAAAACTGTCGGCTCGTATTGCTCAAAATATTGATAAGCCAAAATCAACATCGCATCTCCCGAAAGAATAGCAGTATTGACATTCCATTTTTCATGAACAGTTTCGTTACCTCTTCGCAAAGGCGCTGCATCCATAATATCATCATGAACCAACGAAAAATTATGAAAAACTTCTACCGCCAAAGCAGCCGGCAAAGCCTTTTTATAATCGGCATCAAAAACTTCCGCACTCATTAAAGTCAGAACAGGACGCATTCTTTTGCCTCCAAGGTCTAAAATATAATGTATAGGTTCATACAAGTTCTTAGGTTCCTTGATGGTGTATTGCGATTGTAAATAATCCGAGATAAATTGCTGATACTGGTAAATAGAATGCATAAAATAGGATTCAAATTTGGAAAAGGCCAAATATACGATTCCATTATGAATTATAAGTTTTAAAAATAGCTCTAATTTAAAGTTAGTGTCATGCTAACATGAAATAATTAAAAAAACATTGGAAACTATTTTGGTATTCAAAGTTTCCTATATATATTTGCACCGAATTAAAAGAGTAAAACGGTCTCTTTTCTTTCAAAAAAGAACCCAGAACCCAAACAAAGCCCTAATTATTATGAAAACTACATGGAAAATTGATTCAAGCCAATCGGATGTTTTGATTAAAATGAGACATTCAATAATCGCCTACTTAGCCGGAACAATTAATAAATTTAAGGGACATGTAGATATTAGGAACAATGAAATCGAAGATGCATCAATAGAATTTTCATTAAATGTAAATAATAAGGAAACAAAACTGGAACACATTGATACGCATTTAAGATTAAATGATTTTTTAGACATCAACGAATATCCAATTATCAGTTTTAAATCAACATCTTTCCAAAAAGTAAATAAGAATATAAATTTTTTAAAAGGAAATCTAACCATCAAAAACATAACAAAAGTAGTAGAACTTGACGCTGAATTCATTGGTTTCAATGCGTATAACGGAGATCGAAAAGCTGCTTTTGAAATAACGGGAGACATCAATCGCAAAGATTTTGGGCTTTCATCTAATTCTTTTACACAATCCGGAGGAATAGCCGGCGGACAAGACATAAAGCTTATTGCGAATTTAGAATTTACCGCTTAAGCATTAAATAAAAAACTTATTTTGATACTAAAACCTTTGCATTTGTAACGAAGTTTATTAAAAATCGAAACACATTAAGGAAAAATAAAATGAAAAATAAAATCATAGCAAAAGCAACCGACCTTTTCTTAAAACTAGGTTTTAAGAGCGTTACCATGGACGACATTGCGTGTGAAATGTGCATTTCTAAAAAAACAATTTACAAGTATTTCTGCAATAAAGAAATACTGATAGCCGAAAGCACCGAAGCGGTACACAAAGCGGTACACCAAAGCATTGACATTATTGTAGCCAGAAATCATAATGCAATTGAAGAAAATTTTGAAATCAAAAAAATGTTCAAAGGAATGTTCAACGCAGGAGATGCTTCTCCCGTCTACCAATTAAAAAAGCATTATCCTGAAATCTATGATACAGTAATGTCAAGAGAAGTTAATGAATGTAATACCGTTTTCAAAAAAAATATTGAGAAAGGAATTCAACAAGAATTGTATCGAAAAGATATTGATATTGACACCTACGTTCACTTTTACTACACCTTAATTTTTAGTATAAATGGCAACACGAGCTCCGAAAAAGAAGCAAACAGACTGGAATTTGAAGCATTAGAATATCATACCAGAGCAATGGCAACACCAAAAGGAGTTGTCGAATTAGAAAAACAAATACAACACTTTAATACCTAAACCTCCATCCATGAGAAAAATAATTTTTATCACTTTTTTGACTTTTGCCATCACAGCAAACGCACAAGAAGTAAAATCGCTAACTTTAAAAGATGCTATAACTTACGCATTGGAGAATAAAGCTGATGCCAAAAAAGCAAAACTTGACGTAGAAAACAGCGAATACCAAATTCAGGAAGTTCGTTCCAGAGCGCTTCCTCAAATTTCTGCCAATGGAAGTTTAAATTACAATCCCATTTTGCAAACTACCGTTATTGACGGTGACAACTTTGGTGCGCCGGGAACTACAATTCAAGCTTCATTTGGACAAAAATGGAGTTCAGGTGCAGGAATTTCTCTTAATCAAGCGTTGTACGACCAATCAGTTTTCATTGGTTTGAAAGCGGCAAAATCTACCAGAGAGTTTTATGTAATCAATGCACAATTAACAGAAGAACAAGTTATTGAAAGAGTTGCAAATGCTTATTATCAAGTATATGTAAGACGTCAAAATCTTACTGTTTTAGACAATAATTTAAAAAATACCAATAAAGTTAAAGACATTATTAAAGGTCAATTTGATAATGGTTTAGCCAAAAAGATTGATTTAGACCGAATTTTAGTAAAAATTTCAAACATTAACACACAGCGTCAACAAGTTATAAACGCAGTTGCGCTTCAAGAAAATTCTTTGAAATTTTATATGGGATTACCAATTGAAACTCAAATTTCAATTCCTGAAACTGAATTTGCGGTAACGCCTCAAGCACTTTCTGAAAATCCTGATGCCACTTCAAGAACTGAATATTTATTATTAAAAAAGCAGGAACAATTATTAGAATTTCAAAAAAAATCAATTGAAGCAGAATATTACCCAACATTATCATTAACCGGAAGTTACAATTACATTGGTCAAGGTCCGGAAATGCCTTGGTTTAAAAAACCGGAAACAGGCGTTTATTGGTCCGATTATGCTGCTATTGGTCTGAATTTGAAAGTGCCGATTTTCTCAGGATTTGGAACTCGTGCTAAAGTAAGACAAGCCGATAATTCATTGAAATCTGTTAAAGTTGATCTAGAAGAAACAAAACTATCATTGGATCTAGCGTATGAAAATGCTAAAAAACAAATTGACAACAGCATCACTACCATCAAAAATCAAAAAGAAAATGCAACGTTGGCACAAGAAGTTTTGAGTAATACCAACAATAATTATATTCAAGGTTTAGCTTCACTAACCGATTTATTAGATGCCGAAAATGCATTAGTTGAAGCGCAAAACAATTACACAACAGCATTATTAGATTACAGATTAGCAGAAATACAATTAATTAAATCAAAAGGAGAACTAAAAACACTAATAAACTAAAAATAAAATGAAAAAAAACATACTAACCGCAGTAATAATTATAGGAGCATTAGCAATTATCGCTTATGTTTTGACAGAAAACAAAAAAGAGAATGATGCCAAAACTGCTATCGTTGCTGAGAAAAACGCCAGTGTTTCTGTAAAAATTGATGCTGTAAAAACCGAAGAAGTTTCGTTAGATTTTGTTGCCAACGGAAATTTCGAACCAATTCAAGAATTGAGTTTTTCTGCTGAAAAATCAGGAAAAGTAATTAGTGTTTTAGCCAAAGAAGGAGATTACGTTTCAGCAGGACAAACACTTGTTATTGTACGAAGTGATGTAATTAATGTAAACGAGCAAACTGCAAATGCGGCGTATCAAAATGCTTTGGCAGATTTTAATCGCTACGAAAATGCTTTCAAAACAGGCGGTGTTACCAAACAACAATTGGATCAGGCAAAATTAGCTTTGACAAACGCTCAAGCAAATTTAAAACAAGCAAAAATTAATGTTGGTGATACCAGATTAAAAGCACCAATCAGTGGTCTTATCAATAAAAAGTATATTGAACCCGGTTTTATTTTAGCAGGAATGCCATCTACAGTAATGTTTGATATTGTAAATGTTTCAAAACTAAAATTAAAAGTAACCGTTAACGAAAGTCAGGTAGCCAGTTTGAAACTTGGAAATACTGTAAATGTTTCGGCAAGTGTTTATCCCGATAAAACATTTACAGGAAAAATTACTTTTATCGCACCAAAAGCAGATGCTACATTGAATTTCCCTGTAGAAATCGAAATCAACAATAATGCTTCAAATGACTTGAAAGCCGGAATGTACGGAACGGCTAATTTTGATTCGAAACAACAAAAACAATCCATGATGATTGTTCCAAGAAATGCATTTGTAGGTAGCGTAAGCAGCAATCAAATTTTTGTAGCCGAAAACGGAATTGCTAAACTAAAAACAGTTACTGCAGGAAGAATACTTGGTAATAAAGTTGAAATCATCAATGGTTTATCTGAAGGTGAAACCGTTATCATTACAGGACAAATCAATTTACAAGATGGGTCTAAAGTGGATATAATAAAATAATTTTCTTAACGCACCTCGACGGGAAATTCTAAAAAACAACATATGAAATTAGCAGAAATATCCATAAAACGTCCCTCTTTAGTAATCGTATTGTTTACGATACTATTACTTGGCGGACTGTTCAGTTACTCCCAACTAGGTTACGAATTGATTCCTAAATTCGAAACCAATGTAATTACTGTAGCCACTATTTATCCTGGAGCATCTCCAAGTGAAGTTGAAAATACAGTTACCAAAAAAATTGAAGATGCCATTGCTTCTTTAGAAAACATTAAAAAAATAGACTCTAAGTCATACGAAAGTTTGTCAACGGTTTCTATTACATTGAACTCCGGTGCGAATGTCGACATTTCGATGAATGATGCGCAACGAAAAATAAACGCTATGATTAGCGATTTACCGGACGATGCCGAAACACCTTCTTTGACCAAATTCTCCTTGAGCGATTTACCAATTATGACTATTGGTGCCAACGGAAAAATGGATGAAGTTGCTTTTTATGACTTAATAGACAAAAAAATAGCTCCAATACTTTCTCGTGTTGCCGGTGTAGCACAAGTAAATATTATTGGTGGAGAAGAACGAGAAATTCAAGTAAATCTTGACGCCGTAAAAATGCAAGGCTACGGACTTTCTGTTCCGCAGGTACAACAAAACATTTTGAGTTCAAATCTTGACTTTCCAACAGGAAATATTCAAACACGTAATCAAAAAATATTGATTCGTTTGGCAGGAAAATACAAAAATGTTGATGAGTTAAAAAACTTGGTCGTATCCTCAAAAAACGGAATTCAAATTCGTTTAGGCGATATTGCCGATGTTCAAGATACCCAAAAAATTGCTGAAAAAGTAGCGCGTGTAGACCAGAAAAGTGCCATTATCTTGCAAATTGTAAAACAATCGGATGCGAATGCGGTTGCCGTAAGTGAAGAATTACTTAAAGTAATTAATAAACTTGAAAGTGATTATAAAAGTAATGAAGTAAAACTGGAAGTTGCAAAAGACAGTACTGTATTTACATTAGAAGCAGCTGACTCAGTAGTTCATGATTTATTGATTGCGGTATTCTTAGTAGCTTTTGTTATGTTGTTTTTCTTGCACAGTATCAGAAACTCATTGATTGTAATGGTTTCTATTCCTGCTTCATTGATTGCAACATTTATTGGAATTTACTTATTAGGTTACACGCTGAATTTAATGAGTTTATTAGGATTATCATTAGTAGTGGGTATCTTGGTGGATGATGCGATTGTAGTGTTAGAAAACATTTACCGCCACATGGAAATGGGCAAAAGCCGTATTCGTGCTTCTTATGACGGAACAGCAGAAATTGGTGGAACCGTAACTTCTATTACCTTGGTAATTGTTGTGGTATTTTTGCCAATTGCAATGAGTTCCGGTATGGTTTCAAACATTATTACACAATTTTGTGTTACCGTAATTATCTCTACTTTATTGTCACTTTTGGCTTCGTTTACAATTATTCCTTGGTTGTCTTCCCGTTACGGAAAATTAGAACATATTGAAGGTAAAAATCTTTTTGGAAGAATTATTCTTGGATTCGAAAGCTATTTAACACGTTTCATCAACTGGGTTTCTAAGTTGCTAACTTGGTCTTTAGATCATTACAAAACGACCTTAGCAATTGTACTTCTGTTGTTTTTTAGTTCTATAGCACTTATTCCTGCAGGATTTATTGGTGGAGAGTTTTTTGCAACATCAGATAGTGGAGAATTTTTAGTTCAAATCGAAATGCCAAAAGATGCTTCATTAGAACAAACCAACTTCATGACGCAAAAAGCGGAAGCCTTTTTGAAAAACGAAGAATATGTAAAGAGTCAGATTACAACCGTTGGACAAACCAGTGAAGGTTTAGGAGCATCACAAGCTACCGCATACAAATCAGAGATTGACGTAAAAATGATTGATCAAAAAGATCGTTCTGATGAAGCCTCTGTATATGCTGCGAAAATAAAACGTAAACTGGAAAAAGTACTGGTTGGTGCAAAAGTAAAAACGGTACCTGTAGGTCTTTTGGGAACTGCCGAAGATGCAACATTAGGATTAATCGTAACCGGCTCATCACTAGAGAGCGCAATGGCTTTTGCAAAACAAGCTGAAGCTGAATTATACAAAATTCCTGGTGCAACCGAAATCAGATTATCCGTAGAAGATGGAAATCCCGAAATCAATGTAAAAGTTGACAGAGATAAAATGGCTGCATTAGGCTTGACTTTGCAAACCGTTGGTATGACTATGCAAACAGCTTATAGCGGAAACACCGATGGAAGATTCAGATCTGGTGAATATGAATATGACATCAATATAAAATACAACAGTTTTGACAGAAAAAGTATTAATGATGTGAGCAACTTGATTTTTATTAATGAAAGAGGTGAACAAATCAAATTATCACAATTTGCTACTGTAACAGAAGGTTCTGGCCCTAGCCAATTAGAGCGTAGAGACAAAACAGCTTCTGTTACCGTAAAAGGTCAAAATGTGGGTGTACCTGCCGGAACCATTGTAACCCAATGGCAAGAAAAACTGGATAAACTCAAAAAACCAACTGGTGTAAGCTACATTTGGGGTGGAGATCAAGAAAATCAATCCGAAGGTTTTGGAACATTAGGAATTGCTTTATTAGCGGCAATTATATTAGTTTACCTTATCATGGTAGGTTTGTACGACAGTTTTGTTCACCCGTTTGTAGTATTATTTGCTATTCCGCTTTCCTTTATCGGAGCATTGTTAGCTTTGGCTTTGACCAATAATACCTTAAATATATTCACCATTTTGGGTATGATTATGTTAATTGGTTTGGTTTGTAAAAATGCGATTATGCTTGTGGATTACACCAATCAACGAAGAGCTGCAGGTGAATCCATAAGAACGGCATTAATCCAGGCGAATCACGCACGTCTTCGTCCGATTTTGATGACCACAATTGCGATGGTTTTTGGTATGTTTCCAATTGCTTTAGCCAGTGGAGCCGGAGCCGAATGGAAAAACGGATTGGCTTGGGTAATTATCGGAGGATTAATTTCATCTTTATTCTTAACCTTGATTGTGGTTCCGGTAATTTATGAAATCATGGAGAAAATCATTGCTAAATTTTCTAAAGGTGAAAAAATAGATTACGAAGCTGAAATGGTTGCTGATTATGATCACAAAAAATTAGTTGACGGATTCAATCCTGAACATACGCTTTAAAATATTAATACGTTGTCCCCTAAAAAAAAGGCTTCCGAATCATCGGAAGCCTTTTTTATTTTATAAAATGAAAATTATATTAATTGCTGATTGCAATCGCTTCTTGTTTCCAATTTTTAACCATTGCGATAGCATTATTAGAATAATCTACTTCGCTTAAATTCTTTTCATTCCAGAAAAACCATTTTCCGGTTTTGATTCCATCAGCATAAAATCCAGAAGATTTTTTACTTCCATCCTCATTATAGGAAACCCAAAATCCTTCTAATTTTCCATTTTCAAAAAAACCTTCTTGTTGTACTTGCCCATTTTCATAAAAGTAAGTTGCTTTCACTTGTTTTCCGAAAGGCTCTAATACTGGTTTTGCTTCTTGAGCAGAAATTACTCCTGTGAATAAAATAGCTGCTAAAATTAAATACTTTTTCATATCGTTAGTTTTTAATGTTTTATAGATTTGTTATTCAAAATTAAATAATATTTTACATTTAAAATACATTTACATAACAATTTAGTAACATTAGACAAAAACTTAACATTGGAAAATTAAAAAAGCATAAAAAAAGCCAGTGTTTACGCACTGACTTTGATATTTTTGAAAATTGATGATTAATTCAAAAGTGCGTCTAATTGCACCTGTAATTCCGCAGAAGAAGGTCTTGCAGCATCAGCACTTACAATTTTTCCGGTTGGATCTATCAAAATAAATCTCGGAATACTGTTAATTCCATAGTCTTTTATGAATTGAGAATTCCAATCATTATCTGCAAAAAGCTGCACACCACCCAATTCTTTATCTTTGATTAAAGCTTTCCATTTCTCTACATCTTTTTGCACATCAACAGAGATACTTACAAATGAAATATTTTTGCCTTTGTACTTTTCTTCGGTTTTCTTCAAAAAAGGAATTTCAGCACGACAAGGACCACACCAAGTTGCCCAAACATCAATGTAAACATACTTCCCTTTAAAGTCCTCTAATTTTGTTTTGCCTCCGGCATAATTATCATAATTAAAAGAAGGTGACATGGTATTCACCAATTTGCTTTTGGCTAAATTCGCTTCATAATTCATTTTGTAATAACGAACAATTCCGTTATAATTATCATCAATACTTTTCTTTTGAAGGTCAATAAAAACAGGATCTAATTTTGTGTTTTCTAAACGTTTTAAATCATCCACTTTTTTCTTGTCAAGTCCTTTCAAAAAATCAACTTCCGTTGCAGCAAGTAAACTACCCATATCGGTTTGTTCTTCAAACAAGGAATTCTTAGCTAAAAAATTATTTTCTAAAGCTCCTTTTCCGGTATAAATTATGGATTCATCGAACATCTTAGTGTCCATTTTTAAGGTCAAATCAAATCCATTTTTCAAATACACTATTGTAAATTCATTGCCATCCGATAAACTATATCTTCCCGGGACAACATTCAACGTGTCTTTAAAAACACCTTCACTACTAATCTGAATTTTTTTAATCAATTTATTTCTGCCGTCAGTAATAAAAATTGCATCACTGTTCTTATTGGCTATCTCGCCTCGAAAAGTCATATAGTTGTTTTTCTGGGCCATACTACTCAACGTGCTGATTAACACAAGTGCAGTAAAAAATAATTTCTTCATAATTAATGGGTTTTAATTTATAGCATTCCAAATCTAAAGAAATTACTTATAAAGATTTTAAACATTAACATAACTTTTCATTTTAAATTCTATCTCCGTGTATAGTTTTCTGAATTAATTTGATTTTTGTGTTTACTTTTGCAGTCTAAAATTTAAATCATGTACAGAAGTCATAATTGTGGTGAACTAAACGCCTCACATATCAATACAGAAGTTACACTTGCAGGCTGGGTTCAAAAATCCAGAGATAAAGGTTTTATGAATTGGGTCGATTTGCGTGATCGTTATGGAATAACCCAATTAATTTTTGACGAAAGTCGTTCCGAAAAATCAGTTTTTGAAGCCGCTAAAACCTTAGGACGCGAATTTGTAATTCAGATAAAAGGAACCGTTATTGAGCGTGAAGCCAAAAATAAAAATATCCCAACTGGTGAAATCGAAATTTTAGTGACTGAACTGACTATTTTGAATGCCGCTTTGACTCCTCCTTTTACGATTGAAGATGAAACAGATGGTGGTGAAGATATCCGAATGAAATACCGTTACCTGGACATTCGAAGAAATCCGGTAAAAAACAGTTTACTTTTTCGTCACAAAGTAGCCATGGAAGTTAGAAAATACCTTTCGGACTTGGATTTTTGCGAAGTAGAAACGCCTTATTTAATCAAATCAACTCCAGAAGGAGCCAGAGATTTTGTTGTTCCAAGCAGAATGAATGAAGGACAATTTTATGCTTTGCCACAATCGCCACAAACCTTCAAACAATTATTGATGGTGGGCGGAATGGATAAATATTTCCAAATTGTGAAATGTTTCCGTGACGAAGATTTACGTGCCGACAGACAGCCGGAGTTTACACAAATTGACTGTGAAATGGCTTTTGTGGAACAAGAAGATATTTTGAATGTTTTTGAAGGACTAACCAGACATTTACTAAAAGAAATCAAAGGAATTGAAGTAGATAAATTTCCTCGTATCACCTACGATTATGCGATGAAAACCTATGGAAATGACAAACCGGATATTCGTTTCGGAATGGAATTTGGCGAATTAAACGAAGTCGCACAACACAAAGAATTTCCAGTATTTAATGCTGCAGAATTAGTGGTTGGAATTGCTGTTCCCGGAGCCGGAAACTATACTCGTAAAGAAATTGACGGATTGATTGACTGGGTAAAACGCCCTCAAGTAGGTGCCAGCGGAATGGTTTATGTAAAATGCAATGACGATAGAACCTATAAATCATCCGTAGATAAATTTTACGACCAAGACGATTTGTCCCAATGGGCAAAAATCACCGGCGCAAAACCTGGAGATATGATTTTTGTACTTTCAGGACCTGCCGATAAAACCCGTGGACAATTAAGTGCTTTGCGTATGGAATTGGCCACTCGATTAGGATTGAGAAATCCAGCCGAATTTGCACCACTTTGGGTAGTTGATTTCCCTTTATTAGAATTTGACGAAGAAAGCGGACGTTACCATGCGATGCACCATCCATTTACTTCTCCAAAACCGGAAGACATGCACTTATTAGAAACCAATCCTGGGAAAGTTCGTGCCAATGCCTATGATATGGTTTTGAATGGAAATGAAATAGGCGGTGGTTCTATTCGTATTCATGATAAAGCGACACAACAGTTAATGTTCAAATATTTAGGTTTTACCGAAGAAGAAGCTAAAGCCCAATTTGGCTTCCTTATGGATGCTTTCCAATTTGGCGCTCCACCACACGGAGGATTGGCTTTTGGACTAGACAGACTGGTTGCCATTTTAGGTGGACAAGAAACAATTCGGGATTTCATTGCTTTCCCAAAAAACAATTCAGGTAGAGATGTCATGATAGATGCGCCATCAATTATTGATGACTCACAGCTAAAAGAACTGCATATAAAATTAGACCTAAAGTAGTTCATCGATTTTATATACTGGAAAACGTTGAATATCAATATTTTTACAAAATAAAAATACAAGAACGTCTTTCGTATTATATTAAATATTACATTTGCTCCATTATAAATTATTATTACTATTACAATGCGTACAGGTACAGTTAAATTTTTCAATGAATCTAAAGGTTACGGATTCATTACAGACGAAGAAACAGGAAAAGACATTTTTGTTCATGCATCAGGAATCAACGCGGAAGAATTGCGCGAAGGTGACAGAGTTAGCTATGAAGAAGAAGAAGGAAGAAAAGGAAAAGTTGCTGCGAAAGTAGCAGTTATCTAAGCTTAAAAATACATATTTTTAAGCCTACGAATGGTTAAAACGTCTCGATGTATATCGAGACGTTTTTTTTGTGCTTTAATGAAAATTTTTGATGTAGAAAACCAAAAAAACAATCCTTATTTGTAATCAATAAAAATAAAGGGGTATTTGTATTTTTCGAAAGACTAAATAGTCCTTTAAACTTGTGTTTTAAATACATGAAAGCTATCTTTGTGTCTTATTTTTACGCAACATAAAAAATTAGTATGCAATCCGATCAATTAAATTACATTCCAATCATTATGCAGTTAATCTTAGCAGTAGGATTTGTTGCAGGAACCATATTTGTATCTGGGAAATTAGGCCCAAAAAGAAACTCTGAAAGCAAAGATAAAAATTTCGAATGCGGTATAGAATCCGTTGGAAATGCTCGTATCCCGTTTTCGGTAAAATACTTTTTGGTTGCCATTTTATTCGTTTTATTTGACGTCGAGGTAATTTTTCTTTACCCTTGGGCGATCAACTTCAAGGAGTTAGGAATGGAAGGAATGGTAAAAATGGTTATTTTTATGCTTTTACTTTTGGTGGGTTTTTTCTACATCATCAAAAAGAAAGCCTTAGAGTGGGAATAAAAATTTATTTTAAATGCTGGATTTTTATTTAAAATTCAAATTTTATAATTCAAAACAATAAAAAATGAGTGATTCAAATATAAACATGGTTGCCCCTCCTGAAGGTGTTGTTGGTGAAGGTTTCTTTGCCACAAAACTGAATGATGTTGTAGGTTTGGCACGTGCCAATTCACTTTGGCCTTTACCTTTTGCTACGTCTTGTTGCGGAATTGAATTTATGGCAACAATGGCATCCCATTACGATTTAGCGCGATTTGGTTCCGAGCGTGTGAGTTTTTCTCCTCGTCAAGCGGATATGCTAATGGTTATGGGAACTATTTCAAAAAAAATGGCCCCTATTTTACGCCAAGTTTACGAGCAAATGTCTGAACCACGTTGGGTAATTGCTGTTGGCGCTTGCGCTTCATCAGGTGGAATTTTCGATACGTATTCAGTTTTACAAGGGATTGACAAAGTAATTCCTGTAGACGTTTATGTTCCAGGATGTCCTCCAAGACCAGAACAAATTGTAGACGGTGTAATGAAATTGCAAGAATTAGTAAAAAACGAATCCGTGAGAAGAAGAAGTTCTCCGGAGTATCAAGAATTATTAGCTTCTTATAATATCAAATAACAAGATGGCTTTAGAAACAATAGAAATTCAAGATAAATTAGTTGCAACCTTTGGTTCAGCAGTTTTTCAATTCAATCAGGAAAAAGATATTTTTTCATTTGAAGCAGATGCCGATAAAATTACGGCTGTTATTCTTTTTTTGAAAAATGATCCAACATTACGTTTCCATTTTTTGACTGATTTATGTGGTGTACACTATCCCGATAATGAAGAAGAAAGACAATTTGCAGTGGTGTATCATTTGCATAATTGGTACGAAAACAAACGTATCAAAATCAAAGCTTTTATTAATGGCTCAAAACCGGAAATAAAAACAGTTTCTAATATTTTCTTGAGTTCAAACTGGATGGAAAGAGAAACATATGATTTTTACGGAATCAATTTCATAGGTCATCCACAGTTGAAACGTATTTTGAATATGGATGAAATGGTTTCTTTTCCAATGCGAAAAGAATTCCCGATGGAAGACAGCGGAAGAACAG
>ERZ1034365.1038-NODE-1038-length-14746-cov-2.271798_pt1 | contig 14746 bp, 15 predicted proteins | sample MGYA00520615_ERZ1034365 | MGnify/ENA primary metagenome ERZ1034365 (study PRJEB33736, sample SAMEA104284505) | Azolla filiculoides | biome: Urban; feature: Water surface; material: Ditch water | place: Netherlands | collected 2015-10-28 | depth 0-0.1 m ... | reverse complement strand
ATTCAGTCCGGCGCGGGTCCGCCATTGCTGGAGCGCGTTGAGCAAAACGCTGAGGGCATTGGGCTGATCGAAGGGTTCGCCACCGCTGATCGTGATGCCATCCAATGCGTTCCGGCTGGTTTCCTTGCACCAGCTGAGCAGCCGGGCGACGGTCATTTCGCGCCCCGGATCATTGCTCCACGTGTCCTGCGAGACGCAGCCCTTGCAGCGAATGGAACAGCCTTGCAGCCAGATGCCGATGCGCCGCCCCGGGCCGAGCACGGTGACCGGGAAATGGGCTTTGTTGATGGCGATTTTCACGCGGAGTCTAAAAATTTTTGGGCGGATTAGCTGCTTAGTTCGGTCAGCAAGGCTTTCATTGCCGCCATTTCGGACTCCAGCGTGGAAACACGTTCGCGCAGTTCTTCAATTTCGCTGCGTAAGGAACTGCTTGCATGACTTACCGAGCCGCTGCTTTCTTCAATCACCGGCTGCCCACCGAGCAGATGCATCCAGCGGTTCTCGCGTGAACCGGGGGCGCGTGGCAGTTGGACAACCAGCGGGTCCTCTTCGCGCTCCGCCATTTCCTCCAGAAAGGCTTCGACCGATGAAATGTCGGCAAAGCTGTGCAGACGCTCGCAGTTCAGGCGAAGTTCACCGGCGGTTTGCGGGCCGCGCAAAATCAGCACGGTGAGCAAGGCGGAAGCCTGAGAGGGAATGCCGATGACTTTTTCCAGATGATGCGCAAAGCGAGTGACGCGGTTGCCGAAAATGTCGGAAACGAGTCCGTGTTCACGCAACTCCTCCAGCGCAAGGACGGCACCGGCTTCGGTCACTTCCATCACCGGGCTGCGGCTGGTCTTCTGATTGCAGCCGGCGAGCAGGGTGTTAAGGGAGAGGGGGTAAGTGTCGGGAACGGTCCGTTGCTTTTCCGACAGGGTGCCGAGAATGCGTAAGGCGTTGGGCGAAAGAATCATGTGCTTTGCTCGTTCGAATTTGAAACCACGGGTGTCCGGAGTGGTGTCTCAGCGGACTTCGGGCAACATAGTAAATCGAGTCAGCACTGCTTTCCAATTTCTGATGGGCATCGAATGCGCATGCTGCATCGCCTGCCCATTTTTGCTCAGTGATTGTCATCCTTGTCACGCAAAGCAATCGATTTTTCAACCGCTGTCCACGCCTGTTCAAGCACGGCCAGTGTTTCCGGCGTGTTTTGTCCTGGGCGGGTGGCATAAAACGCGATGACCAGACGTTTGTCAAAGTCCATGTAAAGACTTGTTCCATGTGCTCCAATCAGCGCCACACGATTTGCTCGGCCCCCAAGATGCACAAAGCCGTAGCGTTGCTCGCTTCCTTTGCTTAATCCTTTGATTTCCTTGGAACGCAGCCCTGATGAAGCGAGCAGTGTCTCGATAAACCAGTTGGGAATCTTGGCGCGGCTACGACTGCTGCGGGCCTCGACAATCAAGTGGCCCAATCGGGCGAAATCACGTAATGACAAAGCCAGTCCGGAAGCCAGTTCGCTACCTTGCGGGTCGCTGATCCAGCGGACGGGATGTTCAAGATTCGTCCGGCTCAATAATTGTTCGCAAAACAGTCGTGAGAGTGGCTCGGCATGGCTTTCCGCCAAAGCCCAAGCCAGCAAATCTTCATCGGGGCCGGGGGCGCTGCCGCCTGAGCCATGTTCCTTGAAGCCCTTGTCCCAGCGTCCGGCTTGTGAGAGCCAGGCGCGAACGCCCGTGGCGTTTTGCTCTGTATTCCAGCCTGCGTGCTGGCGCCAGGCATCAAGATCATCCTGTTCCCATGCAAGATGCCCCTCATTTTCCAGAAGGCGCTGGATGGATATTTTTCGTAATCCCGTTGAAGTGCTCAGGCCGGGAAGATAACGCGCGACAGATTTGTCTGCGGCAAACTTCCCCTGACTGATGCTCATTGCGCCGAGCAGATTGAGTAAAGGACGTCCTGCATCCAGCAACAGTCGGGGTTTGTCCGCTGCCAGCCCATTGCGATAGCGCTCAGTGACGAGTCGGCCGTTGCGCAGCACAACGAGGCCATCGGCATAGAGACGGCTATCAAGCAGAAATGCGAGGTCTCGTTGGCTACCGTCGAGGGGATCGATGGTCTGAAAATCATCAATCAAGCGTGGCTTGATGGGAGGTGCTTGTCTATTGCCTGTTGGAAGCAGGCGCCAGGTGGGCATAAAAACCTCGGGCGCCTGCAATGTCAGGCGTTGGTTTTCAACAGCAAGCCAGTTGCTTTTGTCGATCCATTCCCCGAGTTTCTTGGGGCCAGCGGGAAGCTGCTCAAATTGGCAGTTGGTGGCCGCCGCCACGGTTCCGAAGCTGAAGAACAGTGACAGCAATGCGACAGGCAAGCGGCAAATCATGTTGTTTTCCCCTGAGAGTGGTTGCTCTTGCCCAACAATCGATCGCTGGCCTCGCGCACCACATCGTTCAAATTGCCATGCTGTTTTTCTTTTGCCCGCAGCCAGGCGGCATCCCCTGTGTTCTCGGCGACGAGCTGCTTGAGCGGGCTCAGCCAATGGGCGCAGTCCAATGCCAGTGCGTCCTCCGAAACGGCCTCCAGCAAATCGGTCAGGGTCTGCCTCAACGGAATCTGACCGAAGTCCACCGGATCGGAAATCATCGCCTCCAGGCCATAACGACAGGCCTGGAATTTGTTGTAACGGGCAACGTGGGCCTGTTTGGCGGTATGCAGCGGCGGACGGTTACGCAACAACCAGCGGGCAAGGGATTGCGCCAGAGCGGCCAGCGAGGTCGCCTGCTCGATGCTCAGCGGCGTATCGCAGACGCGTATTTCAACGGTGCCGAACTCCGGTTTCGGGCGGACATCCCAATACAGATCCTTGATGCCCTGGGCGATGCCACAGGCTTGTAGAAAGGCAAAGTGTTCGGTGAATTCCTGCCAGCTGCCGAGCGGTGGGCATTGGCCGCTCAGCGGAAAGGCTGAAACAGCGTTGAGTCGGGCCGACTGATAGAAACTGTCGACGCCATCGACAAAGGGCGAGGAAGCGGACAAGGCGATAAAGGCCGGCACGTAAACGCCGAGCGCCTGAGTCAGCCAGATGGCATCATCGGCCGAGGTGCAGCCGACATGAATGTGCTGCCCGAATACGGTGAATTGTTTGGCCAGATAACCGTAGCGCTGATAAAGCTCGTTGAAGCGGTCGCCGGGGCAAATGCGTCGTTCCGGCCAATGATGAAAAGGGTGTGTGCCGCCACCGCTGACGCCAATGTTGTTGCGCTCGCAATGCTGGCGCAATGTGTCGCGCAAGCCGACAAGATCGGCCGCAATGCCATCGACGGTCGACCGCGCCAGCGTACTGATTTCGATCATGCTTTCGGTGATTTCCAGCTTGATTTCACCAAAGCGTTCATCGTACTCAAGGCTGCCAAGCAGATCGGTGGCGCCCCGCGTCAAATCGAAATCCCGCTTCGAGACAAGTTGCAGTTCGAGTTCAACGCCCAAAGACAATGCGGCGCTGTCTTTGAAAACACCCAATGGTTTGCTTGTCATGCGATACCTCCTCGACTACGGTCGCCACTCTCGCATTCGCCCGATCGGTGCAGCGCCAGTCGGCACAGGGCGGGGCCGACCAGCTCCATCATGGCGGCGGCGAACAGGGGCAAGGTCAGGGCCGAACGGCCGACTTCCGGATACAGACTGGCAATTTCGTAAGCCATGAATACCGCTGTGGCCGACAGGGGCTGGATACCCATGCCGACGAGCAGACGTTTGGGCAAAGGCAAGCTGCCACCCGACCAGGCCATCGCCCCGGCTTTGGCTGCGGCGCGCACCAGCAGCAGTCCGAGCGCCTGCAGTCCGGCCAGCCAGGTGAACTCCTGCCAGGGCAGGGAAGCGCCGACGATGACAAACAGCACAATGGCGAGTAGCCAATGCCCCTCGGGCAATTCGGTGTAACGCAGGGTTTGTTGCCGGTCACGCGAAGCGAGCAGCACGCCCATCAGGAAGAGACTCAAAAAGACCGGCACGGCGAGCATGCGCGCGATGCCAACGGCCAGCAAGGCGCAGGCAATCAAGACAAAAACCTGTGCCAGCGAGCCTTTCGGCAAGGTTTTGGCAATGCGCAGCGCCAGCCAGGTGCCGATGCCGCCGACCAGCAAAGCGCCGACAACCACCCACAAGGGATGCATGACGGCATTCAACCAGTCCTCGCTCTGTTCGGCGTGAACGATGCCGAGTACGAGGGCGAAGGCGACAAAGGAGGCGGCCGAACTGATTGCGGTATGCAGGATGATGCGTTCGGTGACCAGTCCCTGAGCTCTCGATTCCTCAATGGTCAGCAATACAACCGCCGGGGCGGAGGCCATGGTCACGGCCGCCGTGGCTGCAGCCCAGGCAGGGGTCAGCCCGACCAGCCCAAGGGCGAAAACGAAAATCAGGACAAACGACAGGGTGATGTCGGCGAAGGTGCTGCGCAATAGTTCTGGATTGCTGCGCAGCCAGTTCAGATCGAGACGTCGTCCGACCTCCATCATCAGCAAACCGAGTGCCGCATCGGCAATGGGGCGCGCCTGCGCCAGTGCCTCAATGCTGATCCAGCCGAGCAATGACGGGCCAAACAGGATGCCGGCCAGAACGTAACCGATGACCTTCGGCCAGCGGGCGTGGGCATGCAACCATTCGCCGATGAGCAGGCCGACAACCAGCAGCAGGCTGAACAGGGCTAAGGAATCAATGCTTTCAGGAAAGGGCGGCAGGAAGAACAGCCGTTCCAGCAAGCTTTCCCAGAGGGCCCGCAAGGGCACGGTCAGTCGCTCCATCTTGCCCGCCACTGTGCTGCGGTCGACGCATCAAGAACATTAAAAATCACCATCTTCTACCTCGCGCTGCCGTCAGGAATTCATCAAGAATCGGATTGCAGTTGAGTAAATCCGGGGCGCCGGGCGGGTGAAACTCAGGGTGCCATTGCAGACCAAGCACATAGGGTTTGCCTTCAAGCCGGACCGCCTCAATCAACCCATCCTCCGTGCTGCGCGCCTCAATGCGCAGCCCCTTGCCGAGGGCGTTGATGGCCTGATGATGGATCGAAATGACCTTGCTGCAGCCCTGTTCGGGGTAGAGCTTGCCCAGGCCACTGCCCGCTTCCCACGTAATGTTGTGAGCATGCTTGTCGTAATCTTCGTGCACATGAATTTCCGGGTTTTCGTATTGCGTGGCGATGTCCTGGTACAAGGTGCCGCCGAGTGCGACATTGATCAGTTGGGCGCCCCGGCAAATGCCAAGCACCGGCCGGCCGGCTTCCATGAATTCGTGCAGTAATTCCATTTCATAGGCATCGCGCTGGCGGTCGCCCGACCACTCGGGTTGCAGCGCATGTTCGCCATAGGACTGCGGGCTGACGTCGGCGCCGCCCTGCAGGACCAGACCATCCAGATACTGCGGGTAGTCAGAAAGGCGGATGCTGCTGCGATGCACGATGCCGTCACCGCTAACCGAAGGGATCATGAAAACCATCACCTCGCGTGACATGACCCAATGCGCAACCGATTGCTCAAGATATTGCAAGGATTTGGATTGAATCCCCGTGGCCCCGGGTTGAGGATGGTAAATCCGGGCCGAAAGCCCGATACGCAAAGGGCGTTTACTCATGATGTGCCTCCATTGTTTTCTGGCGGGACGCCCGTGCTGGGGGTTGCGCGAAGTCGTGTCGCCTCGCCGAGTCCCTTGATGGCCGTCTGGGTCGCCAACGGGCCAAACAGTTGCATCAGCAGGATCGTTGCCATCAGCATGCCAGCCAGCCTCGCATCCATTCCGTTATAGAGCATCTGTGTGTTGACCAGAAGGACCAGAGCGATGCTCGACATCGGTTGTAGGCCGCTGCTCAAATAAATGCTTTCGCCAGCGGTCAGGCCAATACTTTTTCGCGAGATCAGTACGGCCAGCAATTGCCCGATGAACCGCACGCCGGCAATCGCGATTGCTTCCTGCCAATAGTCACGAAGATAGGCAATATCCAGTGCAGCTCCGGCCAGTACGAAGGTGATGACCAGAAATACACGGGCATCACTGGCAATTCGAATGGCAATGACCTTGCGTTCGCGGTCGATAGCACTGACCAGAATGCCGAAAATCAGCATGGGCAGAAAGACGGAGACATCCAGATAAATTGCCGTACCGACACCGAGTACGATGGTGCCAAGAATCAGCAGATGCTGGTGTTCGGCCTGCCTTTCCAGCTTGTCGGCGCCCATCAGGACCACTCCGGCGCAGGCGCCGCCCAGAACGATAGAACCGATGATGCTTCCCAGTGCGCTGCTGATGCGGGCAAATCCACTCATCGGCTCACTGTCAATCAGGAACGGGACGAGCAGGACAACTGCCGCAAAGGCAACGGCGCCATTGATGGCGACCATCGTGTAAAGCAGTCCGGTGCGCTCGCCTTTGGCGCCGATGTCGCTACACGCGGCAATGGTGATGGCCGGTGAAGTGGCGACGCAGAGCGCTGCAGCAAACAAGGCTGATCCTGTTGCAAATCCCCAGTACTGAAACAGGAGCAGTACGAAGAAACCGGTTGTCACGGACAGGGCCAGGCCGGTGAGCAAGCGATTGCGCGCGTTCGCGAAATTATTGCGGGGTACCAGATAACCCAGTTCAAACAGAATGAGTCCAAGCGCCAGATCGATGAAAAGCTGGGCCGACTCGATGTGTAAAAGGGTGATCCAGTTCAGGCCGCTCTGACCAAGCAGCAAGCCAAATAGCACATAGCCCGTCGTGCGCGGCAGGGCAAAAAGTCTTCTCGAGACTTCGCCAGCGGCCAGACCGCCCAGTAAGACCAGACCGAAGAGTTGAATCGAGTTGAACATAAAAAAAAGGGGGCCAAGCCCCCAAAAAACCCTTGTCGAAAAGGATTGTTATAAAAACGGATGAAACTACATTGATTAGCAATATAATTTGTGCCCTCCGTTAGTGCAAGAGATCATTTCAATGAATAACCATCCTCCTCCGTTGACGATTGAGGTGCTGCAGCAGTTTCGGGTGATTTACGGAACGATGCGCCAGTATTTTCGGGCGCTTGAAGAGTCCTGTGGTCTGCCGGGTTCGCAAATGTGGGTTCTTCAGGAAGTGGAGCGCTCACCGGAGATTGGAATCACCGAGTTGGCTGCTCGTATGGGGGTTCACCAGTCGACGTGCAGTTTGTTGGTCGAGAAGTTGGTGGTCAGGAATTGTATTGTCAAGAAAAAGCAAAGCAAGGATCAGCGACGCGTCGGTCTTTGCCTGGCACCCGATGGCAGAAAGGCGATTGCCGCATTACCCGGTCCGGCCGAAGGGGTGTTGCCACAAGCACTTGCTGCCATGCCTGAGGTTGCTTTAAAAACATTGAATATCAATTTAGAAGAGTTGATCAGCCATTTGCTTGGCCAGGATGAAACATTCGCCGCTGTGCCGCTCTCCGAAATGGTTTCATGATTACAAATTTGGTTCTTGCAGGTCGACGTAGTCTGGTGCCGGTGCTGCTGTTGTTCGCCCTTCTTGCGCAGTTTGGATGCAAGTCGAAGCCTACTGTTGAGGTGCCAGGTCATGTCGAGCCCTTGCCTACGGCAGTTTCTGAGAGCAGGGAGGCGTTGCCGGATTCAAAAACGACAACAGAACCTGAACAAAGCGCAGTGGTCGACGTTGATGAGAAGTACAGTATCTTTTTCCCCCTGGGCTCAAGTACCGCTCGCTGGAGCGAACAGGAAAAATTGCAAACGCTCGCTCAGAAATTGAAAGAGGATAGGGGGCTGTCGGTCACCTTGGTTGGTCATGCCAACGATAATGGAAGCCGCTCCTTTAACCTGGCCGTGGCTGATGCGAGGGTGGAGTCAGTGAGCGTCGCACTGAAAAAACTGGGGGTTAAGACGCAGCAGATAAAGAAAAAAATTGTCGGCAGTGAAGATCTCCCTCGCGATTGCCGATCAGCAAGTTGTCGACAAAAGATGCGTCGCGTTGATCTATTCGTGGCAACGTCCACTCGATGACTCATAACCCGTTTTTTTATCTTTAGGTTTTTTATGCTGACTGCACTTGTCGTGGTTTTTGTCATCGCTTATACCGCTATCGCGCTTGAGCACCCCCTGAAAATAAATAAGTCTGCTTCCGCTCTGATGGGTGCCGGCCTGCTGTGGACCATTTATGCACTCTCGTTCAGCGACCCGCATTTGCTCTCCGAGCAACTGGGTGAATCGCTGACAAGCACGGCCCAGATCGTGTTTTTCCTGATGGGGGCCATGGCCATTGTGGAGGTGGTTGATGCGCACAATGGCTTTGAGGTCATTACCAAGCGTATTCGTACCACTCAGTTGTCTTCGTTGATGTGGCTGGTCGGGTTCGTAACATTCTTTCTCAGCGCAATCCTCGATAACCTCACCACGACCATCGTCATGATCTCGCTGATGCGCAAGCTTTTGGCAAAGCATGACGACCGCTTGTTCTTTGCCGGCATTATCGTGATCGCGGCGAATTCGGGGGGCGCGTGGTCTCCGATTGGCGATGTGACTACGACAATGCTTTGGATTGGCGGCCAAATTACATCGATTGCGATTATCAAATCAGTCCTGTTGCCGGCCTTGGTCAGCATGGTCGCGCCCATGGCCGTGACGGCCTACGTGTTGCGTGGGCGTGAAGTCGTGAGTCCGCAAACTGCCGATGGCGAGCACGGTATCGCAACCACTGAATTTGAGCGCAATCTGATGTTCTTTCTTGGCTTGGGCATTCTGGTTGCCGTTCCTGTCTTCAAGACGGTGACGCACCTGCCCCCCTTTATGGGCATCCTTTTCGGGCTCGGTATTCTTTGGCTGGTCGGTGATCTGGTGCACCGTCACAAGGAGGATGAGTTCAAACACCACTTCACCCTGGTGCACGCCTTAAGCAGAATTGACATGAGTTCGCTGGTCTTCTTCGTCGGCATTCTGCTTTCGGTTGCTACCCTCGAACACGCGCATATCCTGTCCGCCTTGGCGCAGTGGCTGAACAACACGGTAGGGCGCCAGGAGGTTATCGTGCTGATCATCGGTATCGTCAGTGCCATCGTGGATAACGTCCCGCTTGTTGCCGCCTCGATGGGCATGTACGACCTGGCCTCTTTCCCTGCGGACCATCTCCTTTGGCAGTTCCTGGCTTATTGCGCCGGAACCGGCGGTTCGATCCTGATTATCGGATCAGCCGCTGGAGTCGCCGCGATGGGCTTGGAAAAAATTCATTTTTTCTGGTACGTGAAGAAAATCAGTGGCTTGGCACTGCTCGGATATTTTGCTGGCGCAGCCGTGTTTCTCCTGCAACAGGGGGTTCTGGCATAGCTGGCGGACACCCGTGTTGACGCAGCGGTTGGCAGGCAATCGCTTGCCGGTGACATTCTTGCCGAGTCCGCGCGGGAGGGGTATGGTGTCTTGAAGGGTGAGTGACACAGATGGGAGTGTTCACCCGGCTATTGACTGAGCCCGGTCGCAGATTGCCTCCGGCGCCATGCCAAGTTTCGTGGGGCCGATCATGACAAACCTCTTCTTGCATTCAAGCCTGCAGCCGACCGCGATGCCAACCCCGCTGGTCAGATTGCTCGTATGGCTTGCCGCGCTGGCATTTGCGGCGGGACTGTCTTTTCTGCGAGTGGCAACAGACGCTGAGTTTGCCTTCGCCTCGGCCGTCATACTCCCCGTTGTTGCCGTTGCATGGTTTGAGCAGGTGTCCGACGATTTTTCAGAGATGGTCAAGGCTGCGGATGACCTGATGTACGAAATAAAGAAGGATGGAAAACACGGTGTGCGCAGCAAAAAATTTACGATGGACTGAGCCATCTTCGGCTTTTACCGATCAGAAAATATCCCACATGTTTCCCGAATTCTTCTCTTCTGCACCCGTGATCCAAACGCGTGACCCGCTGGCTGATTTTCTCGGTGCCTCGCCCGAGGGTTTGCTTGAATATCGCTACGAGGACGCCGTTCGTCTGGCTGGGCATAGTTGTCCCACGGTTGCTTCAGCCTTCCTGATGACGCGATGCGCGCTTGCCGCTCTGTATCAGGACTCGCTCCCGGTGCGTGGGGAGATTCGTGTCGATTTTGCCGATGATCAGGCGGCGGGCGTCACCGGTGTCATCGCCTCGATTGTGACCTTGGTGACGGGGGCAACTGCCGATTCCGGTTTTCGCGGTATTGGCGGGCAATTTAATCGTCGTCACAAGCTGTTCTTCAATCAGCCGCTCACCCGTGGCAGCCTCCGGTTTGCCCGTCTGGATAGCGGTCAATCGATTGAAGTCGCTGCAGATCTGAGTGGTGTGCCGATGGATGCACGCGTCGGCGAACTGATGCAGAAATGCCAGCAGAGACTGGCCCGTGCCGACGAGCAGGCCTTGTTTCGCGAACTCTGGCAGGACAGGGTGAAACGCCTCTTGCTTGATCATGCCGACGATGCCAGCGTCTTTCAACTATTCCCCTCTGAGGTCGCTCATGGATGAAATGCCCCTGTTGCGCGCTTTGCATGTCATCGGCGTCGTGTTCTGGATTGGCGGCGTGGCTTTTGTAACGACCGTCTTACTCCCCGCCGTGCGTGCGCTCAAGGAAGCGCCGGAGCGCGTTGCATTCTTCGAATCGATCGAAACGCAATTCGCCTGGCAGGCCCGCATCAGCACCTTGCTGGTTGGCATCACCGGTTTTTACATCACCCATGCCTGGAATTTATGGGCGCGTTTCTCGCAGCTTCAGTACTGGTGGATGCATGCCATGGTGGCGATCTGGGCGCTGTTTTCATTCATTCTGTTCATTGCCGAGCCGCTTTTCCTGCATCGTTGGTTCCTCGAGCGTGCCGCTCGCGATCCGGAAGGGACGTTCCGTCGCATCGAAATACTGCACCGTGTATTGCTCTCGGTCAGTTTAATCGCTGTCTTTGGAGCGGTTTCGGGCAGTCATGGATGGGTTTGGCTGGCGAAGTAAAGCAAGCCAGTTTCAATGATCAGGCCAGGCTCACGCTGACCGTCACCACCTTTTCCTGCTCGCTGAGATCAGTCACCGTCACGCTGCGTTTGCCCTCGATTTCCTGCGCGAATAGAGCGCGGGAGAGCGGGTTGATGAAGTCGGATTCCAGCTGGTTGCCGATGCCGCGCCCGCCGTTCGACAGATCGCGCCGGCAGCGTTCGAGCAGGCTATTGCGGACTTCTGCGGTCAACTTCAATTCCAGCCTGAATTCCTCCTGCAGGCGGCGCGCGATGTTTTTCAGCATGCCGTTGAAAATCAGTTCGCTGACTTCCGGCGTGATGAAGTTGAAGACGACGATGTTGTCGCCGATGCGGTTGAGAATTTCCGGACGTGACAGGCGGAATTTGAAGTAATCGCCGATGGCGCCGCGCACCTTGGCTTCCACCACCTCGTAATCGTCACCGGGTCGAACATTCTGGATGCGCTGGCCGCGTTCGTCCTCGACGTAGATGCCGAGGTTGGAGGTGAAGACGAGGATGGTTTCCGAGAAGTAAGCGGTGTCGCCGCGTCCGTCGGTCAGGCGGCCGTCTTCGAGAATCTGCAGGAATTTGTCGAGAATGCGCGGGTGTGCCTTTTCGATTTCGTCGAAGAGCACGACGGAAAAGGGTTTTTCGCGCACGGCATTGGTCAGTTCGCCGCCGGCATCGAAACCGATGTAACCGGGCGGGGCGCCGAGCAGGCGGGCGCCGGCGTGTTCCTCGGCGAATTCGCTCATGTCGAAACGGATGTAGGCGCGTTCGTCGCCGAAGACCAGTTGGGTCAGCGTCTTGGCCAGTTCGGTTTTGCCGACGCCGGTCGGGCCGGCGAAGAACAGCACGCCGCGCGGTCGGCTGCCGCCACTGCGCGCTTGCGCGCCGGTCAGGCCCATCACCGAGCGTTTCAGGATGTCGAGCGTCTGGGGGACGGCCGGGTGTGGGCCCTTGACTCGATCTTCGCTGAAAGCGGCGCCAGCGCGGATTTTTTCGCGCCGGTAATCCTTGCGCCACGGGTTGTCGAGGGCGCCGACCTTGTAGCAGCGCACGGCATCGTCGATGTCGGCCATGCCCAGCGCCTGTCGGCTGGCCAGTTCGGTGATGTCGGAAAGGGCGGTCAGCGTCATGCCCTCGGTGCCATCGCTGAAGGATTTGACGAACTTTTCACGGTCGACCGCGCCAGCCGTGGCAAAACCGCCGAACAGCGGCGCCAGCAGTTGCGCCGAGGCAAGGCGGCTTTCGTAATCCGGTTTGGCGATGATCAGGCTGGCGACGCGTTCGCTGTCGAGGGCAAACCACGAAGGCAGATCTTGTGCGCGATTGACCAGCCAGAGCACGGGATTGAAGGCGGGCAGGCCGCCGCCTTCTTTCGGCACGACGGGCGCGGCGTTGATGGAGAGCTTTTCGGCAGCGACGAAGAAGCGATGCTCGCCTTCGGCCAGATGATCCGGCGAACGGGTCAGGCGCGAGGCGAAATCAAGGACCAGCGCGCAACGGGCTTCGCGCTGGCCGGTGAGGTTTTTCATCAGATTGCTCAGCGTTTCCAGACTGATGATCTGGTTGCCGCCGGCCAGCTTGAGGTCGAACAGGCGTTCGGCCAGTTCGCGTTGCACCGGTTCGTTCGGATAAACGCGGATGCCGTCGGCCGGATCAAACACCAGCAGGCAGCGATAGCCTTGCAGGCGCAGGGTTTCCCACAAACAGCGCAGCAAGGGTACGAGGGCCGGGCCGCCGGTCAGCGAAGTCAGAAAGCTGTCGCGGATGTTGCCGGAGACGACGAATTGCGAGCGAATCGGCAGCAGGCGTTCGAGGTCGCGGCTCCAGCGCGGGGCGGGGATGGCTTGAGTGCTTGGACTCGTCATTGCATTTCCTTGTGCAGCGGTGCGCTGGTTCGGGTGCTGCTTTCTTCCTCGGCGAAGCACGGCAGCTTGTTGCGGTCGACCAGCTGGACGGGCAATTCTCCGGCCTCCAGACGGCGCGTCACCTCCAGATGCAAGCCACGTTTGGCCAGCGCCTGCAGCAAGGCCGGGAATTCGGCACACCAGCGATCTTCGGCGATGTGGTCGAGCACGCTGCGCTCGTTGTTGCCGGCATCGACGGCGCGCACGACATTGAAATTGGCGCTGTTTTCCTTGGCGTTGAGGCGCATGCGAACCTGATAATCGCCCCAACCTTGCCGGCGGAAATGCACGACGCCACCTTCGACAAACAAGGTGTCGGTGACGGATTCAACCTGATAACCGAGGTCTTTCAGGGTTTGCTCAAGCACCAGCGCGCTGGCTTCGCGGGTGGCCTGTTCTTCAAAGTGTTGAATGGCGCGGCGCAATTCGATGCCGATGAGTTCGGCGCGGTCGACGTCGGTTGTGGCGGCTATTTCGCGGCGGAGTGCTTCGATCGATTCGGGCAGCGGGCCGAGTGCGGCGAGGCGGGCGAGCAAGCGGGCGGTCGTTGTCGGGGGCGCGACAGGTGGTTGGGCTTCTTCGGGGGCGAGTGGGCTGACAAGACCTTGCTCAACGGGGGTAGCGGCTTCGCCAAGTTCGCTAAACAAAGATTTTTCGAGCGCCAGGCATTGGGTTTCGAGTTGCTCGATGTACGCAGCAATTTCCTGCGGACTTTGTCTTCTTTGGGAATCAATGACCGGCGTCGTCAGACCCAAAGGTTTGGCCAGTTCGCAGAGGCGGGAAAACCGTTGTTCAGCGCGGTCGACCGCGTCAGCGAGGGCTTTTTGCCCGGCGGCGCTGGCGGCGGATTGGGCGGCGCGGTTTTGTTCGCCGCTGGCCGCATGCGCGTCATGCAGGCGGGCGGCTTCCTGATAGCCTTCGCGCACGGCCTCTGCGGCACGGATGGCGGCCGCAGCGAGCAGGACGCTTATTGGTTCGGCGGTAATGATGACAGTGGTCGGGCCGCTCATGTCGAATGCAAGAATTGGGTAGAACCCGCATTCTGCAATATCTGAACGGCCTTGTGCGCGTTTAGCGGCGTTGTAGATGAATGAAGCGGAACCAGCCACCGGCCAGCGCCGGTTGATCATGGATCAGGTGCAGTTGCGGTGCGTGGGTGAGTGTCTCTTCAAAAACCACATCAAGGCGCGTGGCCAGGCGGCGCATCAGCGGGTTGGCCAGTCGGCGGAGCGGGGCGCTTTGGCCGGGGCGCAGAAATTTGTCGAAGATCAGAATGCTGCCGCCCGGTTTCGTGACGCGGGCAATTTCGCGCAGGCAATCCGGCGGATTTGGCACGACGGCAAGAATCAGGTGCAACACGGCGGCGTCGAAACTTGCGTCGGCAAAAGGTAGACGTTGTGCATCGCCCTGCACCGGTAGAAAGTCTGCATGGCGGGCGCGCGGCAGGGCGCGGCGCAGCATGGCGTGATTGAGATCAAGCCCGCAGTAATGATGTTGCGGCGGCAGGTGCGGCAAATCGAGACCGGTGCCGACGCCGGCCAGTAGAACGCGGCCCGCTTCAACGGGCAGCGCGGACAGGCTGCGCTGGCGTGCCGCCTGTGTCGCCCGGGCAATCAATGCATCGTAAAACGGCGCGATCAGCGTGTAGCTGTGCTTCAGGCTCAAGCGTGCCTCAATGCAGGACGCGTGGAATGGCGAGGACGAATTCGGGAATTTCGGCTTCGAAATGGGTGCCGTCTTCGGCCACCATCTGATAGGTGCCCTTCATCGTGCCGACCGGCGTGGTGAACACGGAGCCGCTGGTGTATTCGAAAGACTCGCCCGGCTGCAGCAGCGGCTGTTTGCCGACCACGCCAAGACCGCGTACTTCCTGCACTTCGCTGTTGGCATCGGTAATGATCCAGTG
>ERZ1034365.1037-NODE-1037-length-14767-cov-2.412321_pt1 | contig 14767 bp, 13 predicted proteins | sample MGYA00520615_ERZ1034365 | MGnify/ENA primary metagenome ERZ1034365 (study PRJEB33736, sample SAMEA104284505) | Azolla filiculoides | biome: Urban; feature: Water surface; material: Ditch water | place: Netherlands | collected 2015-10-28 | depth 0-0.1 m ... | reverse complement strand
GTGGTCGCTGCCGTTGCACCCGCCGCCGCACCCGCTCCAGCGGCCGCAACGGTGGCCGCCGCGCCAGCCACACCGGCCTCTGGCGTCAACACCTTCAACCGCCTGATGAAGCCCGAACTCAAGGGCAATCTGCCGCCGCCCGAGGATGGCGCGCACGATCCGGTCAACGACGGCACGCACTCGCTGCAGCCGCCACTCACAGCCTTCAGCACCCTGTCCAAGAGCAACACCGGCAACCGCGTGGATTGGGTCAAGTCCCTGGACGAGCAAAGCATCAAACCGCGCTCGGACCGCAACGACCCCAGCGTGGCGCCCATGGTGATGGACCTGAACATCATCCGCGAGGTCAAGGGCTCCATGCCCGACGTGGTCTACCCGCACAAGCAGCACACCCAATGGCTGGATTGCTCCAACTGCCACCCGGCGATTTTTGTTCCGCAAAAAGGCGCCAACCAGATCAGCATGGCCTCATCCTGCTGGGCCAGAAATGCGGCGTGTGCCATGGCAAGGTGGCCTTCCCGGTGTCCGAGTGCCGCCGCTGCCATTCCAAGAGCAAACCGGGCGCAGCCGCCCCCGAAGCCAAGCCATGAAACCGGCAAGCCGTCGCGCGCGCTACGGCTGGGCCGCCCGCCTGCGCGCGGGCGCTCGTCTGCTCGCGGGTGCGCGTGGCCTGCTCGCGGGCGTGTGCCTGGCGGGCGCGGTGCAGGCGGCGGAACCGGCAGGCGATGCGGCCAGGACAGACGCCGCCGGCCAGCCCGACGCCAAAGCGGCTTCGCGCGCGCTGGTGCTGACCCACAAGTTGCGCCTGACCCAACAACAGCTGCTGCAGTCGCCCGCGGTCAAGCGCATTTTGCAAAGTGACAACACCCTGGCGCAGGCCGCGCTGACGCAGGCGCAGCAGCTGTATGACCAGGCCGCGATTGAGGCCGGCGCGGGCAATGTCGACGCCGGCACGCTGCTGGTGGATGAGTCGCTGCGCCTGATCGTGACCGCCTCGCGCATGGCGCCCGACACCCAGCTGCTGGCCGCGCAGGAACGCCAGCACAACACCGAGCTGCGCGAGGCCATACGCACCTTCCACCTGCTGCACAAAAACTACAGCAACCGCCTGGCCGCCATCAACGCCCCGGCCCCGGAGGTGGACTCCGACATGGCGCGGCTGGACGCCATGACCCGCCAGGCCGATGCACTGGTCAGCCAGGGCCAGCAGCACGAGGCCCATGTGCTGCTCAACAGCGCGCACCTGATCGTGGTCTCCACGCTCAACAAAATGCTGATGTCGCAGACGCTTGTGTACGACCTCAAATTCGATTCGCCGGCGGATGAGTTCCAACACGAGCTGGCCAAAAACATAGGCCTGGAAGAACTCGTGCCCCTGGCCCTGCAACAGGCCAGGGTCAAGCGGGAAGCCGCCGAGCTGGCCGAGCGCTACCGCCAGCACGGCCGCGCCCTGCGCAGCACGGCGCAGCAGCAGGTGCAGAGCGGCGACTACGCCACCGGTATCAAAAGCATTCAGGAAGCCAGCGTGCTGTTGCAGCACGCCCTGCGCATGGCAGGCGTGGCGCTTCCCCAGTCACCCGAAATAACGCGATAAGGACACTATGAAAAACCTCTCCGACCTCCGCACCATCATGCTGTGCATCGCCGTCCTTACGCCCCTGGGCAGCACGCTGGCCGCCGAGCCCGCGCAGGACCTCAGCCAGCTCACCCCGCGCCCGCCACGCCCGCCCGAGGATGCCGAGCAACTGGAGCGCCGCTTGTCCTCGGTGGAGAAGCTGATTGAAAACTCCTCGGCAGCACGGCAGGTGGACGCGGGTGGCAATGCCCAGGCGCAGGAGCTGCGCAGCCAGGCGCGCGCCTTGCGTCTGCAGGCCGCAGCCACCTTCACGGCGGGCAATCTGGTGGAGGCCTCGCGCCAGCTGGACCAGGCCGCCAAAAAGATGTTCGAGGCCGCGCGCCTGGCCGCGCCCGAGCAACTCGCCGGTGACAAAAAGAAGCGCGATTTCGCCAGCCGCCTGGAAAGCGTGAAGGCCTTGCTGGCCGCGCAAAAGCGCATCAGCACGGAGAAGAACCTCGGCGCCGAGGGCATAGCCGCCACCAACAAGCTCGAAGCGCAAATGCAGGAAGCCACGGCCCTGGCCGGTGCCGGCAAACTCGACCAGGGCCGCGCGCTGCTGGACCAGGTGTACTTCACCACCAAGGTGGTGATCGAGGGTCTGCGCGAAGGCGACACCCTGGTGCGCTCGCTGGAATTTGCCACCAAGGAGGACGAGTACCTCTACGAGGTGGACCGCAACGACACCCACACTATGCTGGTCAAGGTGCTGCTGGACGAAAAGCGCGCCGCCAACGCCAGCCTGGAAGGCGTGGTCAAGGTGTATCTGGAGCGGGCCGCCAACCTGCGCAAGCAGGCCGAAGTGTTGGCCGGCAAAAAAGAGTTTGAGGCCGCCATCAAATTCCTGGAAAGCTCCACCCGGGAATTGGTGCGCGCCATTCGCGGGGCCGGTGTCTACATCCCCACCTGAAGCGCCCGCGCCCATGCACGCCCATTCACTCCAGCGGCTGTTGCAGGGGTGCGCGCTTTTGCTGCTCGCCGCCCTGCTGCTGGGCTCCGCCTGGGGCCAGGGCAAGCACCTGCCGCTGGCCCGGGATGGTGTGCACGACCCGGCCAGCCCGGCTGTCGGTTTGCTGCAGGAACCGGAGCAGGCGCTGGCCAGCTTTCCGCCGGATGCCGTGGGCAACCAGGTGCGCTGGGTCAAGGCGCTGGAACAGGGCATCATTGCGCCGCGCGCCAACATCTTTCCCGGCACCCGGGTCACCGTGCTGGACCAGGACATCATCATGCCGCGCACCGGCGAGATGCCCATGGTGCGCTTTCCGCACCGCCAGCACACCGAGTGGCTGGACTGCAGCAACTGCCACGAGAAGCTGTTCATCTCCAAGGCCGGTGCCAACCAGGGCGTCAACATGTTCCAGGTGCTGCAGGGTGAGTACTGCGGCCTGTGCCACGGTGCGGTGTCCTTCCCGCTGACCGAGTGCAAGCGCTGCCACAGCGTGGAGCGCAAATGAAGCTGCGCCGCCCGTTCCACCTGCCGACCCTGCTGCTGGCGCTGCTGATGGCCTTGCTGTGCGGCCCGGCCCGCGCCGAATATGGCGACGTGGTGCTGAACAAGCGCGCCGAAAAAGAGGGCATGCGCCCGGTGGTGTTTCCGCACTGGTTTCACCGCATCCGCTTTCGCTGCAAGGTGTGCCACAGCGAGCTGGGTTTTCAGATGCGTGCGGGCAGCAACGAGGTCTTGATGGTGGACATCATCGACGGCAAGTTCTGCGGCATGTGCCACAACGACCGCGTGGCCTGGGGCCCGGCCAACTGCGACCTGTGCCACTCGGGCAAGCCGGGCCTGGCCGCTGGCATTTATGGCGGCGACCGCACCGCCGGACCGGGCCGCTGGTGAGCATGACAACACGCATCACCACGCCCCTGCGCCCGCAGCCAGGCCAGCGCGCGCTGTGGCTGCTCTGGCTTGCCGCTGCCCTGCTGCTGGGTGGCTGCGCCGACGTCAAATACACCCTGCACCTGGACCCGGATTACCGCAACAACGCGCCACAGAAGCATTGGCCCGCAGCCCCCGAACAGGCGCGCTACGCCTATGTGGGGCAGTTGCTGGGGCAGGACAACCTGGTCTCCGAAGACGCCAACCAGCGCAACCTCGGCGTCAAGGTGTTGCACTGGCTGGTGGGCCTGTTTGACGGTTCGGAAGAAAAGATCACCCTGAAGCGCCCGCAAAGCGGCGTGGTGGATGCGCAGGGCCGCGTGCTGGTGACCGACGTGGCAAACCATGCGGTGTTTGTGTTTGACCAGGCCGGCGGCAAGCTGCAGGTCTGGGAGATGGCAGAGCAGTCGCGCCGCTTCGTCACCCCCATTGGCATCGCCGTCGGCGCGGACGGGCAGATTCTGGTGGCGGATGCGGAGCTGGGCCAGGTGTTCCGCCTGGACCGCGAGGGCAAGCCCCTGGGCAGCTTCGGCCGGGGCCTGCTGAAGCGGCCCACCGGCCTGGCCCGCGACGCCGCGCAGGGCCGCATCTACGTGGCCGACACCCACGCCCATGACATCAAGGTGTTTGACGATGCCGGTGTCTGGCAGCACACCATGGCCCGACGCGGTGAAGGCGAGGACGGGCTGAACTTCCCCACCCACCTGGCCTTTGCCGACGGGCGCTTGCTGGTGGCCGACAGCATGAATGCACGCATCCAGATGTTTGATGCTGACGGCCGCTTCCTGCAGACCCTGGGCCAGCGCGGGCTGAACAAGGGCAACCTGACGCGGCCCAAGGGCGTGACGGTGGACAGCAGCGGCAATATCTATGTGGTCGAGTCGTTCTACGACACCTTGCTGGTATTCAATCAGGGGGGGGAATTCCTGATGCCGCTGGGCGGCACCGGCAAGGAGGTGGGGCAGTTCTACCTGCCCTCCGGCCTGTGGAGCGATGCCAGGGGACGGGTCTATGTGGCCGACATGTTCAACGGCCGCGTGGTCATTTTTCAATTTCTGGGAGGCACCTGATGTCCTGGTGCAAGCGCTTCGCCTTGGCTGTGCTGGCCCTGGGCCTGCTGTCCGGCATGGCGCGGGTGCAGGCCGCCATTGGCCTGACCGACAAGATCTCCGACGTGCGCGGCACCAAGCACAACCTGTCGGCCGTGCCCGATGGCACGCCCACGCCCTCCGGCGGCAGCGTGCCGGCGCGCAGCGTCAAGGCCACGTCTGAAACCCAGGTCTGCGTGTTCTGCCACACCCCGCATGGCGCAACCAGCAGCATGGTGGCGCCGCTGTGGAACCGTGCCTTATCCGAGACCAGCTACACCACCTACACGTCGAGCTCGATTGAGGCCGATGCCAACGAACTGGCCACCGGGCCCGGCGGCAGCTCCAAGCTCTGCCTGTCCTGCCACGACGGCACCATGGCCATAGACAAGGTCAATGTGCTGAACGGTGCGGCCAACGCCACGATTGCCATGACCGGCCTGAACGGTGCAAGCGGCAGCGGCAAGATGCCCGTGGCCAATGCCAACACCGGCTTCACCCGCAACCTCGGCAGCGACCTGAGCAACGACCACCCGATCTCCTTCAGCTACAACAGCAGCCTGGCCCTGGCCGATGGCGAGCTGCGCACGCCGGATGGCAGCACCGTGGGCAACCGCGTGGCCGGTGCGGCCAAGCCGAAGATGCCGCTGGAGAACAACCAGGTGCAATGCGCCACCTGCCACGACCCGCATCTGCGTGACCGCAGCAGCGGCAACGGCAACGCCAAGTTCCTGCGCATGAACCGCTTCCAGGCCGCACAGCCCACGGGCGGGGCCTTCAACAGCAGCAACGACATCATCTGCCTGGCCTGCCACGACAAGGCCGGTGTGGCCTGGGCCTTCTCGGCACACGCCAACAGCAATGTGGCCATACAGCCCTATACCGCCGCGGCGGCACAGCAGCGCGAATTCCCCTCCAGCCTGGACGCACCGGCCAACGCCAACCCGCAGGTCTGGCAGGTGGGCTGCCTGAATTGCCACGACACCCACACCGCGCAGGGCGCACGCAAGCTGCTGCGCGAAGGCACCGACAGCCTGGGCAGCCCCAAGAGCGGCGGTGCTGCCGCGCAAGAAGAAACCTGCTACCAGTGCCACAGCAATGTGGCCGGCTCGGCGGTGACGTACACCGCCCTGAGCAGCGCGGCGGTGCCCGACATCAAGACCGATTTCAGTCTGCCCCTGCACATGCCGATTCGCTCCAGCGAGCAGGCGGCGGGCGTGGAGGTGCACGATGTGGGCGGCGTGTTCAACGATGCGGCCAACGCCAACTGCAGCAACACCGGCGGCACCGGCAACTGCGGCAAGGACCTGCTGGAGTCGCGCGACAAGCTGGGCCTGAACCTGAGCAACCGCCATGCCGAATGCAGCGACTGCCACAACCCGCACCGGGTCATCAAGTACAAGGACGGCCTGCCCGGCCCGCTGGCCGCCGTGGCCTTTACCAACAGCGGGCTGTCGGCCAGCGGCACGCACCGCCACACCGATGACGGGGCCGACATCCACAGCAACGCCATCTCCGGCGTGCTGCGCGGCAGCTGGGGCGTGGAGCCAGCCTACCTGAGCAGCTCGTTCCAGGCCCTGCCCAATGCGCTGGGCTTTGCCGTCAAACGCGGCGACCCGGGCAACAACGTGGCGCCGCTCGCCGGCAGCCGCCCCGGCGCGGAAACCTATGTCAGCCGCGAGTACCAGATCTGCATGAAGTGCCACTCCAATTACGCCTACCCCGACGACAACCTCTACCCCAACAGCCTGAACCGCCCGCAACTCGGCGCGCCGGGCACACCTGCCAATAGCAATGGCCACAGCAACTTCACCAGCTACACCAACCAGGCCAAGGAGTTCCAGGCGCCCCTTAGCCACGCGGTGCCGGTGGGCTCGGTCAGCCGGGGCAACGAGGGCGGCACCGGCACCCCGGCCTCGGACGCCAACAACCACCGCTCCTGGCATCCGGTGATGGCGCCCACCGGCCGCGTGGGCCGCGCCGGTGCCTGGATACGGCCCTGGAACGACAGCGGCACCGGTGGCAAAGCCGGCCGCCTGGGCACGCAAACCATGTACTGCTCCGACTGCCACGGCTCGGACACCGGCCCCACCACAGGCAGCCCGCGCCTGGGCACGGCCATACCCGTGGGTGGTGAAAACGGCGCACCCTGGGGGCCGCACGGGTCCAGCAACAACTTCCTGCTCAAGGGCACCTGGAACACCGCGTCCGGCGAGGGCGATGGCAACTCCCTGTGCTTTAAGTGCCACAGCCAGGACTCTTACGGTGGCGGCGGTGGCACCGGCTGGACGACCGACAAGGGCGACGGCCACGAGGTGCACAGCAAAAAAATCGGCAACGTGCCCATGCACTGCAACTGGTGCCATGTGGCCGTGCCCCATGGCTGGAAGAACCGCAACCTGCTGGTGAACCTGCTGGACGTGGGCCCCGAGGCCGGACTGGCCCCCGGCACCGCCGTGCCCTACACCCAGAACGTGGGCTACACCAATGGGCCGTATTACCGCAAAGCCTTTTTGCGCATCGTCTCCTTCCCGGCGGCCGGCACGCCCTGGCGCACGCAGAACTGCAATGGCGGCCTGGACAACGACCCCAGCGGCATGAAAGCCACCTGCGATGCCCCACTTTGATCCGACCCACGCCAAGCCGACGCGCCTGCTGCTGGCTCTGGCCTCGCTCAAGCTGACCCTGGTGGGCCTGTTGCTGCTCGGCCTGTCCACGGTGGTGGTCTACCAGCGCGAGCAGAGTGCCACGGCCTGGCTGGCCGCACCGCTGTTGCTGCTGGCCTTCAACCTGATGGCGGCGGTGGCCACCAACCGCGTGTTCAGGCGCCAGATGCCGCTGCTGGTGTTTCACCTGGCGCTGATCGTGCTGGTGCTGCTGGCGGTGGCCGGGCGCATGACCTACCTGAAGGGCCAGACCGAGCTCACTGAAGGCGCTGCCTTTGAAAGCCTGACCGGCATGCAGGCCGGCCCCTGGCATGGCGGACGGCTGGACCGGCTGCATTTTGTCAACGACGGTTTCGAGATCAGTTACATGCCAGGGCCGGTGCTGGACCGCAACGTCAGCCGCGTGCGCTGGAAGAACGGGCGCGGCCAGGAGCAGCGCGGCGAGATCGAGCAAAACCAGCCCCTGGTGCTGCTGGGCTACCGCATCTACCCCACCTCCAACAAAGGCTTCGCGCCGCTGTTTCTCTGGCAGGCCAACAACCAGCAGCCCCTGCTGACTGCGGTGCACCTGCCCAGCTACCCGGCCAATGCCAACGCCCAGGCGCAGACCTGGCGCCCGCCCGGCGGCACAGCCGATATCTGGCTCTCGCTCAACGTGGAGCCTGACCTGATCGCTACGGACCGTGCCTCGCAATTCCGCTTGCCGACCGACCGCACGCTGGTGCTGCGCCACCGCGACATCCGTTACGAACTGCAACCCGGCGAGCGCCTGGTTTTGCCCGATGGCACGCTGGAATACCGCGAGCTGCGCACCTGGATGGGCTACCGAATTTTTTACGACTGGACCATTCCCTGGATGCTGGCGGCCTGCGCCATGGCAGTGGCCAGCATGGCCTGGCACTTCGGGAAGAAATTTGCCGCAACACCCTGGAATACGGCACCCGGGTGAAGGCCGCAGTGGATGTAACTGACACACAATAGGTGCAAAGATAAAGCGGGAAAAATGGGGATGGAAACAGAATTGAGAATCTTGTGGGCCGGCATCATCTGCTATGTGGTGGGCGGCTCGATGGCCATAGGCGGAGTCGTCTTCAAGAAGCGCCCGGAGCGCGCCGTGCTGGCGCTGATCGTGCTGGGCTGGCTGCTGCATACGGCCGCCCTCGCGCTGCGCTGGGAGCGCCTGGGCCAGGGCCCGTTTGTCAGCATGTTCGAGATTTTGTCGAGCAACATCTGGAGCCTGGTGCTGGTGTTTGCCATCAGCTACTGGCGCCTGCCCGCCATTCGCCCCTCGGCCGCGCTGGTCATGCCCATTTTGTTTGTGATGATGGGCTGGCTGATGTTGTCCAGCCCGGGCGAGATGCATTTCCCCCGCGCGTTTCGCACGCCCTGGCTCTACATCCACGTCGGCCTGGGCAAGGTCTTTCTGGGCGCCACGCTGGTGGCCGTCGGGCTGGCCGGGGTCATCCAGATGCGGCGCACGGCACGCGGCGCGGAATGGTTCCAGCGCCTGCCCGACGACAAGCGGCTCGATGAGTTGGCCTACCGCTACATGGCCATGGGCCTGATCTTCAACGGCCTGATGCTGGTGGCCGGTGCCATCTGGGCGCAGGACGCCTGGGGCCGCTACTGGGCCTGGGACCCGCTGGAGACCTGGGCCTTCATCACCTGGCTGCTGCTGGCGGCGGCCCTGCATGTGCGGGTGACCTTCAAGCTGCCGCCGCGGCTGTCGTCGGCCATGGCCTTTGCCGTGTTTGTGGTGGCCTTTCTGACCTTTTTCGGCGTGCCGTTTTTGAGCAACCGCCCGCACCAGGGCACGTTTTGATGGGCACGACCTTGATGCATGCAACGCTGCAAGCCCCACCCGCCCTGCGCCGTCTGAGCGCGGGCTGGATGCTGCTGGCGCTGGGCGCGCTGGCTATTTCCACCCTGTGCGCGCTGCTGCTGGTGCTGGCGCGCCTGCCCTGGTCCGGCACACCGGCCGGCCTGGACGCGCTGTTTGGCCGCGCCCTGGTGTTGCACGTCAGCCAGGCGGTGGTGGTGTGGTTTCTGGCCTGCGCTGCCGCGCTGTGGACGCTGGCCAGTGGTGGCGCCGCCAGCCCTGCGCGCTGGGCCGCGCTGGCCCTGTCGGTGGCGGGCCTGGCAGCCATGGTGCTGACGCTGTTTATGCCGGGCGCGCAAGCGGTGCTGGCCAACTATGTGCCGGTGCTCAACCACCCGCTGTTTTTTGCCGGGCTGGCCTTGTTTGCGGCGGGCCTGGTGCTGTGCGGCGCGCTGGCTTTGCCGCAGGTGCTGCAGCGGGTCAGGGGCGGTGCGGTGTGGCATCTGGGTGTGCTGCTGTCTATGGGAGTGGCGGGCCTGGCGCTGCTGGCCTGGCTGTTCGGACTACAGCAGTTGGAAGCACAGGAGGCTGCGCAAGTGGCCGCAGCCCGCTTTGAGCTGCTGGCCTGGGGCCCGGGCCACCTGCTGCAGTTTGTCCACCTGCTGTTGCTGATGAGCGTCTGGACGGTGTTGGGTGAGCAGGTGCTGGGCGGGCAGGCCATTGCGCCAAGGCGTGTGCTGCAAGGCCTGCTGCTGCTGGCGGCGGCACCCGTGCTGGGCGTGCCCTTCATCTATTTTCATTACCCGCTGGATAGCGCGGAATTCCGCCACGCCTTCACCCTGTTGATGGCCTGGGGCATCTGGCCGGCGGCGGCCCTGCTGGCCTTGCGGCTGTTGCTGCAGCTGCGGCGCGCCGGGCGCGCGGCCTGGCTGTCGCCGCTGGCGGCTCCGCTGCTGCTGTCGATCGGCCTGTTCCTGCTGGGTTGCGTGCTGGGCGCGTTGATTCGCGGCGACACCACCCTGGTGCCGGCGCATTACCACGGCACCGTGGGCGCGGTGACGCTGGCCTATATGGCGCTGGGGTACCAGCTGCTGCGCGCCTATACCGGGCAAGCAGAGGGCGGCGCCCTGCAGCGCTGGCAACCGCTGGTGTATGGCGGCGGGCTGGTGCTGCTGGCACTGGGCCTGGCCTGGTCGGGCTGGCTGGGCGCACCGCGCAAATCCACCCACCTGCAAACGGTGCTGGCCAACCCCGGCTATTTTGTGGCCATGGGCCTGGCCGCTCTGGGCGGCCTGCTGGCCATTGGCGGTGCGGGCCTGTTTGTGTTCAACATCGCGCGCAGTGTGTGGCGCGCCCGTGCGTCAGCCCCAGCGACGGCCCAGGCATCCATCCAGCCGCCACGCCCACGCGGCGATGTGCGCCTGCGCGCACTCGGCCTCACGCTGGCGCTGGTGGGCGTGCTGGGTGTGCTGCTGGCCACGGCATCGGCCGACAGCCAGGGCACGCCAAGCACCATCGCCCGGGCAGGCACGCCGCAGGTGTCGGCCGGGTCGGAACAGGAGCATGCCCGGCAGATGCACCTGGCCGAAGTGGATCGGCGCTTTTCCAGCGGCGTGGTGCTGCTCAGCGGGCGCAATTTTGATCTGGCGGCCAATGAGTTTCACCGCGTGCTGGAGCTGGCGCCCCAGATGCCGGAGGCGCATGTGAACATGGGCTTTGCGCTGCTGGGCACGCAGCGCTTTGACATGGCTAAAGACTTTTTCAGCACGGCCATAGACCTCAACACCGGCCAGATGAACGCCTACTACGGGCTGGCACTGGCGCTCGAAGGCCTGCGCGATCTGCCCGGTGCGCGCGGGGCCATGCGCAGCTACATCCATTTGGCGCGGGACGATGACCCCTATCTGACCCGCGCCAACGCCGCCCTGTGGGAATGGGATGGCGAAATGAAACTGGCGCAGCAGGCTCAGGCCAACGCGACTGGCGGGAAGCTGCGATGAACCACTGGCACACCTCCCCGCAAGGCCCTGGGCCGCTTCAGCCGTTCCAGCGCAAGCCACTCAATCGGCGCGCGCTGCTGCTGGCCGCCGTGGCACTGGGCCTGGCCGCCTGCGACAAGCCACCATCAAGCCCAAGCGCCGACGCCGCCCTGCTGCCGGGCAGCCGCTTCCCCTCAGCCGTGCTGGACCACATCGCCGGTGGCAGCGATGCACAAGGCCCGTTTCAGGGCAAACAGCTGGTGCTCAACATTTGGGCCACCTGGTGCCCGCCCTGCCGCCGCGAGATGCCCAGCCTGGACCGCCTGAGCAAACGGCTGGACCCGGCGCGCTTTGCGGTGCTGGGCCTGTCGGTGGATGCCGACCGCCTGCTGGCTGCGGAGTTTCTGCTGCAGCAGCACATTGGCTTTCGCAACTTTTTTGACCCGGACGGAAGCCTGTCGCAGCACCTGGGCCTCAAGGCCTACCCGCAGACCTTTGTCATTGCGCCGGACCGCCAACTGCTGCACAGCGTGCGCGGGCAACGGGAATGGGACAGCCCCGACATGGTCAGCCTGATCGAAGCCAGCCCCTCATGATGCGCCGCCACACCCCGGCTTTCAGGGCCTCTGTGCTCCCCAGCCCTGGCGAAGCTGGCGCGCAAGGCAGGCGTGCCACGTTCCTCTCGGTAGGCAGCAAGGGCCTGCTGGTGATCGCCGTGCTGCTGGCCTACCTGATGGGCATCTCGCTGTTCGCCCTGCACCAGAAGCAGCAACTGCAGCAGAACTTTGAGCACATGCAAACGGCCATGGAAGAGGAAGCCGTTTTGTCGCAGGCTCTGGCGGATGATGCGCAGGGCACGCTGGCGGCGGCGCGTAAAAAGCGCCAGGCCTTGTCGGAGCGTTACCGCGTGCAAAGCCAATCGGCGGCGCAGACGATGCTGCTGCTGGGCGGGCTGGGCCTGTTGCTGTTGGGCCTGGCCGTCGCCCTGTTTTTCCGCCGCATGGTGTCGGCCGTCAACCGCATGGGCGACACGCTGGACCAGAGCGCCAGGGACTTGATGCTGGAGCGCCAGCGCTACTTCCACAAAGACAAAATGGCCGCCATAGGCACCCTGGCGGCGGGCATTGCACATGAGATTGGCAACCCGATTGCCGCCATCTCCGGCGTGGCGCAGGAGATGATGGACCGCCGGGATTCGGGCCTGGGTGCGCTGGAGGTGGCGGGCGACGGCCACCCCGAGCTGATACTGGCGCAGACCAAGCGGCTGGCCGCCATCACGCGGGAGATTTCCATGTTTGCCGCGCCCAGCACGGCAGAGTCGCAGCTGCTGGACCTGAACGCGATTGTGCGCAGCACCAGCCGGCTGATCCGCTACGACAAGCGCCTGGAGCCCATAGACCTGCAGCTGGAGCTGGACCCGCACCTGCCAGCCATACAGGGCACGGCGGACCAGATGACACAGCTCATCATCAACCTGCTGATCAATGCCATGGATGCCTTGCACGAGGTGGACGCGCGCGTGCCCGCCATCCTGATACAGACCGGCGCGGATACCGAACACGCCTGGATGTTTGTCAACGACAACGGTTGCGGCATGACGCCACAAACCCTGAGCCATGTGTTCGAGGCCTTCTTCACCACCAAGGTGGTGGGCCAGGGCACCGGGCTGGGCCTCTCGCTGTGCTACTCCATCGTCAAGGCGCACGAAGGCACGATTGATATCCAGTCAACTCCGGGAGTGGGCACGCAAGTGCAGGTCCGCTTTCCGCTGGAGCCGACATTCACCCAGGAAACCTCTGCTGTATGAAACCCCTCAAAGTTATTGTGATCGACGACGAGGCCGCCATTCGCCAGATCGTGGCGGCCAATCTGCAGAAGGCGGGCTACGACGTGCTGCAGGCGCAGAACGGCAAGGAGGCCTTTGAGCGCCTTTCCAAGGGCGATGTGCAGGTGGCGATTTGCGACATCCGCATGCCCGACATAGACGGCATCGAGCTGGTGCGCCGGGTGCTGGCGGCGGGCATGGATACCAACTTCATCATGATGACGGCCTTCGGCTCCATGGACACCGCCATCGAGGCGATACAGGCCGGCGCCTCCGACTACATGGTCAAGCCGGTGCGCAAGGAAGAGGTGCTGTACCGGCTGGCAAAAATTCAGGACATGCGCGGCCTGCGCGCCGAGAACCGGGTGCTGCGCAAACTGGTACGCAGCCTGGGCGAGTCGCCCTTCACCTTCAGCTCGCCCGAGATGCGCGCGGTGGACCGCCTGATCTCCAAGGTGGCGCCCACCGACAGCACGGTACTGGTGACCGGCGAGAGCGGCACCGGCAAGGGCGTGATCGCGCGCCAGATCCACCACCAGAGCAGCCGCGCCAATGCGCCCTTTGTGCCGGTCAACTGCGGCGCCCTGCCGGAGAACCTGATCGAGAGCGAATTGTTCGGCCACATCAAGGGCGCCTTCACCGGCGCCGACAAGGCCCGCAAAGGCCTGTTTCTGGAGGCCGAAAACGGCACCCTGTTTCTGGATGAAATCGGCGAGTTGCCGCTGGCCCTGCAGGTCAAGCTGCTGCATGTGATTGAGGACAAGACCATACGCGCCGTGGGCAGCGAACAGTCGCGCCGGGTCGATGTGCGCATCGTCGCCGCCACCAACCGCGACCTGCCCAAGATGGTGGCCGAGGGCAAGTTCCGCGAAGACCTGTACTTCCGCCTCAGCGTGTTTCATATCCATTCGCCGCCGCTGCGCCAGCGCCAGACCGACCTGCCCGGACTGGTGCAGTTTTTGCTTAAACGGGGTGCGGACCGCAACTGTGAAAACGGCGAGGTCAGCATGGACCCGCAGGCCACCGACATGCTGCTGGCGTACGACTGGCCGGGCAATATCCGGGAGATGGAAAACGTGATTGACCGCGCCCTCATTCTGGCCGACAACGGCTGCATCACCAGTGCCGATCTGAGCCTGCAGATCACCCGCGGCGCCCTGCCCGCCGCCCCGGCGGCGGCGGTGCTGGACGGCGGCGAAAGCCTGCGCGACCAGGTGCGGCGCTTTGAAAACGGCGTGATCAGCCGGGCCATTGCCGAAGCCGATGGCGACCGCCGCGTGGCGGCGCAAAAGTTGGGACTGGGTTTATCCAGCCTGTATAGAAAACTCGAAGAATTTGAAGCGCTGCGCGCCTAGCGCGGCGCACCCAGGAAGGCCCCGAGACCCCCGATGACAGCACCTACCCTCTTTTTGAAATGGGCCGCGGCCCTGCTGCTGACCTGCAGTGCAGCGCAGGCCGGCGACATCAACAAGGGCCGCCAGTTGTATGGCAGCCATTGCGCCATCTGCCACGGCGCTAGCGGGCGCAGCAGCATGGCCGGCACGCCCAACTTCGACCGGGGCGAAGGCCTGCTGCGCCCGGATGCCGACCTGATGGCGTCCATTCGCAATGGCAAGAATGCCAGCCCGGCCTACCGGGGCATTCTGTCGGACCGGGAGATGCTGGATGTGGTGGCCTTTATGCGGACCCTGCAGTGAGGCGCGCGCTTGGCTTGGGCCTGCTCGCGCTGCTGTGCCTGCTGTGGGGCGCGGCAGTGCAGGCGCAGATGCACCCCGCGCCGGACCCCACCCTGCCGCAGGTGCTGGAGACCTTCAACGTAGGCGACGACACCTATGTGCGCGCCCTGGCCGTGGAGCCTGCGGCGGGCGCGCTGTGGGTGGGCACCTCCAAGGGCGG
>ERZ1034365.1035-NODE-1035-length-14771-cov-3.107391_pt1 | contig 14771 bp, 12 predicted proteins | sample MGYA00520615_ERZ1034365 | MGnify/ENA primary metagenome ERZ1034365 (study PRJEB33736, sample SAMEA104284505) | Azolla filiculoides | biome: Urban; feature: Water surface; material: Ditch water | place: Netherlands | collected 2015-10-28 | depth 0-0.1 m ... | reverse complement strand
CTTAAAAACCCAATTATATAAACAATGAAGAACACAATCCTCATAACATTATTAACTTTTACACTGTCGGTAAGTGCTCAAGAGGTGGCACAACTATCACTAAAAGAGGCTATCACTTTTGCGCTTGAAAACAAGTCAGAAGCTAAAAAAGCAAAATTAGACATAGAAAATAGCGAGTATAAAATTCAAGAAGTTCGTTCGAGAGCTTTACCGCAAATTTCAGCAAATGGAAGTTTGAATTACAACCCTATTTTACAAACAACTGTAATTGATGGAGAAAATTTTGGAGCACCCGGAACAACCATTCAAGCAGCTTTTGGTCAAAAATGGAATTCAGTTGCAGGAATTTCTGTAAGTCAAGCTTTATTTGATCAATCTGTTTTTACAGGATTAAAAGCAGCGAGAACTACTAGAGAATTCTATCAGATTAATGCTGATTTAACCGAAGAACAAGTTATTGAGCGTGTTGCAAATGCGTACTATCAAGTTTACGTACAACAACAAAAATTAGAAGTAGTAGAAAATAATTTAAAAAATGCGAACAAAGTAAAAGATATCATCAAAGGTCAGTATGATAATGGTTTAGCAAGAAAAATTGATTTGGACCGAATTAGCGTTCGTGTTAACAACATCAATTCGATAAAACAGCAACTTATAAATGCTATTAGTTTACAAGAAAATGCCTTGAAGTTTTATATGGGAATGCCGGTTCAAAACAAAATAGTGATTCCAAAAACTGCGTTTGAAGTTACACCTCAAGACTTAAATAAAACAGCTGATGTAACCAATAGGACAGAATATATATTACTAAAAAAACAAGAGCAACTCCTTAATTATCAGAAAAAAGCATATCAAGCTAGCTATTATCCTACGTTATCTTTGAGTGGAAGTTATAACTATATTGGTCAAGGACCTGAGATGCCTTTATTTGCCAAACCAATTGATGGGGTTTATTGGTCTGACTTTGCAAGTATTGGTTTAAGTTTAAGGGTTCCTATTTTTACTGGATTTGGAACTAAAGCTAGAGTTAAGCAAGCAAATACAGCTATCAAAAGTTTACAAGTAGATATCGACAATACAAAGTTAGCTTTAGATATGGCTTTTGAAAACTCAAAAAAACAAATTGAAAATAGCTTAATCACTATTGAGAATCAAAAAGATAATGTGAAATTAGCACAAGAAGTTTTTGCAAACACCAACAATAATTACACACAAGGTTTAGCATCTTTAACCGATTTATTGGATGCAGAAAACGCCTTGGTTGAAGCACAAAACAATTATACAACTGCTATTTTAGAATATAAACTAGCTGAAATTCAATTCATAAAATCTAAAGGAGAACTAAAAAACTTATTAAACTAATAAACAAATGAAAAAAATAATTTATATCGTTTTAGGTGTAGGAATAGTAGGAGCTGCTGTTGTAACTCTTATGAACAACAAAAAACAAAATGAAGCAGATACAGCAATTGTAGCTCAAGAAAATAGTAGTGTTGCTGTACGTGTTGCTACAGTTGAAACAAATCCTGTTGAAGATACTTTTTTTGCTAACGGAAACTTCTCACCCGATCAAGAATTAGAAATGGCTGCAGAACGATCTGGAAAAGTAATTTCGGTTTTGGTTAAAGAAGGGGATAGAGTAGCAAAAGGTCAAACTATTGCTATCATTAGAGGTGATGTCGTTAATGTTGAAGCGGAAACAGCCAATGCTAATTATCAAAATGCCCTTAACGATTACAACCGTTTCGAAAGCGCTTACAAAACTGGAGGAGTTACAAAACAACAATTAGATCAAGCTAGAATCAATATGATTAACGCTAAGTCTAGATTAACTCAAGCTAATATTAATGTGGGTGACACAAGAGTAAAAGCGCCTTTCGGTGGAATTATTAATAAAAAATTTATTGAAGTTGGAGCTATATTAAGCGCTATGCCTCCAACAAAAATGTTTGAAATTGTTAATACAAGCTCGTTAAAACTAAAAGTAAATGTAAGTGAACGTCAAGTAGCACAATTAAAAATTGGTTCGATTGTAAAAGTAAAAGCTAGTGTTTTTCCTGATAAAGAGTATACTGGAAAAGTAACGTTTATTGCTCCTAAAGCAGATACTTCTTTAAACTTCCCTATAGAAATAGCTATTGCAAACAATCCTAATAATGAAATAAAAGCGGGAATGTATGGTTCAGTAGTATTTGGTGCTCCAGAGGGGAAACAGCCTGAATTGATGACAATTCCAAGAAGCGCTTTTGTAGGAAGCGTTAGTAGCAACCAAGTTTATGTTGTGGAAAAAGATATTGCCGTTATGAAAAAAGTAGTAGCGGGAAGAGTTTTTGGAGATAAAGTTGAAATCTTAAGCGGTTTAAACAATGGTGATATTGTGGTAACAAGTGGTCAAATAAACTTAAGTGATAACACTAAAGTTTCAATAGTTAAATAATAAAGACCCTTACTTAAAATCAATTATATGAAAATTGTAGATATATCAATTAAAAGACCTTCTATGGTTATCGTACTTTTTACGATACTGTTATTAGGTGGACTGTATAGTTATAAACAGTTGAGTTATGAGTTAATTCCAAAATTTGAGATTAACGTAGTAACCGTTTCAACTGTTTATCCTGGAGCTTCTCCAAGTGAAGTAGAAAATACCGTTACTAAGAAAATTGAGGATGCGGTTTCTACCATGGAAAACATCAAAAAATTAGAATCAAAATCTTATGAAAGTTTATCGGTAGTAATGATTACACTAACTGCAGATGCAGATGCCGATTATTCTTTGAACGATGCGCAACGTAAAATCAATGCGGTTTTAAAAGACTTACCAGATGATGTTGACCCGCCTTCATTAAGTAAATTCTCATTGAGTGATTTACCGATTATGACCATTGGTGCAACTGCTAATATGGATGAAGTTGCCTTTTACGACTTATTAGATAAAAAAATTCAACCGATTGTTTCTCGTGTTCCTGGTGTGGCGCAAGTTAACTTAGTAGGTGGTGAAGAAAGAGAAATTAAAGTAAGCTTAGATGCTACAAAATTACAAGGATTCGGATTATCAGTTCCTCAAGTGCAACAAGCCGTTTTATCTTCAAACTTAGATTTCCCTACGGGTAATATTAAAACTAGAGAAAACAGTACCACCATTCGTTTATCTGGAAAATATAAATCAGTTGAAGAGTTACGCAATTTAGTTGTTTCATCAAATCATGGTGTTCAAGTACGTTTGGGTGATGTGGCCGATGTTCAAGATGCACAAAAAGACGTTTCTAAAATCTCAAGAATTAACGAGAAAGGATCAATACTTTTACAAGTTATTAAACAATCAGATGCAAATGCGGTAGAAGTAAGTAAAAAAGTAAAAGAAGCTATTGCTAAAATTGAACAAGATTACGCAAAATCGAATTTGAAATTAAAAGTTGCAAATGATAGTAGTGAATTTACCTTAACTGCTGCGGATAATGTAATGCATGATTTATTTCTAGCTGTATTTTTAGTAGCATTCGTAATGTTATTCTTCTTACACAGTTTACGTAATGCGGCTATCGTAATGGTATCAATTCCGGCTTCGTTAATTGCTACTTTCATTGGAATTTCATTAATGGGATACACATTAAACTTAATGAGTTTACTTGGACTTTCATTAGTAGTAGGTATCTTAGTGGATGACGCGATTGTTGTATTAGAAAACATTCACCGTCACATGGAAATGGGTAAAAATAAGGTGCGCGCAGCTTACGATGGTGCAGCTGAAATTGGATTCACTGTTACAGCAATTACTTTAGTTATCGTGGTAGTATTCTTACCAATCGCGATGAGTACTGGATTAGTTTCTAACATCATCACGCAATTCTGTGTTACGGTAATTATTGCTACACTGTTATCATTGCTGGCTTCATTTACCATTGTACCTTGGTTATTCTCTCGTTACGGAAAGTTAGAACATTTAAATAAAGAATCTTTTTTCGGTAAAATTATTTTAGGTTTTGAAAACTACCTAGACAAATTCACTCACAAAGTAACAGACATTTTAACTTGGTCTTTAAATTACAAAAAAACAACTTTAGCTATCGTTACTGTTTTTTTCTTTGGTTCAATCTTCGGATTATTAGGTGGTGGATTTATTGGTGGTGAGTTCTTCTCTAAAACCGATAAAGGAGAATTCTTAGTGCAAATTGAAATGCCAAAAGACGTTTCAATTGAGCAAACCAATTTCATGACACAAAAAGCAGAAGCTTACCTTAAAAAAGATAAAAATATTGTAGATATGATTACCACAGTAGGTCAAACTAGTGATGGTATGGGAGCTACACAATCTACTGCTTATAAAGCTGAAATTTTGATTTCTTTAGTTGAAAAAGCAAAACGTGATGACAACTCATTTATATATGCGGCTAAAATCAAACGCCAGTTAGAAAAAGAATTGGTAGGAGCAAAAGTAAAAACGGTTCCTGTAGGATTATTAGGTGCAGATAAAGCCCCAATTGCATTAACGGTTACGGGTCCAAATTTTGATGATGTAATGTTATTTGCTCAAAAAGCTGCTGCTGAATTGAAAAAAGTTCCTGGAGCATCGGAAGTAAAATTAACTTCAGAAGCTGGTAATCCTGAAATTAAAGTTCAGGTGAATCGTGATAAAATGGCTGCTTTAGGATTAAATCTTCAAACAGTTGGTTTAACTATGCAAACTGCTTTCAACGGAAATACCGATGGGAAATTTAGAGCCGGAGAATATGAATATGATATCAACATTAGATTCAATGAATACGACCGTTCTAATATTAATGATGTAAACAATCTAATTTTTGTGAACAACATGGGACAACAAATCAAATTATCTCAATTTGCAGAGGTTATTGAAAGTTCAGGTCCAAGTATGCTAGAAAGAAGAGACAAAAGTACTTCGGTTACTATTGAAGCACAATCTGTAGGTAAACCATCTGGTACTATTGCATCAGAATGGGAAACAGTATTCTCAAAAATGGAACGTCCAACAGGAGTTAACTATGTTTGGGGTGGAGATATGGAAAACCAAACAGAAGGTTTTGGTACTTTAGGAATTGCGTTACTTGCTGCTATTATTTTAGTTTACTTGGTAATGGTTGCCTTATATGATGACTTTGTAACGCCTTTTGTAGTATTGTTCTCAATTCCGTTATCGTTTATTGGAGCATTATTTGCTTTGGCATTAACCAATAATTCGTTAAATATTTTTACCATTTTGGGTATCATTATGTTAATTGGTTTGGTATGTAAAAATGCAATTTTGCTGGTTGACTTTGCCAACCACAGAAAAGATGCGGGAGAAAGTACATACAATGCACTAGTACAGGCAAACCATGCACGTCTTCGTCCTATTTTGATGACAAGTTTAGCTATTTCATTAGGAGCTTTACCTATCGCAATGTCGCTTGGTGCTGCTTCAACTAGTAGAATTGGTATGGGAGTTGTGATTGTAGGCGGAACTATTTTCTCTTTGGTTTTAACCTTATTTGTCATTCCGGCGATGTATTTAATGTGGTCAAAAGCCAGAAAACATTATCCGGAATTTGATCATATTGAAGAATACGAAAAAGAAAGTAACTAATTTTTCGGTTTTAAAGTCAATGTTTTAAAAAGGATACAGATGATGCGAATTTTTTATTTAAAAGTAGAAATTCGTACCAAAAAAAAATATTTATGATACATACTAAAATAGGATTTCGAGCGATAATTTTAATGCTCTTTTGTGTGGTAAAAATCAATGCGCAGGACGTTTTGACTATTGAAGATGCGGTAAAAATAGCATTAGAAAACAACTATGAAATTAAAATTGCCTCAAACAATTTAAACATAGAAAAGACGAATGTGAGTTCCGGAAATGCAGGAATGCTTCCGGTAGTTACGGCTTCGATTGTGGATAATAACAGGCTTCAAAATACTTCCCAAACATTAGCTTCAGGAACAACAAATTCCTTGAAAAATGCTAAAAATAATAGTTTGACGTATGGAGTTGGTTTAGATTGGACCGTATTTGACGGTATGAAAATGTTTGCCAAACTGGATCAATTGAAAGAACTTCAAAAATTAGGAGAAGCCCAGTTGAAACTGACTATTTTGACCAAAATTGGTGATGTCACTTCTACTTATTTTAACTTGGTGGAACAACAACAACAATTGGCAGCAATTGACAGTACAATTATAATTTCAAAGCAACGATTGGCTTTGGCACAAAACCGATTTACCATTGGAAAAGCATCAAAATTAGAAGTTTTGAATGCGCAAGTCGATTTGAATACTGATAAAGTGAGTCTTTTGAGGCAAAAAGAATTGTATGCAAATACTAAGATTCTCCTGAACCAAATTCTTGCCCGAGAAGCAAAAATTGATTTTAAAACTGTCGATGAAATTGCTGTAGATACAAAATTAGTTTTGGACGAATTAACTGCTTTGGCAGAAAAACAAAATCCACAATTAGAAGCTCAGATTATTGCCAAAAGAGTTTCGGAATTGCAGTTAAAACAAGTCAAAGCTGCCCGATATCCTACGTTGACATTAAATACCGGATATAATTTTGCTAATACGCAATCAAGTTTGGGTTTCACAACACAATCTTCAACAAGAGGATTGAATTATGGTTTTAGTGCCTCTTTAAATGTGTTTGACGGATTCTCACAAAACCGAAATGAAAAAATTGCTAAAATTGAAATTGAGAATTCTAAAATGGTAATTGAGCAACAAAGTTTAGCTTTAAAAACACAACTGGCCACTTCTTATCAAACGTATTTGACGAATTTAGAATTGATTGATTTAGAAGAAAAAAATGAAGCAATCGCTAAACAAAACTTAGCCATTACATTAGATAAATTCCGAATTGGAACCATAACTACACTCGAATTCAGAACTGCACAATTGAATTATGTCAATGCAAAAGTGCGGTACAGCAACGCACAATTTCAAGCTAAAATTTCTGAGATTGCTTTAAAAGAATTGGCTGGAAATATTACTTTTTAATTTATTTTTGCGTAAAATATAAAATATGACTTCTTATAACCCAAAAGATTGGATTAGCTTTATTTTTCATTTAAGCAAAGCTGATACTTTTCGAAAATTAATTCCAATGATGTTTATTATTGGTATTTATTCTGGAATAATTGCTTATTTAGAAATTGAATATTGGCATTTGCCCGAAGATAGTCACGTAAAAAATATCTCTATTATGCACGGAATGTTGGGTTTCGTGATTTCATTATTATTGGCATACCGAACAAATACAGCATATGATCGCTGGTGGGAAGGTCGAAAAATGTGGGGTGGTTTGGTAAATAACAGTCGTAATTTGGCAATAAAACTTTCGGTGTTTTTAAAAGATGAAAATGACAGGAAGTTTTTTAGAAAAATGATTCCAGGATATGCTTCTATTTTATACAAACATTTAAATGATACTGATACCAGTAAGCAGTTGTTTGATGATGTTGATTTAGAAATAGACCAACATAAACACCGACCGAATCAGATTGCAAAAATGTTATTTCAAAAAGTGAATGATTTGTATCTTACTTCAAAAATAACGGGTGATCAGCTTATTATTATCAATAGCGAAATTCAATCATTTACAGAAATTTGCGGTGCCTGCGAGCGAATCAAAAACACTCCTATTCCCTACTCTTACAGTGCTTTTATCAAAAAATTCATATTCATTTATGTGTTAACATTACCTTTTGGATATGTATTTAGTTTAGGCTATTATGTAATTCCGGTTGTTGTTTTTATTTTTTATGTATTGGCCAGTTTAGAATTAATTGCAGAGGAAATTGAAGATCCTTTTGGTAGCGATGCTAACGATTTGCCAACAAAGAAAATTTCGGAAAACATAAAAAGACACATTGAAGAGTTGATTTAATCTTTTTTTGTAAAGCTTTGTGTTTCGGACACTTATTTTCATTAAATTTAAAATTCTTTTTTTAGAAGATTAAACTATGAATTCAAATCGTGCTTTTATAATTCCTCCAAGTTTAACCAACGAGAAATCGTTGAAAACATTAGTGGAAAACAGAACCGTTTATTCCCTAAATCATTGTGAATTAAACCTTTTTGAAACCTATGAATCTTCGCAATTGGTACCTTTAAAATTTAATGATTTAGTGGTGACCAGCATGTTAAGAGGTAAAAAAGTAATGCACTTGTTTGATGATCCCAGTTTTGAATATTTACCCGGAGAAACGGTTGTTATTCCTTCGAATGTGGAGATGAAAATTGATTTTCCTGAGGCTTCAAAAAATAATCCTACACAATGCTTAGCATTGGCAATTGATCAAACTAAAATTTCAGAAACCCTTCATTTTCTTAACGAGCGTTATCCTAAAGAAGGCAATTCCCAATTTTGGCAACTCAATTATCAAAATTATTTCTTTTACAATAATGTTGAATTGGCAACCACCATCAATAAATTGATTAAAGAATGCATGAGTACTTCGATTACTAAAGATGCATTGGCCGACTTAACTTTACAGGAATTATTAATCCGAATTATTCAGACACAAACGGCAAAAGCGATAGATGACGGAGTGTATACTGACCCCAATAATCCTATTACGCAAGTGGTAGAATCAGAATGAATTTAAAGGAAAATATAAGTCTAAAGCGATTGAGTGAAAAATCGTGTATGAGCACGACTTCTTTCTATAGATTGTTTAAAAGAGAATTAGGGATGAGTCCAATTGAATTTGTGCTGCATGAAAAGATACGATGCGCCAAAAAACTACTCAAAAACCCAACGATTCAAATCAATGAAGTCTGTTATTTGTCAGGATTTGAAGATGCTAATTATTTTATTCGATTATTCAAAAAACACGAAGGAATTACGCCAAAACAATATCAGCTTTTACATGTAAATTAGTTTATTCAATGAATCTTACCGGCTCAAGGGATTGCTCCTCTTCCTCGGTAAAAATTCGGTATTCAATTCGGAATGTTTTTTTTAATGGTGTTTCCAATGAAAATCCACCTACTCCAAAAGCGTTAATTACATCTAAAGTGAAATGCGCATGTTTCCAATATTCGAATAAATCCTTATCAACCCAAAATTCTGTGTTTTCGATTGTCCCAATGCATACATCTCCCATTCTTTGGTAAAATCCTCCTTTTTCAAAACATTGTGGTTGTGTTCCCTCACAACATCCTCCTGCTTGATAAAACATTAAATCACCATGTTTTTCCTGTAAAATTCGGATTAATTCTACTGCTTTTTCGGTTGCATCAATTCTTTTTATCATTTTTTCTATTTTAAAATAAAACCTGACAAATTATAGAATCTGCCAGGTTTATGATTAACCAATAATCAATATTTTTCTAAAAGAAACCTAATTTCTTTTTATCATAAGAAATCAACATATTTTTAGTTTGACGATAGTGACCCAACATCATTTTGTGATTCTCACGACCAATTCCGGATTGTTTGTACCCTCCAAAAGGTGCTCCCGCAGGATAAGCATGATACTGATTAATCCAAACGCGACCAGCTTGAATTGCTCTTGGAACCTGATAAATTTCGTGTGCGTCACGTGTCCAAACTCCAGCGCCCAAACCATACATAGTATCATTTGCAATAGCAATTGCTTCTTCGGTAGTTTTGAATGTTGTTACAGCCAAAACTGGTCCGAAAATTTCTTCCTGAAAAATACGCATTTTATTGTGTCCCTTGAAAAGTGTTGGTTTGATATAATAACCGCCATCAAGACTTCCTCCTAATTTATTTTCTTCACCTCCAATAAGTACTTCGGCACCTTCTTCTTTTCCTAATTTGATGTAAGAAAGAATTTTTTCTTTTTGAACCAAAGAAGCCTGAGCGCCCATCATTGTCGTTTTGTCTAACGGATTTCCTAGTTTAATTGCGGCTGTTCTTTCGATTACTTTGGCAATAAATTGCTCATAAATATCTTCATGAACCAATAATCTGGAAGGACAAGTACAAATTTCTCCTTGATTTAAAGCAAACATTACTGCGCCTTCAACTGCTTTATCAAAGAAATCGTCGTCAGCATCGGCCACAGATTTCAAGAAGATATTTGGGGATTTTCCACCTAATTCTAAAGTTACAGGAATAATGTTTTCGGTAGCATATTGCATAACTAAACGCCCGGTTGTTGTAGAACCCGTGAAGGCTGCTTTTGATACTTTTTTATTAGTAACCAAAGCTCTTCCTAGTTCTGCACCAAAACCATTTACAATATTGATAACTCCTGGAGGCAAAATATCTCCTATTAATTCCATTAAAACCATAATAGAAATTGGAGTACTTTCGGCTGGTTTTAAAACTACAGTATTTCCTGCGGCTAATGCTGGAGCTAATTTCCAAACAGCCATTAAAATCGGGAAATTCCAAGGAATAATTTGAGCAATAACTCCTAAAGGTTCGCTCAAAGCTATCGATACAGTTTGAGAATCTAATTCAGTGATTGAACTTTCTTCCGCGCGAATTACTCCTGCAAAATATCTGAAATGGTCAATTGCCAGAGGAATATCAGCAGCTAGAGTTTCGCGAATGGCTTTTCCGTTATCAATTGTTTCAACGGTTGCAATGTATTCTAAATTGTCTTCAATAACTTGAGCAATTTTATTTAATAGTAAACTGCGTTCTGCTACAGAAGTTTTTCCCCAAGTTTGAAAAGCATCGTAGGCAGCATCTACTGCTAAATCCAAATCAACTTTGGTTGAATGTGCTGCTCTTGTGAACACTTTTCCATCAATTGGAGAAACGACATCAAAATATTGTCCACCGATTGGTGCTACAAACTTTCCTCCTATGTAATTATCATACGTTGCCTTAAATTCAGGTCTTTGTGCTATATTGCTCATATACTATGTTGTTTTTAGTTTAACCAAATTTAGATTGATATTAGTTCGTAGAATAGCACTATTGATGCAACTAATAGCATTAAATTTTCATATGTGTTTTTTTAGTGTTATTTTTTTATATAATTCATAAATTTAATTCTTTTTTGATGTAAAATTCTTATTTTAAATACTCACTTAATGCATGAAAACAGTTATAAAAAACCAAATAAATTGTTTCTTACTCCAAACTGCAATCCTTATATTTGCATTCTTATTAAAATTCACAAATGAAAATATCTTACAACTGGTTAAAACAATTCGTTAAAATAGATTGGAAGTCCGAAGAAACGGCAGCTTTACTAACCGATTTAGGTCTTGAAGTTGAAATTGTTGATAAATACCAATCAGTAAAAGGTGGCTTAGAAGGGATTGTAGTAGGTCACGTTCTTACGTGTATACAACATCCTGATGCGGATAGATTAAAAATAACTACAGTAGATTTAGGAGACGGAATACCAGTACAAATTGTATGTGGCGCCAGTAATGTAGCGGCAGGACAAAAAGTGCCTGTGGCGACTATCGGAACTATATTATATGACGCAACAGGTGTTGCTTTTACAATAAAAAAAGGAAAAATTCGTGGTCAGGAAAGCCATGGTATGATTTGCGCTGAAGACGAATTAGGTCTTGGTGAAAGCCATGAAGGCATTATGATTCTTGATGATGCTCTGATTCCTGGAACAAAAGCCGCTACCGTTTTTAAAATTGAAAATGATGAAGTTTTTGAAATTGGACTGACACCAAACCGTGCCGATGCAATGAGTCATTGGGGAACAGCACGCGATTTGAAAGCCGGTTTGTTACAAAGTGGTGTCAATGTAGAATTGATTACTCCTTCGGTGAGTAATTTTAGAGTTGATAAAAGAATTCTGAAAATAGATATTGATGTTAAAGAATCAAAACTTGCTCCAAGATATTGTGGGGTAACTATTTCTGGAATTACGGTAAAACCATCACCAAGCTGGTTGCAAAACAGATTGAAAGCGATTGGATTAAATCCAAAAAATAATATTATTGACGTAACTAATTATGTATTACACGAATTAGGTCAACCACTTCATGCTTTTGATGCTTCAAAAATCAACGGAAAAGTTAGTGTAAAAACGCTACCTACTGGGACTAAGTTTGTTACTCTTGATGATGTTGAAAGAACTTTGGATGAAGAGGATTTGATGATTTGTGACGAAAAAGGTCCATTATGTATAGCAGGAGTTTTTGGTGGGAAAAAATCGGGAGTTTCTGAAAATACAAATTCTATTTTCTTAGAAAGTGCGTATTTTAACCCAGTTAGTATTCGAAAAACAGCTAAAAGACATCAATTAAATACAGATGCTTCTTTTAGATTTGAAAGAGGAATTGATCCAACTATCACTGTTTACGCATTAAAACGCGCTGCATTATTGATTCAAGAAGTAGCTGGAGGAGAGATCACTTCAGATGTTATAGATGTGTATCCAAAGAAAATTGAAGATTTTACTGTGTTTTTAAATTTCAGTAAAGTAGCTAAAATTATTGGTCAGGAATTATCAAAAGATACGATTAAGAAAATATTAGTTTCTCTGGATATTAAAGTAAACAGCGTTTCAGATGCCGGTTTAGGACTTACAATTCCTGCGTACCGCGTTGATGTGCAAAGAGAAATTGATGTTATTGAGGAAATTCTAAGGGTTTATGGTTATAACAATATCAATTTTTCTAAGAAACTAAATGCAACGGTTTCTAATTCTCCTCGAACCGAAGATTATAAAGTTCAGAATAGCATTGCGACTCAATTAAATTCTCAGGGATTTAATGAAATGATGGCGAATTCTTTGACTACAGCATCTTATGTTCAATTATCTGATTTATTGAAAGAAGAGCATAATGTAACGATGTTGAATCCGCTGAGTGCTGATTTAGCTACAATGCGTCAATCTTTATTATTTTCTGGATTAGAAGCTGTTTCGTATAATATCAACCGAAAAAATGCGGATTTAAAATTATTTGAATTCGGAAAATCGTACCATAACTTACCTTCGGGATACGAAGAGCGCAAACATTTAACTTTGTTTCTTTCTGGAAACAGAAATCAGGAAAGTTGGACTAATGCACAAAAACCATCAGATTTCTTTTTGTTTAAAGGGTATGTAAATGCGGTACTTTCTAGATTAGGAATTCAAAAAACACAACACCTTCCTTTGACTTCGGATGTTTTTGCCGAAGGAATTGCAATAGGTTTTGGAGAAGAAGTAATTGTAGAATTAGGAGTGGTTAAGAAATCCATCTTAAAACATTTTGGAATCAAACAAGAAGTATTTTTTGCTGATTTTAATTGGGCCTTGATTTTGAAATTGATTACTACTAAGATAAAATATGCTGAAATTCCAAAATACCCTGAAGTACGCAGAGATTTAGCTTTACTGATTGATCAAAATGTGACCTATGACAGTATTTATAATATTGCACGTCAAACGGAGAAAACACTTTTGAAGGACATTAATTTATTTGATGTTTATGAAGGAAAAAATTTAGCCGAAGGTAAAAAGTCATATGCATTGAGTTTTATCATTCAAGATAATTCGAAAACCTTAACCGACGTTCAGATTGATAAAATTAAGAGTAAATAACAGAAGAATTTTGAAACTGAGCTTGGAGCAAGTTTGAGATAAAAATATTCGCATAAAATTCAAAATCCCAATTCTAAATTTTAGAATTGGGATTTTTTTATAAAACACCTTTAACCAATAGTGTTTTATAATTAACAACTAACAATTAATCCCAATCAAAAATTATTGTTTAGGTAATAAAACGGTATCAATGACATGAATTACGCCATTAGATTGGTTTACGTCGGCAATAGTAACTTTAGCTTTATTCCCGCTTTCGTCTGTAATGTATAGATCCTTTCCTTGCATCCAAGCGGTTAAGGTTTCTCCACTTACTGTTTTTAGCATTGCTTTTCCGTTTCCTGCTTTAATAGCTTTAGCTACATCCATTCCGTTCATTTTTCCTGCTACTACATGGTAGGTCAAAATAGTTTGCAGGGCTTTTAAATTTTCTGGTTTCAAAAGGGTTTCGATAGTTCCCATAGGTAATTTATCAAATGCTGCATTTGTTGGGGCAAAAACGGTGAAGGGTCCGGCGCTTTGTAGTGTTTCTACTAAACCTGCTGCTTTTACTGCTGCTACCAATGTGGTGTGGTCTTTTGAGTTTACTGCATTTTCTACAATATTTTTTGTTGGATACATTGCAGCTCCACCAACCATAACTGTTTTTTGTGCAAATGAAGTTGTGCCTAAAGCTACTGTAAATAAGGCAATCGATAAAAATTTTCTAGTTTTCATAAAATCTATTTTTTAAGTTATATAGACATTTACGGTGTTTGATTGGATTTGGTTTTAAAAAAGAAAATTATTTTTAAAATAGATACTTTTTTGAATGGTGATGAAATAGGAATAAGGTCTAATTAGCCCCGATGGCAGCAAGTATCCTTTTTGTTGCGTACACCAAAGTTGATTTGGAAATGTGGTTGCTGAGCAATAAAAGATACTGCGTACAGCGGGAGGATTGTGGTATTGGATTCAACTGTTGTGCTCCTGAGAAAAAAAAGCACAAAAAAAGTCCCACATTGCTGTGGGACTTTTTATATTTAAAAAATCAAGAATTATTTTTTCTCTGATTTTTCCATTTTAGCTTTCAATGCAGCTAATACATCATTATTATCTCCTAAAGTTGCAGCTGGTGCGTTTGTAGATGATGCAGATGAAGTATTTTCAGTAACCGCTTTCACGTTTTTCTCTTCTTCTTCACGGAAGATTGCAGTGTGAGAAGCAACTACTCTTTTGAATTCTTTGTTGAATTCGATTACTTTGAAATCAGCTGATTCTCCTTTTTTCAATTTCTTTCCGTCTTCTTTTTCA
>ERZ1034365.1032-NODE-1032-length-14805-cov-2.698330_pt1 | contig 14805 bp, 31 predicted proteins | sample MGYA00520615_ERZ1034365 | MGnify/ENA primary metagenome ERZ1034365 (study PRJEB33736, sample SAMEA104284505) | Azolla filiculoides | biome: Urban; feature: Water surface; material: Ditch water | place: Netherlands | collected 2015-10-28 | depth 0-0.1 m ... | reverse complement strand
TGAGGTCACAGTGTAGTATTCCCAGGGGCCACAATACCAGCTGACTAGAATAGTTTCGTTGTCCTCTACCTTGGTTGTGAACTCGAGAGTATCACGCCCGTTGGTGAACACAGAACCAACGCCTGCTTGCCGATCAGCGGCAATCTCAGGAACAATGTTCTCAAGCTCCCACTCTTTACCTTCATAGAGGTACTTCCCCTGAGCAGTTTGCTCAAGGGTTTTACGTTCAGTGAACATTTCTTGCTTAGGATCACGCATTTTAGTTTCCTTGTTTAGGAAGTTGGATCATCGGGGTGGCATCACCAGAGTACACAGGTAGCTTGCCATCCCACTTCTCGATGGTCTGATACTGGACAAAAGAAGGAGTCAAGGACTCAGCTAGCAAACGGTTAGCTTTGGCTTGAGCTTCTGCTACACGAAGAATCGACTCAGCTTCACCACGAGCATCTTCAATCTTCTTGTCAGCTTCAGCCTTGGACTGCTGGACCTCATTTAGCCGTTGTTGTGCCTTTTGTGTAGCAGCGTTTTTAGCATCGATCGAAGCCTTGATTACCTCTGGCAGACGGATTTCACCAATCCAGTACAACTTCTGAACGTTGATACCCTGAGGTCCTACCTGAGCTTGGATGTCCTCAAGTACCTTGGCAATCAACTCGGCCTTACCAGCACCGTAGACGTACTCGATAGGCTTCGTGCTAGCATTACGAACCAGAGAGTCTCGCACCATGTTACGAAGGAAGGTGTCGGTGATTTCCTCAACACCTCGACGATAAGTTTGAAAGATAGTTGAAACCTTAGTAGGCTCAATACTGTAGCTGATACCGATGTCAGCATTTGCAACGTTACCATCTGCAGTTTGAAAGCTGATAGACTCGTCATTAGGCGACCCTTCATCTGCCCCCGCAGTCCAAACATAGTTTTGCATGAAGGTAGGGAACAGGTATAGCTCTTCGTTCCAGGTGAGGAAGTAGCGGCCAACACCAAGCTCTTCAGTGTCAACTCCTTTTGACCCACCAAGAAGGTGAACTAGAACCCCTACGTTACCAGCTGGAACGTAAGAGCAAGCAGAAAGAAGAGCAATAGCCAGGATAGCAAGATACTTTTTCATTTCAGTAGACCCTTCACGATGGTGACGATACGAACGACGATGTTAGCGGTGACCATAGGCACAACGAGGCCTAGGTAGACAAGAGCGACGACTAGTGTTAGGTCGCTCTCAGCAGACATAAGCTTGGGTAGAACAAAGCCAAAGCTAAGCCCTAGAAACACCACAAGACTTAGTACCCACAAGTATAAACGCTTCATTTTGAGACTCCTTTTGGTCGGTCTAGCCGACGAGCACGTGTGATTACCGCCTCGTCAAGACGGTCTAACTCTCGTTTGTAGCCCCACCAAAACTCCTTGGAGAGGCCAATACGTGTTTCGCCATAAGCGTTCTTCACCTGAACTACTGCGTTAGGTGGGAAGGGATGCCAACCCCCGTAAGGGTAGCTGGCATCACGAAAGCGTCTCAGAAACTTTGTCACAGCTTGCTCAGACGCTCGAGCAGCTCTTCACGAGTCAGAGTCTTCAGCTTGTTGTCATCGTGTTCATTCAACGCAGCCAGCAGCTTTTGCTTCTCCTGCGCTTTGTAAGCCTCTTGCTTACGCTCGTTTTCCTCCTCAAGCTTGATAGCAATGATCACTTTCAGCACTTCTAGCTTCAACTACAGTTTGCTGAGAGCAGGGTTTGCTCGAGTAGAGACAAAGCCTTCTTCATCGAGTTCCTTAATAGACTTGTTAGTTGCGCGAGCAACAGTGTCGAGATCGAACCCATCCTTGGTGCCGGATAGGGTCATGTCCCAGAGACCTTCAGTAGATACCTCACCCTTCACAGTAAGGAAACGGAGTTTAGCACGGGTAGCTTTTTGAAACAGAGTCATTTGTTTTCCTCTCAGAATTTGATGTTGTAAGCACGGTTGTCAACAACAACAGGCAACACTGCCCGTTGGGTGCTCGAGAAGCCTAGGCCACTCAGCTGTTTATCAGAAGGTTTGCACTTGGTCTTTTCAGCCAGTACCTCAAACACCTTACGATGTTTCTCGAGTTTAGGATTTAGGAACTCATTGTAAATACCTCGTGTCTCATCAGGATTCTTACAACCTTTCAGCATAAAGAACCAGTGTTTGTTTCCTTCAGTCTGCTCATCCCAGTGGTTAGGGCTAAGCATCACGGTGTCAACGGGCACTAGTTGATTGGTCTTGATACCCCACTTGTCGACACTCATTGTTGTAGTAGGTTGGTGATGGACAATAGTAAACTGACCATCCTTCAGAGTAGCCGTAGCAAGGTGCACCCACTCTTTGTTCATCAAAGGATTTTTGTGCTCGTACTGGAACACTTGACCGCCGAACTCAATCTCAGCCCGGAAGCCAGAACGAGTAGGCTGGCGGTAAGACCAATTGTGAACTTTGAACTCATAGTTTCCTTCTGGCATCCGCTTCAGGTCAGGAAACGTGATGTTTTCAACAGGAACAAACTTGCCGGGGGGTTGAGTGTAGTCAACATCTTGAACCCCACCGGAAGCAGGATCTTTTCGGCAATTCCAACCTACACGGCGACCGTTACCGTTACCGTAGTAATCTCCTATATTCTTTTCATGCTTCTGTCCTGGCATAAACACATGCAAGTCCATGAGACTTTGGTTTTGTCCATCGTAGTTCCAAGTATGAGAGAACCGTAGAACACCATCAACGCGACCACCTAGAGCTGCAACCTTTTCACGGAGAGAGTCAGCCACCCCACCGTCATAGGACCAAGCAAAGTCGTTCTTCCAACGGAACAACTGACCTGAGTCTTCTTCAGCAGGAGCAGTCAGAGAAACAAAGTTACGAAGCACCTCGTTCTTGACCAACACAGAAAGCTTCTTCGACTTTGGCAAAACCTCCTTCATGAACTCTTCGATGCCAACTTCCTTGGCCTTCGACAGGTCAGGTGCTTTTTCCTCCACTGCACCCAACAACATGCCCATCAACCCATCTTTCATTTGGCCTTGCACTGCACCATCAACAAACAAGACGTTGTTAACAGACACGTCTTCGATAGTAGCAAAGCGACGGTTGACAGCCACTTCCAACCCCAGTTCACGAAGCGTTCCAACAGCGGCTTCCACCATAGCTTTGGTAATTGCGGCCTTAGGTCGTTTGTAGTTAGCAGGAGCCACCTTCAGCTCGTAGGACTTCAGGGCGTACTCAAGTTCTTTTCCTTCTGAAAGATCTTGCAGCAGGGTGCCGATAACACTGTTGCGAAGCGGTGCAGCAGGGTTCCAGCAGTTCTCCCAGCAAAAGTTGCCACGAGCTTCATCACTGTTCAGCTTGGTGTAGGCTACCAACAGCTCACGGAACCCCTTCAGCTTCTGAACATGCTCCTCACCACGGTACAGTACCTTTTGGTCACACAACTCGATGACTTCATCTAGAGTCTTCGTTGTGAACTCTTTCAAGCCACGTTCAAAGACTCCCTTCATTTGCTCTGCAAGACCACGTTGTAGGCCCACGTCGGTTGTCCAGTGCTTCTTTGCAACAGTGCCAACAAAGTGGTTCCACTTCACTGAACGAGCAGTCTCCTTGTTCATTTCAAAGGTATGCTCTGCCCCATACTCTTTCTCTTTTGTACGGAAAACACTCACCACTGGCGCAGCGTGAACGACTTCAGAGAGTTTTGCAGCAACAACGTCATAAGGGAAAGGCAGCCCCTCAACGTCCCACACCGAGTGCTTGACACCGTTCACGATAGTGACAGTGGCTCCAGCGTTCTTGATAAAGTTGCGGCAGCAGGAGCAGTCATGCTCAGTACGAACACGGAACTTTGGGTCAGTGCCCTCAGGGAAAGCCAACAGGTAGTTCAGCCAAAGTACTTCCTTGTCGATGTCAACAACAAACAGCTCACGTTCAGACATAGTAGTGAACTGGGTGCGGATGGCCTTAGCGAAGGCGGGGAAGTTCGGGTTGGTCATAGTGTTTCCTCGTTTTTGATACGGTATTCAAGTTTGCTTTTGCGTTGTATTGCAGTCAGGGCTTTGTTTCTATCTTCTAGGGTCTCATACGAGGCCCAGCTCACCCACTCTTCAGCCCAGTCAGACCACCACTCTATCTTGTAGGGCTTCTTCTTGCTTCGTTTTCCTTTCCAAAACAGTTTCTCTTCTTCAGGCAACTCAGAAGATTGCATCAACGATGATCCTTTGCTTTTGGTTTAGCCCGTTTGTGCTTCATAGTCTGATAAGAAGAAGCAGAACGTGTATTTTTGTATCCTTTCCGATACTCTCCGCCACCACAACAACGGCAGCGTGGGTTACGTCCTAGTCGTACATCTAGGTTAGCCTTTTCATGGTTCCCTGTTTCCATCGTGCCATCCTGTGTCTGAGCGGTCTAGCTCTTCGGGTGTCCTGACAAGGTCAACTACCCAGTAGTCAGCCTTACAGTTTTCTCTAGCCCAAGCAGTAGCCTCCTCCTTACTCTGAAACAAAGCTTGGAGGAAGCAGTCTGTGGGTCCACAAAAGTAGACTGAGTACACTAGGCAGCCCTGAACGCTTCAACTTCACGCAGAAGAGTGTAGGACTCCATCATCACCGCCATGAACCGAGCATCCTTCTCAGTCATGAGATCCGTGGAGTGTCTCGTGCCGTTCGTAGTGATCCAAGTAACTTTCCAGCAGTGGGTTTTTTCCATAGTTTGATCCTTTACGAGTTTGCTACACGTTTACGAAGGGTAGTCAACGTCTGAGTATTAACTTCTTCACTGTCAAGGAAGACAGTCTTGAGTTCTCCTTGTTTCTCTTGTTCTTCAGTTTGCTGGTCATACAACATGTAACGACCTCCTTCCGACTCTACCCGCAGCAACCCACGAGCAGACTTCTTTGCGCCAGAGTCAGTCACAGGATCTTTGAAGATCTCACGACGTTCGCTGTTAACCACTCCTGAGGTAGCCTTCATAGCGTGACCAAAGGTATCGCGTGTTACGTACTGGTAGGTGAAAGACCCGATGCCAAGGACAACGTTGCCTGAGCAGTAGCCTTTGTCTTTCAGCCGAGACAAAATTGCTTCTTGGCGGTCTAGTGTAATAGAGTCACCGTAAATCAACCCGATATGGGGGTCAAGTAGACGGTAGCCTTTGTGTGTGTAGGTACCCCCAAACAGTTCCCAGAGCAGCTGTACAGCACCTTTGTACTCGAAGGTGCCAAGAGGTGCATCAGGATCACCGCAGATGATCTTTACAGGGTCACCAGAGTCAGGGCGGATAACTACCCGGCCATCACGTTGCAGGATAGTGTCTTTCAGCTTAGGTAGATACTCTGTGAGCACCTGCCAGAAGTTCCAGGTGTCTGACACGATAGACACAAAGCCCTTAGGGTAGGTCTCGGTAATCAAACGAGTGAAGGTGCCTAGTTCGTCGTCTTTGGTACCCATACACATGACTGAGTGTTCTGTAGCTGGAATAGAGGTTCCAATCAGCTCGTCGGCTTCGTCAGTGAAATAGTACTCCTCAAGAAACTCGATAGCAGGGACGTTGTCTGTGCCTGTGAAGGACAACATGTGAGCAGCCCCCACCATCATGGCATCGTCAAGACCTGACAACCCACGGAAGCTGAAGTCATGGCCTTGGAACTGAACAAGGTTTGGATCAAACCCAGTTTCTTCTGCATACCGATCGAAGACTTTGCGGTAAGCACGAGCAATAGTTGCTGCTGTCACTCCTTTCCAAAGCATGTTAGACAACACAGACTCAAGAGAGTTTGTCAACCAGAAGAACTCTGGCTTAGTGTTGCGAATGGTGAGCATTGGCACCTTAGGGGGGCAAATAGTACCCTCAGGCAACGCTTTTACCTCCAAAGGCAAGTATTGCAGGTCGTGGAGGGCTTCAATGTGCTCTACAGTGATAGCTCCTTTACCAAGAGATTGATCCATTCGACGCTTGAACTGGGCAACCACCTTTTGTTTAGGAACAGAGAAAAAGTGTTTGTCCCAGTAATCTACAAGAAAACCTTGCACAATTGCTTGGATACCAAACACCACAACACCCTCCCGGCATTGGGGAGGGGCCAACTTCATAGACCGAGGGGTGAAGTTAGAGTACACCTCTTGGGTGCCTTCAGGGTACTGCCGACGATGGTCAGCTTTGTAGAAGTCGATGAGCAGGGCGGGGTTTACGTTAAGCATTTAGTGCTCCTTGTTTGCGAAAGACAGTTAGAAAAGAGTCAGCGGTGTCGATGAACGAGTGGTAGCAGTACACGTGGTCGATATGCTCTCGTAGAGGATCAAGCCCTGCGCTGAAGATACCGTGGGTCACGTAGAGGGTAACAGACTTAGCTCCTCCTTCTTTTAGTTTTTTTGCAAGCTCAGTAAAGGTTCGGCCCCCATCACAGATGTCGTCTACGATGAGACAGTCTACCCCCCTTACCTCACCTATGTAGTTTGTAGCTAGGATCTGCCCGTTAGCTAGGTTACGGACTTTACTTGCATAAACCACGTTAGGAGCCAACCCCCAAGAGCTAACTGCCTTAGCTAGTGCGTTTACCTTCTTTTCCGCCCCTGCGTCAGGTGACACAAGGGTGTACTTCTGGATAGCCCTAACACCTAGGTAGTTTTGCAGAACACTAACCTGGGAGGCCACCAAACAGTTGTTGACAGCCGCTTGAACAGCATCGGAGTGAGGGTCCCAAACCTTCACGCTAGCGTAGCCTAGAGAGTTCACAATAGCAGCCATAGCCTGCACACCATGCGCCTCTCCTGGGTTACACACACGGTCCTGGCGAGCATAAGGAAAGTATAACAATTCTAGGTGCATTGTGGGTTTGAAGGCGTACTGGTGCCGTAGAGCATTTGTTGTCATCACTAGAGCCATAACATCATCGCTGTTGTGTAACATAGCCACTACAGTCAGCTCTTTAGTTAAAGGATCATAGCTAGGGACAGTCACCTTGACTTCCCCACCGGGGAACACTGACTGCGCAACAGCCTTGTAGTTAACATAGATCACGAGTCCAACTCCTCTTGAAGTATTAGTATAGCCGCAAGGGTTAAATGAAAGTTTGCTTGCCCCCAGTTGTCACCGTAAGCTAGAAAGAAAGCAAACAGAAGGTTGGCTACAGCAATTATCTTATGTAAGGTTGACCACTTCATTTTCTAATCCACCATGTGAAAGTAAACACCGCTACAAGGAAAAGCAGCAGCAAGGTTAGAGGTATAGTGATAGGCGACAACACCCAGAACCAAGACCAAGCGATGTAGCCTGTCAGTTTCAGTGTGATGAAAACGATGCACAGCAACCCAAAGAAGCCGATGCCACCGGATTGAGACTTGTTATTAGTTGACATGTGTTACCTTTTCTTGGGTGTTAATCAGAAAAGCTTCTGAGGGAAGGGCCTCCTTAAGCTCATACTGGAAGTCTTCGTAGCCTTGGTCAGTGCTAACTCGTGGTTGCTTGTTGGTAGTCACTTGTTTGTAACCACTAGAAAAGATACGAACCCAGACTGTTTCAGGGGGTTTCATTTATCTGACTCCTTTAAGCAGTAAGCTTGCGGTGTTACAGTTTTTTCATACTCGATAAGAGCTCCTATACCTAGTGTCAACACTACTAGAAAGCCAACAAAGAACAGTCTATGTCTTAGCCGTGTTGTTGCTTCTACCATTGAAAAGAACAGGTAGCAAGCCACTAAGAACCAGGTTACTATAACTACTCCTTCTAGCATTTCAGCAACCCCTTAGCCGCTGAGAGGGCGGCGCGGGCCAATCTAACTTGAACACAGGCTCCACAAAAACATCCGGCATCCTCTGGGCCTCGTCCGATGCGATCCAACACCCCCACCAGCCGCGCAATCACCTCGTCGCGGGGGTCGGGCTGCGGTTCGAGGGCAGCGAGGCCATATTCGTCCCCAATGGCTACCCCAATCTGATCGGTGAACTTGTGCTTGCAGCCGCAAGTCCCATCAATATAGCCAGCAGTGTACGCCATTTTCTCAATGGCGGTAGGGTGCTCTTCATCTGTCTGGTCTTCCTGCGCGGGGACGGCGGCAAGGTCGGCGCGGATGTATTCCACGTCGTCCCCGCTTGTCTTTGTCGGTGCAACGCTCCACCACTTCCCCAACCAAATGCGTTCTGGTGCGGTCATTTCTTTTCTCCGATCAGGGCGAGGATGGCACGATAAGACCGCTCGTCGCCCTCCATAACGTCCTAGTTCTTACCGTGGGGTCATCACTCCCCCCTTTTTGGCACGGATTTACCATGAAATGAGTACCACTCCGCCCTCTTCTGTACCTCCCATGCGGACAATTTACTGTCTTTCAGGTATTTTACCCACGCCTCTTTTGAGGATTTATCTTTTTTCTTTTTGTTCATCACGCACCGCCTTTCTTGCTGGCGGCGAGAAGTAACTGCGCCTCAATCAGAGGGCTGCTAATCTCGTCAGCATGGTCAATTATGTCCTTTAGAACCGACTTATATGGAGCCACCGCCTCCGCGATCAGTCGATCCAGCGCCACGCTCTGGTCGGGCGTGGCGAGGGCGAGGATGGATTTTTCGACTTTTGCCAGTACCATCACCAATGTATTGATTTCATCTTGGCTTGCGGAGGGTTTGAATATAGACACACTCATCGCAGCTCTTACTGCGTCCCTCAGCGCGGCCTCACGGATCGCGGCGTGGTCTATGGCGGGGATGGCGCGCAGTTTGAAGATAGCCTCCTCTGGCTCAATCGTCCAATCAGTGTATATTTTCAGCGCGACGCCGCGCGGGATCAGGTCAGTCATTCCACCACCTCAATGCTCATGCAGGTGGCGCGTAGTTCGTACTTGGGGTTCAGCGCAGTGGCGTCCTCCTCGCACTCTGTTTCCGACACGTACTGTATCGTCGTGATTGTAGAGGTGTCTAACGTATCAAATACACACCCATTCTGAGACGACACGATAATCAGTAGGAAGATCGTGGTTTTCATGGTTTACCGCCTTCCTTGCTGGCGGCGAGGACGGCGCGGGCGTCGGTCAATGGCCTACTTTCTCCACAGAAGTCGGCGTGGTAAAGTGCTTCGGTTAGTTCACGTTCACACTCATGGGTGTGGTCGATCAAAACCCGTAGAGCTTCCACATACGGCCTCACCGCCTCCGCGATCAGCCGATCCAGCGCGGCGGTCTGGTCGGGCGTGGCGAGGGCGCGGATGGCGGCGGCGTCCTCTTCTGCACAATTCGCCGTATTTTGGCATGGTCCTGCACCACACCCGCATTCCACTTCACGCGCCGCCACCTCATACGCCGCAGCCGTGGCGGCATTGGCGCGGGCTTCAAGCTGTTCGATGCGGTCTTCGAGATCACGCGCCAAAACAGGCTTACCATCCTTGCCGATGTAACGGTATTTTTGTGCCGACTGCAACTCAACCAGAAGCGCAGCCGTGCCTACGGGGTGGGTTTCAAAGTCGGTCATTTCTCCACCTCGATCTTGATTTGCAGGCCTTCCGGCGACGTGTAGACGCCGGGAATGTGCTGGCCGTCGCGGGTGGGGAAGGTGATATCTAGGCGTTCTTTGTACATACGATACGCACGCAAGCGTTTCGGATAAATAGGGCTATCTGCGTCTAGAATACCATGCAGTATAACCTCACCGATCACTGGCTTGTGCTGGATGCGGTAGATAACTAATTCACTCCATATTGGGTTATTTGTAACATCAAGCCCAAGGCCATCATCATACTCAATCACCTCACCACGATGCGCGGCCAGCAGCAGCGCGCCCTTGGTGGCGTCGTCCAGTTCGCCGAAGGGCTTGTCGATTTTCGTCAGGTCCATTTCACTTCTCCCAAGCTATAAGGTTAGGTAGTTGTTCTTGATTTGACCAGTCAAAAACCAGCCAGTCGGTAGCTTCATCAAGAGTCCCCTCAAGATACTGAGCTACATAGGTTAACCCCATAAGGTTAGTTCTCCGTATAGCGTAACTGTTGGGGTGACAGAAGTAAGTCGAACCAGTACGCCCTTCGAAGCAGAGGTAACCTTCGTCGTTCTTTCGAACACTGAGAATACCGGAGTTCATCCTCCAAGAGTCTGCTCCTGTGAAGCCCCCAGCCCAACCACCTACTACGTGGTAGGTTACTTTACCTTTGTAGTTAATTCGGGCTACAACCCAGTCTTCAGGCCAGTAGTTACTCATTAACACCACCAGAGGCTAGGTAAATCACAACTGCTGTAGCTAGAATAATTAACAAGACTTCCATGATGTCTCCTTACTTAGTGTAAAACTTATGCTGACCAACTTGGCCTAACAGTTGAAAGTTACCAAAGTTCTTAGGACGAGGACCACTGTGGAAAGCCACAGCCTCAGTCCCAAGGAGAGGTTCTTCTCCTAACTGCACACTGACAGCTAGGGCCACTGCAGCAGCCCAGGCTTCTGTTTCTACCTTTTCAGGCTTGTTGTCAGACCAAGAGAACTGTCCGGGCTGGTAAACCACACCACAGACTGTTGAGGGAAACTCAGGGTCTTCAGTTCGGTTCAACACCACCTCAGCCACAAGCAACTGAGCTTCTAAGTCCTCTCCTCTGGACTCGTAGTACAAGGTTTCTGCTAAACAGAGGGTGTTAAGTGACCATAGCAGTGCTCCTGTTACTAACATAGTAGTTTCCTTTCATAAGGTTAGTGACTCTACAAACTCAAGGTGGTTTGAGGTCATCCTAGAATAGTCCTCTTCGGTCAAACTCTTCCAAGGGCCATTCTCGAGCTGTCTTTCAACAGCTTGGTTACCTAGAACCCGGTAGTGCCAGATATCTTTGTTAAGGTCGAAATAAGGCTCCGAATAAAGAACAGAGTGGCAGGCACAGTCAGTGTGGCTCATAGCGATCCCTCATCGACTGCACCTTCTCTTGTGGCACACCATGCACGTTAGGAAAGGTTCCTTCTAGTTTGAGCACAGTGGTACGAAACCCCAGCTGTAGGTAAGGTCCCAGCTCCCACAGCCTAGTAAACGTGTTAGCCACAACAACGTCACGACCTCTTGCTAGCACCACCTTAGCACGTTCAAGACACTGTGCATGGCAGTACTTCAACAGGTTAGGGTTGAACTCGTACTCGTAGCGGTCATTGACCATCCAGTGGTCTGCTTCAATGTGAGCAAACCTTTGACGAGCAAGTACTGCAGCAAAGGTAGACTTACCAGAGCCAGGGGCACCCCTTAGCAACACCAACTCACTCATCTACGTAAACCTCCTGTTCATACTGAAGCTGGATTTCAGCTAGCCAGTGCCCATAGTAGCGGGGGTTAATTGCGAGGGTAAAAAGAAACAACAGCAACCACAGGGTAACAGCTAGCACTGCTTGAGTTAGAAACTTAGTCATAGTCACCTCTTAGCTATAAAGAAGAAGCAGTTCTTCGGGGGTGTCAGTAGGCTCAGTTAGAAGACTTCTAGCTAGCATACTCCCTCTCTTCAGTTACGAGGGGAGGGGGTGTAGCAGGCTAGTTAGAAGACAGAAGAGCTATATCCTCCTGTCTCTTCTTATACTGCTCCAATACATACTCTGCTGTAGCTTCCTTATTCTGACTACAGCTAATCAGTTGTTCCTCCTCATCATACAACAGCTTATAACTTGAGGTCACCCCGGCCCAGCCATCAAAGATCTTAACCTGAGGTACCCACCCCACTGAAGTCTTCACTACTCGTTCTTTCATTTCAGTTTCTCCTCCTTTTGATTATAGACTTCTAAAGCTAGAGTAACAGCTCTAGCCTCTTCATAGGTTTCCTTAGCGCACTTAGACAACTGCTCGCTAACGTCTTTCCAAACGTAGAACACGGTCTCCCCTAGTTGCTGAATCCCCTTCCAATGGCCTTTAGAAAACCAAGTTTTCCCTTCAAGCACTTGAGGAATAAACTCCCCTTTGCTTGTCTGAACCACCCTTGTCCGCATCACAGCTCTCCTAGATAACTGAAGTCTTTCTCTCTTTGTTCAGTTGTTGCGGCTTGCAAGGCTTGCTCTGCTTTATAAGCCTCAATAGCTTTCTCTGCTGCTTCTTTCTCTTTGAAACAACACTCTCGTCTCTGCCGCCATAGGTCTTCTCGTGTTATCCCCAGTTCAGTTATACCAAGCCAGATTTCCACTTCTTTCTGGAACCTAAAAGGCCACCACCACACTCGTGCCCAGTGAAGCCTTTTAATCATCACCTGAGGAACCCAACCTTTCGAAATTGGCACTACACGAAACTTAGAATTGCTCATGAACAGCCACCAAGCTCTTGTAGTGCATTGTCAGCAGCATACCACTCTTGTTCACCATACGAACTAACCCGTTACCAGGAAACCCGGTTACAGTGTACTTCTGTTGTGTGTAGACACTGCGAACCAGCTGACCACGGTGGAAGGGACCCCGCGCCTTGGGTGCATCTTCTACTACTTGTACGTTAACCACTACCTGCATTTGACCATCCTTCTGGTGTTGTCCAGTGTACTACTGGAATTGAAAAAGCTTCTATTGCTCGTTGGCAACCCTCACACGGGCAAGACTGGCCTAACGACCCAGTTTGTAGCACTCGGGCTACATAGAGTGTTGAGTGTTTCAGTGGGTCTGTACCTACCTTGTTCACTGCTCTTACGATGCAGTCTATTTCAGCATGCAGGAACAGAGCCTCAGGGTGACGACCAAACCGATACATGATCGGGTGGGTCTTTAACTTGTTTGTCCCTGTAGCTAGCAACAACCCTTTATAGGTGAGAACTGCTGCATGCTTAGCTCGGAATACAGGTTGTGTTTTAGAGGCTAGACTTACGGCTTTTGCTTGGAAGTCCATTGCTGCCCCAGTTCAAAGGCTTTCTTGAATAAGTACTGGTAGAGATTCGCTTGTTCTGCTTTAGACAGTGTGTTCCAAGCCTCCTCCCAGGGTTCAAGCTCGTTGATAACCTTCAACAAGGTTTGGTAGACACCCTCCCCTGTAGCAGCGTCTACAGTTGCAATATGCTCCCCGAGACCTATTTCGGTAACAGCTTGCCCCTTCTTGTTAAAACCAATAAAGTGAGCCTCTGTGCCCCTATCCGTCACAATTGGTTTAGTCCAGTCGATCACAGTCTTCTCCTTCAATGTGAACTTTGTTAGGTCAAAGCCAGAGAGCAAGTAACCAGCTACTCGTAACCCCTTGTTGTCTTCAACTTTGTAGACCTCACCTACAGTTAGTTTTTTAGTGAGCCAGCCAGGTTTTTCAACACAGACCAGTTCACGGCCCACTAGGCTAGGGCCTAGCTCAACAAACCACTGATATCCTGACTTGATCATTTACAGTCCCTCCCAAACTCAAACCCACGGCGAAAGATTTCCTCTTCTGTCTTGTCTACCTCCTCTAAGCAGTACTGCTTGAAAGCTTCCTCCCAAGGCTCTACAACGTTAGTAATGTAGCGTTCAGGACCACTATTAACAACACGCCCTGTCTCTGGTTCAGCCCGGTAGATAGCACCGTTGTAACTCTCTACAAGCTTGTTACCGTTCTTGGCAGTGCCTACCAGCACAACCTTTTTAGTGCTCAACGCACTCATTTCTAGTGGTCGGTTCCAGTCAACCATAACGTTTCCTTTCAGTGTGAACTTAGTTAGTGAAAAGCCAGAGACTAAGGAGCCAGCTACTCGTAGACCATTGACTTCCTCAACCTCATAGACACCACCAATAGCCAACACAGTCAGCCAGTCAGGCTTCTCAACACAGACCAGCTCACGACCAACCAGCTTAGACCCTAGCTCAAGGTACCACTGATAACCAGATCGGATCACTTCCAGTTCCTCCCAAGTTCAAAGACTTCACGAAACAGTGTGGGGTTGCAGCTGGGATAGGTGGCGTAGGCTTGCTCCCAGGGTTCTTTCGGGTTGGTCACATACCAATGGGTGATAAGTTCCCCGATACCAGTGCTGCTGTTTAGTGTGGCATACTCCCCAAGACCATAGCTGACAACAACGTGCCCTTCAGGGGTTTTGCCAACATAGTGGCAAGTTGCTACACCATAGCGGCCTCCACGAGTCAACTGCAGAGGTTTCGTCCAGTCTACCTTAGTCACTTTTGTGCTCCCTCATAGCCGCATCCCAACCAGCCTTGTAGAAGGCTTTGTTTGAACCCCAATCGGGTTCAGCAGCCCAGGCTTGCTCCCAGGCAGGGAGTTTATTTCTTACCAGCCAAGAAGAGTCATAGATGCTAACACCTGTATTAGTATGTGCAGTTATAAAGCAGCCTTTTGCATAGAAAACCACTACTTCTCCTGTAGGGGTCTTTCCTATGTAGTGGGCATCAACTAACCTACCACCAGCACCTTGTTTAAGCTCAAGGGGTTTCGTCCAGTCTAGTTTAGGCATACTCTTTTTTCCTCTTTTTGGCATAGTGAACATCTACCTGTTAGACACATTACTTTTTAGCCTCCCACCCTGCAAAGAAAGCTTCCTTCAGGTTAGCGTCACAACCTGTGACGGTGTTCACCCAGTGGTGATAGGCTTTGTCTTTTTTGGAGACCTCTAGCGGCACTAGACCTTTAGCATAAGACACATTACACTGTCCGTGTAGGGTGTGGTAGGACACCTGGCCTAGTTCGTCTACCACAACAACAGGGTAACTAGAGTTGTTGCGATCAAGGCAGAGCACCCGAACAGGGTTGTAGGGGGCATATTGGTAAGCGTAGCTGTCTTTCAGGTTTACGAGCATGGTGGTTTCCTTTTTTTCAAGTAGGGTGAGAGTTGTGACGTCGAAGTTTGCTAAGGCACACTTGGAAGAGTTGAACTTTCTACCCTTATCAATTCCATAAGGGGAGCCAAACACAACCAACTCAGTGTTAGG
>ERZ1034365.1030-NODE-1030-length-14840-cov-14.274809_pt1 | contig 14840 bp, 14 predicted proteins | sample MGYA00520615_ERZ1034365 | MGnify/ENA primary metagenome ERZ1034365 (study PRJEB33736, sample SAMEA104284505) | Azolla filiculoides | biome: Urban; feature: Water surface; material: Ditch water | place: Netherlands | collected 2015-10-28 | depth 0-0.1 m ... | reverse complement strand
GCTGGATTAGAATGTGGTATTTTAGGAACAAATTATCCAAACATGGACATGATTTCTTTTGGACCAACGATTCACGGCGCACACAGCCCAGATGAAAGAGCATCTATTAAATCGTCTCAGAAATTCTGGAAATTTGTTTTGGAAATTTTAGAGAATATTCCGGTGAAGAAATAAGAGAATAGAACATAGAATAAAGAGGAAATCCCGAGTTAGCTCGGGATTTTTTTTGTTTATACTTAAAAAATGGCGAGTAGCCATAAACAGCTTTTTTAACGTTCCGGCGCTTGGCGAGGTTGCGAGCTTCGGAACCGATTATTTTCTGTTAAAGATAAAATTTCTTGCGAAAAGTAAACGTGAATTTACCACAAAATTCGCAATCTTGCCAAACGCCTGTTAGCAGATGTTATTATTTTCGTTTATAACAATTGCTTTGTATTGTTACAATTTCGATATTTTTTTCGCTATATAATTCTTGATTAATTGTATTTTCAGATGGAATAGATTTATCTTGCTTAATATGAAACTTAAAATTTTTATATCCTAATCCTAAATATTCTGAACAGCCTTCTTTAAACCAATACAAAGAATCTTTATGTTTAATGTCTTTTGCTTTTAGAGTTGACAAATCTATGTATTTTCCATCTGTTAAATAACCTTTAAATTCTTTGTTCAGAATGATTTTATAAATTGTGCTATCTGCTAAATGAATTTGAAATATAACGTTTTTGTAAGATGATAAAGTAAAACCGCTTTTATGTTGATAGCCAGGAATTTTTAAGGGTGTAATTCCATTTGGGCATTCATCTAATTCTTTGACTAAAACTGTAGTTATAGGTTCTCCAAAATCTGAAATTTTAGTTTCACACAATTTAATTTTTGATAAATCAGTTAAATCACTTTGTGATAGGATTGTATGATTTATAAGTATAATTAATAAAAAAGTAAATAGTGATTTCATAGTGTTTTTTATAATATCTGCTAACTTGTTTATATGTCTGAAAAAATCAGACTTAGCTACCCAATTTTTGGTGTATATGTCTGACGAATGTCAGTGTTATCTTGTTTCAAAAATAATAAAAAAATCTTACAAATTATCAAGTAAAATTTTAATAATTTGAATGTTTGATAATGCTTTTTACTAATAAACTAAAACAAGTAATATTAATCAACAAAAAAGGCTCACATTTGTGAACCTTTCTATGATTAACTCAAAATAATTAAAACAAGTATCGGAAAAATAATTCCTGCTAGAGCTAGTTTCCAGCCGCGCTGTTTAAAGGTGTATTTGCCGTGAGTGAGCATCATTGTCCCTGTTACGGCAATTAATATTAAAGAAATTCCAAAAATATCAGAGTAGTAAATCCACCAGTTTGAAGTGTTTTTGTGTAACTTCATCGTTTGACTGATAATTGGGGTTTTATTGAAGGCAATAATTTCACCTTTTCCCGTTTTCATATCGATTTCGACATCGTGCTTTTCAAACGAAATTTTAAACGTGCCTTTTTTTACATTGTGACGACGCATTTTATCATCGATGCCCAATTGTTTTCCTAAATTTTCAGCATAAGCTTCAGTAATTTGACTTTCTTCGGGCAATTGTACTTTGATGTTTTTTGTTTCAACTGTGTATTTTTCAGGATGCCAATGTTCTCTGTGATTCATTAAAATGCCTGAAAAGGCAAACGAAATAATTAATCCTACGTAGAAGTAACCAAAATCACGGTGTAGATCTCTAACTAATTTTTGTTGTTTCATGTTTAAAAAATAAAAAGCTAAGGTATGGTTTAAAATTTATATCGCAAAGAGGTCATTATTTGTCTTGGCGCAATTGGATTCACGCTATAATTCTCGTGAACCGTATAATTCAATTCGTTTGTAATATTAGATAATTTACATAGTAATGAAAACTGTTTCCAATTATACCCTAAAGACACATCAATCGTAGTGTAGCCATCTAGAGGAATTTCACGGTCTAAAATGCCATTAGGTTGTGTTGGATCTACTTGATTGTTCCATCCGCCTTTTCGGTTTCCAATATAATTTCCAATAGCTCCAAAAGAAACATCTTTTAATACACCAGACTGTACGGTGTAAAAGAAGCTTAAATTAGCTGTATTTGCTGGTGTTCTCACTAATCGGTCACCTTCAATAAAACTTCCAGTTGCACCTGTGGTTTTGGTATAACGCATATCGTTATAGCTATAACCTGCGATGATGTTTAAAGCTTCTATTGGTTTATAGGTAATATCTACTTCAACTCCTTTACTTGTAGTTTCGCCACTTAGCGATTTTACGTTGGTATTTGTATTTACGTTACCATTGGCATCAAATTCGGCAGTTTGAGCTAAATTGCTGTTTACAATTTGGTATAAAGTTACATTTGTTGTAAGTATTCCATTCCAAAATTCTTTTTTCACACCTACTTCAAATTGGTCAATAATTGAAGGTTTAATTGCTTCGTTGTAAATGGTTACACCGGTATTTGGGGTGAATGAATTAGCATAACTTGCAAAAATTGAAGTGTTTTTTGTAGGTTGGTAAATCAATCCTACTTTAGGAGAAAAAGCTCTGTCGTTACGAATTTTTTCTTCGGTAACTGTATTTGTAGCAATGTTGTTTGTAATTGGTTTTGCTTCTTGATACGAATAACGAATACCAGCTAATACTTTGATTTTTTCTGAGAACGAAATCAAATCTTGTGCATATACACCATAACGATTGGTTTCTGTATTTACAATTCGTGTTACTTCAGAAGCCGGAATTGGACCTTCGTTTGAAGCTGCGTAAGAAGTTGGGTCAAAAATATTAACGGTATCATAAGTAGTTATAGTTGCTCCAGTAGTGCTGTTGTAAAAGCGGAATGTATAAGCATCAGCATACGAATTTTCGGTATCAATTCCAGTAAATAATTGGTGCTTGATTTTCCAAGTTTTAAAGTTGCCTTGTAAACTGATTTGGTTAGCAAAAATTTGTTCCACGGCTTTATTTCTTCCTAAAGGTCGGTTCCAGTTACCATTTGCTGCGGGTTGAATTCGTTCTGTTCCAATAGAAGCTCTTTTGTAATTTTGGAAAGAAGAATTAAAGTTTAATTTCCAATTCGAGTTGAACTGATGGTTTACTAAAATCGAAGCAGTAGCTTGTTTGGTATTTCCGTTTGACCATTTTGCACCTAAATAGGCATTTCTTGGTACGTCAGCAATTTCTTTTCCAATAGAACCCGTTCCGAAGTCAGGTGTCCAATCGTCGCTTAAATAATCACCTTGCAGCGTTATATCGGTTTTGTTGTTTATTTTAAATAAGAAAGAAGGATTTACATAATAACGTTCTTTGGTTACAAAATCTCTAAAACTTTCAGAATTTTCATAGGAACCACTAAAACGATATGCAATAGCGTGGTTTAATGGCCCATAAATATCAATTGAAGGCTTGTAAAAATTGTAACTTCCTGTTTGCATTGTAAATTCGCCTCCTTTTTTAAATGTAGGCATTTTCGTTACCATGTTTAAAATTCCTCCAGGTGCCACATTTCCATATAAAAGTGCTGCACTACCTTTTAAAATTTCTACTTTTTCTAATGAAGCAACTTCGGGAATTGAACCACTATTAAAACGGAAACCATTTTTGAACATATTATTGGAAGACATATCATAACCTCTTGACCAAAATGATTCTTGAGCGCCACCACGAGCCGAACCTACATATACGCCGTTAGCGTTTTTAATAACATCACTTAATCGGATAGACTGTTGTTGAAAAATAATTTCGTTTCCAATAACTTGGATTGCTTGTGGCATATCTAAAGGTTTGATGCCAGCTCTATTAACTGACGATTTACCTTTGTCGTTTTTTCCAAGGATAGCAACTTCTTTTAAGTTTTTTACAGTGTCATTTTCAGTAAAGTAATTTTCAAATTCTTCATTTGTTTTTTCTTGTGAGACTGCTTGAAGCGAAAGCAGTAGGGCTATAGTTTTAAATATGTTTTTACACATCTTATTTAGATTTAATTAAAATAACACCGCAAAAATATATAGAGAAAATGAATCTACAAAACTTATTTAGACTTATTTTAAATAAAAATTTTAAAGTATTGATTTTCAATTGAAAAACTTTTAAACATTTATGCTTTTAAACTTTCAACTAAAATTGTAACTTTGCACTCCAAAATAAAGGACTACTATGTTAGATAGATTACAATATGTAAAGCAACGTTTCGACGAAATTTCAGATTTGATTATTCAACCTGATGTGATAGCCGATCAAAAGCGTTATGTACAATTAAATAAAGAATATAAAGATTTAAAAGCTTTAGTTGATAAAAGAGATGAGTATATCATTTTGGATGGAAACATCAAAGAAGCTAACGAAATTATAGCAGATGGTTCTGATGCCGAAATGGTTGAAATGGCCAAAATGCAATTGGAAGAAGCAAAAGAACGTTTACCGCAATTAGAAGAAGAAATCAAATTTATGTTGATTCCTAAAGACCCTGAAGATGCGAAAAACGTTATGGTGGAAATTCGTGCAGGTACTGGAGGTGATGAGGCCTCAATTTTTGCAGGAGATTTATACCGTATGTACACTAAATATTGCGATTCTAAAGGCTGGAGAACTTCTGTGGTAGATGTAAGTGAAGGAACTTCTGGAGGATTTAAAGAGGTGATTTTTGAGGTAACCGGAGAAGATGTTTACGGTACTTTAAAATTTGAAGCAGGAGTACACCGTGTACAACGTGTTCCTCAAACTGAAACACAAGGTCGTGTTCACACATCGGCAGCTACAGTAATGGTTTTGCCTGAAGCGGAAGAATTTGATGTACAAATAGATATGAATGATGTTCGCATCGATTTTTTCTGTTCATCTGGTCCTGGAGGACAATCGGTAAATACAACAAAATCAGCGGTTCGTATGACACACATTCCAACAGGATTAGTGGCGCAATGTCAGGATGAAAAATCGCAACACAAAAATAAGGATAAAGCGTTAACGGTTTTACGTTCTCGTTTGTATGAAATGGAATTAGCGAAAAAACAAGAAGAAGATGCTAAAAAACGTAATTCGCAAGTAAGTAGTGGTGACCGTTCGGCTAAAATTAGAACATATAACTATGCACAAGGAAGAATTACTGATCATAGAATTGGTTTGAGTATCTTTGATTTGGATGGTTTTATGAATGGAAATCTTCATAAAATGATTGATGAATTGCAATTAGTAGCCAACACAGAAAAACTGAAAGAAAGCGAAGTTTTCTAAAATAAAAGAAAATAGAAGATAGAATAAAGAGAAAAGATGCTAAACAATAATTTGTTTGGCATTTTTTTTAAATCCTTGCCAACTTTGCGAAAAACTTTGCGAACTTTGCGTTTAAATAACACAACAACATAATGACAACACAACAACTAACAACTCAAATTCATTCCAAAAAATCTTTTCTTTGTATTGGCTTGGATGTAGATTTAACTAAAATTCCACAACATTTACTCGTTTCAGAAGATCCAATTTTTGAATTTAACAAAGCTATTATAGATGCCACACATGATTTGTGTGTTTCCTATAAACCCAATACAGCATTTTATGAAGCTTATGGAATAAAAGGTTGGCAATCGCTTCAAAAGACGATTAATTATATCAATTCAAACTATCCTGAAATTTTTACCATTGCCGATGCAAAACGTGGCGATATTGGTAATACTTCTTCAATGTATGCGAAAGCTTTTTTTGAAGATTTGAATTTCGATTCGGTCACAGTAGCTCCTTATATGGGCAAAGATTCGGTAGAACCGTTTTTAGCTTTTGAAAATAAACATACAATTATGCTTGCTTTGACATCCAACGAAGGTGCATTTGATTTTCAAACAAAAAACATTGATGGACAAGAATTGTACAAAGTGGTTTTAGAAACGTCAAAATCATGGAAAAATGCTGAAAATTTGATGTATGTTGTAGGTGCAACAAAAGCGGAATATTTTACCGAAATCAGAAAAATTGTTCCCAATAGCTTTCTATTAGTTCCTGGAGTAGGAGCACAAGGTGGAAGCTTAGCCGATGTTTGCAAATATGGTATGAGTGATAATGTAGGCTTGCTTATTAATTCTTCAAGAGGGATTATTTACGCTTCAAACGGAACTGATTTTGCTGAAAAAGCAAGAACTGAAGCACTAAAATTGCAACAAGAAATGGCTGAAATTTTGGGTTAAATTTTGAAACAATGCAATTCACAGACCAAATAGGAACCCAACATATTTTTGAAGCAACTCCCAAAAGAATTGTCTCGTTAGTACCTTCACAAACCGAGTTGTTATGTGATTTAGGTTTAGAAGATGCTATTGTTGGTATAACTAAATTCTGTGTGCATCCTATTCATTTTAAGCCTACTAAAGCAATTGTTGGTGGAACAAAAAATGTAAGAATTGATAAAATTAAAGCGCTTCAGCCGGATATTATCATTTGTAACAAAGAAGAAAATACTCAAGAAATTGTAGCCGAATTGAGTCAAGTTTGTCCAGTTTGGGTAACCGATATTCATACAATCGCCGATAATTTACAAATGATTCACGATTTTGGTCAATTATTCAATAAACGCACAGAGGCACAAAAATGGATTGACAAAATTAATTTTATTTATTCTGATTTTCAGCAATTTATCAAAGAAAAACCAATTAAAAAAGTAGCTTATTTCATTTGGGCAAATCCGCACATGGTTGCTGGGAATGATACGTTTATCAATGAATTATTACAATTGAATCATTTCGAGAATATTTACAAAGAAAAAGAAGGTCGTTATCCAGAAATCGAATTGAAGAAAATCCGATTAGAAGGCGATCCAGATTATGTGTTTTTGTCTTCAGAACCTTTTCCTTTTAAAGATGAACATGCGTTTGAAATTGGACGTTTTACTCATCATGCCAAAACCGTTTTTGTAGATGGCGAAATGTTTTCATGGTATGGAAGTCGCTTATTAAAAGCATTTGATTATTTTAAATTATTGCATTCAAAAATATAGCAAGTGGCTCTTTTTTGTATTTTCTTTTCTCTTTCATCATAAAAAGCTACATTTGGAAAAATATTAAACATTGATTTCATACACTATTTATAAAAACGAAGCTAGTGCCGAATGGGTTACTTTTGTTCATGGAGCAGGAGGAAGTTCTTCTATTTGGTTCAAGCAGATTCGTGATTTCCAAAAGCATTTCAATGTCTTGTTGCTCGATTTGCGTGGTCATGGCAATTCAAATGAACAAATAAAAACAGCTTTCAAACAAAAATATACGTTCAAGTCAATCGCTAATGACGTAATCGAAGTGATAGATTATCTTCAAATTAAAAGCTCACATTTTGTAGGTATTTCGTTAGGTTCAATTGTTATTCGCCAATTAGCAGAAATGTATCCTACACGAGTTAAAAGCATGATTTTAGGCGGTGCTATTTTAAAAATGAACTTTCGCTCTCAAATTTTGATGCGATTAGGAAATATGTTTAAATATGTATTGCCATATTTGGTTTTATACAAATTTTTTGCCTTTGTGATTATGCCTAAAAAAAATCACAAAAATTCTCGCTTGTTATTTATTAATGAAGCCAAAAAACTCTACCAAAAGGAATTTATCAAATGGTTCAAACTAACAGCAGAAATTAATCCTGTATTACGTTGGTTTCGCCAAGTGGAATTAGATATTCCTACACTTTATGTCATGGGAGAAGAAGATTATATGTTTTTGCCAGCTGTAAGACAAGTTGTGGCTAACCACGTAAAAACGGCCGAATTATTTGTAATTCAAAACTGCGGACACGTTGTAAATGTTGAACAACCGGTTGTTTTTAATGAAACGGTGATTGGGTATTTGAGACAGCGAGGTTAAATCATAAAACAAAAAACCACGCCCTAAAGCGTGGTGATTTTTTAAACTAACCCTAACCAAATGAGAAAAACTCAAATTTATTACTCTGCAAATATCCGATGTTTTTTTTAATCGTAATGTTAAGGATATGTTATACTTATGTTATTGATTACTAAATTTTTACGAAAACGTTTTTTCTGTAAAAATTCAATTACAAAAACTATTTTTTGTCTTGTAAGGCAAAAACTTTCTTTAATAAATCTGAACTTCTTGAGGCTAAATTAGTTCTGATGTCTTTTTCTTCCACCGCAATCATTTTGAAAACACCTTCCATTGCTTTGTTCGTTGTATAATCTGTTAAATCAGGATTTACTTTCTTTACCAATGGAATGCTATTGTATTTAGTAATAATTTCTTTCCAAACTTTATCGGCACCTACTTTGGTAAACGAATTTTTAATCACGGGATTAAATTTGGCATACAAAGCAGTTGAAGTGGTGTTTTGCAAATAGGTTGTTGCCGAACTTTCATTACCCATCAAAATGTTTTTAGCATCAGTAAAGGTCATTTGCTTTACAGCATCTACAAAAATAGGTGTTGCTTCTTTTACAGCATCTTCCGCTGCACGATTGATTACTTTTAAACCTTCATCGGCTAATTTGCCCATACCTATCTGGCGTAACTTTTTATCAACCACTTTTAGTTCGTCTGGAAGTAAAATTTTTACCGCTTCATTTTTGAAAAATCCATCGGTAGCCGTTAATTTTGAAACTTGTTTGGAGATGCCATTATTCAGCGCTTCTTTTAATCCATTACCAATTTCTCCTTGACTTAAAACACTAGTTCCTTGTGGTAATTGTGCCATAACTTGCTGCATTTCGGCACAACTCAATAAACCAAAGGCAACGAACGTAAATACTATTTTCTTCATTTTTATCGATTTTTAGGGAATATCTAAGCAAATATAGTGCCTTTTTTATGGAAGAATAATTTTAATTTTTTCAAAGGAAAAAATTATTAAATTCGTAAATTGCACCCTTTAAAACGAATAAAAATTACAGATGGAACTACAAACTCCTTATATTCCTAAAAATAAAGTAAGAATTGTGACCGCAGCATCACTTTTTGATGGTCACGATGCCGCTATTAATATCATGCGTAGAATTATTCAAGCTACCGGTGTTGAGGTAATTCACCTTGGGCATGATAGAAGTGTGGAAGAAGTTGTAAATACAGCCATTCAAGAAGATGCAAATGCAATTGCAATGACGTCTTACCAAGGAGGTCATAACGAATATTTCAAATACATGTATGATTTGCTTAAGGAAAAAGGAGCAGGTCACATCAAAATATTTGGTGGAGGTGGAGGAGTTATCTTACCTTCTGAAATCTCAGAATTACACGAATACGGAATAGAAAGAATTTATTCTCCAGATGATGGTCGTGCTATGGGATTACAAGGTATGATTAACGATTTAGTGCAACGTTCAGATTATCCAATTGGTGATAAACTTACAGGCGAATTATCGCATATCGAAGAGAAAAATCCAACAGCAATTGCAAGATTAATTTCGGCAGCTGAGAATTTTCCAGAAATTGCAAAATCTGTTTTTGATGAAATTCACCAAAAGAATGAGACATCAAAAATACCAGTTTTAGGAATTACAGGAACGGGTGGTGCTGGAAAATCATCGTTAGTTGATGAATTAGTGCGTCGTTTTTTAATTGATTTCCCAGAGAAAACCATCGGATTAATTTCGGTAGATCCATCAAAACGTAAAACAGGTGGCGCTTTGTTAGGCGATAGAATTCGTATGAATGCGATTAACAACTCACGTGTTTACATGCGTTCGTTGGCAACTCGTCAATCGAATTTAGCTTTATCGAAATATGTAGCAGAAACAATTCAAGTGTTGAAAGCAGCGAAATACGATTTAATTGTATTAGAAACTTCAGGAATTGGACAATCGGATACCGAAATTATGGATCATTCTGATGTTTCTTTATACGTAATGACGCCAGAATTTGGAGCTGCAACTCAGTTGGAAAAAATCGATATGTTAGATTTTGCTGATTTAGTAGCGTTAAATAAATTTGACAAGCGAGGTGCTTTAGATGCAATTCGTGATGTAAAAAAACAATACCAACGCAATCATAATCTTTGGGATGTAGATACCGATAAAATGCCAATTTTTGGAACTATCGCTTCGCAATTCAACGACCCTGGAATGAATACGCTTTACAAATCTATCATGGATAAGATTGTAGCGAAAACAGGAGCTGATTTAAAATCGACTTTCGAAATTACGCGTGAAATGAGCGAGAAGATTTTCGTAATTCCACCTCACAGAACTCGTTATTTATCTGAAATTGCAGAGAACAATAGAAAATACGATGAAACAGCACTTTCTCAAGTAGAAGTAGCTCAAAAATTATACGGAATTTTCAAAACAGTTGAATCAGTTAACGGAAATGTACCACAATTAGACAAAGCTGGAATTATTGAAAGTTCTTTAAAAATTACTGCTGATAACAAAGATTTCGTTTCGTTATTAACTAAAGAATTCGACCGCGTAAAAATGAATTTGGATCCATATAATTGGGAAATCATTTTAACTTGGGACGAAAAAGTAAATAAATACAAAAATCCAGTTTACAGTTTCAAAGTTCGTGATAAAGAAATCAAAATTGCAACGCATACTGAATCATTATCACATTCTCAAATTCCAAAAGTTGCATTACCAAAATACCAAGCTTGGGGCGATATTTTAAAATGGAATTTACAAGAAAACGTACCAGGAGAATTCCCATTCGCATCAGGATTATATCCATTCAAACGCGAAGGTGAAGATCCAAGTAGAATGTTTGCCGGAGAAGGAGGACCAGAAAGAACCAACAAACGTTTCCATTATGTTTCTGCGGGATTACCAGCTAAACGTTTATCAACAGCTTTTGACTCGGTAACCTTATATGGAAATGATCCACATGTTCGACCAGATATTTATGGAAAAATTGGAAATGCAGGAGTTTCGATTTGTTGTTTAGACGATGCTAAGAAATTATATTCAGGTTTCGATTTAAGTCATCCGTTAACTTCGGTTTCGATGACAATCAATGGTCCAGCACCAATGTTGTTAGGATTCTTCATGAATGCTGCCATCGATCAAAACTGTGAGAAATATATCATTGAAAACGGTTTACAAGATGAAGTTGAAGCTAAAATCAATGAAATTTACAAGAAAAAAGGAGTAGAACGCCCAAGATATCAAGGTGCTTTACCAGAAGGAAACAATGGTTTAGGTTTGATGCTTTTAGGAGTTACAGGTGACCAAGTTTTACCTTTAGATGTTTACCAAGATATTAAAGTAAAAACGTTAGCACAAGTTCGTGGAACGGTTCAAGCTGATATTTTAAAAGAAGATCAAGCTCAAAATACTTGTATTTTCTCTACGGAATTTGCTTTACGTTTAATGGGTGACGTTCAGGAATATTTCATCAAGCAAAATGTTCGTAATTTCTATTCGGTTTCTATTTCTGGATATCATATTGCCGAAGCTGGTGCGAATCCAATTACGCAGTTAGCTTTCACATTAGCAAATGGTTTCACTTACGTGGAATATTATTTAAGTAGAGGAATGAACATCAATGATTTCGGTCCGAATTTATCGTTCTTCTTCTCAAACGGAATTGATCCGGAATATGCAGTAATTGGTAGAGTAGCACGTAAAATTTGGGCGAAAGCTTTGAAAAATAAATACGGAGCCAACGAAAGAGCACAAATGTTGAAATACCACATTCAAACTTCTGGACGTTCGTTACACGCACAAGAGATTGATTTCAACGATATTCGTACGACTTTACAAGCATTATATGCAATTTACGATAACTGTAACTCGTTACACACGAATGCGTATGACGAAGCAATTACAACACCAACAGAAGAATCAGTGCGTAGAGCAATGGCAATTCAGTTGATTATCAATAAAGAGTTAGGTTTAGCAAAAAACGAAAATCCAATTCAAGGTTCGTTCATCATTGAAGAATTAACTGATTTAGTAGAAGAAGCGGTTTTACAAGAATTCGACAGAATCACAGAACGTGGCGGAGTTTTAGGTGCAATGGAAACGATGTATCAAAGAAGTAAAATCCAAGAAGAATCATTGTATTACGAAACTTTAAAACATACAGGAGAATTCCCAATTATTGGAGTAAATACGTTCTTGAGTTCAAAAGGTTCTCCAACAGTTATTCCAGCTGAGGTTATTCGTGCTACGGAAGAAGAAAAACAATATCAAATTGATATGTTAAACAATCTTCACAAAACAAGTGCAGAAAAAGTAGCTGAACAATTGAATATAATTCAAGAAGCAGCCATCAACAACCAAAACATTTTTGAAAAATTAATGGATGCTACGAAAGTTTGTTCGTTAGGACAAATCACCAGTGCATTGTTTGAGGTTGGTGGTCAGTATAGAAGAAATATGTAAAAATTTAAAATAAATCATATTTAAAACCTTCCTTTTGGAAGGTTTTTTTATTTTTGAAACATGAAACCAAACATAAAAACATTTCCAACAACAATATTCATAGGAATGAATAGTCAATTTTCGTATTCAGATTATCGAATAGGGGAATTGTGGGGTAATTTTATGCCAAGACGAAATGAAATTCGAAATGCTATAGGTGTAGATTTATTTAATATTCAAATCAATCCTAATAATTTTGATTTCAATCCACAAACCGAATTTGTAAAATGGGCTGTAGTTCCTGTGTCAGATTTTGATTTTATTCCTGAGGAAATGGAAGTATTAATTGTTGAGGAAGGTTTGTATGCTGTTTTCAATCATATTGGAGATGCTTCAAAAGCAAGAGAAACATTTGGTTATATTTTTGGAGTTTGGCTGCCAAATTCTGAATATGAATTAGATAATCGACCTCATTTTGAAATTTTAGGAGAAAAATATAAAAATAATGCTCACGATTCTGAAGAGGAAATTTGGATTCCAATTAAGAAAAGAATTTAATATTCTCCATCCACATAAAACCATTTATTATTTTCGAATTTAAAAGTAGAATGTTCATAATGTACTTGCGCTTTTAAATTTTCATCTAAATAATAGGCTTTGAAAGTTACCGTGGTTTCAGTTGAAGCCAAAACTTCTAATTTTAACCATTTGTTGGCTTGACTCCAAGCTAATATATCTTTTTTGTTGTGGTAGCGTCTTTTAGAAATGTGAGTAGTGTTTACCAAATAATCAGCGGCACCGGTTGCAAAAGCGCTGTAACGAGAACGCATTAATTTTTCGGCAGTTGGAGCATTAGCAATTCCTTTAATATAAGGTTCGCAACAATCTTGAAAAGGAATGGAATTTCCGCAATAACAATTCGACATAAATTATTGTTTAGATTCGTTGAATTTTCTAGTAATCTCTTTCAATTTTTCGGCGCGAGCATTCTTTTTTGCTTTTTCTTTTGCTTGCTCTTTGTGCAATTTGTCGTTATGTGCTTTTATATTTTTTGGATTATTTCTTCCCATAATTTACATTGTAGATGTTATTTTATCAATTTTTAAATATCCTATGTGCAATTCATCTTTGTAAATAGATGTAATAGGTTTAAAATGCAACTGATACTTCTGTTTGTATTGTTTTGCTAAAATTTCTTGAATATCATATAAATCATCTACATCAACGCCATATTTATCATCAATATGTGAAGTTGCTCCTTTGAATCCATAATGTTTATAGAAAGAAGTTAGTTTTGCTTTTTTTATTGCCTCCGCTTTGTTTTGGGCTACAGTTAGTACTTTGTAATGATATTCTTCAAATTCATTTTCTTTGTAACCTCCTAAATTGATAAAAAATAATTGTTGTTGATTTGTAGCGGTTTTTTCAATTTTAGAAATAATTTCTATTGTATATCCATCTACTTGAGTTACTTTTTGCCATGCATCAATATGGATTTGACCTTTTGCTTCGGGCCAAAAAAGTTTTAAATCTTCAACTAAATCAACTAAAGAATTTGCAATACCAAAAAAAATATCATGCTGCTCTGTAAAACGCCCTTTTGGTTTACAGCCAAGCATAATCATGTATAAACTAGCTTGATTTTTCATTTCACGAAGATACAAAATTTTAACATTTAAAAGTTTGGCACAACAATTGGTTATATGTATTTAGGAAAACATTTAAAAATTAAAGATTATGAAGAAAATTACTTTATTGTTTGCTTTTATCGGGATGATAACACTACAAAGTTGTACAGTTAATGAAGTTCGTGACGAATATGATAACGATACAATTAGCGAAGTTTTTGAATACTCTAATGTGGATTTGGTTTCAGGAAATGGGTATACAGCGTTATTAGATTTTCCTCACACAATTTATTCTTCTGATATGGTATTGGTTTACCGATTAGCAGATTATGGTTCTGCTGGAGATGTTTGGAAATTGATGCCAGAAACCTATTATTTTAATGATGGAACTTTAGATTTTGGTTATGATAATGATTTTACACAATACAATGCTCAAGTTAGCTTATATGGTTATGATTTAGCAGGTTTGGGTAATGGTTATAAATTAGATCAAGTGTTTAGAGTGGTTGTTATTCCAGCATATTTTGGAAATAAATCTGTAAATCAAGTTGATTTCAAAGATTATAATGCTGTGGTAAAAGCATTTCATATTGATGAAACTAAAATGATTAAAAAATAGAGTGCTTTTTATATAAAAAAATCCCGATTCAACCGAATCGGGATTTTTTATTTGTATGTTCTATGAATTAAGACAAAGCTGCTTTCACTTGGTCAGCTGCTTCTTGGAATTGAACAGCAGATAAGATTGGCATTCCTGAATTATCAATTAATTCTTTTGCAATTTCAGCATTTGTACCTTGTAAACGCACAATGATAGGCACTTTAATATCATCCCCCATGTTTTTGTAAGCATCAACAACACCTTGAGCAACACGGTCACAACGAACGATTCCTCCAAAAATGTTAATTAA
>ERZ1034365.1026-NODE-1026-length-14869-cov-2.892374_pt1 | contig 14869 bp, 13 predicted proteins | sample MGYA00520615_ERZ1034365 | MGnify/ENA primary metagenome ERZ1034365 (study PRJEB33736, sample SAMEA104284505) | Azolla filiculoides | biome: Urban; feature: Water surface; material: Ditch water | place: Netherlands | collected 2015-10-28 | depth 0-0.1 m ... | reverse complement strand
GGCAAAACCATCGCACCAATCGAGTCCTACAACAACGAAGTTGGCGCCCCCTATTCAATTCTGCAAACAGATTTGGAAACCAAATTTCTTGTTGTCGAGTTGGGTGCTGGCGGGCCAGGCAGTATCGACTACCTAAGTCAGATAGCCAAACCGGATATCGGTGTGGTTTTGAAAGTTGGCCTTGCTCACGTTGGTGAATTTGGTGGAATCGAAACCACTGCAAAGATTAAGAGTGAATTAGTAAGCGCCCTTGGTCCAGATGCAATTGCAGTGTTAAATACAGACGACGGTTACGTTGCTGACATGGCGCAGTTGACCTCGGCTAAAAAAGTTTGGTTTGGCACCTCTGCTGATGCTAACTTCCAAGCCACCGATCTAACCGTTGCAATTGATGGTACGAGCTTTATGTATCACACTCCGGATTCAGCTCAAGCTTTAGTGAGGTTGCAGATTCTTGGCGAACACCACGTGATGAACGCCTTAGCCACTCTTGCAGTTGCCGAATTGCTGCAGGTTCCACGAAAGCAGGCAATCGTTGCACTTGAAGCAATGCCGCTAGCTGAGCGCTGGCGCTTGCAGGTTGCCAATCGTGAAGATGGCATCACAATCATCAACGATGCTTACAACGCAAGCCCCGACTCAGTGAAGGCTGCGTTGCAGACATTGGCCCAGCTTGGTCGTGCCGGGCGCCGAACAATTGCAATTCTTGGAGAGATGGCTGAACTTGGATCAGCATCGCGTGAACAGCATGATGCAATTGGTCGGATAGTCGTTCGCCTGAACATTGATCAACTGATTGTGGTTGGTGCAGGGGCAAAGTTGATCCACATGGGCGCCGAGCAAGAGGGCTCATGGGCTGGCGAATCAAAATTCTTTGAGTCAATTGACGAGGCTTTGAGTTATGTTCGTGGAATGCTTATGGCTGGCGATTTGGTGCTGGTTAAGTCATCCAAATCAGCAAACTTAAGATTCTTGGGAGACAATTTGATGGAGGTCAGTGCATGAGAGCCATCCTGCTAGCCGGTGGAGTATCAATGGCATTCACCTTGTTGGTGACTCCAGGTTTTATTTGGCTATTCCGCAAACTTCGCTGGGGACAATTCATTCGAGAAGATGGCCCACAATCTCATCACACGAAGCATGGAACACCAACCATGGGCGGCGTTGTCATCATCGTTGCTGCGGTGCTTGGTTACTTCATAGGAAAGCTCGCCAACTTTGAAACCCCAACCGCATCTGCGCTACTTGTGCTGTTTATGCTCGTTGGCTTGGGTTTGGTTGGGTTTATCGATGATTTCATCAAAACCCATCGTCAGCGAAGCCTAGGTCTAACAGGTTGGGCAAAAATAGCAATGCAGGGTGTTGTGGCCGCTGTGTTTGCGGTTCTGGCTCTGCAGTTTCCGAACGATGCTGGTCTAACACCAGCATCAACCCAGATTTCATTTGTGCGAGATACGGGAATTGATTTAATGATGTTTGGAACCGCAATTGGCGTTGTTCTATTCATCATATGGATTTACGTTCTCGTTGCCAGCGCTTCAAACGGTGTAAACATAGCCGATGGCCTAGACGGTCTCGCAACCGGATCCACAATTATGGCAATTGGCGCCTACACAGTTATTGGTTTTTGGCAGTTTAATCAAGCCTGTGGAACTGTAATTGAGAACGTTTCCAGTTGCTACGAGGTACGCGACCCACTAGATCTTGCAGTAGTTTCATCAGCAATTGTGGGTGCGCTAATTGGTTTCCTTTGGTGGAACACATCGCCTGCTCAAATTTTTATGGGAGATACTGGCTCGCTTGGGCTTGGCGGTGCCTTGGCTGCTTTAGCAATTCTTTCTCGCACAGAAATACTGCTGGTTTTGATTGGTGGAATTTTTGTGATTGTTACTGGCTCTGTGGTGGTTCAAAGAGTCTTTTTCAAACTCACAAAATGGAAGACCGGCACCGGAAAACGCGTATTTCTAATGTCACCTCTGCACCACCACTTTGAGTTAAAGGGTTGGGCTCAAGTCACTGTAGTAGTTAGATTCTGGATTATTGCGGGGTTGTCAACGGTAGCTGGCATAGGAATTTTCTATGTCGAATGGATCTACGGATAGTTCATGAAAGACCTGGCGCAATTAAATAGTTGGCACGCAGATTGGCGTGACCTTCGCGTTGTTGTGCTAGGGCTTGGGGTAACCGGATTTTCAGTTGCCGACACTCTCGCCGAGCTAGGTGCCAAAGTTCTTGTAGTTGCCAAAGAAGCCGACCCAGAACTAGTAGACATCCTTGATGTAATTGGCGTCCAGCATCTAACCGGGCACGCGGCACAAGAAGACCTTCCAATTGAGGTCAAGAATTTCGATCCGCAACTAGTTGTTACTTCACCCGGAGTGAGGCCAGACCATGCAATGTTGTCCTGGGCTAATATTTCTGAAATTCCAGTCTGGGTTGATATTGAGTTAGCTTGGCGTCTACGTGATAAAACTACAAAGATTGCAGACTGGATTGCAATCACTGGAACCAACGGCAAGACCACCACTGTGCAAATGGTTGAGGCAATGTTGGTGGCTGGAGGCAAACGTGCGGTTTCTTGTGGGAACATCGGTACACCAATACTTGATGTGATTCGCGACCCAGAAGGCTTTGACGTTTTGGTCGTTGAGCTTTCTAGTTTTCAACTTCACTATCTTGGTTCAATTCAGCCGTTTTCAAGTGCGGTGTTAAACATGGCTGACGACCACATTGATTGGCATGGAAGCTTCGAAGCCTACTCAGCTGCCAAGGCCAAGATTTACGAGAACACTAAGGTTGCCTGCGTATATAACCTCAGTGACCCAGCCACTGAAAAAATGGTTGAGAACGCCGATGTAATTGATGGAGCCCGAGCCATTGGGTTTAGCACCGGACTACCGGCTAGGTCGCAAATTGGTTTTGTCGAAGACATCCTTTGTGATCGAGCCTTTCTAGATGATCGTGCCAACAGCGCTCTAGAAATTGCCACGCTAGATGACCTTGCTCAAATTGGAGTATTGACGCCTCACCTAATGGCCAACGCAGCGGCGGCAACAGCTTTGGCTAGGTCTTATGGGGTCCAACCAGAACATATTCGTTGGGCGCTTAGAAACTTTCGACTAGATGCACATCGAATTGAACTTGTTTTGGAACAAGATGGAATTCGGTGGATTGATGACTCAAAGGCAACTAACCCGCACGCAACTGCAGCTTCACTTAATTCTTTCGAAAGTGTCATTTGGATTGTTGGCGGTTTACTCAAGGGCGTTGACATAGGTGATCTTGTCTCAAAATACGAAAACCGCCTAAAAGCAGCAGTGGTCATTGGTGCAGACAGGGCTCACGTGCTCAATGCTCTTGCAGAGCATGCCCCAAAGACCCCGGTGATTGAAATTTCCGGTCAAGAAGATGTGATGGCTCAAGTTGTATCCCAAGCCAAATTGATCGCCAGAAGCGGAGACACCGTGCTGTTGGCACCGGCAGCCGCATCTATGGATCAGTTCAAAGATTACGCAGACCGCGGTGCTCAATTTGCTCAGCAGGTTCAGAGGCAGATAGGAGCGGCAAATGGCTAGATTGTCTCCTGCTGAACGAAGCAGACTTGCCCCTACAAAGTTAACCGCGCGAAAAAAAACCAAAAGTTCAAGACCTCAATACCTTGCGTCTTCTGGACTGGCAAGCTTAAAGGTTTTCTTTGACCGTGCGTTTAAAGCACAGTCAATTCATTTTTATCGCTTGCTTGGTGTGACTCTCTTTCTAGCTGCCTTTGGCGTAATCATGGTGCTGTCGGCTTCTTCAATTGATTCACTGGTGGCAAACCGAAACTCTTTTGCCGTGGCCGGCAAGCAGTTCTTCTTCGCGGCTGCAGGATTGGCCGCTTTGTCTGTTGTTTCTTTGATGAGTACAGAGTTCATTAAGTCAAAAACTAAATTGCTATTCATGGTGGCAATGGCACTACAGGTGGCTGTTTTGTTTATTGGTAAAGACATAAATGGAAATAGAAACTGGATTGACGTTTTTGGTTTATTCACTATCCAACCTTCTGAAATCTTAAAGATTGCAGTAATTTTGCATATTTCTGCGTATCTATCCCAGCAGAAAGATTATTTAGACGACCCAAAGGTTTGGCAAAAGGCTTTGGTAATTGCCGGTGCGGCGATGGCGCTAGTTCTTTTTGGTAGAGACCTTGGAACAGTAATCATTATGACCATCGCATTTATTGGCCTATTGGCCTTGGCGGGCATGCCAAATAAACTGCTGCGCCTGGTGGGCCTTGGCTTAGTTGTGGCTGTTCCGATTGCGTTGATGTCTAGCTCTTCGCGCATCGGTCGCATCACGGCTTGGTTGAATCCGAACGGCCCAGACCCACTTAATTACAATTGGCAGGCTGAACACGGCATGTGGGCTCTTGCGGCAGGCCGAATATTTGGTTCAGGCCTTGGCGAGTCAAAAATGAAATGGAGCTGGATTCCCGAGGTGGAAAACGACTTCATTTTCGCAATCATTGGTGAGGAGCTTGGCCTAGTTGGCGCATTAGTCGTGATTGCACTTTTTGTATTCCTAACTTTCTCATTGCTTCGAATAATGCAACGAACCGATGATCCATTCAAGCGAAACGTGGTTGCGGCTGTCATGCTTTGGATTGTCTTCCAAGCCTTGGTGAACATTGCGGTTGTGTTGAGGTTGCTTCCTGTGCTTGGTGTTCCACTGCCACTTATTTCAGCCGGTGGATCATCTTTGGTTTCTGCCCTGGGGGCTATTGGTGTAGTTCTTGCTATCGAACGTGAAAACCACGCAAGCCCAATATCTTCCAGAAGGACTGTAGGTAATCGGAGATGACAAATTACCTACTAGCTGGCGGTGGCACTGCCGGGCATGTGAACCCTCTTTTAGCATTAGCCGATGCAATAAAGTCGAATTCTGAAAAACACAACGTCTATGCGCTAGGCACTGCTGAAGGTCTTGAGAAAGATTTAGTTCCCGCACGTGGGTATCAACTTCTAACCGTTGCCAAACTTCCTTTTCCACGCAAATTAAACAGCTATGCGCTTAAGTTTCCTCTCAAATTTCAGAGTGCCATCAAAGATTGCGTTGAAATAATTCGCAAAAACGAGATTGATGTTGTGGTTGGATTTGGGGGCTACGCCAGCGCACCGGCCTATCTTGCTGCAAAAAAACTGGGCGTTCCAGTTGTAGTGCACGAGGCAAACGCACTTCCGGGTTGGGCAAATAAATTAGGGACAAAATTTGCAGCAGCAGTGGGGGTGGCTTTTGCTAATACCCCACTTAGAAACGCCGTGCACGTGGGAATGCCGCTTCGAAAAGAAATTGAATTGCTGTCAAGCAATCTAGACAAATCTGCTGCCCGAAAATATTTTGATTTGAATGAAGACGCGGTTACTTTATTAGTGACCGGCGGCTCCTTGGGGGCAAGGCGCATAAACGACACAATTCAGTCTTCTAGAAAAGTGCTTAGTGCAGCTGGCATTCAAGTTCTTCATATTGTTGGTGGAAAATCTGATTTAGCCGAAACAAAAGAAAAAGATTATGTACGAATCAATTACTGCGACCGCATGGATCTTGCTATTGCAGCCAGTAATTTTGCAGTTTCGCGGGCAGGTGCTTCAACTGTTTCAGAGTTTGCATCCGCTGGCTTGCCAGCCGCGTATGTTCCATATCCAGTTGGAAACGGTGAGCAAAAATTAAACGTGATTGACCTGGTTAGATCTGGGGCAGCGGTAGTGGTTGCAGACATCGATTTCACACCGGCTTATGTATCTGAAACTCTGGTGCCACTAATTTCAAACTCTAAAGAATTGGCTGCCATGTCAAAAGCCGCCGAGTCAGCAGGAATAAGTGATGGTGCACACCGCTTGTTCGCCCTTGTGCAGGGTGTGTTGTAGACAGATTGCAAATGTTCGTCAGCCTAGTCTTCTAGGTGAGTGTTAGGAAACCATGATTAAGCCAGATTTCAGCCAGCCGGTACCAGCCGAACTGGGCACGGTTCACTTTATTGGTATTGGTGGTTCTGGCATGAGTGGAATAGCGCGAATTCTTCTTGGAATGGGCCATAAGGTAACCGGCAGTGATCTTCGCGACACCTCAAACGTTGAGGCTTTGCGAAACCTGGGTGCCAAAATTTCTATCGGCCATGATGCAGCCAATCTGGGTGATCCAGACACGGTTGTAGTGACTTCGGCGCTGTGGCCAACTAACCCTGAGTACCTACTTGCCCAAGAACGCGGAATTCCGGTTATTCACCGATCTCAGGCTCTGGCTTATCTAACTTCAAAACGAGAAGTCATTGCTGTTGCCGGTGCGCACGGAAAAACCACTAGTACCGGAATGATCATTACTGGCCTGCTAGAGCTTGGTGAAGACCCAAGTTTTGTGAACGGCGGCGTTATTGCGGCTCTAAATGCTTCCTCCGCGAGTGGCACGGGAAACCTTTTTGTAATTGAGGCTGACGAATCAGACGGCTCTTTCTTGCATTACGACACGGCAGTGGCCTTGATCACCAACGTTGATGCTGATCACCTTGATCACTACGGCACAGAAGAGGCATTTGAGGCCGAATTTGCAAGATTTGCCCAGGGGGCGCGGGAATTCGTTGCAATCAGTTCTGACGATCCAGGTGCGGTCAGAGTTCACGGCCTAATCAAGAATCACAGGGTTATTTCTTTTGGCCGTGACCAGGAATCAGATGTACGCCTTTTTGACGTAGATGCTAGTGGGGCAAGGGTTTCATTTGCACTTGCCTATGAAGGAAATGAATACAGTGCCACGCTAAATGTTCCGGGCGAGCATAACGCTATTAATGCTGCTGGAGCATTCGCAGTTCTTGTTGGTTTGGGTTTTGATCCAAAGCTTTCACTTGCAGCCATTGCAAAATTTGGCGGCACCGAGCGCAGGTTTGAACTGCACGGTGAACGCAGGGGAGTAAGTGTCTACGACGATTTTGCACACCACCCAACTGAAGTAGCCGCCGCTATTAAGGCGGCCAGGGCTGTGGTTGGCGAAGGCCGAATCGTAACCGTTTTCCAGCCTCACCTTTACAGCAGAACTCGATTAATGGCTAAAGAATTTGCTGAAGCCCTAGCTGCTTCTGATGAAGTCGTAGTTCTTGATATTTACGCGGCACGTGAAGATCCAGAACCAGGAGTCACTGGTGCACTCGTTTCTGATGCATTTAAAAATAAGTCTCAGGTTCACTATGTGCCGCAGTGGAGTGATGTTCCGGCCGTTGCTGCCAAGCTGGCAAAAAATGGCGATTTCATTATGACCATGGGCTGTGGAGACATTTACCGAATGGTTCCCGAGTTACTTGAAGCACTAGAGCGGTAGTTGAAGAGACCTCAGTCCAAGCCGGCCACTCGCAACGCGTCTGGCCTTCCGAGCGCACCCGCAAATACGGCAAGAGCAGCTAAGTCTTCGAAAGTAACCAAGGCCTCAAGGTCGCCAAAAAAACAAAAAGATTTAGCGGCACGCAGGGCCCCGAAAGCTGCGGTCAAACGTGAGGCTAAACGTCTTGACCGATTGAGAAAAACTAGAAACGGAAAAGGGTTCATATCTAGATTGTCTCCGGAGGCAAAAAAATTTACGGTTGCCTCAAGGCGGCGCCGAGCGGTTGCTCTTGTTGTTTTAGTTTCAATGGGCTCGCTTCTGCTTTTGGTGGTTGCAGCAATATTCACGCCCCTTCTTTCGGTTGAAAAAATTGAAGTTGGTGGAATCAAGCGCCTCAAAGAACAGTCAATCGTGAACGCCTTGCAAAGCCAGCTGGGAAAACCATTGCCTTTGGTAAATCCGGCAGACGTCGGAGACTCACTTAAGAGCTTTCCACTAATCGAAAGCTTCACCGTTGTTAGCCTTCCACCGCACACTTTGAAAATTCAGATTGCTGAGCGACAGCCAATTGGGGTAATTATTGTGGGCGGAACAAGGTACCTTTACGATCCGGCAGGGGTTCGAGTTGGAATCGCGAACGGATCAGAAAATCTGCCATTAATAAATATCGATGGTACGCCTGAAAAATCCAAGCAATTTAAATCAGCAATCGATGTTTTGATGGCTCTACCCGCCGACTTGCTAGAACGCGTTTCTGAAATAGACGCAAAATCTAAAGACGACGTGACGCTTAGGCTTCGTGGCTACGCTGGCCAACGAATTATTTGGGGCGATGGATCTGACTCTGTCCTAAAGTCCAAGGTCTTAGATGCCTTGATTTTGAATCAGAAAAAATCCGATCGTGTAACTTTTGACGTTTCTAGCCCAAGCGCACCAGTGGTTCGCTACGGAAACTTTTAGACACACCTATCAACTTGCGCTCTGATGCAGCCTTAACGGCTTATTTTTTTCGCGCACAGTAATAAAAGGGCCTAACTATAAGCCTCATGCTGAGGTTTAACCTTTTGTGAACGTGTTCAAGTTGCTCGAGCAACTTCAAGCGAAGGCGGAGGAATAGCGTGGGTCTGAACCAGAACTACCTAGCAGTTATCAAGGTTGTTGGCGTTGGCGGTGGCGGTGTTAATGCACTAAACCGCATGATTGATGCTGGCCTACGCGGCGTAGAGTTTGTTGCCATCAACACCGATGCGCAGGCGCTTCTAATGAGCGAAGCTCACGTCAAGCTAGACATTGGTCGAGACCTAACCCGTGGGTTGGGTGCCGGTGCCGATCCTGAAATTGGTCGTCGCGCTGCCGAAGACCACTCTGACGAAATTGAAGCCGCACTTCGTGGCGCAGACATGATTTTTGTCACCGCGGGAGAGGGTGGCGGCACAGGTACCGGAGCAGCCCCTGTAGTTGCACGAATCGCAAAGCAGCTTGATGCGTTAACCGTAGGTGTTGTAACACGTCCATTTGGATTCGAAGGCAAGCGTCGCGCTCAGCAGGCTGAAGCGGGTATTGAAATTCTTCGTGGAGAAGTTGACACCCTAATCGTGGTTCCAAATCAACGACTACTAGAACTTGTTAATAAGTCAGTTTCAGTAGTTGAGGCTTTTGCAACTGCTGACGATGTTCTTCGCGCTGGTGTTCAGGGCATCACAGATTTGATTACAACCCCGGGTCTAATCAACCTTGACTTTGCAGATGTGAAGTCAGTTATGAAGGGTGCTGGATCCGCACTCATGGGTATTGGTACCGCAAAAGGTGAAGACCGTGCAGTTCGCGCTGCCGAGCTTGCAGTTTCAAGCCCGTTGCTAGAGGCAAGCATCGACGGCGCTCACGGCGTGCTACTGCTCGTTCAGGGTGCTTCAGATCTTGGACTTCACGAAATAGACGAGGCAGCTCGCTTGGTGCAAGAAGCAGTTAGCCCAGAGGCAAACATTATTTACGGAACAACCATCGATGACACCTTGGGTGACGAGGTGCGCATCACCGTTATTGCCGCAGGTTTCGATGGAGGGCTACCAAAAGTTAGAAAAGTTGAACGTAGACCATTCGCAGAACCAGTTAGCACTGCGGCTCCGGTTGCTGCAGCCACCAGTACGTCATGGTTCGGCGAGTCATCAGCGCCGGCCACCGAATCCATCGACGTTGCCGATGTTCAGTCTTACTATGCAGATGAAAGCGCAGCGAGAGTAGAAACTTCAACGCCAGCAGCCTTTCGCGACGCTGATGAAGCAGAACATTCAGCCGAGCACGCTAACAACAAGCCAGCCGACGGCACAAAGTTTCAGTCTGCCGACGGCACAAAGTTTCAGTCTGCCGATGGCACCTGGGGCGATGACCTCGACATTCCAGATTTTCTTCGCTAAATTCGTAGCTTTTCTTAAAAGAATTTTTCGAGCATGAGTTCTCTGGCAGAACGATTAGCCGAGATTGAAAATCGCATTCTTGGTGCGGTTCAAAAAGCTTCTCGTGCTCGTGAAGAAATTGAATTAATTGTTGTATCCAAGAACCACCCTGCGCAAATGGCGATTGATCTAATTAATTTAGGTGTTCGCTCTTTGGGTGAGAATCGTGACCAAGAAGCTAAGCCAAAATCTTTGGAAGTAGCCGAAGCGTTTTCGCACTCAGATATTCAATATCAGTGGCACTTTATCGGGCAGTTGCAGAGCAATAAAGTTCGTTCAGCTCTCAGTTACTCGGCTGTGGTTCATTCTGTAGATCGGCAATCCCTGCTTGACGCCTTGATTAAGAGCTCTAGCGAATTACCTAAGTCTCTAGGTGTTTTTATCCAGTTAAATCTCACCCAAGACTCTGGCCGGGGTGGCATTGAACCAAAGAATTTACTTTCCTTTGCCGAGCGAGTCTTAGTAGCCCCTGGCATAAGGCTTTTGGGTGTCATGGGTGTTGCTTCGCTTGATCAGTCACCGGAACACGATTTTGCCACCATAAGAGCCGCCAGTGATGACCTTCAAAGGTTGGCGCCCGAGGCGAAGTTCATATCCGCAGGCATGTCTGAAGACTTCGAAGCAGCAATTGGCTTCGGCGCGACACACTTGCGCATTGGCAGCGCAATCACCGGAAAACGCCAGTATTAGCCATATTCTGGTCAAGTAATAGTCCGCAGGAGGATACGTAAATGGCAGGTTTAATTTCACAGGTTTCAGGCTGGCTTGGTCTAGCCGATGAGGGCGAAGCCCTTCCACCTCGCCCGGTAGCTACCAGCGCGGGTGACTCGCGCCCGGTTGCACGCGTAGCACCTATGCGTCCGCGTCGCGGAACCACAGAGGTCAATGAGATCTACACCATCGAACCTCGCACCTACGCTGAAGCCCCTGAGGTTGCAGCCAACTACCGCCTTGGCATTCCAGTAATCGTCAACATGGGCGATATGTCTGAACTCGATTCAAGACGCATGCTTGACTTCATGCTTGGCCTAAAAGAGGGCCTAGAGGGTCACCTAAAGCGCGTGACTCCAAAGGTGTTTTTGTTGACTCCCAACCACGTTGCGGTAAACAACGAAGATGACGAAACTGAGCCTTCAGACGATTTAATCGTTCGTCCTTAATACCTTTTAGATAAAAATGGGCGTGATTGCGGTTGTCTTTTGGTGGCTGCTTCAGGCCTATTTTTTCGCCCTAGTTGCAAGATTATTCGTTGATTTAGCCATTTCGGTCAACCGTTCTTGGCGACCTAAGGGCATTTTGCTGCCAGTTGTTGAAATCGTGATGACTGTCACAGACCCAGCCATCAAGCTAGTTCGTCGCTTCATCCCTCCCATCAGGCTTGGGGCTATCCAATTTGACTTGGGCTGGACGGTGCTGGTTTTCGGCATTTTCTTCCTTCAGCGCCTGGTGATTTCTGTCGCCTAAGCCCACATATTGCTCGGGCGGAAAGAACTAATCCGGCAAAAGGGGTAACCTTTACCTTTGAGGTCGAATCCCCGACGACTAAGCACATAAAGAGGTAAGAATATGCCGTTGACTCCAGAAGACGTGGTCAATAAGAGATTCCAGCCAACCAAGTTTCGCGAAGGCTACGACCAAGATGAAGTCGATGACTTTCTCGATGAAATCGTTGTAGAACTTCGCCGTCTAACTCAAGAAAACGATGACCTACGTCAGCGACTACTTGCAAGTGAGTCAAGAATTGCCGAACTTCAGCGCAGTGGAGCCGGCCTAGTGGCTGAAATGAATAACGCCACCGCCGAGAGTGCCTTGGTAAGTTCGGCGCCAGCCATAGCCCCTAGCGCTGTGAGCGCCTTCCCTGAGGCAACTCAGGACCCATCTACCTTAGACACCAGCAACACCAATAACCTGTTGCAGTTGGCTCGCAAACTGCACGAAGAGCACGTACGCGAAGGCCTTGCTAAGCGTGACGCGCTGATTGCCGAAGGCCATGCCACAGCAGCACGAGTAGTTCGCGAAGCGGAGGCTCAACAGCGTGCCGACATGAGTCGTCTAGAGCAAGAGCGTGCACTAATCGAGCACCGAATTCAAGAGCTTAGAAGCTTTGAGCGCGAATACCGTTTGAAACTTAAGGCATATATCGAAAACCAGTTAGCTGATCTTGAAGAGGCAACTGCAGCTCCTACCGAACGGCCTAATACCGCAATCGAGGGCGGTTTTGGTTTTGGTGGACAAGCGTTCAATCCAAACGGCTTTTCTGCTGGCAACTAATTAATTGACTCTAAAAAATTCTTTGCCTTCTCGTCAGATTTGGTTGCTGGCAAGTGCATTGGTTTTAATTGCTTTAGATCAGTTTGTTAAAAACTTTTTAATTGCCATTTTGCAACCGGGCCAACCTGTTGAACTCATTGGTCCATTAGTCAGACTAAATCTTGCATTCAATGATTCCGCTGCGTTTTCTATTGGTTTTGGTGCAACCTGGATATTCACAATAATTTCTTCTCTGGCAGCACTGGCACTTATTTGGTTCAGTTTCAAGATAGAAACACTCAGCTGGGCAATTATGGCTGGTGTAATGCTGGGTGGCGTCTGCGGAAATCTCATTGACCGCTTAATTCGCGACCCAGGCTTTGCTGTGGGGCACGTAATTGATTACATTCAAATACCATTTAACTTTCCCATTTTTAATATTGCTGACATCGCAATTTTCACTATTTGCAGTTTGACGGTAATACGCATTTTGCGCGGCGATGAAATTGGCCGCAAGCGGGTTAGAAAATGAGCGAGCAAAAACTTTTGCCTGTTCCAGATGGCCTATCGGGTGAGCGAGCAGACGCCGGTCTCGCAAAGTTGATGGGCCTTTCTAGGTCTGCAGCTGCAGAACTATTGAACGATGGCTTGGTGCTGCAAAATACTAAGCAAATTGGTAAGTCTGACAAATTACAGGGCGGGGCAATTCTTGAGGTAACCATGCCTCAGCCAAAGAATTCTTTGGAAATAGTTGAATCCATCGTGGATGGATTCAAAATCATTTACCAAGACGAAGACATCATTGTGATTGATAAACCTGCAGGAGTGGCCTCGCATCCATCAGTAGGTTGGGACGGCCCAACCGTTCCCGGTTGCCTGCTTGCGTTAGGGGTGCAAATCGCAACCTCTGGCGCACAAGAGCGTCAGGGTATCGTTCAACGTCTAGATGTTGGCACCAGCGGACTGATGACCCTGGCAAAATCTGAAATTGCCTATTCAAGGTTGAAGCAGGCGTTTCGAGATCGAACCGTGCACAAGGTTTACCACGCCGTCATTCAGGGACTAGCAGACCCCTTGGCCGGAACTTTTGATGCACCCATCGGCCGGCACCCAAAAGCTGAATTCAAGTTTGCTGTGATGAACGATGGAAAGCACTCAGTAACCCACTACGAAACAGTTGAAGCATTTCGTTCTGCCTCGCTCGTTGAAATTGTTCTAGAAACTGGCCGCACGCACCAGATTCGAGTTCACTTTTCGGCCTTCAGGCACCCACTAGTGGGGGACACCATGTATGGCGCAGACCCAACCCTGGCAGCAAAAGTGGGCCTAGATCGTCAATGGCTGCATGCTGTTCGCCTAAGTTTTGAACACCCAACCAAGGGCACCCAAGTGGAGTTCACAAGCCAGTACCCAAGCGAGTTGGTGAACGCGCTAGAGGTTTTGCGGGGGTAGTCTGGTCTTCCGCCCAATCTGAAATTTAGGTTCGGTCCCACAGCAACAGGAAGGTCCAGCCCATGTCTGGCAGTTCAGCCAAGAACGACTCTTTCGTTCACCTTCATGTTCACACCGAGTATTCAATGCTTGATGGTGCTGCCAGGGTAAAGCCACTTATAGAAGCCGCTGTTGAGCAGGGTATGCCTGCAATCGGTATCAGCGATCACGGAAATAATTTTGGCGCTTTCGATTTTTACAAAACAGCAAAGTCTGCAGGCATCAAACCCATTATTGGTATCGAGGCATATTTAAGCCCTGGCACTCCAAGGCAGGATCGCACACGAATCAAGTGGGGTAGTGGCGGCGAAGATGACATCTCTGGTGGTGGAGCTTTCACTCACATGACGATGTTTGCAGAGAACACAGATGGAATGTACAACCTATTCCGCATGTCTTCAAAAGCTTGGTTAGATGGTTTCTACTTCAAGCCGCGTATGGATCGCGAGCTTTTGAACACTTACGGCAAAGGTGTGATTGCAACCACCGGTTGCGCATCGGGTGAAATTCTAACGCGCCTGCGTCTTGGTCAATACGACGAAGCCAAAAAAGCAGCGGGTGAGTTCCAAGAAATATTTGGGAAAGAAAATTTCTTCGCCGAAATCATGGATCACGGCCTAGACATTGAAAGACGTTCAATGAGCGACCTACTAAAGCTCGCTAAGGAACTAAACATGCCTTTGCTCGCGACCAATGATTTGCACTACACCCATGCCGGTGATGCCGCAGCCCATGAAGCCTTGCTTTGCGTGCAGTCTGGTTCAACTCTGGTTGATCCAACTAGGTTCAAATTTGATTCTCAAGAGTTTTACCTGAAAACCCCGCAACAGATGCGTGACTTGTTTTCTGATAATCCCGAAGCCTGCGATAACACGTTGCTGATTGCTGAGCGATGCAATGTGGAATTCAAAGAACGCGAACTGATGCCGCGCTTTCCTGTGCCAGAGGGCCACACTGAGGCTTCCTGGTTTGAGCAAGAAGTTGCCGCTGGAATGCAGCGCAGATATAAAGGTCAAATACCTGAAGCGCAAGCAAAGCAGGTTTCCTACGAAGTTGAAGTTATCGAGCAGATGGGTTTCCCTGGTTACTTCTTGGTGGTAGCCGACTTCATTGCTTGGGCCCGTGCGCAGGGAATCCGCGTTGGCCCCGGTCGTGGTTCCGCAGCCGGTTCCATAGTTGCCTATGCTCTAGGAATCACCGAGTTAGACCCAATCAAACACGGCCTAATCTTTGAGCGCTTCCTCAATCCTGAACGTGTGTCGATGCCCGATATTGATGTTGACTTCGATGACCGCCGCCGCGGTGAAGTCATTCGTTATGTTTCAGAAAAA
>ERZ1034365.1024-NODE-1024-length-14875-cov-3.430126_pt1 | contig 14875 bp, 11 predicted proteins | sample MGYA00520615_ERZ1034365 | MGnify/ENA primary metagenome ERZ1034365 (study PRJEB33736, sample SAMEA104284505) | Azolla filiculoides | biome: Urban; feature: Water surface; material: Ditch water | place: Netherlands | collected 2015-10-28 | depth 0-0.1 m ... | reverse complement strand
AACTTCCAAGCTCACTTTCAACCAGCAGGAGAGTCCCTTGGACATTCAAGGCAAGGTATTCATCGTCACCGGCGGCGCATCGGGCCTGGGCGAAGGCACGGCGCGCATGCTGGCGGCCCACGGCGGCACGGTGGTGATTGCTGACATGCAGGCCGAAAAAGGTGAAGCCGTGGCCAGGGAAATCGGAGGCGCCTTCGTGAAGTGCGACGTCAGCAGCGAGGCCGACGGCCAGGCCGTGGTCGCCAAGGCGGTTTCCCTGGGCAAGCTCATGGGCCTGGTCAACTGCGCCGGCATCGCCCCGGCCGAGAAGACCGTGGGCAAGAACGGCCCGCACAGCCTGAATGTCTACACCAAGACCATCATGGTCAACCTGGTCGGCAGCTTCAACATGATCCGCCTGGCGGCTGACGCCATGTGCAAGAACGAACCCGAGGCCACCGGTGAGCGCGGCGTGATGATCTCCACCGCGTCGGTCGCGGCCTATGACGGCCAGATCGGCCAGGCCGCCTATGCGGCGTCCAAGGGTGGCGTGGTCGGCATGACACTGCCCATCGCCCGCGACCTCGCGCGCAACGGCATCCGCAACATGACGATTGCCCCCGGCATCTTCGGCACGCCGATGCTGTTCGGCATGCCCCAGGAGGTGCAGGACGCGCTGGCCGCCAGCGTGCCCTTCCCCAGCCGCCTGGGCACGCCCAACGACTACGCCAAGCTGGCCAAACACATCTTTGAGAACGACATGCTCAACGGCGAGGTGATCCGCCTGGACGGCGCGATCCGCCTGGCGCCGCGCTGAACGCGCCAAGGTGCGCGGTCCTGCCGCGCCCGCCACACGCCATCTACATTAATTTCGATAGCAAACTATGACCATTTCATGTTGGTATCTGCTCATTTTTTCATGAAATGAAAGCGAATGAGAGCAGGCGGCCCTAGGTGACCTCCCCGGGACCGGTGGAGGCCTGCGCCGACTACGATGGTCGTCCCACCTCACCGGAGTCGCCATGCCCCGCGTCCCTTTCACCGCACTCAGCGCCATCGCCCTTGCCGCCCTGCTTGCAGCTTGCGCCAGCAGCCCGGGCTTCCAGTACACCGTACCTACGCAGCCGGAAGGCTCGTCCGGCTATACCGAGAAGCCGGGCTGGACCACGTCGAAGTTTGCGGTGGCCGCGGCCAACCCGCTGGCCACCGACGCCGGCTACCAGGTGCTCAAGGCCGGTGGCTCGGCGGTCGATGCGGCCATTGCCGTGCAAATGGTGCTGACGCTGGTGGAGCCGCAGTCCAGCGGCATCGGTGGCGGCGCGTTCTTGCTGCACCACAACGGGCGGGAGGTCGAAGCCTTTGACGGCCGGGAAACCGCGCCTGCTGCGGCTACTGACAAGCTCTTTCTGGGTGCCGACGGCAAGCCTGTGCCTTTCATGGACGGCGTGGTCGGTGGCCGCTCCGTGGGCGTGCCGGGCACGGTGCGCATGCTGGAAATGGTGCACCGTCAATATGGCCGGCTGCCGTGGGCCACGCTGTTCCAGCCTGCCATTCAGCTGGCAGAAGGCGGCTTCAAGGTCAGCGCCCGGCTCCACACGCTGCTGGGCAGTGAAAAACACCTCGCCAAGGACCCGGTGGCTGCGGCGTACTTCTATGACCATGCCGGCAAGCCCTGGCCCGTCGGCCACGTGCTGAAGAACCCCGAACTCGCCAGCGTGCTCCGGGCCATTGCTGCAAACGGTTCCAAAGCGCTGCTGGAAGGTGAGGTGGCGCAGGCCATCGTCAACAAGGTGCAGCGGCACGCCACCAACCCCGGCCAGCTCAGCCTGTCGGATCTGGTGGGCTACCAGCCGAAAAAGCGAAAGCCCATCTGCCACGACCACGCCGCGCAGGGCAAAGACGTTCGCATCTGCGGCTTCCCGCCGCCGAGTTCCGGGGCGATCGCCGTGGGCCAGATCCTCGGCATCCTGTCAAACACGCATGCCGCCGCACTCCCCCTGCAGGACGGCTTGCCGTCGGCCGACTGGCTGCATCTCTACACCGAGGCCGCACGCCTGGCCTTTGCCGACCGCGCGCAATACGTGGGCGACCCCGACTTCGTGCAGCCGCCAGCGGGAAGTTGGGCCAGCCTGCTGGACCCGGCCTACCTGGCCGACCGTGCCAGACGGATCGGCCAGGCGCCTGGCTCGCCCAGCATGAAAACGGCCCAGCCCGGCACGCCTGGCGGCCTCAAGACCAGCTACGCGCCCATGCCCGACCAGCCGGAATACGGCACCAGCCACATCAGCATCATCGACACGCACGGCAACGCGCTGGCCATGACCACCACCATCGAGGATGCCTTTGGTGCCCGGCAAATGGTGAAAGGCTTCCTGCTCAACAACGAACTCACCGACTTCAGCTTCGCGCCCGTGGACGCCGCGGGCAAACCGGTGGCCAACCGCGTGGAACCCGGCAAGCGCCCGCGCTCGTCCATGGCGCCCACGCTGGTGCTGGACAAGGCCACGGGCCAGGTGCTGATGAGCGGCGGCAGCCCGGGGGGCGCACTGATCATCCACTACACCGCCAAGACGCTGTACGGCACCCTGCACTGGGGGCTGACACCGCAGCAGGCCATCAACCTGCCGAACTTCGGTTCGATGAACGGCCCCAGCCTGCTGGAGGAAAAGCGCTTCCCCACCGCCACGGTGGAGGCCCTGCGCGCCCGCGGCGCCGAATTACGCGAGATGCAGATGACCAGCGGCCTGCAGGCCATCGTCCGCAGCGACGCACAGGGCGCGCCCGTGCTGCTGGGCGGGGCCGACCCCCGGCGTGAAGGTGTGGTGATGGGGGATTGAGGCAGGTGAGGCGCCGCACCGGCAAAGCCTTTTCCGTGGCGGGCCACCGGCCTGAGCGGGCAGCGTCCTGTCACTCCGGCAAGGCGCTGAGCGGCAACAGACTGAATTGCGCGGGCAGCACCAGATCCACCACCCCGTAGCGTCCCGGGGATTCGAAGTAGGTGGACGGGTAGGTCTGGGCCGGGTCCGTGCCCAATGTGGCCACGATGGCGTCGAGCAGCACCTTCTTCAGGGAGGACTCAGCCTGCGGGCCAGCCAGCCTGGCCGCGTCAACGTGTTCCAGTCGTTCGGACAGCACGCCGACCAGCCGTTCCCGGTGACCAGCCAGGTGAGCAAGGTGCCGCTGGGCGTCAAAGGTGCCGACCAGCAGGCTGATGCGCTCGATGGTGAGCGCCATTCCCCCCGGCGCCGCGCCGCCCAGCCGCACCACCAGCGGGGACGCCAGCAAGGCGAAGGTGCGCGCAGCCATCTCATCGGCCTTGTCGGCATGTTCAGCGGGCAGCAACGCGGGCTGTTGTGCCAGAAGGTCCAGCTTGCGCGCAAACAGCCCCCGCCGTTGTTCCTCGGTCACGTCGGCGGAGGCAAACGCCTGCCGGATGGCGGCCAGTTCGGTGCGGGGATCGGCGCTTCTTGCGCTCCACTGCGCCAAGGCCCAGACCGCCCCCACGGCCAGCACAACCACCAGCCCCCAAAGACCGAACCTCGGCACCAGCACGGCCGCCCGCGCCCCCCCGGCCTTGGCGACCTTGCCGCCGTCGCCGTGCCGGCGCGCCCTGGAAGGGACAGCCGGGCGATCCCCGCGCCCAGCCGCAGGACGAGAGCCAGCCGCCGCAGGCGCGCCCGGTCCGCCATCCCGACGCAGGGCCAGGTCGTAGGCGGCCCGCCGTTGCGGGCTGGACAAGACCGCGTAGGCTGCGGCAATTTGCGCTGCCCGCCCGGCGCCGGCCTCGCCTTCAGGGCACTTGTCCGGATGCAGGCGCTGCATCAGGCTCTTGTAGGCCGCACGGATCACCTCCGGGCTCGCGTTGCGGCTGACTTCCAGGGTTTCGTAATGGTCCATGCGCGCCCGATCAGTCCAAGCGGTCAAACCGTGTCACCGCGCCCGCCGTCCATTTCCCGGCGCGCGAACGGCCTGGGACCGACCGAAAGGACGGCATTGGCCTCCTGGCCCACGCGCCTCATCGCCGCAGCACCTCCTGCCAATGCGCCTTTTCGCGGTCGATGCGTCGTTGTTCCGCTTCGGCCTGCTGGCGCTCCATCTCCTTCTTGCGGAGGTCCTCGTACCGCAGCCGCTCGGCCTCACGTTTCGCGACCTCTTCCGCACGTTGCAGGTTTTCCGCGACCTGGTCGGCCCGCCGCCGGGACTCTTCTTCAAACTGGCGCGCCTCCCGCTCCTGCTTTTCACGGTCCTGGCTGACCAGTTTGCTTTCGTTCTCGCGCCGCCGCTGGTCCGCCTGGAGCAGCTCCAGCTCCGCCATGCTGGCCGGCCGCACCCCATGGGTCTGGTAGTACTCCTGCAGGACGATCTGCTCATTCGCCTTGACCTCCATCACGGATCGCCGCACGGGTGCGTCCGCAAGAAAAAACCGTGTCGCCACAAAAAACCCGACGCCGACGATCACCAGCAAGCCGACCGCGCTGGCCACGCGCTTCAGCACGCTCAACGTGCCCGACGCCACTGTCTGCACCACGCCCGCAGCGCTTTCATCCGGGAGGTTGATCCCGGCCCGGATCATCATGGCATCGGCACGCAGCGACAGGGCTTCCGCGCGCAGGGAAAGTGCATCGGCCTGCGCGTGCGCACTGGCCGCCGGCGCAGGCACGACAAGGGGCACCAGGGCCCCTTGGGAATTGCGCTCTCTGGCATTCAGCTTCGCGTCATAGCCGAAGCGTGTCGCCGAATCGGCCAACGTACTCAAGGCCACCCGCAGCAGCTGGCTTTGGTCATTGAACGCCTGCGGAGTCAGGCTGTTGCGATTCGCCTCCAGCAGGCCCATCCGGGTCTGGAATGCGGACTGAATCTCCGACACGCCTGCATGCTGCGAAACGCCCAGCAAAGCATAAAGCGTTGGCTTCGATTCCATTTCTGCACCCTCCGTTGTTAGACCAATAGTCTTCATACTAGCAAAGCCGCTGCCGCACGGCAGAGTCTCCTGCGGGACGGGCCGGCCCATGGTTAGCCCCAATGCCGGCGCACGCACGGCGCTCTAGAGTGGGTGCACCGGTGGGTCCCTGCCGGCACCCACACCACGGAAACCCGCATGCCCCACACCCAGCCCACCCGCCGCCGTTTCGTGCAGACCAGTCTGGCCGCCGCAGCGAGCACGGCCCTGCCCGGCCTTGCACTGGCACAGGCCTTCCCCGCCAAGCCCATCCGCCTGATCTGCCCCTGGCCGGCGGGCGGCTCCACCGACGCGGTAATGCGTTCGCTGGCCGAAAGCGCCAGCCGGGCGCTTGGGCAGCAGATCATCGTGGACAACAAGCCCGGCGCAGGCGGCATGCTGGGCGCCAACGAACTGGTCAGCGCCAAGCCCGACGGCTACACCCTGAGCCAGTTGCCACATGGCGTTTTCCGCATTCCGCACATGCAGAAGACGCAGTTCGACCCGCTGAAAGATTTCACCTGGATCGCCTGCCTGACCGGCTATACGTTCGGCCTGGTGGTGCCGGCCGATTCACCCATCAAGACGGTCAAGGACCTGGTGGACTTTGCCAAAGCCAACCCCGACAAGTTCACCTACGGCTCCACCGGCACCGGCACCAGCCCGCACCTGGCCGTGGAAGAGTTTGCGCAGCGTGCCGGCATCAAGCTCACGCACGTGCCGTTCAAGGGCAATGCCGACAACATGCAGGCCATTCTGGGCGGCCACATCATGGCCGCCAGCGACGCCACCGGCTGGGGGCCGCATGTGGATTCGGGCAAGCTGCGCCTGCTGGTCACCTACGGCAGCAAGCGCACCAAGCGCTGGCCCAACGTGCCCACACTGGACGAGCTCGGCTACAAGACCGTGAGCGACTCCCCCTTCGGCGTGTGTGGCCCCAAGGGCATGGACCCGGCCGTGACCCAGCGCATTCACGACGCCTTCAGGAAGACGCTGGACGACCCGGCCGTGCTGGCCACCTTCGAGAAATACGACCAGTCGGTGATCTACCTGAACACCGCCGACTACACGAAATTCGCGCGGGACAACTACGCCAGTGAAAAAGCGGTGATCGAGCGCCTGGGGCTGGCGGCGAAGACATGAACCGCGACAACCGCCTGGAGGGCAAGGCGGCCAGGCGAAAAGGTTATGGCCGCAGCATCAAGGTCATGAACTGGACTCAGGCCCAAGTGCATCCAGGGGCCAGCGGGGCTTCACGTCGAAAGCATAGACCCGGCTGGTCTGCTGGACACCGGCCTGCAGCCGCATGGCGGCGGCCATGGCGATCATCGCGCCGTTGTCGGTACACAAGTGCAGCTCGGGGTAGTGGACGCGCACGCCCAGCCTGGCACAGGCCCCGTTGAGCTGATGGCGCAGTTCGCGGTTGGCGCCCACGCCGCCGGCCACGACCAGGCGACGCAGGCCGGTTTCCTTCAGTGCCGTCATTGATTTTTTCAGCAGCACCTCGACGATGGCCGCCTGCGTGGACGCAGCCAGATCGGCCCTGGCCGTCGTTGCCGGATCGTTCAACTGCGCCCCGAGTTTTTTGGCCTGGGTCAGCACCGCCGTCTTCAGTCCAGCGAAGGAAAAGTCCAGATTGCCGCTGTGCAGCAATGGCCGTGGCAGCTTGAAGGCGGCCGGGTTGCCCTGCTCCGCCAGCTTCGAGAGCGCCGGCCCGCCGGGGTAGCCCAGGCCCATGAGCTTGGCTGACTTGTCAAACGCCTCGCCGGCCGCGTCGTCAATGGTTTCCCCCAGGATTTCGTAGCGCCCGACCCCATCCACCCGCATGAGCTGGGTATGGCCGCCGGAGACCAGCAGCGCGACAAAGGGAAACTCCGGCGGGTCGGCGCTCAGGAACGGCGACAGCAGATGCCCCTCCAGATGGTGCACACCCAGCACAGGCCGGTCCAGCGCGGCACCCAGCGCGCAGGCTACGCCAGCGCCCACCAGCAGGGCACCAGCCAGGCCGGGCCCCTGCGTGTACGCGACCACATCCACATCCGAAAGGGCGCAACCGGCCCCGGTCAGCACCTCGTCGGTCAGGGGTAGTACGCGACGGATATGATCCCGGCTCGCCAGTTCGGGCACCACGCCGCCGTAGGCCTGGTGCATGGCGATCTGGCTGTGCAAGGCGTGGGCGCGCAGCACCGGTACCCCGACGGGCGCGGATTGCACCAGCGCCACACCTGTTTCATCGCACGAAGATTCAATTCCCAATATCAGCATAGGACCCGGAGTTTAGGTGAAGCCCCCGAGCCACGACTGCACTGACGCCTTCATGGCGCGTTTCTTGCACGGATTTTTCCCATGAGCGAGGCCCTGAGAATCGTCGTCGTGGCACCGGATCTGGATGTGGCAGACCCGGGGGATACCCACGCGCTCGCCCAGGCAGAGCGCTCGCGCAGCCTGCGCATCGGGCTGCTTGAAAGCGGCTTCAACCTGATCGCTACCCTGCCCGGGGATGTGTTCCTGACGGAGCGGCTGGCCCAGCTGCAGCCGGATCTGGTGATCGTGGATGCCGAGAGCGAGGCACGCGACGCACTGGAGCATGTGGTGATGGCCACACGCGATGCGCGCCGGCCCATCGTGATGTTCACCAACGACAGCGACACCTCCCACGTCAGGGACGCCGTGGCAGCCGGGGTGTCGGCTTACATCGTGGCCGGCCTGTCAACGGACCGTATCCGGCCCATTCTGGACGTGGCCATGGCCCGCTTCCAGCATGAGCAGGCCTTGCGCCAGGAGCTGGCCAACACCCGCAGCGAACTCGACGAGCTCAGTGCCGAACTCAAGGACCGCAAGGTCATCGACCGCGCCAAGGGCCTGCTCATGCAGCGCCAGGGCCTGACCGAGCAGGCCGCCTACGACAAGTTGCGCAAGGCGGCCATGGACAAGGGGCTGAAGCTGGCGGAAGTCGCACAGCGCATGCTGGACGTCGCTGATCTGCTGGGCTGAACCCGCAGCCACTCAGGCCGGCGGAAGGACCGCCGTGCCGCAAGGCACCGGTACCAGTCCCAACCCGGCCAGATACGCCTGGAGACCCAGGTCCGCAACAGCAACCAGATCAAACGCCTCTGGCGCCAGTAACCAGCTATCGATCAATCCCGCCACCAGCGCATGCAGACCCTGCGCCGCGATCACGGCTGGAATGGGCAAGGGTTGTGCCCGGCGCGCGCAGGCCTCCAGCAGGCTGTGCTGCATCTGGCACACCACATCGGACTGCACCTTCACCTGGCGCGCCTTGACCACCAGCAGTTCATCAATGTATTCAACCTTGTGGGTCGCCACCTCAAAAACCCGCCGCGTGCGCGCGTCCGTGGCTATTTTTTGCAGGGCATCCAGAATCGCGCAGCGCAAGGCATCCAGGGGATCCCGCGCGCCGCCGTCACCAATCTGGTGCAAGGCTTGTTCCATGGGCAACGTGATGCGCTCCAGCATCGCATTGAACAGGTCGGCCTTGTTTTTGAAGTGCCAGTAAATCGCCCCTCGACTGACCCCGGCGGCCTGCGCAATGTCGTTCAGGCAGGAACGTGAAACCCCTTTTTCGGCAAACACGTGCTCAGCGGCATCCAGCAATTGATGGCGGGTGGCGAGAGCGTCTTCTTTGGTTCGGCGGGCCATGAAAGGCACCTTTCAACATGCGGCAAGGAGGACAAAGGGGGCTTTTTGGAACGACCAGTTATACATTCAAAGCTGTAGGTATACTTCAAAATCAAGTTTTCAATCTCCTGCGGTAGAGTACTTTTATCTGCCCTCTTTCTGGAAAAAAACCATGCCTGTCCTGTGCACCCGGCTTTCCAACCTGTCTCCAGCGCCCTGCCAACCGCACTCCGGCGCCCCCCTGGCATGGAGCGCATGGATGTTGGTGGCGTTGCTTGCCGCCTGCAGCCCGGGAACGGCCCCCCCCGCCGGCCCGCCAGGCGGCATGCCACCGGCGCAGGTGGGCGTGGTCACTGTCACGCCGGGCGATGTGGGACTCGTCACCGAGCTGCCGGGCCGGCTGGAGGCCTCGCGCGTCGCCCAGGTGCGGGCGCGGGCGGCAGGCATCCTGCAAAAGCGGTTGTTCCGCGAAGGCAGTGATGTACAGGCCGGCCAGGCTTTGTTTGAAATCGACGCCAGCCCCTACCAGGCCGCCTACGCCAGCGCCCAGGCGGCCCAGGCGCGCGCCGAAGCCAACCTGATGCAAGCCACGGCCCAGGCCGAGCGCTACAAGCCGCTCGCCGCCGCGCAGGCGGTGAGCCAGCAGGACTACGTCAATGCCCTGGCCGCCCAGAAGCAGGCTGAGGCCGACGTGGCGTCGGCCAAGGCTGCCGTGCAAAACGCACGGATCAACCTCGGTTATGCCAGTGTCACTGCGCCGATCTCGGGCCGCATCGGCCGCGCGCTGGTGACCGAGGGTGCGCTGGTAGGCCAGGGCGAAGCCACGCCGCTGGCCGTGGTCCAGCAAATCGACCCGTTGTATGTGAACTTCACGCAGTCGGCTGGCGAGGTCATGAAATTGCGCAATGCCCTGGAGAGCGGTCAACTCAAGCGCGCGGGCACCCAGGCCGCCAGCGTGCGCGTCGTTCTGGAAGATGGCACCGAGTACCCCCGCGCGGGCAAACTCCTGTTTTCCGACCTGACTGTGGACACCACCACCGGCCAGGTCTCGCTGCGCGCCGAACTGCCGAACCCCGGTGGCACGCTTCTGCCCGGGCTGTACGTGCGCGTGCGGCTGGAGCAGGCGCAGGCCAGCAACGCCATCACACTGCCGCAGCAGGCCGTGACCCGTTCGCCGCAGGGCGACTCGGTCATGGTGGTGAGCGCCGACGGCAAGGTGCAGCCGCGCCCGGTCACGGTCGGCGGCCAGCAAGGTGGGCAATGGGTCATTCTGGACGGCCTGAAGACGGGCGAGCAGGTCATGGTGGACGGCTTCCAGAAGCTGCGCGGCGACGCGCCGGTGAAGGCCGTGCCCTGGCAGGCCCCCGGCAGCAAACCAGCCGAGTCCGCCGGCAAGTCGCCGCCCCCCACCGCCTCGGCCCCAGCGGCAGCGGCCAGTGCGCCCGCGGCGTCAGCGGCCGCCCCCGCCAGCGCAGCGCGCTAAGGAGTCCGCGTCATGGCGAAATTTTTCATTGACCGGCCCATCTTTGCGTGGGTGATTGCGCTCTTCATCATGGTGATGGGCGCGGTGTCCATCACGCAGTTGCCGATTGCCCAGTACCCGCCGGTGGCCCCACCGTCCATCGTGATCTCGGCGACCTACCCGGGCGCCTCCGCCCAGACGCTGGAAGACAGCGTGCTGTCCGTGATCGAGCAGGAAATGAACGGCTCGCCCGGCCTGATCTACATGGAAGCCGTGGCCCAGGCCAACGGCACCGGCCAGATCACGCTGAGCTTCCAGCCTGGCAGCAACGCCGACCTGGCCCAGGTGGACGTGCAAAACCGCCTGGCGCGCGCCACGCCGCGCCTGCCGGCGGCGGTGACGCAGCAGGGCGTGCGCGTGGACAAGGCGCGCAGCAACTTCCTGCTGTTTGCAATCCTCACCTCGGAAGACCCGGCCTGGGACCCGGTCGCCCTGGGCGACTACGCCTCGCGCACCGTCGTGCCCGAACTGCAACGCCTGCCCGGCGTGGGCCAGGCGCAGCTGTTCGGCACCGAGCGCGCCATGCGCATCTGGATCGACCCGGCCAAATTGCTGGGACTGAACCTGTCAGCCGCCGACGTGACGGCCGCCATTCGCGCGCAGAACGCCCAGGTGTCGGCCGGTGAAATCGGCAGCCTGCCCAACGTGGCGGGCCAGGGCATCGCCGCCACCGTGGTGGTTAGTGGCCAGCTGTCCAGCATTGCGCAGTTCGGCAACGTGGTGCTGCGCGCCAATGCCGACGGCTCCACCGTGCGCTTGAAGGACGTGGCCCGCATCGAACTTGGCGCACAGACCTACGCCACTTCGGCGCGACTGAACGGCAAGCCCTCCACTGGCATCGGCGTGCAGTTGTCGCCCAGCGGCAATGCGCTGGCCACCGCCAAAGCGGTGCGCGCCAAGATGGCCGAGCTGGAGCGCTTCTTCCCCAAGGGGATGAGCTGGGCCATTCCGTATGACAGCTCACGCTTTGTGGACATTTCCATCCGGCAAGTGGCGGAGACCCTGGTGGAGGCCGTGGCGCTGGTGTTCCTGGTGATGTTCCTGTTCCTGCAGAACTGGCGCTACACCATCATCCCGACGCTGGTGGTGCCAGTGGCGCTGCTGGGCACCTTTGCCACCCTGCTGGCCATGGGTTTTTCGATCAACGTGCTGACGATGTTCGGCATGGTGCTGGTGATCGGCATCGTGGTGGACGACGCCATCGTGGTGGTGGAGAACGTCGAGCGCATCATGAGCGAGGAAGGCCTGCCGCCGCTGCAGGCCACGCGCAAGGCCATGGGCCAGATCTCGGGCGCCATCATCGGCGTGACCGTGGTGCTGATTTCCGTGTTCGTGCCGCTGGCCTTCTTCAGCGGTTCGGTGGGCAACATCTACCGCCAGTTCTCGGCGGTAATGGGCGTGTCGATTGCCTTCTCGGCCTTTCTGGCGCTCTCGCTCACGCCGGCGCTGTGCGCCACGCTGCTCAAGCCGGTCGAAGCCGGCCACCACCACGCCAAGTCCGGTTTCTTCGGCTGGTTCAACCGGGGTTTTGCCAGCACAGCCAAGGGCTATGAGCGCGGTGTGGCGAAGATGCTGCCGCGCGCGGCGCGCTACCTGGTGATCTACGTCGCCATTGTGGCGGGCGCCGCCGTGGTCTACCTGCGGCTCCCGACCTCTTTTCTGCCCAATGAAGACCAGGGCACGATGCTGGTCAACGTGCAGTTGCCACCCGGCGCGACGCAGGAACGCACCCGCGCCGTGATGCAGCAGGTCGAAGGCTTCATCCTCAAGCAACCCGAGGTGCAAAGCATGGTCAGCGTGCTGGGCTTCAGCTTCTCGGGCCAGGGCCAGAACGCGGCGCTAGCGTTTGTGACGCTCAAGGACTGGAACGAACGGACCGGCCCGGCCAGCTCTGCGCAAGCCCTCGCCGGGCGCGCCTTTGGCGCCCTGAGCGGCATCCGGGATGCCTTCATCTTCCCCCTGAGCCCGCCATCGATTCCCGAACTGGGCTCCTCGTCCGGCTTCAGCTTCCGGCTGCAGGACCGCGCCGGCCTGGGCCGTGAGGCCCTGCTGGCCGCACGCAACCAGTTGCTGGGCATGGCGGCCAAGAGCACCGTGATCACCCAGGTGCGCCCGGACGGCCTGGAAGACGCACCCCAATTGCAAGTCGATATCGACCGCGACAAAGCCAGCGCGCTGGGCGTGGGCTATGACGCCATCAACAACGCCATCTCCACCGCGCTGGGCTCCAGCTACGTCAACGACTTCCCGAACGCCGGGCGCCTGCAGCGCGTGGTGGTCCAGGCCGATGCCCCCGCGCGCATGCAGCCGGACGACCTGCTCAAGCTCAACGTGCTGAACAGCAAAGGCCAGGCCGTGCCGCTGGCCGCCTTTGCCAGCACCCGCTGGATCAGCGGCGCGATGCAGACCGTGCGCTACAACGGCTACCCGTCGATGCGCATCAGCGGCAGCGCCGCACCAGGCCAGAGCACGGGGGCGGCCATGGCCGAGATGGAAAAACTGGCAGCGCAGTTGCCGCAGGGCTTCGGTTTTGAGTGGACCGGCCTGTCGCGCGAGGAAAAGCTGGCCGGTGCACAGGCGGTCATCCTGTACGGCTTTGCCATCCTGTCGGTGTTCCTGTGCCTGGCTGCGCTCTACGAGAGCTGGAGCATTCCGCTGGCCGTGATCCTGGTCGTGCCGCTGGGCGTGCTGGGGGTGCTGCTGTCCACGCTGCTGCGCGGGTATTCGAATGACGTGTACTTCCAGGTCGGGCTGATCACCATCATTGGCCTTTCGGCCAAGAACGCCATCCTGATCATCGAGTTCGCGAAGGACCTGCAGGCGCAGGGCAAGAGCGTGATCGAAGCCGCACTGGCCGCCGCGCACCTGCGGTTCCGCCCCATCGTCATGACCTCGCTGGCGTTCACGCTGGGTGTGCTGCCGCTGGCGATTGCCTCCGGCGCAGGCTCGGCCAGCCAGCGGGCCATCGGCACCGGCGTGATCGGCGGCATCCTGACCGGTACCGCGCTGGCGGTGGTGTTCGTGCCGATCTTCTTCGTGGTGGTGCGCTCGCTGTTCAAGGACAGTGAGCGCCAGCACCAGGTTCATGCGGCCCAGGCTGCGCACATGGGAGTGCATACCGATGACCGTTAACAACCTGTTGCCGGGGCGCCGGTCTGCGGCGTCCTTCCCCCGCGCACTGCTCGGGCTGGCCGCGGCCGCCACGCTGGCCGGCTGCTCGATGATCCCGGCCTACGAGCGCCCGGCCGCCCCCGTGGCCACCCAGTGGCCCGGCCCGCAGGCTACGGCAACGCCCGGCATTCCCGCTACCCCGGCCGCCGATCTGGCCTGGCAAGACTTCGTCGGGGACGCAGCCTTGCGCGAGCTGATCCGTCTGGCGCTGGCCCACAACCGCGACCTGCGCGTGGCCGCACTCAACATGGAGCAGGTACGTGCGGCCTACGACATCCGCCGCGCCGACCAGTTTCCCACCGTCAACCTGGCCGCCACCGGCACCCGGCAACCCAAGACCGACGGCAGCGGCGCGATCTCCAGCGCCTACACGGCCGGCCTGAGCGCCGCCGCGTGGGAAATCGACTTTTTCGGCCGCGTGGCCAGCCTCAAGGAGGCCGCCCTGGCCCAGTACCTGGCCACCGAAGAAGCCCGCAGCGCGGCACAGATCAGCCTGGTCGCGGCCGTGGCCAACGCCTGGCTGAGCCTGCAGACCAACGACGAGCTGCTGGCCCTGACGCAGCGCACGCTGGCCACGCGCGAAGACTCGCTGCGCCTGACCCAGCTGCGCCTGGACAACGGGGCCGCCACCGCGCTGGACCTGCGCCAGGCCGAATCGCTCACCGCCACGGCACGCGCCGCCCTGGCCCAGCAGCAACGCCTGCGCGCACTCGACGTGAATGCGCTCACCCTGCTGGTGGGCCAGCCGCTGAGCGACACGTTGCTCGCAGCGCCCGGTGCGGCCGTGCGCCGCGCCGCGCCGCCGCAGGCCAGCACCGGCGAAATCCAGGCCGCAACAGGCTTGGGTGCGCCATTCAAGGATGTGCCGGCGGGGCTGCCCTCCGACCTGCTGACGCGCCGCCCCGACATCCGCCAGGCCGAGCAGCAGCTGATTGCCGCCAACGCCAACATCGGCGCGGCGCGCGCGGCTTTCTTCCCGCGCATCGCGCTGACCGCGGGGGTGGGTACGGCCAGCAGCCAGCTCTCGGGCCTGTTCAAGAGCGGTGCCTGGGGCTTCACGCTGTCGCCGCAGGCGCTGCTGCCGATTTTCGACGCCGGCCGCAACCGGGCCAACCTGGCGTCCAGCCAGGCCGGACGCGACATTGCCGTGGCGCAGTACGAGAAAGCCATCCAGACCGCCTTCCGTGAAGTGGCCGATGCCCTGGCCGGGCGCGCCACGCTGGACGAGCAGCTGGCGGCCCAGCAGGCGCAGGCCACCGCCGAGGCCGACCGCTTCCGCCTGGCCGATCTGCGCTACCGCAACGGCGTCGCCAGTTCGCTGGACCTGCTGGACGCGCAGCGCGCGCTGTTCGCCGCCCAGCAGGCGGTGGCGCAAACCCGTCTGGCGGCATTGCAGAACCAGGTCGCGCTCTACAAGGTGCTGGGCGGTGGGGCAACGCCGCCCGCACCTTGAGCAGACCATCCAGTTTGGTGCGGCGCACAAAAGAAGTGCGCAGCACCATCTTTCGAACCAGGCAGGCTGCATCCCGTTGTCCACGGGCTATCTCCTGCTATGACTATTGATTGAATCCTGCCTTTTCAAGCCCTGGCACGGCGTTTGCATTACTCCCTGCAAGACCAACGAT
>ERZ1034365.1022-NODE-1022-length-14880-cov-6.976829_pt1 | contig 14880 bp, 15 predicted proteins | sample MGYA00520615_ERZ1034365 | MGnify/ENA primary metagenome ERZ1034365 (study PRJEB33736, sample SAMEA104284505) | Azolla filiculoides | biome: Urban; feature: Water surface; material: Ditch water | place: Netherlands | collected 2015-10-28 | depth 0-0.1 m ... | reverse complement strand
GATTTAGCATTAGCTTATACCGTGAAAGCGAAAATTGAAAAAGAGGGCAAGCGTTTAGAGCCTTGGCAAGTACAGGCATTGACGCATGGATGTCGTGACGCCAAAGAGAAATTACTTTCTACTGATGTGAAGAGTGTACCTATCGTCGTACCTAGCCGAGGATCGTCACTGATCGATGGCGTTTTGCGCAGTGAATTGACCAGTGATGAAGTCAATCGGGTATTAATTGAAGGCTTCTTACCTAAAGTGGCGGTGAGTGAGCGTCCTGTTACGCAAACGCGAACGGGTCTTCGCACAACGGGTTTACCTTACGCCCAAGATGCGGGCATTACGCGCCATCTTGCCGCATTTTTGGCCAAGCAGCAAAATGCAGCCGATGACTTTGAATCAATCAATCTGCCAGAGAACGCTACCTTCTTACATCCTACAGCCGTCCTATTTAATGGGGGCGTCTTTAAAGCAAAGGCGTTGACTGAGCGTTTGATGGCTGTTTTGAATAATTGGCTCAGCGCTGAAAATGCCCCGCAAGCGCGTTTGCTTGCTGGTGTAGATTTAGATTTAGCGGTGGCGCGTGGTGCGGCTTATTATGGCTTTGTGCGTAAGGGTAAAGGGGTTCGCATTAAAGGCGGCACTGCCGCTGCTTATTACGTTGGCATTGAGAGTGCCATGCCTGCTGTTCCGGGAATGCCGCCTGAAATACAAGCTTTGTGTATTGCGCCTTTTGGCATGGAAGAGGGTTCACAGGTTGAATTGCCAGATGAAGAGTTTGGTCTTGTTATTGGTGAGCAAGTACGGTTTAAATTTTTTGCTTCGACAACACGCAGAGAAGATATTGTTGGCACTCGCCTAGATTATTGGCAAGATGATGAATTATCTGAACTTAATGAAATTGAAGTGACGCTTGATACAGAAGGTCGTCGCGCGGGCGAAATTATTCCTGTACATTTAGGTTCTGCTGTGACGGAAGTGGGTACATTGGAATTACAAGCCATGTCAAATGTTGATAATGGACGTTGGAAAATTGAATTTGACGTGAGAAATTAACTAAAAAATATGAGGTGAAAAATCATGGTATTTTTCACCTTTTTTGTTTCAATATTGCCCTTTTAAAAATGACTGAATATATAATTCGAAATAATACTGATCAAGATGAAGAAGACTACGAATATGACGATGAAGGGAATATCGTTTATTACGCAGTACGTCCAAATAAAACGCAAATAAAAAAAGAAATTGCCGTATTGCTTGCTTTGGGTGAAGAAATCGCCTCGTTGCCGTCTACGCAAATTAGCGCTTTAGCACTGCCTGAAAAGTTAGAAAATGCTATTCGTGAAATTATTAAAATGCCGCATAAAGCGGCGCGTAAGCGTCAGCTGAAATTTATTGCACAGCAATTTTATAAAATGGACAATTTAGAGCCTATTTTAGAAAAAGTGGCTAAATTTAAAAACAAAAGTAGTCATGCGGTGCGTGAACATCATATTGTGGAAAATTGGCGAGATCGATTGCTCGGTGAGCATCATGATGAGGCGTTAACGGATTTACTGAATGAAAAACCCAATGCTGATCGTCAGCATTTGCGGCAGTTGGTGCGTAACGCGCAAAAAGAAATTGCCGCCAATAAACCGCAAAAATCACCAAAATTACTTTATCGCTATGTAAAAACACTGTTTGAAGATGACGAATTAGATGACTTTGAAGAGCATGAACTCGAAACAGCTAATGGGACATCCGATATGAATATCGAAGACGATTTCGAGGATGATTTTGATGATGACGATGAATACGATGATTAGCTACTAAAAAGTGATTTTATTTTTTAGGTTGATAAAATAAGGCCGTTTTCGATAATTGATCATGCCAGCAACGTTTATCACTATCGATCATTGACCAAATAAAACCAAGGCCTAGGGCGCTCCAAGAGAGAATGGCCACACTGAATCGTAAAAAAGCATGGCACCATGAAATTGACTTACCTTCGATGGTGAGCACTTGCATATTCCATGCACGCAGACCTAATGTTTGTCCACCATGCGTCCAAAACCAACCATAAAAGATAAAGCTAATGGTTAGCAAATAAAACCAATAAAATCCCATTTGGGATGGGCTAATTGCCTGCCCCGCGTTGAAAGGTAAAATTAACGCGGTGGCGACAAAAAGTACGCTGATGAGAAGTAACGTGTCATAAATAATAGCCGCTAACCGACGTATTAAACTCGGCGGCGACATCATAAATGCGTAAAATAGGGCATCAGCAAAAATTATAGTTTAAATAAAGCCAATTTTTGGCCAAAATACATTGTCATGGCAAGTAATGCACTGAACATGAGCAATGAAAAAAAGAACGGTGGACGGTGAAATAATAAAACCAACAAGTCACTGAGAAAAAAACTGGTTAAAATAGGTTGATCAATTAAGCTGGTAATAATATTTTTAAACATAACAAACTCCAATTTCTGAAATACACATACTTAGCGTATGTAGAGAAGTAGAAAACAGTGATTTAAGACAAGTCATTATTTATTGCGTATTACTTGTTAAAATCAGTACGTTGATTTTACCCTATTCAAAAGGGCAATGTAAAAGAAAAGAAGTGTTGATTAACCGTGCGTGAATTGCAATGATATAGTCAACATTGTGAATAAAACCAATTGAGTGTGAATGTCATTTTAACCTTCCTAAAAAATATTTTAAGTTTGGATAACGCTGAGTCAGAAGTCTTTGATGTCATTGACAAAAAGCATACTGGTGCAGTGGTTATTGCACGTCCAGCGCATTGCGTATCACGTCAGCAAGTGAATGAAAATGCGCTGAAGGTTTTATATCGTCTGCGTAAAGAAGGCTTTGACTCCTACCTTGTTGGTGGTTGCGTGCGCGATTTGCTGCTTGGGCGTGAACCTAAAGATTTTGATGTCGTCACGAATGCAGAACCTGAACAAATTGCGCGTATTTTTTCTAATTGTCGTTTAATTGGAAAGCGTTTTCGATTGGCTCATGTTTGCTATGGGCGCGATGTGATTGAGGTGGCAACATTTCGTAAAGCAATTAGTGATGATAAAACGCAAAAACCACGCTTAAATAAAGACGGGCGATTGCTTCAAGATAATATTTACGGCACGATTGAAGAAGACGTGTGGCGTCGTGACTTTACGATCAACGCGCTTTATTACAACATTCGAGATTTTTCAATTATCGATTATGTTGGTGGGATGGAAGACCACAAAGCGGGGCTGATTCGATTAATTGGTGATGCTGGCGAGCGTTTTCGAGAAGATCCTGTTCGGATGCTTCGTGCGGTGCGTTTTGCGGTGAAATTGGCCTTTCGCTTGCATCACGATTGCGAAGCAGCCATTGCACCTAATGCGCATTTGCTTGCTGGGATTCCACCGGCAAGGCTTTACGATGAAATATCAAAATTATTTTTGACGGGCTATGGTGTCCAAACATTTGAATTATTAAGGCAATATGGTCTATTTTCTATCTTGTTCCCAGCGACAGATAAAAGCTTAATGTACGAAGAAGCCGATTTTCCCAAAATGATGGTAATTAAAGCCTTGGAAAATTCAGATCAACGTATTGCTGATAATAAACCGGTCACGTTATATTTTTTAATTGCTGCTTTATTATGGGAACCCATGCTGCGTAAAGCGAAAGAAAAAATAGCCAAAGGCTTACCTGAATCCAATGCTTATTACGAAGCGGCAAGTGAAACACTCACGCAACAAGTGCGCCGAATTGCTATTCCGCGTCATTTGACCTTGGCGATTCGAGAAGTCTGGAGTCTTCAATCTAAATTTAATGCGCGTGTTGGGGCAAAACCCAGTCGCTTGATTACGCATCCACGTTTTCGTGCAGCGTATGATTTTTTAGTATTACGCGCTCAAACGGGTGATGCTCCGCTAGATGTTGCGCAATGGTGGGAAGCATATCAACATGAAAATGAAACTACGCAGCGCAAAATGACGCAACCCCAAGTCAGTGAAAAAAACAGCAAGTCAAAACGTAAACGCACCTATCGTAAAAAGACGAAAATAGCTGCTACTCACCTTCTGTTAGACACACATGATTAAGGTAGTTGTTTACCTTGGATTGGGTGCCAATTTAGACATGCCTGCTTTGCAATTGCAATCTGCTCGCAAAGCCATTAGTGAGATTGATGGTATTGAAGAAATGGCGTTTTCGAGCTTATATCGCAGTCCCCCAATGGGACCTCAAGATCAGCCTGATTATGTGAATGCGGTCATGAAAGTGGCTACAACATTGTCAGCGTTAGACTTGCTATCTGCGATGCAGCATATTGAAAATGAACACGGGCGAGTACGTGCGCAGCGTTGGGGGGCACGTACACTGGATATTGATATATTACTTTATGGTGAGATGAATATTGATTTACCGCGTTTAACGGTACCGCATATTGGTATTAAAGAGCGGGCTTTTGTGCTGTATCCCTTGTTTGAGATTGCACCAGATTTGAGTATTGATAATCAAGCCTTAGTTGATATAGTCAAAGCGTGTCCGTCACCTAGTTTGGAGCGTCTGTTAAGTGAGTGTTAGTTATTTGACAACTTCATCGCAGCAAACATTAACCCATTTAGATTTGCTTGAGATGAAGCAACGTGGTGAAAAAATCACCTGTTTAACCGCTTATGATGCCAGTTTTGCGGCATTAATTGATGCTGTGGGCATTGAAGTGGTTTTGGTGGGTGATTCACTGGGTATGGTTGTTCAAGGTCATGCCACCACGCTTCCTGTGACATTAGAGGATATGATTTATCACACTCGCTGCGTGACACGTACTTGTCGCCGTGCATTGGTGATTGCCGATTTACCTTTTATGACATACAGCACACCTGAAATGGCTGCACAATCAGCTGCAAAACTCATTCAACTAGGCGGAGCGCAACTGGTTAAATTGGAAGGTGACCATGTGGATATTGTTGCGTTTTTAGTCAAACAGGGAATTGCTGTGTGTGGGCATTTGGGTTTACTGCCGCAGTTTATTCATCAAATTGGCGGCTATAAAGTACAAGGCAAAGCATTCGACAGCGCAGAAAAATTAATTCATGATGCGCTTGCCTTGCAAAAAGCGGGGATTAGTCTCCTTATTTTAGAATGTGTGCCGGCCACACTCGCACAAGCAATTAGTCAGCAACTGCGCATTCCCGTTATTGGCATTGGTGCTGGCGTGGATTGTGACGGACAGGTTTTGGTTGTTTACGATATGCTTGGCATGAGCACAGGAAAACGTCCACGTTTTTCAAAAGATTTTCTTAGCGAAACAAACTCAATTGAAAGTGCCTTAAAAAATTATGATACTGCCGTTAAAACAGGTAATTTTCCCACTCGTGCACACAGTTTCTAATTGTGGCGCATTTAGTTGATTATACAATGAAAAATTTTCAGACTATTTCAGAAGTTCGCCAGTGTGTTGAGCTATGGCGTAGAGAAGGCAGGCGGATTGCCTTCGTTCCAACCATGGGAAATTTGCACGAGGGGCATTTAACGTTAGTGCGTGAAGCAAAGCGTTTTGCAGAGAAAGTTATTGTCAGTATTTTTGTCAATCCTACGCAATTTGGCATAAATGAAGATTTTGCGAATTATCCACGAACAGAGATAGATGATTGCCTAAAATTGGTTAATGAAGGCTGTGACGCTGTTTTTTTACCGTGTGTTCAGACGCTCTATCCTTTAAATTCAATGACGAGTATTCATGTGTCGGGCGTATCTGAGCATTTTTGCGGCGCATCACGGAGTGGACATTTTTCGGGCGTGGCGACGGTGGTGTGTAAATTATTTAATATTGTTAAGCCGCATTACGCTCTTTTTGGGTTAAAAGATTTTCAACAATTTGTAGTCATTCAAACGCTGGTGCGTGATTTAAATTTACCCATTGACATTATTGGTGTGCCGACAGTTCGTGAGCGAGATGGGTTGGCGATGAGTTCAAGAAATGGGTATTTGAGCGCAGCAGAGCGAAAAATTGCACCTCAACTCTATGGAACACTTCAAGTAGCACATGACAATATAATCAACACCTCCATGTCACTTGCGCTCGTTCAAGAACAGGCGATCACCACGTTAACGCAATATGGTTTTGTGGTGGATTATTTTAGTATTGCGCGACGTGCCGATTTAATGCTTGCGAGTAAAAACGATCATGAACGAATTATTTTAGTTGCCGCAAAGCTTGGAAATACCCGTTTAATTGATAATTTGTGGATTGATAAATAATGTCTCAATATCAGACAATTAGGATCTTATCGTGATTAAAGCACCGCCTAGTTTTGTTGCCGCTGTTGACCTAGGGTCAAATAGTTTTCACATGATTGTTTGCAGTTTAGATGCAGGTAAATTGCAGACAGTTGATCGATTGAAAGAAATGGTGCGATTGGCCTCAGGACTCGACGCTAAGAATTATCTCGATGATGCTACGCAAAGGCGTGCCTTAGCGTGCCTTGAGCGATTTGGACAGCGTATTCGTCATTTTTCGCCGGAGAGTGTACGTATTGTTGGAACAAGTACGCTGCGCACCGCAAAAAACGCCGCGCAATTCTTGGAAAAAGCGGAAATAGCACTCAATCACCCTATTCATATTATTTCTGGCATTGAAGAAGCGAGATTGATTTATCAAGGGGTTGCTAATAGTTTAAGTAGTCAACAGAAATGGCGCCTTGTGATGGATATTGGAGGCGGGAGTACCGAATTTATTATTGGATCAGGCGACAATCCACGCGACAAAGAAAGTTTGCCGATGGGTTGCGTGTCGGTTAGCAATGCCTTTTTTGACAATGGAAAATTATCCAAAGAGAGTTTTAATCAAGCCGTTTTGCTAGCACAATGCCGTTTAGAGCCTTTTGAGCAAACATTTCAACGCAAGAATTGGGATGAAGCTATTGGTGCATCAGGAAGTTTACGCGCCATTGATAAAGTATTGCTTGCAAAAAATTGGAGTAATAACGGCATTACATTAGCGGGTTTAGAGCAATTAGTTGCGCATATTGGCACTTGTTCGCACATTAACCAATTAAATTTACCCGAACTCGATCCTGAGCGTTTACCTGTTTTTGTGGGCGGTGTTGCGATTGTTTACGCCACGTTTAAAAGTTTGAAAATCACGCAAATGACGGTGTCAGAAGGTGCATTGCGTGAAGGGTTAATTCATGATTTAGTTGGGCGTATTTATGATCATGATATTCGGTCTGCTACCGTGCACAGTATTGCGCAGCGTTATCATGTTGATCATTCTCATGCTTTGCGTGTGCAATCTGCGCTCGATTATTTGCTCGAGCAATTACCCAGAAATTATTTACAAGGGGATATTGAAGAAGCGAGGTTGTTTTTGCATTGGGCAGCGCAATTACATGAACTTGGTCATGATATCGCCCACAATCAATACCATAAACACAGTGCGTATGTCATTGAAAACGGTGATTTTGCTGGTTTTTCTAGGCAAGACCAAATGATCTTGGCAAGTATTGTGCGAGCGCATCGTCGAAAATTTCCAGTCAAAATTTTTGCAGATTTGCCACCACCTTGGCATCACGATGCGCAAAAATTAGCTCTTCTTTTGCGACTTGCTGTTTTGTTTCATCGCAGCAGACAGGATTGTGAAATGCCAAAATGCAGTTTATCGTTTAATAAATTAGGTATGAAATTGCGTTTCCCAGAAGGATGGCTAGACAGTTCTCCTCTCACGCATGCGGATTTACTTCATGAAGCCTCTCACTTAAAAGCAGTTGGTTTGCAACTTTTAATCAAATAACACATGTGGCGAGTTCGCTTTCTTCGTTTAGGCTACGTTTTATTGAGTATTATCACGAGTCTATTTATTTTATGCTTACTGATTATTGCCTGTGGATTGAGTTTTCAAACTAACCAACCCGCACCGACAAAATTAACGCAAGAACATATCACCCAAGCACGTAAAATACTCTATGAAGGCACTAAAATAAAACCAGCTGAATTAGCAAGAATCACGCTCACTCAAGCAGATTTAAATTTAGCGGGAAATTATTTACTCAATCAATATTTGCAAAGCACTCTTCATGTGGAACTCGTCAATCATAAAGTGCGTTGCATGGTATCTATTGTTCTTCCCACGAAATCGTGGCCGTTGTATTTTAATATGAGTTTTCGATTAGGCAGTGAAGTAGGTGAGCCATTGCCGCGTATTATTAAATTTAAAATCGGTGAATTATTATTACCTGCAAATATGGCAGATGCGGTTATTCATGCAATGATTCGTTATTCTTATCTCAATGATTATTTCATTCTCGCCACAAAACCCATTGAACATGTTGAAATTATCGGTCAACAATTAACTATTTTTTATGATTCAACGCTACCTAACCATCAATTTAATGAGCAAAGTCGCTTAATTTATCAGCAAAAGATTCACGATGTCATCACGCAACATGATCCAAAATGGCGCTTATCTTTAGCGGATTTACTCAAGCCTGTGTTTCACTTAGTGCATGAGCGAGCGACCCTAGAGAGTGCCATTGAAGAGAATCGAAGCGCTATTTTGGCGGTAAATGATTATGTGAATGCTGAAAGTCCGCCCATTTATCCTGCATTTTTATATAAACGCCCTGATTTAGCGCAGCATTTTATGGGCGCTGCGGCATTAACAGCATCAACAAACAGTGACGTGGCAAAGGTTTTGGGTGAAGTTAAGGAACTACGAGATTCAAAAACTGGGGGTAGTGGCTTTAGTTTTGTGGATTTAGCTGCCGATAAGGTAGGTAGTCGATTTGGTGAGATTGCCGTTTCATCACCAGAAAACGCTTATCATCTTGCGCAATTCGTGTCGCAAATTAGAGATTATCGTGATTTCATGCCCGATCCACGCGATTTACCCGAGCACATGAGTGAAGATGTGTTTAAGCAAACGTTTGAGTCAACAAAAAGCGCTGCTTATTTAGCGCTTTCTGCACAAATTGATGCGCGGATGGCGTTAATTCCGCTTTATCAAATTCCAAAAATTATAAAGAATGAAAAACAGCATGATAAATAATACCGTTTTTACACTCATCACTTTTTATTGGTTAGATCTTTATTCGTGGTGATGTGCTTCTTCAGGTGAAACGCTAACCGCTTGTACAGCAACACCGTATTTATAAACCATTAAGCCACCTAAGTCTGCGCCAATTACAATAACACCTAACAAAATAACCGTTAGGGCGTTATAAAGTCCCCAGCCTTCAACGGATCGGCGCAGTTTCCATGCGGATAGCGCAGCAGATAAGGCCAGAATAGACACGCCAAGTTGTTGATGTCGCTCCATAATGTCGTGCACATTATGACCGTGAGGGACGGAGTCTGCGGCAATAAAACCCGCCCAAACAGTCAACCCTGCGAAAAAAGCGCCTAAGTAAAGTAGACCACTTGCAAACTGACGCCAAGTTGTTTTTTTCATTGCCGTACCAAGTAAGTCAATTACCACAAATAAACTTAAAAAAGCGATCGGAAAATGAACGAGTAGCGGATGAATATTCGCTAATTCTGGCAGGCCTATGAATAAACTTGGACCGCTATTTGACCCATGCGTTGTTGCGCCTTCAAATAATGCTAAGAAATTCGTTAATATTTCTAAAAGTTCGTTGTGCCCATCAGCATTGCCATGAATATAAAAAGATAAGTGATTCATAAAAGTCTCAATCAAAACGCTGTGCGTCAGCGGGTAATTTATTAAAAATAGGATTTTTTATAAGGCCGTATTGCGGTGGATAGTAAACGCCCGCTAAATGCAGGCCATCCGGTGGTGCGGTTACGCCGCCTAACCGACGGTTCTTTACGTCGAGCAATTCCTGTGTCCATGTAACGGGTTGTTTACCTGTCCCAATAGCCATTAAAACACCAGCAATATTGCGTACCATGTGATGCAAAAACGCATTAGCCGATAAATCAATAATGACTTGTTCACCAACACGTTCTACATCGATAAAATACATACGTCTACACGGGCTTTTTGATTGACAGCCTTGCGCTCGAAAAGAGGTGAAATCATGTTGACCAAGCAAACTTTGCGCGGCATCGTGCATTTTTTGCGCTTCTAAAGGCAAGGCGCACCATGTGGCTCTTCCACGCATTAAAGCAGAAGGCGTGGCGCGATTAAGAATGGTATAGCGATAATAACGCGCAATAGCACGATAACGCGCATGAAAATCACCAATGGCCTCTTGGGCCCAAATCACGCGAACATCGGGTGGTAGATGCGTATTGGTTCCACGATGCCATGCTTGCAAATCGCGCAGCGCGGTGGTGTCAAAATGCACCACTTGCTCGAGTGCATGAACGCCCGTATCGGTTCGACCAGCGCATTGCACGGTAACTTTGTGTTGCGCAATTTTACTCAACGCGTCTTCGAGTGTTTGTTGAATGTTGCGGTGATGGGTTTGCCATTGCCAGCCATAAAACCCACTACCATCATATTCAATGCCTAAAACAATACGCATCATAGTTGATTAAGTAAACGTGTTCTTACTGGGTTAAATGATTTTCGATGAATCGTTAAAATACCAAACTGTTCAATTTCAAGGCAATGTTGCTTGGTGCCATACCCTTTATGTTTTTGAAACGAAAATTGGGGATACTGTTTAGCGTAACGGTCCATCATGTCATCACGTGCCACTTTTGCTAAAATGGATGCTGCGCTAATCTGAGCCACCGTTTTATCGCCTTGTACAATCGCTTTTGCAGGATAGGGGAGTTTTTTGGGCAGTTGATTACCGTCAATTAACACTTGAGTGGGGGAGAGATGCAAACCTTCAACAGCGCGTTGCATGGCAAGTAGCGTGGCTTGCAAGATATTGAGTGAATCAATTTCCTCAACGCTTGCTTGCGCAATAGACCAGCTAAGGGCATATAACTTGATTTGCTCGGATAGATACTCACGTTTTTTGGCGCTTAATTTTTTGGAATCATCTAAACCGCTAATAGGGCAAGCAGGATCTAAGATAACCGCCGCAGCAAAAACTGCACCCGCTAAAGGTCCGCGTCCGGCTTCATCGACACCCGCAATTAACGACATAAATTAACGCAAAATACCACGCGTGACATTACGCAGAAAATTGACCATATCGGACAATTCTTTACTGTCACCAGCTAAATCTTCCATTTGATCAATGGCATCTTCGAGGCGCAGATTCATTTTATAGATCATCTTGTAAGCTTTTCGGATAAGACGAATGTCTTCTGCCGAAATGCCGTTACGCTCCATTCCCACAGAGTTGATGCCATGCGGACGCGTCGGGCGACCGCCGACCATCACAAAGGGGGGAATATCTTGAGTAATAGCGCTACCCATTGCAGAAAAACTGTATTGACCAATTTGTGTAAATTGATGAACCAGTGTAAAACCACCCAAAATGGCGTGACTATTTAGGCGTACATGACCAGCAAGCGACGCACCGTTGGCCATAATCACATGATTACCAATGACGCAATCATGAGCAACGTGCGTGTAGGCCATAAATAAATTATCACTACCAATTTTAGTGAGGCTATTGTCCTGCTTTGTGCCACGGTGCATAGAGGTGTATTCACGAATCATATTTCGATCACCAACCTCAAGACGCGTTATTTCATTCGCGTATTTTTTATCTTGAGGATCCTCGCCAATGGAGCAAAATTGGTAAATATGATTATCTTGACCTAATGATGTATGCCCTTTAATAACAACGTGTGGCCCTATAATGGTACCTGCGCCAATCTTGACATTGGCACCAATAATGGAGTACGCGCCAACTTGCACATCATCGGCAAGTTCAGCGCGTGAATCGATAATGGCTGTTGAGTGAATCAAAATTTATTCTACCACGGCAGCGCAGCGAATTTCGGCACTTGCCACAAATTCACCATCTACTTCAGCGCGGCACTCAAATGCCCATACATTGCGTTTGCTTTTCACAAAACGCGCTTCAAGCATTAACTGGTCACCGGGTACAACTGGACGTTTAAACTTTGCTTTATCAATGCCAACTAGATAGTAAATCATGCCTTTGAGTTCTTCACCAGCGGTTTCTGAGGCAAGCAAACCGGTTGTTTGCGCCATTGCTTCTAAAATCAACACACCAGGCATCACTGGTTTTTGTGGGAAATGCCCTTGAAAAAACGGTTCATTATATGTCACGTTTTTCACCCCGAGTAAACTAACGCCAGGTTCACATGCCACCACTTTATCAACTAACAAAAAAGGATAACGATGAGGCAGAAAGGCTTGTATTTGGAGAATATCTAACTTAACAGACATGATTTTAATTTCACTTATTTTTTAGAGAACAAAGGAGAGTAGAGCGAATTCTTTAATACGCTCAGTCTGGCATAGTGGATAATTTTTGTTGTACTTGCACGGTGACGTCAATTTGTTCGCTTGCGTAAATTACGCCATCGGTTAGAAGTAAATCAAAACCTTGATCTTTTGCAATGCCACGAATAGCTTCAACAATGTGACGTTGGAGTTTGCCTAATTCTTCATTACGACGAACATTAAAATCTTCGCTAAATTCTTGTTGTGTGCGTTTGAAATCACGTTTTTTATTTAAAATATCTTTTTCTAAATTGCCCCGTGCGGATTCACCTAAAACGGCAGCATCTTTGCCTAAACGGTCTTCCATATTTTGAATTTCTTTTTGCTGAGAAACCAGTTGTTTATCGCGTGGTGAGAACTCTTGTTCCAAACGTTTTTTGGCTTTTTCAGCTTGTGGTGCTTTTTCTAAAACAGCAGGAATATTAACAAAACCGACTTTTAAATCTGCAGCGTAACTATTTGCTGTAAACATCAAGCCTAAAAATAACGCAATTTTGGTTTTCATAAAGATAGGATTCTCCGAGAGCTTTGTTGGAAAGAAAAATAGTAGTTGAATTATAATTGATAAGGGCTCTAAACTAAAAACTGTTTTAAAAGTTTTGCCCAAAGTTAAATTGGAAAATTTGTTTTTGGTCACGCGTGTTACTTTGCGGATCATTGGTTAAATTTGCATTCAGCGGCATGGCAGCACTCACCGACAATGCACCAAAAGGTGACATCCACTCGCCTGATAACCCTGCTGAGTATTTCATGTTATCTACATTTAAACCATTACTCACTGAGCCAGCATCTAAAAAAGTACCTAAACGCACGGATTTAGTGTCAGCCATAAAGGGGACAGGGAAAAATATTTCAGCACTGCCAAGCACTTTACTCGACCCGCCAATCGTGTAGTTTTGGTAATTACAAACAACAGGGTTGTTTTCACATCCCACTATTCGTGTTTCGCGTGGGCCAAGTGTATTGTTTCTAAAGCCGCGAACAGACCCGGTACCACCAGCAAAATAGTTTTCAAAGAAAGGCAATTCTTTAGTGCTACCATAACCATCACCATACGCCGCTTCACCTTGAATTCTAAGGGTGAAATCTTTTGCTAAAGGAAAATACATTTGATGCTTATAACTCATTTTATAATACTCTAAATCGCTCCCTGGAATAGTGGCTAACGCAGAAAGGCGTTGTTGACCACCTCTGTTGGGGAAAATAGCACGATTTAACGTATCATGAGTCCAGCCAATGGATGGCGAAAAAGTTAAATAAGATTTTTCTTGCGCATCAAAATTTGTATTTGCAGTATTTGAACAGGTTTGTATTGATTCGCATTCTAAAAAGTTTCTAATTTGATCAGACGAGTAATCTGTGGTTTTTAGGGTTGTATGCTTGGCATCTAAATCAAAATGCAGTTGATCAAATTCATTAAGCGGTAAACCAAAGTTAATGCCGGCATTTAACACTTCTGTATTATAGTTAGAGATGTTAATTTGCCCTGCATTTCGCTTGGTATAACCTAAGTTATAGCCTTGGCTAACACCGTCAGTAGTAAAATACGGATTGTTAAATCCAAATTGATAACTTGTTAAGTAGTTACTGTTATTAAACGCTAAATTTACCCGTTTTCCTGAACCAAAGACATTATCTTGTGAAATATTGGCATTTAGTACGATGCCTTGTACCTGTGAATAACCAATCCCCGCCATTAAATTGCCAGATGGTTTTTCGGTTACGGTGTAATTGACGTCAATTTCATCGGTGGTGCCAGCCACTGGTGGCGTTTCAACGTTGACCTCTTCAAAGTAGCCAAGACGCTCTAAACGTGTTTTTGAGCGCTCAATTTTTGAGCTTGACGCCCAACTGCCTTCCACTTGACGCATTTCACGGCGCAGCACTTCATCACGCGTTTTGCTATTGCCTTTCATGTTAATGCGACGCACGTAAACGCGCTTGGCGGGATCAACAAAAAAAGTCATGTTAACGGTTTTATTGACTTCGTTTATTTCGGGCACCATGTTCACGTTGGCAAACGCATAACCATCATCGCCTAAGCGATCTGACATCGCTTTTGAGGTTTCCGTGGCATTTTTGCGTGAAAATACCTCTCCGGGTCCCACTTTCATGAGTTTAATCAATTCGTCGGGAGGGACGACTAAATTACCAGACAGTTTGACTTTATCAAGCGTATACACATCACCTTCTTTAATGTTAATGGTGACGTAAATATCTTTTTTATCGGGTGTGATAGCCACTTGCGTGGATTCAATATTGAAATTGATATAACCGCGATCGAGGTAATAAGAGCGCAATTTTTCTAAATCGGCAGATAATTTTTGTTTTGAATATTGATCGTCTTTGGTGTAAAACGACAGTAAATTAGAGGTGTTAAGCTCAAGTTGTTTGAGCAAAATCGCTTCATCAAAAGTATTATTGCCAATGACGTTAATTTCCTTAATTTTGGCAACGCGGCCTTCAGAAATTTTAATTAACACCGCTACGCGATTTCGCGTTAAATCGCTCACTTCCGTTTTAATGGTTAAACCGTATTTACCATGGCTTAAATATTGACGATTCAATTC
>ERZ1034365.1019-NODE-1019-length-14896-cov-8.168905_pt1 | contig 14896 bp, 18 predicted proteins | sample MGYA00520615_ERZ1034365 | MGnify/ENA primary metagenome ERZ1034365 (study PRJEB33736, sample SAMEA104284505) | Azolla filiculoides | biome: Urban; feature: Water surface; material: Ditch water | place: Netherlands | collected 2015-10-28 | depth 0-0.1 m ... | reverse complement strand
GGTAACACCGGTCTTTACGGTGAAACTCCTGTAGCTCAAGCTGCCGCTATTGCCGCTGTAACAGACACCGCTTCGGGTGCTGAGTTGGCGACTGCCATCAATGCAATCCGTGTTGCTCTGCAAAACATCGGTATCACTGCCTAACTAGCAAGATGGGGGCGCAAGCCCCCTTCTCAAAATATGCCAATTATCTACATGAAACACCCCATTCACGGTGCCAAAGTTGCTACAATGGAACTGGAAGCCGAGTATGATGAACAAAATGGCTGGGTGCGTTATAATCCTGACGAAACCAAGCCTGAAGTTGAAATTCCGGCTTTTCTGCAAGAGCCAATGAACGAACTAGCGGTTCCTAAAAAGGGACGGCGCAAGACAACAGAGGTCTGATTATGGCAGTCACCACAGCAGCAGATCAAATCTACGCAGCACTGCGATTGATTGGGCAGCTTGCTGAGGGTGAACAGCCTTCCGCAGACACTGCACAAGATGCACTGACTGCTATGAATCAGATGATCGACTCGTGGAATACCGAGCGTTTGTCAGTATTCTCGACTCAAGATCAGATTTTTACTTGGCCTGCTGGCGCAATTAGAAAAACCCTTGGTCCTACAGGCGACTTTGTAGGCAATCGTCCGATCCTCGTTGACGATGCCACTTACTTCAAAGTCGGCACTGTGTCCTACGGCATTAAGCTGATTAACCAGCAGATGTATGACGGTATCGCTGTTAAAACAGTGACATCGACCTATCCTCAGGTCATGTTCGTCAACATGACGTACCCAGACATCGAGATGTACGTTTATCCAGTACCGAACACAAGTCTGGAATTTCACTTTATCTCGGTAGAAGAACTGAACAATCCAGCATCGCTGTCCACGACTCTGGCTTTCCCACCTGGCTACCTGCGTGCGTTTAAGTACAATCTGGCCTGTGAAATCGCCAATGAGTTCGGTATTGAGCCGCCTCAGACGGTGCAGCGTATCGCCATGACCAGCAAGCGTAACCTGAAGCGTATCAATAACCCTGACGATGTTATGTCGATGCCGTATCCGCTAATTGTTCGTCAGCAGCGTTTCAACGTGTACGTTGGTAACTACTAAGGATTTACTATGGCAAATGTGACCATTTCCCAACTTCCAGCGGCTACAGCGGCTGACGGTAGCGATGTTTTCCCGATTGAGCAGTACGGTACGACTAAGAAACTGACTAATGTTTTGCTGTTTACCAATACCGTTTTGGTCACACCAAGACTCGGTACGCCTCAATCTGGCACGCTGACTAACTGTACCGGTCTGCCTGTGGCTACCGGCATTAGCGGTTTGGGTACTGGCGTTGCCACGTTCCTAGCTACACCGACTAGCGCCAATTTGAAAGCTGCTGTAACGGATGAGACTGGTTCGGGTGCGCTGGTGTTTGGTACCAGCCCAACTATCGCTACAGCTACGCTGACTACACCAACTCTAAGTGCTCCGCTTGGCTCCATCCAGTCGCTTAGTGGTGCCGGAGCTGTTAATGTAACTGATCTGACCACCGCTTACACATCAACTGGTACAGGTAATGCTCTTACACTGGCAAACGGTACAGCCGGTCAAATTAAAACAATCGTTCATGTAGCCGAGGCAGCATCGGGTGACACAGGTGTTTTAACCCCATCTAGCCGTATCGGTTATTCTACGATTACATTTAACGGTCCTGGTGAGTCAGTAACGCTGCAATACTTCAGCCAAGGCTGGGCAATCATCGGATCTCGTGGCGTTACGGTGGCATAATGAAAACACCCATCCTTGGCTCAGCCTATGTCGCACGGAGCGTCAATGCTGCTGACGCTCGGATGGTCAATCTTTATCCCGAGATCGTACCGGAAGCCGGTAAAGAACCAGCGTTCCTCACAAGAGCACCGGGTCTATCCTTAATCGGCACAGCCGGTACCGGTCCTATCCGTGCGCTTTGGTCACATCAGACTCACGGCGATGACTTTTACTGTGCGTCTGGTGAAGAGTTTTACCAAGGTACTGAGCGTAAGCTAGGTGACATCTCAGGCACGGGTCAGGTTTCCATTGCAGATAACGGTACTCAGCTGTTTATCGCTTGCGGTGAAAAAGGCTACATCTACAACGAATCCACGCATGAATTTGCCGAGATCACTGACCCAGACTTTCCCGGTGCGACCACGGTTTGCTACCTCGATGGTTACTTTGTGTTCAATGAGCCAAATAGCCAAAAGATCTGGGTTTCTCAGCTTCTTGATGGTACATCGGTAGAACCACTAGATTTTGCCAGCGCCGAAGGCTCTCCTGACGGCGTGGTAGCCGTTATTAACGACCACAAAGAACTGTGGGTGTTTGGTACGGATACAACTGAAGTCTGGTACAACGCTGGTGGCGCAGATTTTCCACTGGCCCCAATTCAAGGCGCGTTTAACGAGGTGGGCTGCGTAGCCGCTTTCTCGGTAACTAAGCTAGACAACTCGATCTTCTGGCTGGGCAGCGATCCTCGTGGTGAAGGCATTGTGTACCGTGCTGATGGCTACACGGCTAAGCGCGTATCGACTCATGCAGTCGAATGGCAGATCCAGCAGTACAGCGATATTACCGATGCTGTGGCCTACGCCTATCAGCAAGAAGGTCACACATTCTATGTGCTGAACTTCCCAACAGCCAATCGTACATGGGTTTATGACGTATCCACAGGAGCTTGGCATGAGCGTGCCAGCTTTAACAACGGCATCTTGGGCCGTCACCGTGGTAATGCCTACTGTAACTTCCAAGGTCAGGCTTTTGTAGGCGACTACGAAAACGGCAACGTGTACAACATGAGCCTTTATCGTTATCAGGACTATGATCAGCCTCAGAAGTGGCTACGCAGCTGGCGTGCGCTTCCGACTGGTGAGAACAACTTGAAGCGTAGTGCTCAGCACAATATGCAGCTAGACATCCAGACAGGTGTGGGTCTTAGCTTTACCTGGACTGAATTGGAAGAAGGTACGGCTTATTTTGGTACCAGCGACAATAACGATGTCGAAACCAATGCCGTTGTCACAAACAGTGGCGACTATCTGGTATTTAATATGACCAATGTGCCAGCGGCTGCAAGCACTCAAGGTGAAGATCCTGAGATCATGCTGCGCTGGTCAGATGATGGCGGTCACACATGGTCAAATGAGCACTGGGTTAAAATTGGTAAAATTGGCCGTTATGGTCAGCGTGCCATCTGGCGCAGACTCGGCATGACCGAAAAGATCCGTGACCGTGTATATGAAGTGTCCATGACTGATCCAGTAACAACTGCTATCATGGGTGCTGAACTTTTTGTGACCCCGACAAGTGCCTGAAAATACTAACGTCACCCAGATTACGCCACCTCGGGTGGCGATTACTGATCCGCGCACAGGAAACGTATCTCGGGAATGGTATCGCTGGTTTTACTACCTGTATGAGCTAATTGGTACTCGTGGAATAATTCAGCCTAAAAACGGTGGTACAGGTACCGGCACAATCCCGTCTGACGGGCAGCTGCTGGTCGGTGACAGCGTAACTAATGCGTATCGTGTAACTGATCTAGGCACTGGTCCAGGCATCGCCAAAACCATCGGTCATGGCACATTGTCAATCGAGAATACCGGCGTATTGTCGAATATTGCTGGTACCGGTATTAGCGTGGATCAGGCTACAGGTGATGTAACGATTACCAATACTGGCGTATTGTCGGTTAGCGGTGGTGCCACGGGGCTTACTCCTACCTCACCTACAACCGGTGATGTCACGCTGGATGGCACGCTTAACACAACGCACGGTGGTACGGGTCAGACAAGCTACACTGATGGTCAGCTGCTGATTGGTAACTCAACCGGTAACACGCTTGCAAAGTCAACACTGACTGCTGGTAGCGGTGTAACCATCACCAATGGCGCTGGTAGCATTACCATCAGCGCAACTGGTACCGGTGGCGATGTAGTCGGTCCAGCAACGGCCACGGACAACGCAATTGCACGATTTGATGGCACAACCGGTAAACTGATTCAAAACAGTCCGGTTACGATTGATGATGCCGGTAGCATTATTGGCGCAGACTCGCTTCAATTCTCAGGCACTATTCCAGCCACACAGCCTATCGGCACAATGTGGTTTGATGGTTCAACAGACACACTGAACTTCCAGCAAAACAACATTACCCAGCAGATCGGTGAAGAGTTGTTTGTTTACGGGCGTGCCGCTGAAAATATCACAAATGGACAAGTAATCGTTGTATCTGGATCTTATGGCACTACAGGTGTAGTGAGATTTGAACCTGCGCCTATCGGAACTACAGATCAAAGCACGATTATCGGTATCGCTACAGAAGATATTGCTAAAAACAGTTTTGGTCGTATTACTGCTTTTGGTACCGTGCATGATCTTAATACGTCAGCATACGCCGATGGTGATGTTCTCTGGTATGACCCGACTGTATTAGGTGGTTATACAGATACACAACCTAGTGCGCCTAACATTAAGTGTCAGGTAGGCATCGTTACCAAAGCTGCTGGTGGTACCAATGGCTCGATTCAGGTAAAAGTATTACCCGGCTCGACTTTAGGCGGTACCGACTCCAATGTGCAGTTCGGTACGCTGGCTAATGGCGACTTGATCCAGTACAACACTTCTTTAGGTTACTGGACTAATAACGCACCTTCTACTATTACCGTAGGCACAGCGACTAATGCCGATAACGTTAAGACCGTATCGACTGCTACCAATGCCAACTATTACATCACATTCGTGGACAGCAATAACGGTACAGCAGCCTACGAAGCGGTCTATACCGATGCAGGGATTACATATAACCCCAGCACCAATGCGCTAACAAGTGGTGTTTCTGGAGGAACTTTCTGATGAGTGATCTACCATCATTGATCACAGAAGAAAAAGTTCAGTTTCTTGAGGGCAAGTTTCTCAAGCAACCTCAGGCCGATTGCCCAGTGGTTCATCGATTTGGGCCAGGAATCTATATTCGGGAAGTAACGATTCCAGCAGGGGTCTTTTCCATCGGCCATCGTCAAACCACCACACATCTCAACATTATGCTGGCTGGTCATGTGACGATGGTCATGGAGGACGGCTCCCATGTTGAAGTAAAAGCACCGCAAACATTCGTATCTGGTCCTGGCCGTAAAATCGGTTACATCCATGAAACGATGATCTGGCAAAACGTGTACGCCACGGATGAAACAGACATTGAAAAGCTGGAAGCCATGTTTTTGGATAAAAGCTCAACTTGGAAAAACTCTCAGAAAGACAAACAGTTACTGCTGAGTTTTAATAAATCAGAAGATGTTGCTGACTTTTACAGTGCGATTGAAGAACTCGGATACGATGCTGAGACAGTTAGAAGTCAAGCTGAGAATCCAGACGATCAACGGGATATGCCATACGGGAACTATAAGTTTATGGTGGCAGATTCTAAAATCGAAGGTAAGGGTATTTTTGCCACTGGACCGTTTGCAGAAGGTGAGCCAATCGGACCGGCTAGAATTGCTGGATTGCGTACCCCGCTAGGAAGATACACAAATCATGCAAAAAATCCCAACGCAATGATGATTTTGTTGGATAATGATGATATATGTATGGTAGCAACACGGGAAATTTCCGGCTGTAAAGGTGGTGATCTAGGTGAGGAAATCACCATCGATTATCGGCAGGCCGTAAGTCTAGCCAAGGAGAAATTATCATGTCAGGTGTAGCAACAGCAGTAGTAGCAGGTGCCGTAATTGGTGGTATTGCCACTAATATGGCAGCAGGCGAGCAGGCAGATGCAGCACGCGATGCGGCAAATACGCAAGCAGACGCTAATCGATATGCTCAAGACGTTCAATATAGAATGTTTCAAGAGCAGACTGCTCTTCAAAAACCTTGGCTCAAAGCTGGTGAAAACGCACTCACTCGCTTATCTACTGGGTTGCAACCTGGTGGCGAGTTTGGTACCAAATTTTCTGATACTAATTGGCAAGAAGATCCAGGCTACGCTTTCCGTTTGAAGGAAGGTAATAAAGCACTAAATCAAGCTGCCGCTGCCCGTGGTGGTCTAATATCCGGTAACGCGCTTAAAGCTGCTGAGCGTTACGGTCAAGAAATGGGTTCACAGGAATATCAGAACGCTTTTAATCGATACTATCGTGAACGTGAAGCCCAGTTGAACCCATTACAGTCACTGGCAGGCGTGGGTCAGACGACTGCTCAATCGTTGGGCGGTGCTGCCCAATCGTATGGTCAATCGGCAGGCGCTTTGGCATCAGCCACAGGCGCATCTACAGCAAACTCGCTACTTGCATCCGGTCAAGCTCGTGCCAGCGCATATCAAGGTTATGGTAATGCCTTGGGTCAAGCTGTAGGCGGTATTGGTAATTATTTGAGAGGTTCAAATAGTAGTAATTGGGTTAGCAATTACGACACTTCGGGTACGATGCCTTATGCTGGTGGACAAGGTTCTGTCCAAGGTAACTCCGATTATTACTACGATTTGTAAGGATAGATCATGGCTGAACCGAATTACAACTTACTTAATACAGCAACTCCAGCTGAAGCTGCAATGGCTCCCGTCAGGGGCATGGGTGCAGTTAATGCGCTGCAATCGCAACAATTGCAGAATCAAGCGGCTCAGATGGAGATTCGAAATGCTCTAGCTGAGCAAGAAGCCTACAAGCAAGCGGCTCAAGGACAAGGTTCCGTACAACAGAATCTACTGGGTGCTGGTTTAGGTGGTAAAGCTGCTGCTTATGGTAAATCGATGGCAGAAGCTCAAAAGCTGGGTACCGAAGGTCAGCTGAAAAAGTTGGAATTAGAACGTGAGCGTTTCTCCGATTTACGTTTTAACCCATCGGATCAAAACGTAATTGCTCATTTGCAAGATAGTATTCTGCGTGGCGACACTACTCCCGATAAGGCTCAAGGTCTTTATCAACAGATTCTTGGTATGAACCCCGATCAACGTAAACAGTATTTTACCGAGATGGGTGCTAAAGCCGATACGATTTATAAAGCTCAGGTTGAACAGCAACAGCGTATGCAGGGCACCGTTCCTGCTGGCTACCGCATGAACACACAAGGCACACTGGAAGCGATTCCTGGTGGTCCGACTACAACTGGTCTGGCTCCTAAAGAGATTCAGAAGCGTAATGCCGACTTCCCTGCTGCTAAAGCAGCTATTGATGGCTATGAGACTAAGGCAGACAACTTCGTTAAGGATCTGCAAGCTCTCCGTGATCATCCGGGTCTGTCTCAGATCACTGGTTTTGTGGCAGGCCGTGTGCCAGCTCTTACAGCCGAGGGTCGCGCTGCTCAGGCTTTGTACGATAAGATCGTGGCTAAGGGTGGCTTCCAAGCCCTTCAGGATCTGCGTGCTGCGTCTAAAACAGGTGGTGCTCTGGGTAACGTATCGAACCAAGAAGGCAAACAGTTGGTCCAGTCGTTTGCTGCAATTGATCGTAAGCAAGATGCACCTGATGTTCAGGCTGCATTGGATCAGGCCATTGCTGACGTAGAAGGTTCTAAGACTCGTATGCGTGAAGCATACGATTCGACTTACGAGTATAAAAATGCAGCACCTGCCACTGGTAGCGCTGCTCCGGTAACTGGCAATTCTCCTGCTGCACAAGCCCTGGCTAAATTCCGTGCTTCGAAAGGTCAATAATGGCTAAAGATGCTGGCGCTCAATACGATAATGCGATTCAGTTTGCCGCTAAAGAGTTTGGAGTAGATCCAGACGTTCTGCACGGCATCGCTTATGCTGAATCTCGGTATAACCCAAAGGCCGTGTCGCCTAAGGGTGCTCAAGGCATGATGCAATTTATGCCTGACACCGCTAAGCGTTTCGGTATTGATCCCAGCGATCCTGAGCAAGCTATTTTTGGCGCAGCACAGTATCTAAAAGAAAACCTCGACAAGTTCAAAGGTGATTACGGTAAGGCCGTAGCCGCTTACAACTGGGGCGAGAATCGTAAAGAATATGAGCAAGGTGACTGGGTTAAAAAGCTACCCAAAGAAACCGATGCTTACGTTGAAAATGTGCTGAGTTATGCCGCTGGCCGTGCCAAGCCTGCTGAAGCTGCTCCGACTGGTGCTAAACCAGCTTTTCCGGGTAGCAAAGCTCATCTGATTCCCGGTGCTGAAACTGATATTCTGCCAACCCCTCGTAAAGAAATGGGTCTGGTAGAACGCGCTAAAGACATCGGTAAAGGTCTTGTTGAGATTCCTGGTGCAATTATTGGCGGCACGATCCGTGAGCCAATCGCTGCCGGTGTCGCTCTCGCCACTGGTCGTAAGCCAGAAGAAGTCGGTGGTCAGATTGCACCGGTTCAGTCCGAGTTTGCCAAGAGTGTACTGGGTGGTCTGGGTAACGTATTAGAAACTGCCAAGGTGCCAGCTCTGACACCAGGTATGCTGACAGCTCCCGTGCGCCCTGCTACAGCGGCTGGTCGTCAGGTTGCTGCTCCAGTTGCCAATGAACTGGGTATGATTAAAGGCGCTGCTGAAAATGTTTTGGCTGAGCGTCAGGCCGTTAAAGCCGGTGAGCGTGCTGCTCAATCATTTCAAGAAGCCCCGCGCATTGAGGCTGCTCAAGAAGCCAATCGTCTGGGTATCAATCTGAACCCAGCAGCGTCTAATCCGACCATGCGTAACCGTCTGAAAGAAGCGATGGTTGGCGGTGAGGATTTGGACAAAGCGATTGCCGAATCTAACAAAGGTCAATGGGGCCGTATTGCTAAAAATGAGCTGGGTCTGCCTGAGACAGAAACTCTGTCGCCTGCTGCGTATGCCAAAGCTCGTCAGGCTGCTAATAAGCCGTATGAAGATATTAAGAAAATTGGTAACTTTGTTGCCGATGAAGATACGATCACAGCACTTAATGATCTGCGTCAGTCTGAAGCCCTGATTGGTGGCGAAGCTACTAAAGGCACAATTGACAAGCTGATCGACAGTGCAGTTAGCCGCACACAAGGTGGTCTGACTGGCAAGGATTTGCTGGACAATATCTCCAATCTGCGTAAAGACGCTCGGACGATCTACAAAAAGACTGATCTCAGCCCTGAGCAGCGTGCCGTGGCTGATGCCAATATCGGCATCGCCAATGCGCTGGAAGGGCTTGTCGAGAAGAATCTGGCCGGTAATCCTAAGCTGCTAGAACAGTTCCGTGACGCTCGGACTAAGATGGCTAAGAGCTATGCTTACGAAAATGCCACGGACATGAATACTGGCATCCTTGATCCGCTCAAGATTGCTCAGCTAACAGCTAAAGATAATGCGTTGACTGGTGATATTGCAGCCATTGGTAAAATTGCCGGTAACTTCCCAGAGACAGTATCGACTACGCCGCGTGGTCTGCCTGCTAAAACTATTAGCCATCTAACGCGCTCGGGTGTACCTGGCGCTGTTGGCTTTTTGCTTGGCTCAGCAGTCGGTACACCAGGTCTGGGTATTATCACCGGTGCCGCCGCTGGTCAAGTTGCTGCTCGTATTGGCGCTAAGCGTGTACTGGGTAAGGCTTATCAGGCCAAGCGTGCCGTGCCGAAAGACTACCGGAATAACCTCGCGCCCATCGAAAAGCTAAACAAATTGGCTAAATGACGATAGAATGACGCAAACATAATCGGGGCGTAACATGGAACATTGGCAGATCATAATCAACCTAATCGGTGGTACTGCTTTAACTGCAATCGGTTGGTTTTGTCGCCAAGTGTGGGATTCGGTACAAAAGCTCAAAGAGGAAGTTCATGCGATTGAAGTGGATCTACCTCGCAATTATGTTAGGCAAGATCAGATCGAAAATAAGCTGGACAAGATTGACGCAAGATTCGATAAGCTGGACGCCCATATCACAAAGTTGTTTGATCGGCTGGAACAAAAATGAACTTTGAGACTGCCTTCGATCTGCTGATCACCCATGAGGGCGGTTTCAGTAATCACCCCGATGATCCCGGTGGTGCCACGATGTACGGCATCACTGAAAAGGTAGCGCGTGCCAATGGCTACACTGGCGCTATGCGGGATCTAACCCTAGACTTTTCTAAGTCAATCTATCGTAAGAGCTACTGGGACGCCTGCCGTTGCGACCAGATGCCAGACACTCTGCGCTATCCGCTATTCGACGCTGCTGTGAACTCCGGTCCAGGTCAGGCGATCAAGTGGCTCCAGTCTGCTGTGGGCGTCAAGGCTGATGGTGCCATCGGTCCTGTGACTCAGCAGGCTGTAAACATGGCAGCACCGCAGCCTACTCGTCAGAAGATGATCGGTAATCGACTGCGCTTTATGACTGAGCTGGCTAACTGGCCTTCCTTTTCTAAAGGATGGGCACGGCGTATTGCGGCAATTCTGGAAATGTAAGGCATTATATGATTCTTGAAGCGATCCTTGCAGCTCTGGTTCCCGTTGGTGTCGAGGGGATTAAGCAGCTGATTACCAAGTTTACCGGCGGTGTCCGGGCTACTACTATCGCTGAGCAAATTCAGCTGGATCAAAATGACATTCAAAAACTTAATGCTCTGGCTGCTCTGGACAACCCTGGCGGCACTCCTAGTCAGTGGGTCATTGATCTTAGAGCAAGCTCTCGCTACATTGGTGCTTTGGCTGTAATCACAGTAGGCATCACCAGCCTGTACTTGCCGCTAGACGACTACACCAAGGGTATTGCACTGGAGGCCGCTAATATCGCGTTTGGCTTCCTGTTCGGCACCCGAATCATGGCGAACCTGAACAAATGAAATCCTGTCCTTGCTGCGGCGCAAGATTGTTTGAAGAAGATGGCTGGCTCATCTGTTACGCTTGCGGCTGGGAAAAAGATGTGGCACAATCTAGTCTCCTTGCCTTGTCCCCTCCTGGCAATTGAAAAGCCCCTACTTAGGGGCTTCTTTTTTGCTCAGCAGCCAGATCGGGATGGCAAATAGAATTACCATTACGATCAAACCAAACAGAAAGCACTCGTCATTTGACACTGGCTAACTCGCGTACCTTAGCGTCATAAGCCTCACCGCTGCCACGATGCTTACAGCCCTCACACCATGCGTCCTTGAGGCTACGGTCATAGCGACACTCACGGCTCATGGTGAATGGGATACGAATACGCTCTAGCCACCAGGTCGGCTTGTAGCCATCTGTACCTGCTGCACGGTTAGGCGCGTAGTACGCTTCCATTAGATCCTTGCGATTGTGGCACCCATAACGATGTGTATCGTCGAAGCGAGTCTTTTCGTGTACTGGGTGATCTATGACGGCCATTGCGTGTTTTCCTCTATAAATTGTGCCCACATGGGACCATTGATGCGCCATTCCACAGCTGCCTTGGCCTGAGCCACACCAGCCTGGATACCCAGCGCAAAGATTTCATTGATTAAATCGATGTGGCGAGAATCAACCTCGCCTTGCATCAAACTGTGTTTACGGATTAAGTGTGCGATGTCAGACTTTTCTAGCATGATAAACGTACCAACGGGTACCGGATTCTTTGTGTTTGACTCTAGTAATCAGGTTTTTACGGAACAGCGATGTCAAGATCATGGAGCAGTGATTAGCCGTCCACTTGGTCTTACTGGCAGCTTGAATACCAGTAACGCCATTATTGCACCTAACAATCTGAAGCATCCGTTTCTCTGAATCTTTTAATACATTCGGATCTTTAGGCTTGGCGACTTTCTGCTGCTGATACCGTTCCTCAGCCTTGTCGTTACGCTTGTATCCTGAGCTGTACACACCGATCCGGTGTTGACGGGTTGTAGGCGCGTCAGGGATCGGCGTGTTATAGCCGAACATGCTATTTAGAATCTGTAGGCCAGTCTGCATCATCTAGCTCCCGTTGTCGTTGCAGATCATGCTCATAGTCACCACGAGTATCCTCATCCGTGGGTGCCCAAGGGTCGCTGCCACCCCAGTAGCAATCGTAATCATCTTCAGTCTTTCCCATGATTACACCGGACGTGGCGCATCAAGTTTTGACTTCATGTGCGATGGGTGCAGAATGTACTTGGTACCCATCTCAGCTTTGATCTGGGCAATACGAGCTGCGTTACGCTCAGCCATGCCTTCCATACAGCTTAGAATTTCAGGTGTTGTATCTGCTGGTGCTTTAACAAGTTTACGGATAATGTCGATCATAGTCATGGTTGTCCCCTTAGTTGCAATAAACAAATTTACCAATGGTCTGGCAGACAGTCTGCGGACCCTTGGGTGGTGTGATATAGGTGAATTGTTTGTCCTGAAACACAGTCGTCTGGCCTTGTGGCTCATCGATAAATGTGTAGTTGCCTGACTGCCACACGGTAGTCGGACCAGTGCGGCTTACTGGAGCCACAGGCAAAACGGATATGGATTGACGGCTGTTATTCATCTGCTCAATGGATGGCAGATCGAACTCACCAGCCATTGCTGTACCAGATACCAGTGCTGCTATTAGGATTACGCGTTTCATGTTTTACTCCTTACTGTGAATGTGTAACAAGTGTACTACGTCACATTTGCTTTTGCAAGCGATATTGTTTAATTGCATTTCTAAGGCCAGCCTGGGTCTGTGCTTTTTCATCCAAAGCCATAGCTTGAGCCTGATCCAGCGTATCCTGCATCAGTATCCGATGACAGATAACCGGCACACCTTGACCTTGACGGCGTACACGGGCATTGAATTGCTCGTACAAATCAAGGCTCCAGTTAAGCCCGTACCAGATCAGAATGTGGCCGTTCTTCTGCAAGCCGTCAATCCCGTGACCCATGCTGGCCGGATGCCCAATCATCAGCTGACAGTCACCGGTTTTCCAGCGGTGCATGGCGTTGGTCAGACTATGCTCAGACTTACATTCAGTCAGGTTAATCGGATCGATGGTGGCAAACCGCTTCATAATCCGCTCGGCATCTGATCGGTAGGCGTAGGAGCACAGCACTGGGCTACCCTGAGCTTCCTCAATAATGTCCTCAAGAGCTTCCAGCTTGAGATCGTGGATCGGTTCCCATAGCGGCATACCGGCCACAGGGTACATGGCACCGTTGCTGAACTGGAGGCACTTGTTAGTCAGTGCAGCCTGGTTAAACACCTCAATCTCGCTGCCACTGTCGAGCTGTAGGAAAAACTCCTTTTCCATCTTCTCGTACATGGTGCGTAGATTCTCAGGCATCTCAATCTCGACGTTGTTCACGATCAAGTCAGGCAGCGGGTTGTAGTCCTCAGCCGACATCTCCAGCGTGATGTCACCGATCAAGCCCTTGATCACTGTCTCAGTATCGTCAAACGGCACCTCTTTGTAGGGTCCGACTTTACGGTAGAACCGAGTGCGGAAAGCCGTCTTGCTGGTACCCAGACGAGCACCCTTGTCCACCACCAGGAACTGACCATGCAGATCCTTGTAGCCGTTGCTGGCTGGGGTACCGGTCAGGCCAGTAGTCCAGTCGAACTTGTCAGCGATCTTACGGAAAGCCTTTACCCGATTGGTGTTGCTGTTCTTCATCTTGCTGATCTCGTCCCAGACAATCCCGTTAAAGGGCATCGGGCGATCCTTCTTGACGAAGTAGGTCTGTAGCGTTTCAGCTAACCAGCCCAGGTTCTCGTAGTTGATCAGGTAGATGTTAGCCGGACGCAGCAGGGCGCGGGTGCGCTGATCCTTAGTGCCAGCCACCATGCTGAACGTGAGTCCTTTGGTGTGCTGCCACTTGGCCGCTTCCTGCTTCCAGACAAGCCTGATAACTCGAATAGGGGCAACAATGATCACGCCACGCAGAAAACCCGTACTGAGCAGATGCGATAGGCTGGTGAGCGTGATAACCGTTTTGCCAAGGCCCATATCGAGCCAGAGCATCGAGTTAGGATGCGTGCATTGGAAGTTTACTGCTTTCTTCTGATAGTCGTGTAGCAGATCCGGTGTGAGCATCAACCATTACCTTTCCGTCATTTACATTGTCAATTACATATACGATGCAGCCTTGATTGCGGAGCTTCTCGTGCTCCCGTAGCTGCCCTGGGGTTGGTTTAGCGCCTTCCCGTTTGAACTCAATAAAGATCACATGGCCGTATGGCGTGATGAATATCTGGTCAGGGACAAACATATGGTTGGGGGATGTCCATTTACGGGTCAGCCAGCCTTTTGATTCGGCGTAGCGTTTGACCGCTTTCTCAATGTCTTTTTCTAGCATAGTCCTAGCACCAGTTTCTCGACTTCCTGAATGTAGTAGTCGTAATCTACAGGCAGCGTGGCATCGGCTATGTCGTTGCATACCTGTACCGTCCAGCCAGACTCCACACCGATTTGTCTCCACTTCTCCGGATTCTTAGCCAGTGGCGGCATCCACTTATTAAGCGGCTTACCACCCTTGGCAATGTAATAGCGCGATATGTTCTGCACCTGGTCATCGCCCCATTGCAGATAGCTTGAGCGCGGCACCTTGGTACGCAGCATGAAATCCATCAGCTCAGGCCAGTTCTTTACAGTCTCGCGGATAGGCGCACCCTCGACCAGCACCTTCTCGGCTACCTTGGGGATCACCAGGCCACCAGCGTTCTGGTGCCAGCCAAGGCTGTACTCATAGGCACCCTTACGCTTGACCTTACCGGACTCATAGACGCTCAGGTAATTATTTACGTCTCTCACAAACATGGAGCGATAGATCGCTTCCTCCAGCTCCAGTCCGGTCAGGCGCTCCCACCAGTGGCGAACCTCTTGCAGATGCGGCATCTCGCTGCGCGGCAAGCGTACAGTCACACCATCGGTATTGATCTGGATAAGGGTCAGATCCTTAATGCGGATCAGGTTTTCGGCTAGGACGCAGAGTAATAGCTGACCATTGAGCGTGATCGACATGGTGAACAGCGGGTCGTAGAACACGCTGAACTTGTTGTTGCTGTCACCATAGACCCCGTTGAGTGCCAGCTTAAGCATGGCGTTCTCGGC
>ERZ1034365.1018-NODE-1018-length-14902-cov-3.260101_pt1 | contig 14902 bp, 15 predicted proteins | sample MGYA00520615_ERZ1034365 | MGnify/ENA primary metagenome ERZ1034365 (study PRJEB33736, sample SAMEA104284505) | Azolla filiculoides | biome: Urban; feature: Water surface; material: Ditch water | place: Netherlands | collected 2015-10-28 | depth 0-0.1 m ... | reverse complement strand
GCGGTGTAAATCAAGAATGCGCCGAATAGGTAGAAGATTGCGCTGAACGATTCGATCAGTGCGGCACCGGCCACGATGAAGATTCCGCGGAGGATAAGCGCCATGATGACACCGACCATAAGCACTTCTTGCTGGTACTTACGTGGCACAGAGAAGCGGCTCATGATGATGACGAACACGAACAGATTGTCAACACTGAGGCTGTACTCGGTTAGCCAACCCGCGTAGAACTGGCTGGCGGCTTCGGCATTGCCAAGCCAGCCGATGACGCCACCGAATGCGATAGCCAAGAGAGCATAGAAAACCACCCAGGCGGTTGACTCCTTTGCGCTTGGGATGTGAGGGCGCTTGAAAATCATCAATACGTCGGCGATGAGAATCAAGGTCAAGACCACCATCGAGATGATTTCGAACTGTAGCGGTAGAGCCACGTGCTCGGCAGTTGAGGTAGCCGCTGCAAAAATGTTCACTTGCTGTCCTGTCTTCTGTTTAAGCTAGTTCGAATTGGCCGCCCTCGATTTGTCCCTGCTTGCGGTACATATCGAGTTTCTGGCGTGTGTCTGCAATGTCTAGGTTTCGCATGGTGAGCTGGCCGATTCGGTCACCAGGGCCGAATGCGGCATCCTCGGTGCGCTCCATCGAAAGCTTCTCTGGGTGGTAGCTAAAGTTCTCGCCCTCGGTGTTGACGATTGTGTAGTCATCGCCACGACGAAGGCGCAGGGTAACCGAACCGTTGACTGCCGAGGCAACCCACTTGGTCAGTGATTCGCGAAGCATCAGGGTCTGTGGGTCCAACCAGCGGCCTTCATACAATAGGCGGCCCATTCGGCGGCCTTCTGCGTGATAGGCGGCCACGGTGTCTTCGTTGTGAACAGCTGAAATCAAGCGCTCGTATGCGATGTGCAATAGAGCCATTCCGGGAGCCTCATAGATTCCGCGGCTCTTCGCCTCAATAATGCGGTTTTCAATCTGGTCAGCCATTCCAAGCCCATGGCGTCCACCAATCGCATTAGCTTCCTTCATCAATTCAACGATGTCATCAAATGACTTCCCGTTAATTGCAACAGGGCGGCCCTGAACAAATGAAATTTTCACATCTTCTGTGTCGATCTTTACCGCTGGATCCCAGAAGCGAACTCCCATGATTGGCTGAACTAATTCAACGGAGGTATCTAAGTTTTCAAGGCTCTTAGCTTCGTGTGTTGCACCCAAGATGTTTGCATCTGTTGAGTACGCCTTTTCGGTGCTGTCGCGATATGGAAGTCCATGTGCAACTAACCATTCAGACATTTCCTTACGTCCACCAAGTTCGGTAACGAAATCCTGATCAAGCCATGGCTTGTAAATTCTTAGGTTTGGATTTGCAAGCAATCCGTAGCGATAGAAACGCTCGATGTCATTGCCCTTGTAGGTAGATCCGTCACCCCAGATTTCAACTGAATCTGAGTGCATTGCGCGAACCAGCATTGTTCCGGTAACTGCGCGACCAAGTGGTGTTGTGTTGAAGTACTGCTTTCCGCCAGAACGAATATGGAAGGCGCCACATGCAATCGCAGCGATTCCTTCTTCTACTAGTGCATTCTTGCAATCAACTAGACGTGAAATCTCTGCGCCGTATTCCTTGGCGCGACCTGGCACTGAATCAATATCTGGCTCGTCATACTGGCCAAGATCTGCTGTGTAAGTACAAGGGACAGCTCCCTTGTCACGCATCCACGCAACCGCAACAGAAGTATCGAGGCCACCTGAAAAGGCGATGCCTACTTTTTCACCAACTGGAAGAGATGCGAGGACCTTTGACATGCCTCAAGTCTAACGGATGTTAAGAGTTGGAAGTTTCTTCTCTAACGCAGGAGTAACGCCCCATTCAGCGGTAATTTGGAGATATCTATCAATATCTAACTTCTCTGGTTTAGCACCAGTCTTTACTGCACGAATCATCAGATTTCTCGGTGTGTGTTCACCGCCAACAAATTCAATTACTTCGACTCGATAGCCGACTATTCGCAACAGCTGTGCGCGGAATGAGTCGGTTAAGAGATCACCAAGGCGTTCCTTCATTAAGCCAAACTTTGTTAAAGCACCCCACGGCTCTGGTGCTGATTCAATCTGCTTTTGAATATCGTGATGACAGCATGGAGCGATCAGTAGAAGTTTTGCCCCACCATTTACCGCCCAGGCGATCGCATCATCTGTTGCCGTATCGCAAGCATGTAGCGCAATTGCAATATCTGCTGCATCTGCAGTTGTCTTTGAGATCTCTTCAGCTTTGAATGTAATCGTTGAAGTAATTCCTAGCTTTTCTGCAATAGCGTTGTTGCGGTCTCGAGAATCTGGACGTACATCGATTCCGGTTACCTCAACTGGAATCCCTGACTTCATTAAGTATTGGTGTGCGGCAAATGTTAGATAAGCATGTCCGCACCCTAAGTCAGTAATGCGCAAAGGGTTTTCTTTGGTTGGCTCATGAATCTGCCCCGCCTCAATTGCGGCATTCAATGTTGGCGATAAGAGACGTAAGAACTCTTCAACCTGCTTGTACTTATCTTGGCGCGAAGGCTTAATTGCACCTTTTGTATCTGCAATACCCACTTCACGCAAAAACGGATCACTTGGATCCAGCAGTCGATCCTTTTTCTTGTCATGTGAAAGGTTTTGTTCTGATTGACGCTTTTCAATATGAATCTGCGCATCTCCGCTTTTAGTGATACGCACTGAATATGCCTCGGAGGTGCTTTCGACCATGATGTTGGCGTAACCGCTATCTAGAAGTTGATCAACTAGGCCCAGCTCTGGAAGCAAGTTTTTTGCTGTGGTGGTACGTCCATCATTTTGCATCAGTTGCAGATGTAGAACCCCTTTGATTTCAATCAGACGAATATCAATGCGTTCGTAATCAACCTGCATATTTCGGCGGCGACCAGATAAAACGGCACGAACAAAGCTAGAACTTTCTAAGATCCTAGATCGAGCCTCAATAAAGGCATCTTCTTTTGATGTCGCCATAGTTATACAAGTGTACCTGCGGCTTTATGAAGGGAGTTGGTATCGCAAATAGCTAAAAACGTTATAAAAGCGCAATGCTGGGGTGCCGTTTGCACATCTTTTACATTGTCAGTCATTTGCCCAATCCGTAGCCTTTCACCATGAAATCTTCGCCTTGGTGGAAAGAAGCCACGATCTATCAGATCTACCCACGCTCTTTTTTTGATAGCAATGGTGATGGTGAAGGCGATCTGCAAGGAATTACTTCAAAGCTTCATTATGTTAAAACATTAGGCGTTGATGCAATTTGGCTAAGCCCTTTTTATACATCTCCAAATAAGGATGGCGGCTATGACGTAGCAAATCCACGAGATGTAGATCCACGTTTCGGAAATCTCACAGATGCAAAGAAGATGATTGAAGTTGCTCATTCTTTAGATATTCGCGTACTAGTAGATGTTGTTCCAAATCATTTTTCAGACCAACACGTATGGTTTCAAGAAGCGATAAAGGCTGGTCGTGGTTCTAAGGAGCGCGCGAGATTTCACTTCTATGATGCGAATCCAGATGGAACTCCTCCAAATAATTGGATCTCACTTTTTGGTGGTCCTTCATGGACTCAGGTAGAAGATGGTCAGTTCTATCTCCATCTCTTTGATTCCTCGCAACCAGATTTGAATTGGGAGAACCCGGACGTTGCAGAGGACTTTGAAAAGACATTGCGCTTCTGGCTAGATCTTGGTGCTGACGGTTTCCGCATCGATGTCGCACATGGTTTAGTAAAGGAAGATGTTTTAAAGGATCATCCAGATCCTCAAGGATTAAGCGATGCACTGCGCCTCGATATGCCAATGGATCCTGAACGCCGCTACGCCTTGCTTCCTACAGTCCCTTACTTTGACCGCCAAGGTGTTCACGAGATTTATCGCCAATGGCGCAAGATTTTCAACTCCTACGGCTCTCGTGAAGTCATGGCCGTTGCTGAAGCTTGGGTGCATCCACCTGTGAACGCAACGCGTTACGTTCGTCCTGATGAACTGCATCAAGTATTTAACTTCGACTTATTGGATGCGCCATTTAATGCCAAGCACTTGTTCGAAGTTATGAGCGCGGCCATTGAACTCATGCAATCTGTTGATGCTCTTCCAACATGGGCACTTAGCAACCATGATTCCCCTCGTGTTGCTTCGCGTATCGGCGAGGTTCAATCTCGTGCCCTTGCCTTATTTGTACTTGGTTTACCTGGATCTTGTTATGTATTTGCAGGGCAAGAACTTGGTTTACCTGACGGTGTAATTCCAGATGAATCTCGCCAAGATCCGATTTATTTTAGAACTAAGGGAACGCAAAAGGGTCGCGATGGTGCTCGAGTTCCGCTGCCATGGAATGGCGACAGTGCGCCCTTTGGATTTACCTCTGGTTCACCTTGGCTTCCACTTCAGGACTCTTGGAAAGAACTAACAGTCGAAAAACAAGATTCAGATCCAAAGAGCTCTTTAAATCTATATCGCAGCGCGTTAGATCTTCGTGCAGAGCATTTAGTGGGTAATGGTGATGTTCTATGGACAGAATCACCCGATCACGGAGCAAAGAGCGACTCGCTTCTTGCCTTCAAGCGCGGAAATGTTTCGATTTATATGAACCTCTCTGAAGAACCGGTTGAGGTAGAGATCACTGGAAAACTGTTGATCGTCAGCGCTGGAACTGTAGATGGACGAGATGGAAAAGTAACAATTCCGCCCGTTTCAACTATCTGGCTACACCACTAACTGGCACAATACCGCCATGGAATCAACGACAACATGGCTAGTAACGCTTGGCCTTTTATCACTCGTAATTATCTTTGACCTTTGCGTTGCGATCATTCGTCGCAATAAAGAAACAACGATGACCGAGGCAGGCGTCTGGACAATCATTTATGTAACCGCTGCTATCGCTTTTGGTTTCTTAATGCCAAACTGGACACCTGATGAAAACGCGCAAAAGGAGTTTTTTGCGGGCTGGCTCACTGAGTACGCGTTGTCCGTTGACAATATTTTCGTCTTCGTAATTATTTTAAGTCGATTGCAAGTTGAAAAAACTAAGCAGCAACTAGTTCTGCTACTTGGAATCATCATTGCACTCGTATTACGTGGTGGCTTCATCGCTGCCGGCAGTGCAATCATCGAACGCTTTGCTGGAGTTTTCTTCCTCTTTGGAGCCTTCCTTATCTTTACCGCTTATAAGCTTTTGGTTGAAGATGATGGCGAAGAGGAGTGGAAGGAAGATCGCCTCATCACCTTCCTCCGCTCTAAGGGTGCAACCACATTTACGATTGCCCTTGTATCTCTAGGTTTCACAGATTTAGTCTTCGCTCTTGATTCAATTCCTGCGATCTTCGGAATCACCCGAGATCCCTACATTGTGGTCTGCGCCAATATTTTTGCCCTGATGGGACTACGTCAGCTGTACTTCTTGTTACAAGGTCTGCTGCAGCGTTTGGTTTACCTTTCAAAGGGACTTTCCTTCATCTTGGCCTTTATCGGGCTAAAGATGTTCATTGAAGCTTTCCACGGTGTGGGCATCCATGAGATCGCAGGCGTTGAACTACCGCATGTTCCAATTGAGGTAAGTCTCTTTGTGATCGTTGCAGCATTAACTGTTACAGCAGTAGCAAGCCTTACGGCTACTCGTAAAGATGGAACAGAGATCGTTTAAATCTCAGTTTTCATCTTTCGCACTGTTGAACGATCGTAATCCTTTGCGCGTTCATGAATCTTGCGAATCTGCAATGCAAAGGCTTTAATCGCTGCATCAAAAGCTGCAAGATCGTTGAACTCTGCCGCTTCTGCTCTCAGCAGTGGGCCAGAGCCATGTGAGGTCAAGATAACTTTGTGTTTATGTTTTCCCTGATGGGGATTGGTTTCGTGAAGAACTTCAACTTCGACGCGATCAATAACCACACTAAATCGCTCCATGCTGTTGAGCTTTTCTTCTGCGATAGTTTTGAAATCTTCTGCTAGATCTGCATGCCGTGTATGAATTTGAATCTTCATGCTAAAAGGGTAGTACTAGAACCACACCTGTCGCTATAGCCGCAAGCAAAAAAGATTTTCCAAGAATTACCAGCGCTGTCTTGCGATCTGCAGCGCGATCTTCCTTACTTGCTACTCTCTTGATATCACCCAGTTTGCCTATATTGAAAGTCCCAGCAAATCCATAAGCCAAACAAAACTTGCTTCGAGATTGCACAAAACCCACGGCCGCGACCATCAAGGGAAAGAAGATTCCTAATCGAATGGATGTGGGTGCGTCAACGGTATTGAAAGTTAATAGAGTTGAAATTGAAAAGAAGAGACCAACTAGGGCAACGCCTTGTCGTCGTCTGATTTCACCTTTACCAATGTTGCAGGTACCGGGAATATATTCGTAATCAGGCATCTTCGAATTCATCTTCATCGATCCAGGTATCGGCTACCGAATCCTCTTGGTGTTCGACCCAAGAAAGAAATGAACCGACGGCACGAAAAGCCAAGATGGCCATTGTTGCCGCTGCAACGATTCGACGAACTGCTTTAATCATGGGATAAAAATACTCGCTTTTGCGCAAGAATTCTTTATAGAACGGTTAACGCCTGCTGAATATCTGCCCACAAATCATCGACATGCTCACAGCCAACAGATAGGCGGATCAATTGCTCAGGAACTGAAGGGCTCTCCAACGCCCAACGGCGGCGGCGCTCCCACAGCGATTCGATTCCGCCAAGACTTGTTGCGTGAGTGATGAGCTTTGAAGACTCACAAACCTTTTCAGCTTGTTCTGCTGTTCCATCAACTTCAAATGACACCACTGCACCGAAGCCTGGGTAACGGACTTTAGTTACCTTTGAGTGTTCGCCCAAGCGCTTAACAAGTTCCTTCGCATTGCTTTCGGCAGCTCGGAAGCGCACCGGAAATGAGCGAATGCCGCGCACAGCAAGCCACGCCTCAAATGGTCCCGGAATCGAACCATTGAAGCGACGCGCTTCATCTAAACGTCTAAAGAGAGCCTCATCATTTGTTGAGAGTGAACCCAATACAACATCACTGTGTCCGGCTAAAAACTTAGTTACCGAATGCATCACGATATCTGCACCCATGGTTAATGGCTTCTGAACTAGCGGTGTTGCAAAGGTGTTATCAACTGCAACACCGATTCCTAATTTCTTTGCAGCGGTGATAAGTGCAGGTAGATCTGCAACATCTAGGCAAGGATTTGTTGGAGACTCTAACCAAACGAGTGCCGCACCCTTCATGGCTGCAATTACCTCTTCGGTATTGGTAATTTCTACAAAGCGAACTTCGAGTCGGCCTGTTGCATTGAACTGATTAAGCAACCCCATAACTCCGCTGTACCCCTGATTAGATGCAACAACTGGTGCACCAATCGGCAAGATTGAAAAGACAGCGCTAATTGCAGCCATTCCAGATGAAAATGAAAGTGTTGCTCCACCTTCTAATTCACCGATTGCTGTTTCTAATGCACTCCAACTTTCATTGCCATAACGTCCGTAACCAACGGGACCGCCTGCATGATACGTAGATGAAAAAATTAATGGAGGATTCAGCGAAGCATCAGGTGCTGCTTCTGGACGACCAGCAGTAATCGCAGATGTTTCTGGATGAATACTCATGGCTTAAGTCTAATTGTTACCAAGCACCGCCATGGCCGCATTATGTCCAGGGATTCCGCTTACTCCCCCGCCTCTTATGGCTCCTGCGCCACAAATGAAGATTCGGGGATCATCGGTTTCTACGCCCCACGAGCTAGCTGTTCCATCTTCTCTAAATGGGAATGAGAGATCCTTGTGGAAGATGTTTCCTCGTGGAAGCGCAATCGCCTCTTCAATATCTAAGGGAGTTTTAACCTCCAGCGCGGCAATCACATCTTCGATTGGTTCTGCTAAAAACTCATTAAGGGAAGCAAGCGCAGATTTAAGTGCGGCTTCGCGGGCTGATTCATTATCGGCATCAAACAAAGTTGCAGGCGTATGAAGTCCAAAAAGTGTCAGAGTTTGATAGCCAGCATCTTGAAGCTCTTGGCTGAGAATTGATGGATCAGACAATGTGTGGCAATACATTTCAATCGGCATCTTTGCAGGCATGATCCCTGACTTAGCATCTTTGAAAACCTGCTCAAACTGAGAAAAAGTTTCATTTGCGTGAAAGGTGCCCGCAAATGCCAAACGTGGGTCTATCCCTGACTTCAACTTCGGTAAACGTTTAAGCAATATGTTTATCTTCATTTGCGAGCCATCAAGGCTAGTGGGTTTTTGTTTTCCGCGAAGTTGAGCTAAAACTTGTGGCGCAGCATTTGATAAAAGATATTCGGATGAAATTACTTCACCAGATTGAAGAGTTGCTGTAACAGATGTTGCATCACTGGTAATTGACTTAACCTTTGAGTCGGTTCGGATCTCAACTCCTGCAGCGGTTGCAACTCGGATTAGCTCTTTTACAAGCGCACCCATTCCCCCACGAGGGACTTTCCATTCGCCGGTGCCATTACCAACCAAGTGATACAAGAAACAGATATTTGCCTGCATTTCATATGCTGATGCAAAGGTTCCGATCAGCGCATCTGTTAATACGACGCCTTTAACTAAATCATTTTTGAATCGTTTATCTATCTCTTCGCCAATAGGTTTTTCAATCAAGTACTCCCAGACTTCAGGCATATTGATGGCGGCCTTTAATTCACTGCGTGACATCAGGGGCTTCAACATAAATGGTGCAATTCGTTGTGCGAACTCAGCGATTTCGCCGTAAAACTCTTGCCAGGCTTTCCCTTCAGCACCTGTGGGATCTAGTTCGAGAAAGGAGTCTGCAGTCTTTTGATCCCACACGCGAGAGACATAGAGCCCTTTGTCTGCGTATGGCGTATAGCTTGAAACCTCTCGCGAAATGCAATCAAAGCTAAGACCAAGATCTTTAACAATTTCATCAGGTAGCAGTGCGATGAGATATGAATACCTCGAAAGATTTGCATCAAAATCAGGGAAGGCTCGAACGCTTTGGGTAGCTCCTCCTATTTCGGGATTCGCTTCAAGAATGACAACTGATTTACCCGCTTTAGCAAGATATGTAGCGGCAACTAATCCGTTGTGGCCACCACCAACAATGACAACATCGTAATCCTGAGCAGACATTTATATAGACCGAGCTATACGTTCAATCGCTTCAGTAATAATTGTTGGGCTCGTTGCAAAATTGAGTCGCACATATTGAGAGCACTGGGCGCCAAAGGTATGCCCTGCATTAAAGGCAACTCGACCTTTTTCTATCAACGTTGCATTTGGATCTTCACCTAGTTGAAGAGACTCAAGATCTAGCCACGCTAAATACCCATTTTGCGGAATGTGATATCTCACTGATGGAAGTTTGGCATCGAGCAGGTCTTTGATCATCTTGCGATTGTGATCTAAATTTTCCAAAACTGTATCGAGCCATTCTGTGCAATCTGCAAATGCCACAGCTGTTGCAAATCCGCCCAACAGTGATGCGCGGTAAGGCATCGCCATCGCTAAGCCATTTAAACGCAGATGCATGGCTTCATTCTGCGAAACGATAATTGCACACTTAAGCCCTGCGATATTCCAGCCTTTTGAGGCAGCGGTAACAGTTATGCCAACCTCTTCTGCATCTTTACCAAGAGACAAGTAAGGAATGAAAGTTTCATCCTTATACGTCAAAGGTGCGTGAATCTCATCGCTAATAACAATTACATTGTGCTTCTTCGCAAGGGCTGTAATTCTACGAAGTTCTTCCTCACTATAAATACGTCCAAGAGGATTGTGAGGGCTGCAGAGCAAGTGGACCTTAACGCCCTTTGCATATGCCTTTTCAATTCCATCCCAGTTAATCTCCCATGGGTTTTTACTTTCATCGCCCGTTCTTTCAAAAGGAACATCAACCTTGTTGAGTTTTGTTTCATCAATCCAGGTGTAAAAGTTGTGATAAACCGGTGAACTTAGAAGAATTGAATCTCCTGGTTGCGTAATGACTCTTAAAATCTCAACAACTGCGACACCTACATCTGTCGCTGCTCGCACCTGAAGCGGGTCGACATTCCATCCCCAACGCTCTGCGGCAAACTTTTGAAATCCCAAACCTAATTCTGGAATTGAATCGAGATAGCCAAGATCAGAGTTAGCGACCATTTCAGAAAGTATTGCTTTAATCGGCTCGGCAACCGGAAAATCCATTTCAGCTACTGGAAGAGGAAGTACATCGCTTGCAAACCCCCGCCACTTTGCACTGTGGTGGGTTTGTAGTTCTGCAAGATTCGGCGCTGAAACTTGATGGTCACTCATGCCAGCAAGGTTACCTCAGAGAGCTTGTTCTTCGGGAGTCAATCGACGAGTGGAATTACGCACAACCAAGGTTGTAGGTAGCACTAATGAAGGCGGATCAATAGTCGGTTTACGCAAGCGCTCCATGATTGACCAAGCAGCCATCTCGCCCATCAAAGTTACAGGCTGCTCGATCGTAGTTAACTCTGAAAATTCAGCCATTTCATGACCATCAAATCCCACAATGGAAATGTCATCTGGTGCCTTTAAGCCATGGCGACGAAGAGCTTGCATCGCACCCATTGCCATTTCATCTGATTCACAAAAGATTGCAGTTGGACGATTTGGACGAGCAAGCAGATCATCCATTGCGCGTGCTGCAGTATGCATTGTGAAATCACCATGGATTTCGCGAGAAGGTAACCATTCCAATCCATTTTCAACTAAGGCCTGCATAAAACCTTTGCGACGATCCTGCGGAACACTGAAATTGAATGGATCATCTGGGCGACCAGACATTAAGCCAATCTTCTTATGTCCTTGATTTACAAGGTGTTGAGTAGCTGTTCGCGCTGCTGCAACATCATCGATCTTGATTGATGCACACTTTGCATGATCCATGCCCACTAGGGCAATTGGAATTCCGAGGCTGAGCATCGATTCAAACTCTTCTTCAGTTGGAGGCAATGAGATAACAATCAACGCATCTACGCGACCTTTGAGAAGTTGGTGTTGGAAAAGTCGCTCGCGGCCCTTCATCTGACTGAAGTTATAAAGCAATAGATCTAGACCAGCTTCACGCAGCGCTTGCTCCGCCCCAGAAATTACCTGCGAGAAGTACCAACGTGAAATATAGGGAGCAACAACACCAACAGAGTTTGTTCTGCCATTTGAAACTACCGACCCTTGAGGAGTTAAGGGATAGTTAAGTTTTTCAGCAGCTGCAATGATTTTGGCGCGAGTTTGTTGATTGACATGGTGCAGCCCACGAAGTGCTCGTGAAACCGTTGCAGTTGAGACACCCGCCTCTTCTGCAACCTCCTTAATGCCCGCCATGTAATCACCACGATCCCACTGAAATTTCTGCAAGAAATCCTGCAATAACTGTAAAAGTACGGCAAGAAGGCTGTAATTAGCAATACCTACGCCTATTCAGCGGTAGATTGCAGGCATGAGCAATCAAATTGAGACCCAGGTCGATGTAACACTGACAGAGCGAAACCGCCTTACCGCGCTATTTCGCATCATCCTCGTTGTTCCGATGGCGATCTTCGTCGCATCATTCGCACCGAACTGGTCCAACAACTCTGAAAGCTGGACTGTTGGGCTTTTGATTCTTCCTGCGGCGTTAGCCATTGTGTTTCGTCAGATCTACCCAAGCTACCTTCTTGCCTTCAATGAAGCTCTGCTCTCACTTCAAACTCGCGTTGATGCATATGTCTTACTGCTAACAGATGAGTATCCATCAATTGAGGAAAATGATGTAGTTAGCGTGACCTTCCCTGAAGTAGATGCAAAGGCTCTGAATCGCTGGTTGCCCCTAATCAAGTGGTTCCTTGCACTTCCTTTGTACCTAGTCGGTATTGCCTACATCATCTATGCAGCGTTCTTAACTCTGTTTGCTTGGTTTAGCATCCTGTTTACAGGCAAATACCCAGAGTTCTGCGCAGAAGGCGTTGTAGGAACTATTGCTTACTGGAACCGCGTTGTTGGATATGCATTGGTTTTAGTAACCGATGAGTACCCAAGCTTTTCGCTTTAATTCCTAGCGTTCTTCAAGGATTAAAGAGACTGAGTTAATGCACCAACGTTGATCCGTTGGTACTTCATACCCTTCACCTTCAAAGACATGCCCTAAATGCGACCCACAGTGTGCGCATCGAACTTCGGTGCGCACCCGTGGAAACAGTGATCTGTCTTCAATAAGTTCAACAGCATCTCCTGCAGTTGGAGCGTAAAAAGATGGCCATCCGCAGCCTGAATGGAACTTAGTTTCACTTCTAAACAATTCATTGCTGCAGGCTTTGCACTTGTACACGCCCACTTTGTCTGTGTCTGTGTATTCGCCTGTAAAGGGACGCTCGGTGGCGGCATTACGCAATACATCGTAAGAAAGCGGATCTAACTTTTGAGCAAGCTCTGTTTCATCAATCTTTACTGGATACTCTTTTTCACTCATGACTGCGCCACCTTTCGTGGATATGGAACACCAGTGCTTGAATGGCAGTCGTAGCCATTTGGATTCTTCTGTAAATACTTCTGGTGGTACTCCTCAGCTTCATAATAAGGAACTCCATCGGCGCTAAGAATCTCAGTACAAATCTGATCTAAACCTTGGGCATCAAGTGCTGTCTGATAATCAGACTTCGACGCGAGCGCTGTCTGCATTTGTTCTTCATCGGTCGTAAATATTGCGCTGCGGTATTGCGTTCCAATATCTCCGCCTTGCTGATTTAACGAAGTTGGATCATGCATTGTCCAAAACTCTTCCAGCAAACGTTGATAAGAAACCTTTGCAGGATCAAAAACGACCTTCACCATTTCTGCATGCCCCGTTACGCCGGTGCACACCTGCTCGTATGAAGGGTTTGGTCGAACTCCACCCATGTACCCGACAGATGTTTCAATAACTCCATCCATCTGCCAAAAACGTCGCTCTGCTCCCCAGAAACATCCGGTAGCAAAATAGGCTGTTGAACTCATGCGCAGATTCTCGCAGTATGCACACATATTCGCACCCGCTGATAACCTTCATGCTTGACCCCGCGAGCCCCCGTAGCTCAGGGGATAGAGCACTGCCCTCCGGAGGCAGGTGCACAGGTTCGAATCCTGTCGGGGGCACGTGAAAGTGGTGGGCGCGAGATAAATCACCTCTTTTTGGAATTATTTTTTCGCTACATCCTTGTTTAACTCACCCGCAACAGGGAGAATTACGGGCTCACGCATTGTGAGACATTCTTTTATACCGCTGGAAGGAGCTTCCCCATGGATTGGAGACATCAATCAGCCTGCCGTGATGAAGATCCAGAACTCTTCTTTCCAGTAGGAAATACCGGTCCAGCAATCACCCAGATCGAAGAAGCGAAGAAGGTTTGCAATCGCTGCATCGTGAAAGATCCATGTCTTGCATGGGCGCTTGAATCTGGACAAGATGCTGGCGTCTGGGGCGGTCTCTCTGAAGATGAGCGCCGTGCACTCAAGCGCCGCGCGGCACGTAACCGTGCACGTCTAATGGATAACGGTCTTAATAACTAATTAATTGATTGGAAACTCTAGGACAGCTCGAGTTTCTTCTTCATCTGAAACTAAAGTAAGAGTTCCGCGCAATTCATTTTCTGTCAGCGTTCTAACAATCTGTAAACCAAGGTTTGAAGATGTTGAAATATCAAAGGCATCTGGCAAGCCCACTCCGTCATCACAGATCTCAATCGTTGCGCTCTCTTCAGTACGCGCAGCTTTGATGGTCAGGTGTGAACCTGTACTTGAGAGTCCATGCTCAAGTGCGTTATGGATCAGCTCAGTTATAACCAGAGCGAGTGGGGTTGCAATACGTGGTTCGAGAATATCGAGTGCACCTTCGCGCTTAACCTGAAGCTGCGAGGTGCGAGGGCTGAGTTCAAGCGCATTAGTAACCAAACTATCGAGGACCTGATCAAATGCAACGGCGCTTGCAGAACTTGTTGAAAGCGTTTCGTGTACAAGTGCGATTGATGCAATTCGGCGAACGGCTTCTTCAAGGGCCGCACTTGCGGATGGATCTTCGATGCGGCGGGATTGAAGTCTAAGCAAAGCCGACACCGTTTGAAGGTTGTTCTTTACACGGTGGTGAATCTCTTTGATGGTTGCATCTTTTGTTACAAGCTCACGGTCGCGGCGGCGAAGTTCTGTGACATTTCGAAGCAAGACAATTGCGCCGATGCGATCTCCTGCTGCAATCAGCGGCAATACAAGTAGATCAATTGTTCCGCCAGCGTTTTCGCATTCAGCGCGCTGAAGAGTCTTTCCACTTAGGCGAGTAACAAAGCCTTCATCATCTGCTTCATGGTTCTCTTTGTTGAGTTTCTCTGCGATTTCACCAAGGTTAAAACTTTCGAGCTCGCTCTCCCACCCAAGTCGGCTAAATGCAGAACGAGCATTTGGGCTTGCATACGAAATGACACCGTTAACATCTAAACGTACAAGCCCATCTCCTACACGCGGAGTTGGATCAAGAAGCGTATGTGAATCAGGATAAGGAAATGTTCCCTCTGCAACCATCTGATAAAACTTATGTGCAATCTCTCGATAGTTGAGTTCGAGGCGACTTGGTGAACGCATTAAATCTGCGTTTCGGTGGCGAGAGACAACTGCGATGACATGTTCGTCAAAGAGAACCGGAATTGTCTCCTCTTTAATCATCAGCCCATCAATTAATTCAGGATCTGAATCTCTCAAAATTTCTGCACCCGAAAGCGCACCGTCAATCCCAGGTCTGCTTCCCCATGCAATCTCATCGCCGATAACATCGTGGGTAAAGACAGTTGATGCAGTTGTGGGACGGATATGTGCAACAGCTACATATCCAGTTGGCCAGCTCTTATATTCCTTGCGCAGCGGAACCCAGAGAA